>Ga0075163_10002293_pt1 | contig 25818 bp, 34 predicted proteins | sample JI1023141ADNA_FD_71478 | JGI IMG/M metagenome (GOLD analysis project Ga0075163, IMG submission 71478) | Wastewater effluent complex algal communities from Wisconsin, to seasonally profile nutrient transformation and Carbon sequestration -... | ecosystem: Engineered > WWTP > Effluent > Algae... | reverse complement strand
AGCAGGCAGAGCAACACAGAGGAGGCCGGCCTGCGAGCTTCAGCGCGGGCCGAGAAGCTTCCGGAGTACACCGAGCACCAGCTGGCGAACGGCTGGACCGGCCGCCTCATCACCAGCAAGGGGCAGGGGCATCACCAGGCGGGCGCCGTGCACCTGCACTCGGAGAATGGACACAGGGGCGTGGCGCCCACGCTGGAGGCGGCGCGCGACTTCGCGCAGAGCAATCAGGACCCGAAAGCGTACTGGGCAGCGGCGTAGCGTGCTGACGTGCGCGGCGGCCGCGACATCCTGGCGCGGCCGCCTAGAACACATCCTGTCACAGCGGACTGATCGTCTGCGAAGCTTCGCAGGTCAGGCCGGCAGAGGTGGTGGCCCTGACCGTGACGGTGGTGGGTTGAATCCCAGCCTTGGTGAGGATGGTCAGCTTGTTGGGTGCGGCACCAAGAGGAACGGAATCCTTGATCCACTCGTACTTGGTGATCAGGCCGGTGGTGCTGGTTGCAGTGGCAACAAGTGGCCAGGCGGTGCCATTGGTGGTGGGCTGAGGCGTTCCGACTTGCAATGAGCAGACCGGAGTGTCAGCCTCAGCGACATCCACGGCAGCGGTGTTGACGGCCTCGTAGAGTTGGCTACGGGAGGTCGCGAGGACGGAGATGACGTTGCGCCCGACGGTGTCCAGCTTGATCAGTGCACGACCGGTGGTGTTCTCAGCAACAACAGTGCCGTTGACGGAGTACTGATAGGAGGTGGCAGGATCGATGGGTCCGGCACCGCCCGAGGCCCTGGCCACCACAGCGACGTCGATGGGACTGTGCTTCCACTTGCTCACGCTGCGAGCGAGGACGCTGACCTGAAAGGGGAGTCCGGGGGCAACAGTGACCGGAAGAGAGGCCTCCCGAGTGTTCCCGTAGGCGTCGTTGACGGTCAGCGAGATGGTCTCGGTGGTGGCAGTGAGGGGCCTGGCGATCAACTTGGGCCCGTTGCTCGAGGCCACCAGCACCTTGTCGGAGGTGGCCCAATTGAAGGTCAGGCCCTTGAGGTAGGGGACGATGGACGGATCACTCGGAACAGCGGTTGCACTGAGTGCAGCCCCGACCTTCGTAGGAGCAGCCGTGATGGTCCAGGTGGGCATGCGGTAGGCCCATGACGAGGTGGCGAAGGTGCCGCTTGCGATCTTGCTTTCAAAGCCGGCGTACCAGGCCTCGTACTTGATGACCTGTTCGGCACCCACGTCAGTCGTTGTGGGAACGGGAGGGGTGTAGTACAGGGAAGGCCTCGTTCCAGGCAGAACGTAGGAAGTGGGAATAACGGTCCCGTCAGGCAGTGTCCAGCGGCCTTGTTCCACGAGGTTGGAGGTGCCAGCAGGGAGGGGTGCCATGACATTGGCGAAGTAGAGACCAGCCTCGCCGCTGGCCACGCGCTTGGGACCTTCGACCGACACACGAGGTGCAACAGGTGCAGCGACAGTGAAGACCTTCGTGATCTTGCCAATGAGCGGCGGAGGGGCATCGGTTAGCGTGTGGCTGTACGCCGTTCCGAACAGCTGGTACCGGCCAGGCTTGCTGGGCGTGAAGGACACGGCAGCTGAATCACCTGAGGCCACGACAGCCTTTGTTGCGAAGTCGACGATCGTCCACTGGTAGATCGCATCACCTCCACTGGGAAGAGTAATGGCCCCTTCCATGAGTGCGCCCGCGAACGTGGCAGTCGGTCCCACATAGGAGACAGCTGGGACTGCATAGGCGGCAGCGGCGAGGCCTGCGGAGAAGGTGAGAGCGGCTGAAATCGCAAGGACGGCGATGCGCCTGTAGAGGAGAGGCTGCGACATAGAAATCACCCAGAGTGTTTGCACGACGAAGGACACATCGGCACGACGATCTGCTGGCCGATAGTCAATTCGAGCAGAACGGAAGCGCCGAAAATCTGAGCATTGCGTCGACTTTGAATGCCAAGATTCGCACCAAGCACTAGGAATCGGGGCCTGCGGCAGTGTTCGTTGCCATGGGATCGGCAGCTGCCGGCCAAGGCATCACGGTCGCCAGAGAGGGTGTTCAGATCAGGAGATGCCAGAGGCGCGATAGGCACAAAGAGCAGCTTCGGGGGGCGACTGGGAGAGGCATGATTGCTGCATGAGGGGATCAGGGGCGAGCAAGGAGTTCACGCAAGTGGACGCGCTCTGATCGTGGTGCGGTATGGCTGGATCGCGCGGTGAACGGCGTGGTGCAGGCCTCAAGCTCGATGGGGAGTGAAGCAGATGGGCTCTGGAAAGAATGCGCGGAGGGTGGAGCCGCTGGGGCTGGACACGGTATGCGACCGCGGCTTTGCCGGGGTGCTCTTCAGCGACTCCTACGGTGAGGAGTGCAGACTGACGCAGAGCAGCATCATCGGAGACTACAAAGACAGCTACCAGCGGCCTGGGACGTCGGCGGTATGGCTGGGGGTGAAGGAAGTGCGCCCGCAGATCATGGCCAAGGATGCTGCGAAGTACGGCATCGCGGTGCCGAACCCGCCGGTGGGGTGGGTGGACTTCCCAGTGCCGCCTGAAGTCCTCATGAGCGGTTCGATGCACCTGAACCGGGAGCAGGTGGCCGGGCTCATCCAGCGCCTGCAGTCGTGGCTGGACACGGGGACATTCGAGCGTGACCCCCGAGAGGACGCGGGGTCATACGGCGGCAGCTGATCGGTGAGCCCAGGGTGGCGAGGCGGGTGCGGGCCAGGTGGTGGCACCCTCGCCGCAGGTGAGACCAGCGGACTGGTCAGCAAGGGTTCGCAGGATCATGGCGGCAGCGTGATCGTGGGACTCCATCGGGAAGCCGTGCACAGGCGCTGAAGCGCTGCAGGGCGGCGCTCTGAGACAGCAGAGGGGATCGAGATGGCAAGGGAGTTCGTGGTGCTGGTGGCAAGGCCGGGCAAGCAGCCGATGGGGTACCCGCCCGCAGAAGGGGGTGCGGCGCTGAAAAGCATGGAGACGCTGGCCGGGCGCGGACTGACGGTGGCTGCGCGAACGACGGCCAACGGCATCACCGAAGAGCTCACCATCGAGGAAATGCGCTCCCTGTTCGCAGAGGAAGCCTGAGGGGCGGGCGGCGGCGCGTTGGTCAGCCTCGCAGAAGGGATCGGGGCGGCGCCTGGGACAAGGTGAGCGAGACATCAAGCGCAGGGGCTACAACGCACCAGAATCCGGCTGGAGCGCAGAAGCATCGGTGTCTACTTGGGGTAGGCGGATCGGGACCGCTTCGAGCGCAGGCACAACAGTTTTCGGAGGATCGATGATCCAGGACTACCCCTACCACCATGAGTCGTTCGCGCCTGGTCGGCAATCGCCGCGCGTGACGGCAGCCATTCCTGAATGCGAGGAACGGCCATCCCTCGTCATCGAGGGCGTCGGCGAGGAGGTGACGAGCCAGGCGCTGCGCCGGCGCCTGAAGTCGCCGAGCCTGGAGTACGTTCGTGTCGGGACTGCCGAACTGAACCTGACGCACGAGTACGAGCGGGGGTGGCGCCCGGCACTGATGCTGAAGCAAGGTGCTCGCTACGTCTGCGAGGTCTACGGGTGCAAGTCAGGCGCGAACATGAAGACCGAACACCTGCCGGCAGACCGCAGCACTGACGACGGGATCATCTTCTACAACCTGGCACGCAGCGTTCGGGATGCCAAGGACGTGGCGGACCAGCGCCGCACTCTGCGAGGGGTGGTGGCTGTCTGGACGGACGGCCTGATGGTGAGTTGTTGCGAGGGCTCCGCGGGCAAGCTGGTCGTGGGCAAAGCCTACAAGGTGGTGGTGCGCGAAGTGAAGGCTTCTAGCTGAGCGGTTCCCTGCGCCGAAGAGGCGGATGGGCAAAGGCGAGACCGCAGCGTGCCGGGCTTGGAGGGGGCTTTGGCGACGGCAGCAGGCTGGCAACATAGCGGAAGGCAAAGGAGATCGGACATGGCGGACTTCGGACACAAGACGGCAAGCGACAACCGGGACGACATCCAAGTGCGGGTCGGTCAGCACTGGCAGAGCATGGACAAGCGCCGTCCCGCGCGCTCCTGCGAGGTGGTGGCCATCGACGGTGGCGTGGCAACGCTGCAGGAGTTCGAGCGGGATCGGCCGTCCGAGGGGCTGCTGCAGGCGCTGAAGTCGCCTGACGCCAAGGTGGCGGCATGGGCGGCGAAGTGGGTGCCTGAGCCGGTGAAGGTCCACATCGACCGGATGCACGCACACAGCACGGGCTGGAGGCTGCTGTCGTGAGCAGCGCTCGGACGTTCACGGAGGGCGCCTCTGCGAGCGGTCAGCGGCGTGCAGCGCCGCCCGGGGAGCAGAACGGGGACGCGCAGTCCTGGGGAACTCCAGCGCCGGAGCATCCTGGCTACCACTGGGTGTGGCAGCCGGCTGGTGGCTACCCGTGCGACGGGGGAGTGCTGTGCGTCGAGGTGATCGCGTCCGAGCAAGGTCTGCAGGGAGTGGTTCCCAGAGAGAGCTTCGCGGAGAACGTCGTGATCGATGCGGCCGATGCCAGCGATGGGGACGCCTGGTACGGAGCGCGCTGGATGGGGCCGCTGGTGGTACCGCCTGCCCCGCAAGGGCATGCCACAGGCTGAAGGTCGTCGTCATGGTGCCGGTGCGCCAGGTGGGCGCTTCGGTTCTCATCCTGAAGGAAGTCCAACGAGTGACGATCGCCACGCGATCCGCCGGAGAGCAAGCGCAGCCGGCTGAAGAACGGGTCAGGATGGGTGGCCTGACGGCGTGGCAGCGCGGGTGGAGTCCTGAGGTAAGGCGAGTGATTCGGATCGTGGCCTGTCGAGCGCCGCAGGGGTAGCGCGGCACTGAGCATGCGGTAACTGCGGGAAAGGGGCGTTGGCCACGACGCTGAGCAGGAGACGCGGGCAGTTAAAAGGCCGGCAGTGCTTCGAGGGTGATGCGCTGGTGGTGATGTAGGTGGCGGGCGCAGGTGACACCAGGGCGCCCGAAAGCGGCTGGTGCGATGGGGTCAAAAGAGGACCATCAATACATCGAAACACCAACCCCGCAGGAGCACACCATGAAGACCTTGAACACCACCGTCATCGCAGCCCGCGAACTGAAGCTGGGCGACCGCATCCACCACCCGCAACTGTCCCAGGGCATGCGCGTGCAGCGCGTGACGACCTGCCCGGACGGCTCGCTGCGGATCGTCACGGACGTGTCCGAGCAGCGGATGACGGCCTTCATCGCTGTCCGCGTGGTCCACTGATCGGCCGGGGCGCTGCACCGTGACCGGAAACAGCCGCATGGCTTCGGCAGGCAGCGCCGCCGATCCACTCGTGCACGGTGATGTCGTGCACGGTGAAACGCCAATCGGTCGGGTCATCCAGGCAGTCGCTGCGGGGTGGAACGCCGATGAGCCGTGGCTGGCATGGGCCGGAGAGTGCGGCGACTTCGCGCATGTGGTCTGGGAGGCAATGCGAGAGCAGCACGGCACGGAGGTCGAGACCTGCAACAGCATCGACCACCTGACCACGGCAGCGCCGCCGCCGGGCACCACATGGGAGGAACTGGCGAAGCTGGGCGTGATCGCCGACATGTGGCACGTCTGGGTGGCGCTGGACGGCAGGTACTACGACGCGGCGCACCCGGAGGGCGTGACTCAGGCTCTGGAGCTGCGAGCGATACGGCAGGGTCTCGTGGAGGCCATGGAGGTGCTGGCAGAGCAGCGGCTGTGCAGGCTGATGCAGGCCCATCCGTGGTGGGTGGAGTCCATGCGGCTGAGCGAGGAGCTGGGGCGCTCGAAGCGTGGCGACCGAGGTGAGGTCGCCTTGACAGTGGGGGAGCGTCTGAAGATGCCGACGAACCGAGACATCATCAGCAATGGTCGGGTGGCAACCGTGTCCGGCGCTGAAATCGAAGAACTGCGAACGGCGCACGTTTCGTGGTTCGCGTACTGCCAAAGGCGCCTGACGATGAGCCACGCAGATGCCGTAGCGGCGCTGCGGACAGCGCACGGGGAGCAGAGCGCGCACACAGGCGAAGTGGTTCCCAGCGCCAGCACGTGAGCAGGGCAGAGACGGGTCAGAGAGGTGCTGCCCGCGAGGCGCGAACCCGATGGGATGCTTCAGGCCGACCGATGGCAAGGAATGCGGCTTGAGGCTGGCGCCTTGCCTGCGATGATAGGTCATCGACGGTCGAGAGCCACAAAGGACGAAGCGCCATGAACACCACGCACACCGAACAGGTCCAGGCCATGCGCCAGCAGGTGAAGGCGGCATTGGTGGCGCTGGGCTGGGCCGGTCTGGACAGCACTGCATTGGCGGAGAAGTCCTTCGCGACGGTGGTGGGTCCGAAGGTAGCGCACGTCTACCTGCAAGACTTCGGCGCGCAGTCGCAGGCCTTCATCCTGGCTGGGGCGTACTGGTCCGAGGGTCGCAACATCCTGGAGGGATGCGGCATTCTGATCCAGAAGGAGGCGCAATCCGCGGAGGTGAGCGCCCTGGTGCAGAAGTTCATCGCGGGAGTGGAGGCGGCGGTTGGGGCGTCCTACGCTGTGAGGCTGATGCGGGCGCCATTGGCAGCCTGAGAGAGGCATCACGGCACCATCGTAGGCACCATCCGAGACACCATTCGGGGCACGATGGCAGATCGGGTGTAGGGCGGCGCAGGGCGGGCAGAGTACGGGCAGAGACGGGCAGAGGCGGGCCTAGGGTGGGCAGAGGGAGAGAAAACGATGGCGATGTCGGCGCAGCAGAAGGCTGAGAACAAGGCGGCGGCGAAGGTGCGCGACCGTGCGTATCGGGAGCGGTACCAGGCGATGACAAAGGCCGTCGAAGCGGCCCAGAAGTCCCCTGATGTGCTGGAGGCGCACGGCTCCTACACGGAGGCGGACGAACGAGCGAACGCCTACAGCCAGGCCCGCAACGCCAAGGAGGAGGACCTGCGCCGGCAGATCGAGGCGCTGGAAGCGCAGATCCGGATGCTGAAGGACGACCCGGAGCACCAACGGCTCTACGACGAAAGGCGAGCCAAGGCGACCGCGTGGCACTCGCTGAAGCAATCGAGGATTGCAGAGGCAGAGGCGGAATTCCCGGACCTGCAAGGACCGGCACGGCACTCCGCTACCGGGTGGCAACCGCCGGCAGAGGTGCTGCAGGCGATGGAAGCGGCACGGAAGGCGACCACCGCGGACTGAGGGGAGCGGTGGAAGACAGGCTGGTCAAGGGCGCGTGTGCGCAGGCTGAGCACAGCAGGCTCTGTGCGCCTGGTCAGTGACAGGAAGGGCAGAGAAGCCCGACAAGTACGGCCGGACAGGTTGGGCAAGACAGGCGCTACGAGCACGCGCCACTGGTGGCGGGCACCCGATCTGACCACTCCAGGAAGCGCTGAGCAGACGCGGGCTACCGTCCCGATCGTCATCGCGGATCGGTCCTGCAAGTCGAGGGTGAGCAGGGGAGGGTGAGCAGGCGAGGCAGTGGGAGCAGAAAGCATGTGCCAGGCCGAGGTGCGTACTTCGATATGCGCTGTGTGCCGAAGGTCAATCCGGAGAATCGGCGGCAAGGGCGGCTTGAAGCACTGACAGCAGGAGAAGCAGACATGACGAGCGAGACCAAGCAGGACCAGGCAGCGACCACCGGCAACAGCGAGCACGAGACGGCGCGGGCCGTCGCGCTGCGTCAGGTGCTGCGCATTCAGCCCGAACGCATGGAGGCGGAAGAACTCGAACTGGCCGCCGGGCTGCAGCTGGGCCTGCGCATGGCGCTGCAGGAGGGAAAGCCGGTGTTCGTGGACGATGCCGGGCAGCCGCAGGCGTTCAATCCCCTGAGCGACTGGGACCACTTCGGCCGGGTGCTGACCAACATCGACATCGTGATCGGATCGCACCCCATGCACGACGACCCGGCCAACCCGGATAAGGTCACCGGGTACTGGTACTCGGCGCATTCGTTCATGACCGGCACCAAGACGGAAGGCTACGAACTGCGCGACACGGTGCTCACGACGGTGGCCAAGCGTCTCGAACACGACACGAAGTACCCGGCGGACTGACGCCAGACTCAGCAAGTGGGTGGGCGGGTTGCGACGCCCTATCGACGACAGGAGAGAAGACTCATGACCACGACAGCGGTGCGATTCGAGCGGTACATGTCCGACGGCCCAGGGTACGTCGGCGCGGTGGAGGTGGTGATCGGAGCGGGTGAGGTGCGCCTGCGCCTGGACGGCCACGAGGACCAGGTGTGCAGCCTGAGGCCACCGGATGGCCTGCGGATCACCGGATGGCGACAGGCGACGTCGACAGACTGCGAAGCGCTCTGGCCGTACCTGAACCAGGCCGAGAAGGAGCACGCGGAAGCACCGATGTTCATCGAGCACGAGCGACTGGCCTGGCTGGACCTGGAGGGCGGCGGTGTGGGCGCGGTGATGCTGGTCGGAGAGCCGTGTTGCGTGCGGTTCTTCGACCTGCGCAAGAAGGCGGGCGGCGACGACGCACGGGCGGTGTGGGAGTTCGGCTGAAGACTGTCGCAGCGGCTTCGGCTGAAGGGTCGGGTGCGTAACCTTGCTACATCGAGACCGGATCAACCACGAGAGGACACGGACCATGAACCCGCTGCAAGACATCCACGTGCGAGCACGCGATGGCAGGCTGGCCATCGAGACCCACGCCGAGTACTTCGCATCGCCAGCGTTCGCCGAGCGCATCCAGTTCGGCGGCGATCGCGGGGTCGCGGACCAGGTGGCAATGGTGCTCTACATGCTGCAGAACATCGCACTAGACCCGCATGACCTGGAGCGCGGGGTGTCGGCGCTCGGCCGCGGCGTGGTGCACCTGCGATTCTTCGGGTGGTCCAATCCGGTGACCATGCTGGAGCTGGAGGATGCAGACGATCTGGAGCGCATCCGCAGCGCCGTCGCCGAGAACGCCACCGGCCCGCTGTTCGAGGCGGCAAAGCGGGCGCTGAAGTGGCGTGCTCGCCAAGGCAAGGGCGAGCGGGGCCGGGATGCGGTGCTGAGCCGCATGCGGCAGGCGATGGCGTGGCCAACCGGGCGCGACGAGGCGTCGCGCGCAGAGACCGAACGGCTGGTGAAGGCGCTGCACGCCAAGGCGGACGCGATGCGTGATCGCCGGCGCGAGCGTCTGGCGGTGCTGAGCCGTGCGGCTGGGCCGCAGCGGGCCGGGTGGACCGACTTCCTCAATGCGATGGCGGTGGCGGTGCTGGCGCCGGAGAGCGACCAAAGGCACTGACTGGTCAGAGGGGCTTGCGCGGAGTGAAAACCTCTGCGCAGAGAGCGCTAGGTGCAGTATCGCCTCTCGGTCCTCTCTCGGATTGTGGGTGGCCTTTCATCGGCTTTTCATAGGTCTTCCCCCGGCCTCTCGCTGGCCTTCTCAAACGAGGCTCCGGCAGAGAGAGCGCAGGGGAACAATGGACCCAGGACAGAGAGGAGACCATCCATGAACATGACCCCGAACCAGACGCCCGGCGTGCGCTTCATTGCGGGCTTTCCGGTGTCGATCCCCAACAGCACCTACCCCGGCGACGGCTTCTACATCAGCCACAACGACCGGGATGCGCGCATCTACGGCAGTGTGACCACGGCGCTGGTGGTCGAGGGCGCGATGACCGCGTTCTACATCCTGAACGGTGACCACCGGGAAGGGTATGCGCGCCTGATCGCGCAGGGGCTCGATGCATGCCTGGACTACTTCAGGCAGCACATTGGCCAGATCAACAAGTACAGCGAGACCCCGCCGGGGGTGGCGCAGGTGGAGGGCGGCCCGGCCAAAGCGAATACCGGGGTGCGCTGAGCTGCAGATGGCGATCCGATGGGAAGTGCTTGCACGCTTTGCGTGATGCCGAAGCTACAGGGCGGAGAGCGCTGTAGTGGAGCGCTGTAGTGGAGTGCGGCAAGGGAGTGCGGTAAGGGAGGGGGCAAAGAGCGGCTTTGCATCTGTCCCGAGAGTCGGAAGATGGGTTCTGGCGGCGCAGAGGCTTCGAGGGCTGAGAGGCGCACGTGCTGGCAAGGTGGCCGGCAATGCCAGGGGAAAGAGTGCAACTGGGGGGGTGGTGCAATGCTGGGTTTGCTGAAGAGGCTGGTGGGTGAGAAAGTGAAGGATGGCCGCGGCGCCGGTGGCAGCGAAGAATCGGGTACGCATGACGCCAGTGAGATCACCTGGCACCAGGTGCGGGTCTTCTTCGGGGGTGGTCCGTACGTCGTCGTGAACCGACGCAGCGACCGTCTGGGGGATCTGCTGGGCATCGGTGGCGATGCGATCAGGGCAGCACGGCACTGGACGGGCGCTGACATCGTGGCGATCACGGTGGACGTGTGCCCGATGGACACGATCAACGCGCTGCGGGAGCAGATGGGCCGTGGTCAGCGGCGCAGCTACCAAGCCGACGCGCTGCAGTCCAGCCAGGGTGAAGCGGACGTCGAGGCGGAGGACGCAGGCGAAGGGATGGCGACCGCGGGGATGGCTTCGTAGGAAGGCCGGCGACCCAGAGCGATGGTGCACAGCCCGAGGCAATCGGGTCGTGTTGAACGGAGAGACAGACAGTGGATCTTGCGATGGACAACTCACCGGACAAGAGGCGCGGGAATGATGGGTGGTACTGCGCGCAGTGCCAGCGAGCGGTGGAGCCTATCGAGGTGACCTACGACGAGAGCCACACCGCATGCGGCAGGCGGATCACGGACGACGAGGCGCCGGACGAGGGCGAGTCGGCGAGCCTGGAGCGACCGCTGGCCTTCGTGGACGAGAACGTGGTGAAGTGGCTGCGGGACCGGACGGGAAAAGCCGGTGCGTTCACCGGGACCACGTTGTCCACGACGCCAACGGCAGTGCAGCACGTGGCCATCTACGCAGGACAGAGGCCTGGTGGCGGAAGCTCGCAAGTGCGAGGGGGCGGCACCGGGACTGGTCAGGAAGGTGGCTCGGGGCATGCGCAAGATGACGTGCGCGGTCAGGTGCATGCGGGTGTGGCGATCCCGGTAGGGCACGTGGTGGTGCCGGTGGATGCGCCTGACCAGGCTGACGAGGCCATCTGCGAGATGCTGCACGCTGGGTGGCCGGACAGCGCAGGCGTGTGGCTTCAGATGACCATCCGGAGCAGGGCGCGTGCGATCTACGGGAATGCGATCGCAGCCGCTTCGGCAGGGCTTTCTGCAGGCGCGGCAGAGGTGAAGCCAGCAACAGAGGGGGATGGCCGGCGGGGGGTCTAAGGCGGCCAGTGAAGATGGGGGCGGCCTGGGCCGCCATTGCCTTTGCGAGCTTGGTCGGTGATGGTGGAGGAGGACACTCGAAAGAGGAAGTGGCGAAGGGATGGTCCCGGCGCGACTGTCAGACAGGGGCGAGAGACGGTGAGCTGCGATGCGGGTGGTGAGGTGGTGGGTGAGGCGGCAATGAAGCCGAGCTTCCAGCAGTCCGTAGACGCCACGCGGCCTCATATGCTGCTGACGGAGAACACGAAGGCCAACGCGCTCCTGGTGTACAGGTACACGGACAACGGGGAGACGATCAAGGTCCCGAACGGTCCGATCAATCAGCCGGGAACGGTGAGGGCGGAGGTGCTGCGGTTCTACGCAGAGGCGCGTGAAGAACGAGCATCGAAGATCCGCCATGGCTTGCGAGGCGGTGCGGAGTCGGCCGGGGAGAATCCAGAGGTGTTGCGCCTGGAGCGCGCCGCGGCTGAACTGCGCAGTGCGGCAGCGCGGATGGTGGCGGCGTACCGAAAGGACTACCCGGTCGAGTCGGCACGGATGAAGTTCCAGTTGAGCTAGGGCTCTGGAAGGTGGAGCCCCAGCGAGGGTGTGAGAGATGCGCTACCGGCCTGGGTCAAGGACGCGGCCGGCTGTAGCGCTTGGGTTTATTGAACAAGGGAAGTGAAGAAGATGGGCATGGAGATGGACATGGAATGCGATCTGGTGGAGATCGTGCAGAGCGGGGTGCCGGCGGGTGATGTGGACCTCAGCGGCGTCGACACGCAGCGCCTGCTCGACGAACTGGGCCGCCGCGGGGTCGGGATGGAACTGGCAGGAGCTGTTGGCGCTCTGTACGACCACCTCGAACGGATCGGGGCGCTGGCCTCGGAGGACAAGACAACGAGCTACCTGGCGTTCCGCATGCGGCGTGACGCGGCTTTCGTCTCGCCGGGTCTGGATGAGAGCCAGCGCAAGGAAAACGCTGCCTTCTGGCAGGAGAAGATCGACGCACTGTGATGGAAGGGAAGAACATCAGATGAGCACTCAGACCGAGAACCGCTGCTACCGGTGCAGGACCGACTGCACCCCGATATCGAACCTTTCGGCCGATGCGCCGGCGGCAGACGGGAGCGTGGCCAGCTTCGTGTGCGTGGGCTACAACCGACCTGAGGATCGGGTGGTGCCAGCGGACCGCTTCACCCTGTGCTGGAAGAACGGGGCGGTCGACGAGCGGGGACACTGGGACCGACGCGACCTGCTGGACACGCTGAGCGTGATCGGCCAGGCGCTGAGCACGGACGAGAACATTCGGGTGAGCAACGGGTTCAGCGAGCAGGACATGCTCGAGGTGAACATGCTCGGGGGTGAGCAGGGCGAGGCCAGCGAAGGACCGGGCGGCGCGGGCTGAAGGTCGGCAGCGAGATGCTGTGAAGAAGGCGGGCTAGAGCCGGTGCGAGGCTCAGCCAGGCAGGGCGTCGGTGGTGCGCGGGCGGGTAGACAAGGGTGGGCAGATGGGTGAGATGGCGTACGTGAAGATGCCGAACGGTCGGGTGCACCGGTTCGACATGGGAAAGCGCACGGTGAGTGGCGTGGTGCGCGCGGATGAGCAGAGCGAGATGGCGACCGCCGGCGACTGGTCGGGCTTGGTCGACGAACTCTGCACCGGAGAGCCGTACCGGCATCTGCGGGACCTGTCGTACCGATCGCTGGGCGATGGGGTGATGGCGTTCGAGGCAGGACTGGCCACAGATCCAGGCGCATGGCAAGGCGTTTCCTGGGCGAGTGCCGAGGATTTCGTCGCCAGCCTGAGTGAGGCCTTCGGGCTGCTGCCCTGCGAGTCGCAGCACGCGCTGGACAACATGCGCAACGAGTACCCCAACGAGACGGTCACACAGCTGGTGGGCGGGCGAGAGGTTCACTGCCCGGCTCATCCGGAGGTGTGCGACTACGTGCGGGTCTGCTTCGCCGGACTTGAGCTGGCCTACTGGGTCTGCGACGAGTGGGAGATGGACCCCACGGGAGTCATGGGGGCTTTGATGGCTTCCATGCGGGGCAGTCGGCGTCCGTGAGCAAATCTCACGTGGCCAAGGTGGAGTCGGTCAGGGAGGAGGCATTCCCGGGCCAGGGGCTGAACGCGGTCCAGGCGACCGACAGAGCAGGCAGGCGGTTCAGGGCGCGAACGGAAGCGCAGGCGCGGCAGATGGCCGAGGACTACAACAGCGTTACAGCGCAACCGCCCAAAGGCCGGCAGGCCAAGGACAAGGGCGACCGGTAGGACTACACGACCGGAGCAAAGCGGGCGGAGCCTGCAGAGCAAGAACAGCGGCGGACAATGGAAGCGGGTGACTCTGGGCTTTGGGGCTTGCTCTGAAAAGAGAGACTGCTGCCAAGTGGGCAAAGGTAGAGAGGCGGAAATGGGATCGAAGGTCAACTTCCACGAAGCGGTGGTGCGCCAGCTCGGCGACAGCCTGAACGCTGGCGCGGTCGATCGCTCGCAGGGCAACGATGAGCGGGTGCAGGTTCGCGACGCGGTGTTCGAGACCAACTCGAGCTCGTCGCACTCGCTGACGATGGCCAGCGGCGACAAGCTGTCGGCAACGTTCCCGCAGGACATGTTGCGCTCAGGCAGGGTGCCGGTGCGCATGGGCGAGTTCGGCTGGGAGTGGCACCGCTACTTCGAGCCGTTGAACAAGGTGCGCTACCTGGTCACGCAGATCACGGACGGTCAGCCGCCAGAGGTAGCAGAGGGCGTCGAGGTGTCGGCGCAGCTGGCTGCGGACAACCCGCACTTCCGCCTGCTCGCGGAGGTGGTCAAGACCCAAAGCGGATGCGATCTAGTGGTCGAAAGGACCGGCGGCAACATCGACCACCAGTCGGCGCGCGGAGAAAAAGCGGTGGGCATGGAGCTGTTCGGTAGCGCCGATCGGCTGCGCAACTTCATCTTCAGCCCAGACAGCTACCTGGAGACGGGCAACGACAACTCGCCTGCGGGATGGACGATGGCGACGGACCGTGGTCCTCAGTTGACGTACATGAACAGGTTCAGTGAGCCTGGTCCGGACTGGGTGGGGGTGAAGTTCATCCGCCTGGATGCAGGCCGGGACGATCTCGCGACGACCGCCGGCGGGGTGGTGACACAGGAGGTGTGCCAGGCGCTGTGGGCAGACGTGGCGCGAAGCGCAGTGGTGATGTCGGTCGACTGGGTCATCAGGGACCGGTATTCGCCTGAGCGCGCCTACTCGATGGACGAGACACGCGGCAAGGCAGCGTATGAACTGCAGATGGGGCGCAAGGCGATGCGACTGAGTCCCAACTTCCGAGTCGACCTGGATCTGCGCAACAGCAAGGAGCGGATGGAGGAGTTCTCCTTCGTCTGCATGGTTCCGGCAGACCTGGCGGCGAGGCTGTCGAGGCTGTCGAGGCTGGACAGCAAGGGGCACCGGCAGTACCTGGTCAAGCAAGGCGAGCAATGGGTCGGCTACTGGAAGAAGCGGCTGATGACCAGGCCGAAGGACCGGTGGGCACTGGAGCGCCTGGCGGAGGAGCAAGGGAAGCTCCAGAAGCTGATCGGCGCTGGAGCGCTGGAGGCATGGATGAAGAAGGCGAAAGCCGGGAGGGGCAAAGACAGCTACACCAGGTCGAGCAAGAACAGCTGGGAGCTGGCCGCTCCGAAGCTGGTCAAGCGGGCGAGGAAGCGGGCGGGCGCAGCAAAGGGAGCTTCGAAGTGACGGTGGAGGCAGATTCGGTGGTCGAGCGCACTCCTCTGCATACCTACTCGAACGGTGGTTTCGAGGTGCAGCTGTACGGTGACGGCACCAAGGTCCGTCGGACGGTGGCGCAGGAAATCGCCCCGACACTGCCGGAGCAGTTCGACCTGAAGGTGACCAACTTCTGCGACGGAGGTTGCGCCTGGTGTCACGAGGACTCCACCAAGAAGGGATCGCATGGAGATCTGGTGGCGACACTGGACCTGCTGCGATGCCTGAACCCAGGAACAGAGGTCGCGATCGGCGGAGGAGACCCGCTCTCGCACCCGGACTTCGCCTGGTTCGTGAGGGGCGCGCGTGGACTCGGCCTGGTGCCTTCAGTGACGGTGAACGGGAGGCACTTCGATCGCAGCCGCCAGGTGCTTGAGGAGCTGACCTCCGAAGGCAGCCTGTTTGGCGTGGGCGTGTCGTTCTACAAGAAGGTTCCGGACTGGGACTGGAAGCACATGGTGGTGCACCTGATCGCCGGGGTCGACTCGCCGGCGGTTCTGGACGAGGCCAGTCGGCCGCTGAAGCTTCTGCTGCTGGGCTACAAGGAGTTCGGCCGCGGGAAGCGGATGTTCTCGGTGAAGCGCCAGGAAGTGAGCGAGCGGATCCAGCAGTGGTACCGGGAGCTTCCAGCCATCGCAAGGAATCACCACGTGAGCATGGACAACCTGGCGATCGCGCAGCTGCAGCCGCGGCGTCTGTTCACATCGGAAGCTGACTACCTGCGCAGGCACATGGGCGAGGAGGGGTCCTTCTCGATGTACATCGACGCGGTGACGAAGACTTTCGGGGTGTCCTCTTACGGCGACACTCGGCTGCCGTGGACCAACCTGGCTGACATGTTCGCCCAGGTCAGGGCACTGGCGAAAGAGCAGCCCGAGGCATGACTGGTCAAGGATGAGAGTCGATAGCCGTGTCCTTTCCTGGAATGCGGCTGGCGGCAAAGGTGGAAAGGAGCCCAATAGCGATGAAGGAGTGACGGGGAGAGCGAGATGAACAGGGCAGAGGCTTCAGAGGCGATCGGCAAGCGGGTGCGGGCGTGGACAGCGGCGAACGGCGTCTACGTGGGCACGCTTCGCGAGGTGCGGGCAAGGCATGGTGCGCCGTGGCGGGGCGTTGTCCTGGTCGATGGCATCCTGGAAGTGGCAGTCCACTTCGAGCGTGGCGGATTCGGACGGCGCGGCTACAGGCCGGGGGAGACCCTGGAGGTGGGCGGCCAGAGCATCAAGCTGACGACCGAGGCGGGGTTCAAGACCTACGAGGAAGCACTGCTGGGGCACATCGAGTTCATCCGCCAGGCGATCGAGCGCGACCCGAAGGGCAGGGATTCGGGGACGCTGCTCATGATCGGCAAGGGGAGCCAGGCTGCGCTGAAGGCGGAGCGTGCGAGGCAGGCGGGCGGAGTCTGGAAGATGGATGCGGCGGCCCTCTCTATATAGATAGAGGGTGAGGGCAAAGGGTTGAACGGGTTCAGGGAACGGGAGCGAGAGGGGAACGTGGCAAAGATTGGTGAAGGTGTGGTGGTGTCGATGGGTCTTTCGTCGTGCAAGACCGAAGTGAGGCTGGTCGCGGCGTACGGAAGTCCGCTGACGAACACCGACGGCGACAAGCTGGGAATCGTCACGTGGGTGGTTCGGCGGGCGCTGAGCTCGGAAGCCGAGCACGTCTGGGAGGCCCGCGCCTACGATGGCGGCCGCAACGCGGATGAGATGCACCTGGTGGAACTGGGAGGGCTTTGCTACTGCAGGTCGGGGCAGTTCGGCGCCATGCTGTCGGTCATCGGACTGAACATGGCCATGGCGCGACCCAGCCTGATGGGAACCCAGAGGGTCTTCGTCGACCAGGTGGATTGCAAGCAGCTGCCGGTTCCCCTGTCGGAGCTGCGGAAGACGCCGGGCTTCTACGAGCTCCAGCAGCAGTAGTTCAGGCCTGGCGATGTAGAAGCTTCTAGGGGCTGGATCCAAAAGATCCGGCCCCTTTCGCTTTGGTCAGGAGCCAGCGCCAGCCCTTGGAAAGGGTAGACGGTTCGTCGACAAGCGAGAGATGTCGATTATGGAAGGTGTACCGGTGACCTCGACGAAAGTCACGGAACGAGGGTCACGCTGCAGAGGGGTGGATGTCTGCTCGTCTACCGGGGTGACGTGGATGCGGTAGGAGTCAGGCGTCAGGCGCACAGCCACCTGCTTTCCTGCGGGAACAACCAGCGAAAGGTTTGGCGTGTCGCTGAGCTTTGACTGACTCCGAAACTCCACTAAGTTTGTGGAGGAGTCGCCGGCGATCTGAATCCTGGTCTTCTGCTGAGCAGATCTGGCTTCAGAGTCCTCCGCCAGGGATGACATGGCTTCAAGTGACCCGCGCTGAGCGTCTGGGTCCGGACGGAAAGATGCCTTGGAGTGCATGCCCCATGAAGCAACCAGGGCCAGCAACACGGCCAGGATGATCACGGGGATTGCCACAATCCCTCGCGCAGGGGAGAGAGGATGTCTCATGAGGACTGAGCCTGTTGGGGAGGAGGCCGCTGAATACGGACCCGCTTCGGATTCATGGGGCCGGTGTAGGCGGCGGTGACGTCCAGGCGGACGTGGCCCAGATCATTGGTGACCTGACGGCGGGCGTCCTTGTCGCGGGCGCGGTCGAGGATCTCGCTGGCACCACGAACAACACTCTTCTGGCCAGAGATCTCTTCGTACAGGTCGTTGGCGTACTCATGGCGAAGCCCGTGGCCGGTAACGCCGAGTTGAGCCTTCGTGATGCCGCACTGCTTCATCACGTAGTAGAAGCGGTTGCGGGCGGTGTCGAAGTTCGAACCCGCTGGCACCAGGCGACCCTTCGGAAGGCTGCGGGAGACTTCGGTTGCGATCCGTAGAACTTCGAGCTGAGACTCGTAGCGGATAGGGACCACGCGGGTTCTCCCGCCCTTGGTTCCCTCCTCGACGCGAAGGTATTCACCGAGGTGAGCAATCAATGGCCGCAGGAGGATGGCTTCCCTCAGACGAAGCCCGAACTCGTGCATCAGTCGAACATGCAGGGCGACCAGGCGGTCGATCTGCTCGACTTTTCTGACGATGTCGTCGATGTCGACCTCCTTTGCAGACCACGACTTGTCGCGAACAGCGAGCAGGTTCCGCGAGTAGCAGGCGTCATCGAGGCCATAGAAGCTGGGTGCGCGCACCAAGCCAGGCTTGCCAATGGCAGCGGCGAACCACCTGAGATGGGAGAAGCGCGTCTGCATCGTGGCAGGGCTGAGCTTCTCACTCTCCCAGCGTTTCACAAGGTAGGTGATGTGCGCCTGGGAAAAGCTGAGGACCGACCGCGGCTTGAAGTCACCTTCTGCGAGTTGCCGAAAGACAAGAGACGCGAGGAGTGACCTCTCATTGCACGTCTTCGTGGAGACGACCTTGGCTCGATGAAGATGCTCACGACCAACAGCGTCCAGTAGCACCCGCAGCTGGGAAGGAATGTTGAGATCGTGGAACGGCGTCGAGTAGCAGTTGCGGCCGTGGAACGCCTGATGTTGCTGGATGCTGATCATGCGGCTGTCTCGGGATAAGGCGACTCGTCATGTCCTGTGAAGGAGTCCATCAGCGCGGTGGCAGCGTTCTTCACGGAGGACAACAGGTCGTTGCTCAGGGAGAGGCGAAGCAAGACGCTGTAGGCGGATGTGACATGCCGAGCGCGGAGGTCAGCAACTGCCAGGACGCCTGTGTCGAGAGTTTGGATGGCTCTAAGAAGGAGATGCAGAGCGAGGCGCTCTCTCTCTTGGCATCCGGGCAGGCTCACGCCTGGAGCGCAAAGGCTCCACAGATCTGGACTCACTACGTGCCGTGATCCTTCGTCGGAAGGGTGCACACCCGGAGCCCGCGGAGACTCCAAAGACGTTGAAGGCTTGGGGTCGCCGAGAAGGGTGGCGGGGGAAATGACTGTCATGGACTAGACCTCACAGTTCATGCGCGGTTGGATGACGGACTTGGTCTTGCTCTGCTTCAGGGTAAGCGGGTTTTCTTTAAAGACTTTTAGGCACTGGTGCTCCACTTTCGTAGGTCGCACCTGATGGGGAGAGCATGGAGCTCTAACCCGGTTGGCGACGGTATGGAACCGCGACCAAGCCCTACTACGGATGTGCTGCCTGAAACGACACCCTGCTACCAGGTGTCCAGCACTATGCGTCCGGCCAAGGACTGACGTCACCTAAGACGACTTGTCAATAGACCCTGAGGGGAGGAGATGCCGTTCCTGGCAGAGCGGGTCACACGACGATCGCAAAGGAGGTCGTGAGTCGCGCAGCAGGAGGACATCGCATGCCCTGCAGAAGGACGCCGTAATCACTCTCGAGTCGCAGCGCTGGAGGTCCGGAGCAAGCACAAAGGCGGCTCACGGCAGCGCCCGAACGGGCGAGCGAGTACAGGTTTGACCACAGCAGAGGGTGGTCGAAGGTAGCGGGACAAGCCCGCTTAGCGGTTCAGCACGAGGCTGAGTCCAGCTCAGAGGCTGGAGCGTGGTGCATGCCTTAACCCAGGCAAGGTAGTTGTCCAGCAACTACTCGGAGAGTGCTTCGCACTCGCAATGGACTTCGTCCAAGGAGCGCTCAGTGTATGGAAGGCGTCAGCGCGAGGTCAAGTCCCAATTTAGGTCGAGTGCGTATTAGTTAGAAAACAGGCTTGGAACCCGCATGAATGCTGGTAAACCGAGCCCCTCTAGTTGGAATTTTTCAGAGAGCGATGGCCGAATGGGGTCTTTGGAAAGGACGCCCGGGGGTCTATAGGAGGCGGAAAGGCAGCCTAGAGCCGCCAAGGAATGAGCCGATAGGGGGGGCGATGGAGCGGCCAAGCGGAAGGTGAGGCCGGTGAGGTAGAAAACGCGCCTGGCTGTCGAGGTGACGGGTTTGGCAGGAGCGTGCATGGGAGGTGACTAGAGCGGCGCGCTGACGGATGACAAGGGAGGAAACAGCGGCCAAAGCGCGTGGTCCGGCTTCATTTGCTCGGCGATCACCGTCCCGTCGGTCGATAGAGTCAGTGCTGAGTGGGTAGTCGACCAGTTGTCAACCAGTTGTCGACCAGTTGTCGACCTGGCACTCGCAGATGGCAAAGCGCGATGAACGCTGAAGCTGAGTAGTCGACCAGTTGTCGACCAGTTGTCGACCAGTTGTCGACCAAGGAGGGTTGGACACCAGATGAGGGGAAGTTGAGAGGAGAGCTCGCTTATAAAGAAACGCAAGACCAGGCGCAAAACCGCGCCTGTACAGACCATCACTGAAACCAAGCACTGCAAAGAGAAAGAAGGAACGTCATGAAAGAACAGGGACTCGTCGTTCGAGCGATCGATGTCGGCTTCGGCAACGTCAAGTTCACCAAGGGGCTCGACCCGGAGAAGGGGGGGATCGAGTGCGACATGTTCCCGTCCTTGGCGCCAACAGCTTCGAGCCTTCTTCTGGACGGCTTCATGAGCCAGAGGCGCACTGTGGTCGTGGAGGTAGGCGGCCTGAAGTTTGAGGTCGGGCCGGACTCGATGCTTGCGATGACGACGAACGTCGCCCGGAACATGGACATCGACTTCCCACTGAGCGATCAGTACATGGCCCTGAACCTTGGAGCCATGCACTACATGAACGTGGATCAGATCGATCTTTTGGTGGTCGGCCTTCCGGTCTCGAGCATCGGCAACCTGGGCGCGAAGGTTCGCGCACGTTTGATGGGCGAGCACGCGATCAAGGACCGGAAGGTGACCGTCAGGGACGTGATGGTGATTCCGCAGCCAGTGGGGGGAATGTGGGACTACGCCGTTCGACATCGGGCGGTGGATCAGTTCAGGGAATCGACCTGCCTGCTCGTGGATCCTGGTTGGTTCACGCTCGACTGGCTGGTCACGAAGGACCTGAAGGTTGTTCCCGGGCGAAGCGACGCCGCCAACAACGCAGGGATGGGCGCGGTTGTGAAGTCGATCGCGGAAAGTCTGGCCCGTCGGATCAGTGAACGCGACGGGCGGAGCTGCCAGATCACCGAGCACATCATCCAGCGCGTGGACCGCGCGCTCTACGGGAACAAGATCGCCAAGATCAACGGAAAAGATGAGCAGGTGGACCTGCACATGGATGCGGCGCACAACCTCATGCGAGATGGGATGCAGAAGTTGATGTCGTCCATCGGATCGAGGTCTGACATCGACAACGTGATCGTGGTCGGCGGAGCAGCTCCTCTGTATGCGCCGATCGTGTGCGAAGTCTTCGGGCCGGAGATGGTGAGGGTCAGCCAAAACCCGGTGTTCGCCAACGTACGAGGCTTCCAGGTGGTCGGGATGCAACGTGCGAAGAGCATGACTGCCGCGTGATGGCTAGTCAGATGGCTAGTGAGGACGATGACGGCAGCGTGAAGATCGTCCTCACGCTGATACCGGGTAGAGACGATCTCGCGATCGGCTTCCTTGAAGGAGTGAAGCCGAAGTACAGGGCCGACCGAGTGAGGACACTGCTGTACATGCACCTGAGCGGTCAGCAACTGGTGCAGGCGCGAGATGTTCGGCAAGTTCCGACAGCAGGGTCTACAGCGGCGCCAGAAGTTGCGACGGCAAAGCCAGCAGGAGCAGTGCCGGTTTCAGCTGAGGGGAGGGCGTCGGAGGCTGGAGCGAAAGCAGCTGAGGCCGAAGACTTGGACCTGACGCAGCTTGATGGGCTGGACATGCAAACAGATTTCAGTGGGATGACGGGAGGATTGACATGAAGGTGCCTGACGACAGCATTCCCATCTCGGAGCTTGGGGAGGTTGGAATCTGCGAGCGGAGGATCTACCTCCGGGCCAAGTACGGGAAGCGGACGAACGCCCAGCGTGAGCAGCGCCTCGACAGGGGGACAGCGATCCACCAGGCGGCGTATGAACAGAAGCGTCCTGACGACAGGGGCCAGGACAAGAGGTGCTTCATCGCAACTGCCGTGTACGGGGACGCGGCCTGGGAGACGGCGCACCTCAGGAACTGGAGGGACAGGGTTCTACTGAAGACACCAGCAGGGCGCGGGGCTGTGGAGATGTACTACTTGCTCTCACCAAAGATTGCGCAGTGGTGCGACTGCAGCCCGGGGTTCGCTTCGATCATGCGACGACTTGTTGGTCTGGCAGTGAAAGCTACAGGAGGCAGTAGGCGATGAAGACAATGATCCTACTGCTGGTGCTGGCAGCAGCAGGCACGCTGGTCTGGGGCCTACTAAGCCGGACGAAGTGGAGCGAGCCAGGCGAGGAAAAGGCGGTCGACGTCACGACCAGGCTTCCTTCACTGCTGGCGAAGGCAAAGATCTGGGGGAAAGAGATGTCTGTTGCCTGCCGAGCTCCTAGAAGGATGCATGGCACCTTCGACGAAGCTTTTCAGCTAGACAGTGGCGATGTCGTGGTCTCGGAGACGAAGTCGCGGGATCGGATCACAGTGCACAAGTCGGACATCATCCAGCTGAGCGCTTACGCGCTGGCTGTGAGCGAAGGCGGGAGGCAGAAGGTGCTGGGTAAGGGATTCGTCAGGCTGGTCACGCCTCGAGGAAACGAGTACGTTGGCGTCGACCTACTCGGCGAACGCGAGATCGTCATGGTGTACGACAAGTACATGGATCTCGTGTCGGGGAAGAGCAAGGGGGACAAGTGTGGGAAGCCAGGACTTTGCAGGACGTGCCTGTACAAGAAGGAATGCGACGCGATGGGCTGAGGAGAAGAGAAGCCGGCAGCCACGTAAGCCCTGCGAGAACAGGGAGTACGCTGGCTGAGAGCAGGAGAGCTTGGACCGGGTGAGCTGGTGGAGAGGCCCGGGCGTGGTGCATGGGGAGAGAACTCGAGTCAGACCCAAGGAAGGCACAAGTGCGACAGGAGATGCTGGTCGAGTGGGAAGAACTGGAAGGCAGATAGGGCGCAGGCACCGAAAAAACACCGTCGTCAGGCCAAAATGTGGCTTTGAGCGCGGACGGGATGGCTCACACTCCCGTGCGTCAATGGTGGATCGAGGCTCGGCTGGCGAGGCCTGACCGCAGGAAGGGACAGCTCATGAATCAATGGTCCGGTCTGAGCAAGTGGTCAGCCGCAAGAATGGCTGTGACGGCCATCGGGTTGGCCAGCCATTGCTGCGCATGGAGCGAGCAGCGAATCACGGTTGAGGCGTCGCGCGTGGTGGAGCCAAACGAAACGGTGCAGGCAGCCAGAGCTCAAGTAGAGCGAGAACTGAAGAAGCAGGCGCTGAGTAAGGTCCCGACGGTGATCGAGTGGGATAGGCACCTGAACGGCACTGAGTACAGGGAGACGGTACGCGAGATGACCGCGGGCGTGGTCAAGCTTGAGTCGCTGACCGAAACGGTTGAAGTGGTGTCCGGGGGACGCGTCAAAGTCACGATCGCTGGTACGGCTGTGGTTGATGACAAGCAGGCGAAGTTGTGGGCATCACGACTTGACGAGACGGAGCGTCTTCGCGGCGAACTGGCAGATGCAAGGAGTAGTGAGTCAAGGAGACACGGGCAGCGGTCGAACCCGAGCGGGAGTGGGGATGGAAGGCCTGGTGAATGGGCCACTTCGACGACCGTCCGAATGAGGCTGGGCGAAGGGCAGCAACTTGCAGCACTGGCAGATGCGACCGCTCGGGCAAGAGCGGAAGCGTCAAAGCGAGCCGTCAGAGCCATGCTGCAATCGGCGACGGTCGAGATGGGCTCCGTCGAAGCGCACAAGACGATAGGTAGCGACCTGACAAGATTCTCGTTCGGAGTGCGCTGGAATCTGGTAGCGGTGGACGCTTTGGAAAAGGAGCTAGCAGGGAAGGTTCAGTTCAGAGCTGGAACGGAAGGGGAAGGCCTGAAGATGGTCGACGGGATCTGGAGGCACTCGGGTGATTGGCGCCTGGCAGACGACCTGATCTGGACGAGAATCAGCCTGGAGATCGACGCCGGCGTCAGCAAGGCCAAAGTTCCAGTGGCCTTCCCGGGGTACAGAGTGGACGTGATGGGAGAGTCGGCTTGCAGAAGCTCGTACGGACGGGACTTTGTCAGGGCGATGGGTGGAACGCAGAACATGGGCTGGTGTCTCGTTGTAGACGGCCGAGCTGACAAAGGATCTACAACACGCGGTTTTGACGTGCGCTCGAAAGCGAACCTATACCTGAAGGACAGCGCACTGGGTGGAATCACGGGGCCAGAGGTGTCGTGGACGATCCAGTGGGCAGACGGATCGACGGAGCGCGTTTTGCCTGTGGTCCAGTGGGTCGGCACGCGCGCACAGTGAGCTAGGACGACCGGGCCGTGAGGCTAAGAGCGGTGCGTGAGAGTGCCGACCAAGAGATGCACGCACGGCTGAACGTCCAGACTGCCGGTTGGAAACAGAACCAAAGAGGCGAAGCGCCATGAAGGACGTTCTGGCCGATGCCGGCTCAAAGATTGGAAGCAAGGATCGGCCAAAAGCAGCACGGCCGCATTAGCGGCCGTGGTAACGAAGATCAGGGCATAGGGTTCTGCCAGGGTACGTCTTCTGAAGGTGGCTTGCGCCCCTCCTTGCGGGCCTGAATGTCGGATTTGACTTGGTCGGGGGTAGCCTTCTCGAGCCAGTCCATGTAGGCGGCACGCTCTTGAATCGTCTGCCCCTGGAAGGCCTTGTAGAGGCCCTCGGTCACTGAACGACCCTGGTCGGCGAAGGCGCTCACATCGGCATACTTGGATTGAGTCCACTTCTGGATCGCATCCATCGAGAAATCGCCACTTCGCATGCGATCCCAGGCGCCAGCCTCGGCCTTCTTGGCATCAACCCCCTTATTGACCTTGTCCCTCGTGCCGATGACATCCGACATGACATCAGCTGCCGGCCGAAGCATGGTCTGAGCGGAAAGCGCTCCAGTCTTGACTTCACCGGCCCAAGAACCAGGCGCGTTTGCTTCGAGTCCGTTGGTATCCATCCCAGACACCCGACCCAAAGACGCGAGGAACTGGGGAGAGGATGTCGGGTTGAGCATCATCGCCGTGAGCTGCTCAAGAGCTGCCTGCTCCCTCTTGTCAGACATGCCAGAGTTGTTGAGTGTTCCGCTATTGGCAACGTTACTGAGAGCTTCATTGCGCTTGGCTGCGGCCTGATCCTCGGGCAAGTGGCCAAAGCTGGATCTGAAGTTGTTGCCAACGACGTTCGTCCAGTCGTTGCCGAAAGTCTGCCGGAAGTCTGCAGCAAGCTGCGTAGGATGGTACTTGGCCCCCATCCCGTACTTGCGGGAGAACGAGCGCAGCGCAGTGGCGGTCTTGGTTTGCTGCTCGGTCTGGGAGATGGAGTCGCCGATGCCGGCAGCTTGCTCACGCGAAAAGCCTGTTGTGGAGTCCTTACCGCGACCAACCGATGTGCTATTGCGCTTGGCCCACTCCAAACCAGCACGGACGGACTCGTCGTCGCTCAGGGAAGCACCAAGACGCCTGTTTGCGTCTGTGAGCTGTGCGTGGCTGACGCCCATCTTCTGGGCCTCCTCTTCACTCCAACTGCTACGCCACGTGTGACCGGCTTCCAATCCGAAACCAACGCCAGCTTGTGCGCCAGCCTTCTTTCCTCCCCCGCCGGCTCCATTGCTGCCGCCACCTGCACCAGGCGTGCGCATACCGAAGCTGAGGTCGACGCTGCCACCGCCCTGTGTGGTGCTGGCGTACTGATCAGCAGCGCCGAAAGTGAAGTTGGTGAGTGCCTGACCCGTGAGACCAGCGGCTTTACCCGCAGCAAGCGACTTCGACAGGACAGCTGCCATCCCCTTTCCGAAAGTGCCCGTTCCGGTGAAGGACCCATCAGTGTTGAAGCTGACCTTGTCGTTTCCACCCTCTGTGAAGCCGTATCGCTGATTGATTCCTTTGGTCGCGTTGGCGGCATTGGTGTTCGCATTGGCCGTGGCGAAACTGGCACCGTCCGCAAAACTACAGCCGAGGTCGAATTCCGGAACAC
>Ga0075163_10002292_pt1 | contig 25819 bp, 28 predicted proteins | sample JI1023141ADNA_FD_71478 | JGI IMG/M metagenome (GOLD analysis project Ga0075163, IMG submission 71478) | Wastewater effluent complex algal communities from Wisconsin, to seasonally profile nutrient transformation and Carbon sequestration -... | ecosystem: Engineered > WWTP > Effluent > Algae... | reverse complement strand
TTCTTCATAATCATCGCTTGCTGCATAAGGATTACCTGGAGCTTCATACTCATCTTCGTAATCATCGCTTGCTGCATAAGGATTACCTGGAGCTTCATACTCATCTTCGTAATCATCGCTCGCTGCGTAAGGATTACCCGGAGCTTCGTATTCTTCTTCGTAATCATCGCTTGCTGCATAAGGAGAGGTATATTCAGAATTTTGTGTATATCCCCTTCTAAAGTCAGACGCCGCTTTTTTTACCCTAGGAGAATATTTATTTTGTAACGACTTAGCCTGTCTACCGTAGTTATACATTTTACTCATACTGTAACCTTTTTAATTTATTATAATTTTGTAAAAATCTTTTACCCAATCTTGCCATGAATTGTACAACAAATCAGTAGATGAAGAAACAAAATTTACACGCATAGGGCTACGTATACCATAAGAACTAAAAGGCTCTGTTTTTGCTACCTTATCAGCCCATATTTGCCAATCCGTCCCATCTATATAAATAGGCAAATTATATTCGTAATAATCTCTTACTAAATTATCGGCCCATTCTTTTAAACTTATATAATCAGGCCAAATAATATCAGGTTTAATTTTCATTTCCTTCTTTCAAATCTAAGAATATCGCTCCCGTTTCAAAATAGGTATTAGAGCTAAAGCTGATACCTATACCCCTAGCTTGAAAATTAACATTTAGTGCCATCGCTCCTATATTAGTTTTCTCTTCACGACTAATAATAGTAGAATCGTGAGCTTCGGTCTCATGAATATTAACCATTGGATATTTTATGCCCGTAAGACGGACTGTTAATGGGGAGTCTAAGGAAGCTGGATTATTTTTAAAACTAAAAATTATTTTTGATAATAAAATATTCTTGTCGGTATTTAACTCAAAATAATAATTAGATATAAACGGAAAATGTATGATTCTTTCGATAGCTTTATTAGGATGATCTGCATCTAATGCTTTTATGTCTATATCTGAACCAACGTCATGAGCATAAACTCCCGCGCTAGTTAAAGCGGGATTCTCTACATCAATCCCTATATTTTCTGAAATGCTATACACCTTAGCAGATAACGGGCTCAAATAAGACATGTTATGATTAAAATAAATAGTGTCATACCAAAAATTACCGGCTTTATTATAAATAATAGCCTTAGTGTTTCCTGTCTTTGTTTTATATACCCACCAAATTTCATTGTATTTTGCGTTTTTAAATCCATACACGAATTGTCTATCGTTATTCTCCAGAGATAGTTCATCAAAAAAAGAATATACATTAAAGTTATTGGCCATCTGTTCTACTATCCCGTTATAGACATAAAACCTATCTAATCCAGGCCAAAAAAACATCCCGTCATAAGCAACAACGCATTTACTCGATAATATACTTGCAGAACGACTCAAAACATCCTTTTTAAAACTTAAACTCGCTGCCTCGCTGGAAATATCCTTGATCCGTATTACCTCACTAGTAGTCCATATAAGTAAAGTAATATTCGACTCGTTCCCCCGAACGGTATCCATATACAAAATTTTCTTATTGGAAAAGGAAGTAGCGTTCTTTACTTTTTGACCGTCCGTACCCGTTACAAAAGATAAGGCGTTATTAGAAGGAGTGGCCCAGGCTATTGTCCCATTATCTCCATATATAAAAACGTAATTATTTTCTACGTGTATCCCTCCGCTAAGATTTAACTCGCTAACTTGAGATATCCCCGTATCTGGTTGTATCGTTTTGTTTTGAAAGTCAATAATATATAAAGCAGGAGTTTTAGATACGGCGTTAATATTAGATTTAATATCAGAGATAAACGCTAAAATAACAGTACTTTCTGTTAAATCGTACTCCCTAAGAATGCAAAAAGAGTCGGGAGTCACATTGAGTACGTTATTATAATTAGTTACTATTGTTTGATTCCCAGAGGTGATATAAACCCCTCCAGTCTGAGTAGATAACAATACCAACTCCTCGGCCAAAGACTGTTGATTCGTGGGAATGATTATATTATCAGGTTTATCTTCCTTGGCAAGGTGACAGGTAAGCTTAATTCCTTTCTGAGCAATAACTTTCCCATTGATAAATCTTATCCATTTACTATCTATTCCATACTCAGGTTGAAAAAAAAACCTGTCTTTTAATATCCCGGGCTTATAGTCTAAAATCTTGAGCGCCATTCTATGACCTTAATAAATTTTTAATTTTTAAACCAACTTCTTTCTTATTAGGTCAAGAATCTCATGATTTCGTTCCCCTGTTCGTAAGCGTGGAGTACATTAGCGTGCTTTTTAGTGTGCGCATTGAATGCAGCTAGTTTGTGAGCAAAATTCATGGAAGGGTTATATCCTATATTATACAGGCGAGATATCCACTCTTTATTAGAATGTTCTTGAATCGCTGAGATTGGTAAAGAAGGTTTTTCTTCAACTATAACTTGCTCGTTTTCCAAAACGATTTTCTCGCTCGCTGCGTAAGGATTACCCGGAGCTTCGTATTCTTCTTCGTAATCATCGCTCGCTGCATTATTAATTGGCGCTTCACAAATTTGATAGGGTGATACTATATACCTAGGTGATACTTTTTTATGCTCTGCCAAGGATGTTGATATCAGCCCGTCAACTAGAGAACTTCTTACCACATTCGCTCTAATTCGCGTACCAATATTATTTAGAATATTATTACGATCTAAAATATCAATTTGTCTTGGAGATGAAAGAGAGATCACGGTATGACTGCGTTCTCTGGCAAGTTTAGCGGTAACTCCATGAAGCGTTGTTTTGCTATTTATTTTATTACATATCCTTTGTAAGGTATCTCCGGCGGTAACTCTTATTTTTATTTTATTAAGCTCAATAATACCGGACTTTATGTCTGATTTTCTATTAACGCTATAGGTGGATACTGGGTGCTGCGCAAATGAAGCAAATAAGCTATTTATGTAACTCATAATTATATTCCCCTTATTTTCTTAAAAAAAATTTAAATAACATTCACTCTGGTCTTAATATAACAAACTGTTATAATATGAATCCGATTTTAGCAAGAGGCTATTTTTGTTTTCTTCGTCTAATGCTTTTTTATACAATTCTTCATAAACTTTTAAATCCTGTAAACTTTTAGTAAAAGCAACAGTTTCAATTAAAGAAGCATATAACATAATCGTAGGATAAGCAAAAATAAGACTATTGATAGCATTATCTATATTGCTATCGTTTTTTAATCTGCATTTGTACATTAAAAAACATTGTCTCGCAATAGCGGGCATAGGGGCTACTTCTATTTTTTTATTCAATACAATAGCGTAATACGCAGGAACCGAAGGGGCTGTTAAAGAGTTAAACTCTTGTACAAAGTTTATATCTTTTATAATTAAAAACTGTTTTTCTTCTCCTATTAAAATTTTAAAATTTATAGGAGTGGCAAAGTCTTCTGGTAGACTATACTCCTTAACATTAGAGGACATATTAAAATCATATAATTTAAGAAAAAATAACGACTTAAGCTCCTTGTTAACACGATCGACGGCATTGTTTATCATAATATCCAAGTTACTCTTGAAATAACGATCTTCCCTGTCGACGTACTTTTCTATAGCAGCAGATAAATTATCTTTATTCGTAATCATTATATTCTCTAATATTTAGTATCATTGATTTAATATAGTCAACAGACTTGGAGCGTATCTATTAATGTTGCTACGTACTAAAGGCGATCTTGTAACTAAATCTTTAGCGTATACCGGATCAATTAATGCTTGCTCTAATATTGCGTATTTTGGATTTAACTTAGTAAAATTGGCTATATCATATTTTAAAGGTAGAGAAGGGACGTATTTTGCAAAATGCAACGGTTTAGTGACTTCTTGACCTAAATATTTTACTACATTTTCTTGTAATTGTTTTTTTGGAGTGGTCGCAGAACCAAATACTGAATTACCCTTTGCGACTTCCGCTCTATTCTTTAGGTAATTATTGATATTATTGAAAGTATCTAATTCCTCGGGGGAATATATAGAGGCTAGCTTATCTTGTCTCTGCCTTAAGAACTGGCTTGATTTATCATAAGTTGGCAAATTATGATCGATAGCTTTGCCAAGATACATATCCCTTATATAAGCTTTGGTTAAATTTTCTGCATCAGTTCCTTTTACATGCGTCATATAATTGTTGATACTTTCTCTAGGTGATCGCATAAGATTGCGAGGTAAATCCTCAGCTGGAACTCGGTAATTTCCCCACTCATCTTTGTTTACAAATTTCTTCAGTAATTTATCTCGATTAATACTATTAATATCTGGTGAGTGTTGGTAATAAACCTTTCTATGCGCTAAGCCTTCAGGCGTTGCCTTTAAATCTGCTTCCAGAGCTTTCTTTTGATGCTGAAAATGCCTAATCAGAGAGTTGTTTCCGCCTTTTCGAGATCTTTTTAATTCAGTGATATTATTTCCAATTTCAGTAATTGCTTTATCAATATAACCTGGTCTATATTGACCACTTTCTAATTTAGTAATTTCTGTTTTTAAGGCATTTATTTTTTCTGTTTTTATATAAAATTCAGGCGCTAATTGATTGAGTATTTGCTCTTTTGCCTGTGGGCTTAAATTAGAGTATTGCTTATCTAATTGAACAGCTTCCTTATTCAATTCTTTTTCTAGTTGTAGTAACTCAGCCTTGGATTTAGCCGCTAATTTCTTGTATTTCTCCGGCAATATATTCTTATGTTGTAATAAACCCTTTTCTATATCGCCAAGTTCTTTAATAATAGCTTGATCGGTGTAATTGTTAAAATTTGACACGGGATATACATTAGAAGATTCTTCTAGCTTTGTATATAAAGACGCCGCAGCATCTCTTCTAACCTTTTCTAAGAGATCTAGTTTTTTTTGAATAAGTTCTCTTCCTGCTTCGCCAACCTCTATACTACTTGGGCTTAACTCAGCACCAAGAGCATTTAGCTTTCGTCGTAAAACTTCATCATTAGCAATTTGTTTGCTTTGTATCCCCGTAAGATTTGGAGCATAAGCATTATGGAGATTTGATATGTTTTTATTTAAAGCTACTTCTGCAGTAACGGGTATAACATCAAGTGATTCGGAGGTGAAGTTTTTTAACCTATCTAAATCTTGTTCTTTGGTAAGATCTTTTAATAGCCTTGATACAGCTTCTTCTTGCGCGACTAATTTTCCATGTTTAGAAAATCTATTTAATAAAGAAAATGGATTAGGAGCAATTACTTGCGTACCCATAGTAGCTAAATCAGCCGTTAACGGATCAACACCAAGTAATTCTTGGGCACTACCGCTAGCAGTACCTAATGCACCTTGTCCCGCTGTCAGCTTAATTGCTTTAGCCGTGTTCCCCGCTTTACTAAATTTTCCCCATAAACCACCAGGAGCGCCCCACTCTATGCCGTGAGCAGCTATTCTTTGCAATCCATCTCGGGGGTTGGGAGTAATATCAATCCCTATATCGTTTAATCCCTTGTTAATCCATTTAGAAGGACGATCTACATTCTCAGGGCGAAAATAATTGGGCTGATTACTAAATTCTTCTAACTGCTCTGTTTGTTCAAGCGGTAGAATGTTAGCGACTTTGCTAGCTCCCCACCTTATTCCACTTTCGCCAAGGTTTGCAAGATTAGCAGGAAGGTCAGGAAGTTCAGCAAGCGTTGAGGCTGTTTTTTTAGCTATAAACGGTAACCAACTATCCCCAACTTGTATCTTTTTTACTAGGTATTTGCTCCACCCATCATTGTTAACGGGAGAAACGCCGCCTACTCTGTAGATATCCCACTCGCTCATTGCTTTCTGAATCCCTCATTTAGCGCTTGATCTACTTTGTTCAAAGGTATTTGATATTCGTTACCTTCCTGATCAAACATCGTGACAAAGTGAGGCGAAGATGTCGGTAAATCAACAGCTTCAAGATTAAGATTGCTCGGAATATCATCTTGATTTTCTATGTTTTTCATATCAAGTAACATTCCTTTTAAGCTACCGATAATCTTCAGATTTGTTGCCGTATCATTATCAGGCGATACACTTGGTACATGCTCAAATTCGGCCTGGTTTCTATATCCCCACGCATTAAATAATTTGCCTTTTAACACGTCGCCTATGGTTTGAATTTCTGCTTGCTCCGGCGTTAAAGGCAAATCTCCGCCTGTAGGAAGCCAGCTTTTATTAATCATTCTTGTGCCGATACTACGCTCACCTTTTAAGCCTATTTGTTTAATTCTATTTTCTGCATGTCTTAGTACTTTCTCTAGCCCTTCATGTGACTCTGTTTCTTCATGGCCGTTTTTAGCTTGTTTACCGGGAGATCTAGCTAATAACAATTTATTATGATAACTCCTCTGCTCGTCTAATTGCGCTTGCCTATAAGCGTGTTGTGCCCTACGCTCTTCTTGTTGAGCTTGAACTTGACGCTCCCTCTCCATGTTAGCAATTTCTTGACTACGTATCCTTTCCATACTTTGATCATGATCTACTATTGATGGCCCTACGGCATTAAGAGCTGCTCCTACATTAGGTAAAAATCCCTTCTTCCTTGGCTGCTTTTGCATATTCTGCGCAAACATCAACATAGAGTGTCTCATAGCAGCTTCTTCTTGATCCCGACGAAGAGATGAAGATGCTGCTTTTATTGCATTGTTAATTCCTTCAGAAAAAATATCAGAGGCAGACTCACGCCCTGAAGACGCGACTAATCTTTCTTGAACTAGTTGCTCTAATGGATCCATATCGATTTTTATTTATGTAGTTATGTCAGCGATTTTAACACCAAGCGTTGTGCCATCTGGACTTGTAGCAACCGCTAAATAAGTTCCTGTTCCTGTAATCTCTCCTTTAAATAATTGACCAAGCTCTAATGCGCCAGCTGCAATAGCAGCAGCTACAGCAGCTTTTAATGCCGCCTTATTCGCCCCTACCAGCGATAGTAAAACTCCGTTAGGCAGAACCCCTATCGTCTTATCATTCGTGACAAATCTTAAAACCTTATCAAAGAAAATACTGCCGGTGATATCCTGGTTTTGTAAAAGTGTAGTATTCATAGTAGCAGTGCTAACATTAGGAGTTTTTAAGAAAGCCCCTTCTACTGCTGCAAACTCTAAGTTAGTCAAAGTTGTTCTATTAGTCATAAGTCTTTATATAAATAATTAGTTCATACGACATATTAGCATAGAAATAAAATTAATATTACATATATTTCTTCTATTGCTTTACTTGATATGGTTGATTGTATTATTTAGTCAAAAGGTTATTGGAGACCGTTAATGTAACGTTATTTTAATAGAGGTATTATGTGTAAAGCGCTTCAAGAGCTTAGTCGTACCGTAGGTCTGGTATTAACTTTTATGATCACGGTCCACATGTGCAAAGAATATTATATACTTTTCTGTATTTTATCCCCGTGTGCACTGATGTTTGGTGCCATCTGTGAAGGCCTAGACGATATAAAGTGTGGGATATACAAAACTCTCTTAGTTCCAATATTAAAAGGAATTCTATATGTCTTTATTTTTTTTCTTTTACTTTTGTACGCTAACTCTTAATACCAAAGTCAACACGACTTAAATTATCTAAAACAGTCGCTTGGCTAACAGGAAACTCAGTGCCTTTATAATAAGAAGAAGGCCTAGGATTGGATACAACCGTTATATCGTTCTTTGGAATAAAAGGATTAGATTGAGGGTTAGGCACATCTAGGTCTCTCTTACATACTAGAAACCCATTCCAAATTAACCTCTCTCCAGCGTATTCTAATTGCTTGAACAACTTCTTATGAGGATATACTCTGCTGCATCGATCACATTGACCCAGTGGCCCCTGTCTTACCGAAAATCTCATTTTTAAAACCTAATTTGTAAAGAAAAGTCTGTATTTATATTGTCAGCTTCATACGCCTTTCTAAAGTTAGTAATATAAGTATTATACAATACTTCAGAATTTTCTTTTTTAAATTTAGTAGATAAGTGATACGCAGCTCCCTGTATAAAAGCTAAATAATAACGATCCGGTATCTCTACTTCACTGAGCCACGTTGTTACGTCAGGTATCTTTTTCACATAAGATACTACTAAATAACCATTCTCTCCAGCGTTATCAGGCGATGTAGCAGGATATAAACTTAAAATAGGATTTATCTGACGGTCGAAATAATAAATAGTAGGCCTGCCCTGAACCGCTTTATTAGGATAAGATAAATACGTTCTTCGTTCAACAGGAGTTAAATTAATATCATAATAAGATTCAGTAACAACTAACTCTGTTACTTGGCATCCTTCAGGCGCCCTAACTTCTATCGTGTAACAAGACTTCTTCTCCGAGTTGTCAGGAAAAGCAAATAAAGCTCCCCTTATTCCTATATTGTCACTAAGCCAATAAAGCTCGCCAGCGCTATGAGTAAGTTGCGATAAATCTAGGTTGGCATCAAAATCTCCCTCATTATCATATAATCTTATGTTAATTGATTGAGACTCAAGATTAGCAGAAAACTTTAATCCTAATTGAGTAAAGTTTACTCCAATTGCTTCAGCGTTACTATTTTGAAATGTAATAGTAGTAAGAGTTTGCTGACCCTCTACCTCTGTTATGACCTTATTTTGCGTATCGCTATTATTAGTATTCTTTCTAAATAAAACCTGATTCAAATCAGAGAGATTCTCATCAAAAGTTATATCTATTGCACCGGTCGTAAGATTGTAAAAATAATTAACGCTAGTCCATAGTAAATTATACTCATTCATCCAGTTAGATATTAAAAAATTACAACTCCTTTTTAGGGATTGTAATTTCTCTATCGTCCTGTCTTGATGAGGTATTTGTAATAACTCAAACACCTCATCGCTTAAAGTAGTAAAATCTAACATATGTTATTTATACGTTAGGCGCCGCTACCGAATACCGCCCTTGGATTAGAAATGTTGAAAGAATATCTTTCATCGGCTTTTGTTATGATGTTATCAGTCATAAAGTCTACTTCCATTTTTGTATGGACAGGAGATCTTTGATAATGCTTTAACCCATCAGGAGCGTCAGTTTGTATAAACCAATTATCAGCATTATTTAAATACCTACTCACTACATAACCTTTAGGAAAAGCGGATAAATTATAAATAGCACTAATATCATTATTAGCCGTATCAGTTCTAAAAGCACTTTCTAGTAATCTAGTAGCTCTAAAACATAACGCATAAGGCACTATTAATCTTTCTGGTTTTACTTGTGACAGGGTCCCGTCTAAATCCTTAAATTCCGCTATCTTAATTAATGCTTGCTCTAAAGCTGCCTCTGATAAAGCCGCTTTAGTAGAGAAGCAATTTGCATAATCTCCATCTGCAGTTGGGTGATCCGTGCTACATATAGTCTTGCCGTCCCCCATTACTTTAGACGCATCGTACGCGCTATTTAATACATGAGCAGCTAGCACGTTTTTAGTCTTAGATAATGCTGTCTTTAAAGCTTCAACTCCTCTAGGGAACTGACTCTTATATAAATCATCTTCTTGAGCTTCTCTTGTTATTGTGAAGCTTCTGCTAACCGTCTTATGAAAATAAATAGTTGAGTAACCCTCTTTCATTATACCGGAGCTAGTAGCCTCTCCTTCTGCTTTGGTATTAGCATAACCCAAACCTTGCATCTCCAAATCTTCTTCATAGTTCTTATCTGAAGTATAAGACTGCATATACTGCTTCCACTCTTCAGGCGCTTGACTATACAGACCAAAGACACTTCTAAGCCCTGGACGCATTAACTTTGTTATTTGTGCGGAACTAATCATATTTTATTTACCTATCTTATTATTATGTTATTTATTATGCGTAATGCGCAGTTTTATATAAATGATTATTAATCACTACTTCAACAATTGGAAAATTTGTCGCTGCAATAGTCTTACCTTTTTCAGTGCCGTTACCGGTATTTGATGAATAACCAATTGCTGTTAAAGGCAGTATATTACTCACGTGAGTATAATCAGTAGCAGCTGTATCAGCAATTCCCACATTCAAATAATACGCCGATTTACCTAGTTGTAAATTCCCGGTAGTCGGGTTATTCGCATAAACCGTAGGATTAGCTTCTGTGCTATCCGCTCTTGGCACAGTATCAAAATTTGTACCACCGGCTAGACCAAAAGTAAAGTCGGCTCCTATCCCTGCGCCTACTACAGCACTTGGGAATTTAGGGACAACTACAAAAGCGGCGTTATTAGCATTAACATTTGTTGATACTTGTATAGTCCATACAACGTTTGGATCATCTATAACCCCTACGGTTACAGTCGTATTAGCCAGTACATCCGTAGCCGCTAATACTCCTGATACTTTCGTAGTAATACCTTGAGGATTAGTATACTCAATATACTCAACCACGCCCACTACAGGAAGCGCTAGGCTATCTTTTGTTGCTAAATCTATTGCGACTTTAGTAGGCAATACCGCATAAGGCTTTACGCTTCCGTTAGGCAAAGCTCCTGCCTTATTATCCGCTGTTTCCATAGTAACCGGATCTCCCGCGAAGAAAGATGATACTATCTTATTGTCTGTTACTTTTGCGAAGTATTTATTGATACTAGGAGAATTAGTAGTCCCGTTTAGGTTTCTAGCGTAAGCTAACCCAAAAGGAGAGTTCATTCCTGCTGCCATATTTTTTCCCTTTTTTTTATTTGTATTAATTAAACATATTATAATATTTTTCGCTTAAGTTAAAGCTAATATTGTTACCGTTACTCCGCTAGATAAAATATTTACGAACTGTCCGTTAATATCTGTGACCGCTATCCTTACTCTATCGGCTTCTTTACCATAATAATAAGCAAAAGTAGGACTGAGAGGAGGTTCATTATCAATAAACGTACCCAAACTCACATGCACTCCATATTCACTATTAACATAAGAATTAGAAAATACAATCTCGTATTGCCCCTTGCGCCCAGTCACACTCGCAATACTAGATTCTTTTATAATGTTAATCACCGCTCCACCTGAAATTGACACCTCTTCAAATGTAACCCAAGCATCAGTCTGTGCTCCGGTAGCTTGAAACGTACCTGTAACAGTTAAATCCTTAACTACGCAAGCCGCGTTGACTGCATTGAAAGATTCTCCCGTTAATGTCAAATCTTTCGATGTTATATCCCCGGCTGAAACTAAATTGTTCATTGAATCTATTGTAATATCATTTAAATATAAACTACCCGTATCAAAAGTAGAAAACTTAATGTCTGAAATACCGTCTATAGCAGTTATCCCGGTACTACTATACAATAATGAACTAACTGTTAACCCACTGCTATTTAAAATAGTATTTCCAACGCTAATTGAACCGCTACTCAAACTTAATGTTCCTAATTGAAAACTAGCAATATTAGTTAAAGAGCTGTTTAACTTAATAACTGGATTACCATTCTCTCCTAAGGAGTTAGTTACGGTAATATTATCACTCCCTACTATCTCCCTAACGGTAAACGCATTATTGCTAAAAACAACAATCCCGGGACTATCAATATTATTTAAACTGACAACATTGCTACTTGCTCCCAATGTAACATACCCAGAAGCCCCTGTGACTATACCATCCGTTACAGTGATAGCCGATGTTTGACTTGAAACTTCTAAATACTCAATGCCCGATGATGATGACGAAGACGTGTTAATATCTAAAGTTCCCCAAACACCGGAGCTAGTATCGTTTTGAGCTAAATAAACAATAATAGTCTGTAAAGGTAAAATGTTTTTAATCAATACCGCGCCGGAATAGTCATAAAGAGTAATATTAAAATTAGTTTTATTTACTAAATCTAATTTTGTCCCCACAAAACATTGCGGAGCATATGGTAAAAATATTTTTAAATTATCTACGCTCGGGTAAAGAAGCATAATATCACTAATTGTATAAGAATCTTCTGTCTCATAAAAAGGCGCATTAAAATGTATGTCCTCAGAAAACTCTATACTATTTAAACTAGTATCTAAAACACTCATCTCCTTCCTGCATCGTTAAATCTTAAAGAATTCGATAAATCTTGCTTTGTTGGAATGTTATTTATAACTAATTGATACTTCTGATCGTCTATACGCTTTTGATGCTCCCCTATTTCTTTAGATCTAGACATTAAAACTAAATCTTTATACGTTACAAAATCTTTTGCAAAAACATTCTTCCTAGCTATGTTAATATTTTTCTTCTTGTCGTTCTTTAATTCTACTAAAGTCCAACCTTCATCGAGTTTTGCATCGACCATCCCATTGTCAATAGTAGCATTAGCCCAAAAAAATTCTAAAGTATCGTCTTTTGCATATTCAGGCACTTCTAGCGGATCGTAAGCTTTCATAGGGTAAAAATCTATTGTTTCATTATCGCGAGTCTGTCTCGAACGTGTGTGCGGAAGCTGGTTTAGAATTAATCCCTCATCTCTAGTTTTGTTTCCCATAACTACGCTCCTCTCATTTCAATTATTTTATTTTTTAAGAATAAGGCCTCTGGTACCTTTAACGCTCTAGCTAATTTTTTTTCATCAGACGTCAATACTACTTGCCTATTCCATCTCTCCCTGTCAGAAGACTTCTTTACTCTAGCTACGTTATCATTAATCATAGATGATAATTTATTATTTAACTCATCTTTAGACTGCTGAAAATGGAAATCCTTTAACTCACGTAACTTAGTGTTTATATCGTTATAGTACAAATCCGTCCCTATAACGTCCCCCATATTGTTTTTAACTAGTAAGTCTTGGTATTCTGCTACGTAACTTTGTAAATGAGCATTAAGAGCTGGGTTAAAATAAGATGAGCGAGGATTCACTTCAGGATTAAGTTGCAGCCAATCGTCAATTTTTATTTGTTGATACATTCTCGCTTTTTCAAGCAACTCACTTTTGTTACTCTCTACAGTCTCACCATAAAGAGCCAAGTTACCCTCTAACTTGTCTAACTCTTTTTGAGTTTTATTAAGAATTTTATCTACCTCTACAACAGTAGAATGATCGCGGTGATCTAACGCTATTTTCTTCGCATTCTCCGCATCTTCTCTGCGTTTTTCTAATTCTTGATGCTCTTGTTGTAAAGTAGTATACAAAAACTGATTCCTCTCCTCCATTAGCCGCTCGTTTTGAGCCTGTAATGAAAGATTCTCATCCATTAAAAATTGCTTTTGGTTTATATTATCATTGTAGTTATTGGCTAAATCATTAAAATGATTCACTTTCTTTTTTAAAGCTTGTTGCTGTATTCCGGTTATAGCATCTCGTTGCAACTCCTTTACTATCTTAGCCTTAGGTAAAGGTTTTATCTTCGGAATTAATTCACCTTTGCTAACTTTAGAATGAATGTCAACGTGCTTTATACAATCCTTTAAATGATCAAAAGCGTTCTTTTCTTGTATGGCAAAAGGTACTTTTTTACTCATTCGTCAACATCTCTTTTGGGTCGTTTATAATAACGTCTACAGCATCTTCTTTTAGAATAAAAATTGTTCTACCTTTATAGTCTTGCCTATAACCTCCGTGTCTAGGAAAAATCACCCAATCTCCTAATTTACACCAAGGATTTGTATATCTTTCTTTATCCGTATAAGCATACTCACTCATCCCCACAACCAACCCCCAGCATTTTGAGTACTTATCTTTCTCGGCAGTACCGGGAGTAAATAAACCGCTTTTTGTTCTTTCAGGCGCAATAAATAATCTAATGACGATATTCCACCCCGTAGGTTTTAAGTTCTTAAAGAGCTCTATCTCTTTTTCTTTATCGAATGTATCTAAATCTATTCCTATATCTTGCATACTATCACCCCTCAATAAATTTATGTAACTCTTGGTACTTTTCTAAAGTCTCATTCATTAAATCTAAACTATTACGTATGATTTTATAATGACACATATCTTCTACCACTCCCGTTAATAAAATACTCTCTAATTCGGAAATCTTATTTTTTAAGAAGTTGCAATAATATATATAGTAATCAGGTTCAGTTTTTTCTACCAACATTAATACAAACTATGTAGCGTTCTTTTTTTAGACGTATAATTCCTAGAACAAGTTTTAGCCGCCCCACCCATTTTTTTACGTAGCACTTTATCAACTGCTTTACCAGCCCCAATAGCTTGGCTAGCCGCTCCTCTTGCTTCCTTAAGCTTGTCAGAGACCATTGTCTTTGCCCTACCTACTAATTTTCCCGCTCTTTTTGTTATGAATTCTTCCTTAGCTTGATTGGCCATTTTGACGCCTTTATCAACTGCTGTGTTAGCCATGTTACTTGCCATGTTGTTGGTAATTCCCTTTCTCTTCATATCCTCATCTATCATTTTTCTACCGGCTTTAGCGATTGAAGCCGTCTGACTATCGACAAAACTACTTTTTCCTCTAGGCTTAGCAGCCTCCTGAGCCGCTTTATCTAACTCTCTGTTTGCTGCGCCTAACCCTATGTTAGACACTTTATCTAATGTTTTTAAAGGGCTCTTTGCCATTTTTTTTAGTGCCTTAATCATTTTCTTTTACCTTGTATTTTAATTTTTCTTTTTCGAAGTTTAATTGGCTTTTAAATATATCGGTTTTGGCTCTTAAGTTCGCTATTTTCTCTCTAGAAGCAATATCGGCATATCTTTGCTGAATATCAGCCTCAACTAATTGATTAGTATCTAACTGATCTTCCGGCTCTTCTTTTGCGACAATAGTACTAGCAAGCTTTACCGCTATTTCATTTTGTATCTCAGGAGGAATCTCTCCATCGTGAGGAATAGAATATCCTAATCTTCTCTCCATATCTATTAAATATTTATACTTTAAATGATCCTGTATATGAGCAGTTATCGCAGACTCTACATCTTTATTCTGTTGAGCAAAGTTCCCGTGCAATACAATGTGAGCATCGTGATTTTGCATCTTCTCTGCTTGGACCCCTTTTCCTTCTAATATGGCTATATTCTCAGTAACCGGATCTGCTGTAATAGGGGGAGGTAATTGATCTTGTTCCGGCTTAGGCGGTAATATACTTTGTATCTCTTGCTCACTCATCCCTAAAGCTAAATAATTAAACCTATAAACTGCATGCATATCATGTATTCCAGGATCAGAAGACGCTACCTTTAATAAAGTATCCGCTTTAATTAATCTATGAATAGAGGAGTTATCAGAGGGGTTTATTCTAGGGGTTATTTTAAAATCAAAATTGTAAAAAACTTCTGAACTTAAATGAAATCTTTTTGCAACCTCTTCTAAATCTAAGTATGTATACTTTTGTTTGAAAATATCTAAAAATATTGATAACTCTAAACAAAACGATCTATATATAGAACAAAATACTGCCGATTGTATCTTTAAATTCTGATCCAATATACCATACATTGTAGCGGGGGCTATATCCTCTTTGCTCTTCATCATTCCAAGCTCAGTCGTAGATGATAACACCTTCATATCTTCTATTAATTCAGCGCGTAATGCTCTCAAACTTTCAGAAGGCCCTTTGTACGGTAACGTTTGAAAAATCTTGTCAATAGGCTCTCCGTTCGTTGCAATATAAGGAAACTCACCAGGGCCTATAATTAATTCTTTATCTTTGTTTTTTAATGTGCCGGTCCTAACACCCCCAGGCAAATTTTGATACGTACCCGCATCAACCAATTGTCTAAGCAATTTTGTAGAAGTGATTGAATTCGTGCCTACTAAATTACCCAATCCAATTCCATAAATACCAAAACCAGGCAAATAATTATACTGCACAAAGTAATTAATTTTCTTAAACGTAGGATCGTCTTTTTCCCAATTACGTAATATAGATAAAATTTTATTACTATCTTTGTGCAATATTATAATATACGGCAATACCCTATCGTCTATTTTTGACTTAATTTCTGTACTTATATAATCCCTTAAATTTAAATACGTATGAACCTCATACAACGTACAATCAGAAGATTCTTCGTATACACTAGAATCTATCTCATCAAAAGATTCTACCTCTTCACCTTCTCTTATATTATTAAATAATATTTCTGTATCTAAGTAGATCCCTAAACTTTGCTTCTCTTGCAACTCCCTCTTAGATAAATGAAATATTTGAGTGATCCTCTCCGAATTCAATGCGTTCGTACAAGAATAATCTAGTAAAAACTCCTCTGGAGATATATACCTGCTTAATATCTTCTTTTCAAAAACATCAAAATATATCTTTTTAAAAACGCTTCCGTACAAACCTAAATACAAAAACATTTTTTCAAAATCGTTATAATAATCTCTGTCTATTTCAGTAAAATAACAATTGAAGAATTTTGATAAGTTTTCTTTGAGTGTATACTCATTCTTATGGTTAGTATGAATCTCTATAGGGCCGTCTGCAGGTAAAAACTCCCCCCTAGCCGTAGAATAAAACTTAATCAATGCCGTCGCAAAAGATGAGTCAAAACTTTTGCACGCTCCTCTAAAAGGTTTGTCCGAAACGAAATCTTCAATTTTAAAACCTAAATAATCCTTTACGTCTTCTATGCTCCGAATCCACTCAGATTGAACTTCTTTATCTTTTTCTAATTCAGACACTAAAGCTGCCGCAATCTTTGACAAAGCCACATTATCAATACTAAAAACTAAATTATTGTGGAATTCCACGCGCGCCTTCTGCTCTTTTAAAAACTCTTTTTTTAACAGCTCATGCCTTTGTTGCATCTCTCCGTCATCAATTTCAATATTTTGCTCTTGCTCCGTAGGGAGTACTTCTTCTTTTTTCTTTCTAGCCATTAGTATAATCTATCAACTTTTTCTAAATGCGTTTCTTCTTCCTCTATCTGATCAGAGCTATGGTGTAAATCAAAGTTATCTTTTAAATACAATAATGTTTGAGTAAATGAATCCACCAAATCCCTACTCTCGGCATTAGGAAATAAACTTACATTCTCAACAAACTCTTCCGCATAATTAATAAACTTGGAAGAGCCCGGGTATAATGGTAACCATACCCTGCCGTTTTCAATTAAAGGAGTCACTAATCTTACCCTTCTCATTTTATCCCCATATTTACTAGGATTAAAAGGGTACGTCATTAATCCGGCTCTTGTTAAATCCTGAATTAAAGGATCCCCTGATGCCTTTGCTTCTATCAAACACAAATCTACCTCCCCAGCTTTTATATCAGGCTTGGATTCATTGATATCGATGTAATTATAAAATAAACGTTTAGCTCGATCTCGAAGCTCTGGGTATTCAACTTTCTTTCTCCACATAGAAAGTAAAATAATATTCTCAAGACCATTGTTATCTAAAAACACTCCCCAAGTACTACAAGCAGAATAAGCGGAATCTTTATTCGCCGTAAGAGCCGTATCCCAGGACTGAATAATAAATTGAACGTCGGGAGAATCTTCTTCATCCCATTTTTTGAACCATTCCTTCTTGATAATGCCACCATCTTCAGGAGCAGGGCGTTGTTGATATTGCCCAGCATAACCATAACTTCCTAAACGAGTCTTAAGTGTAGAAATGTAATTTTCATCAAACCTATCCCCACACAATAACTCCTTGTCTTGAACCCTAGGATCTTCCCAAACCTCTTGGTATTTTTCCAAATAACACGTAACGGCTTTTCTAGCTGGTTCAAACTCCATAGGTAATATTAATTTTACCCATTCGTCGTTGTAATCCGTCGCTAATATCTCTCCAGACACGTCTCTTTCATGCACACGCTGCTGTACTACAATTTGCACCCCGGTTTTTGGGCTATTCATTCTAGACGGCCATACAGCGTTAAACCAAGAAAGAACGTCTAATCGTTTTACTTCCGACTCTCCGTCTCTTACATTATTAGGGTCATCAGCAATTAGAAAATCACCACCTTTCCCGGTTGTGGTCCCTCCGACGGAAGTTGAAATTCTACAACCTTTCTTATCATTATCAAAAAAGCTCTTTGTGTTTTGATCAGCTGATATTTTAAAAATATTTCCAAATAAGTTCTGGTACCATTCGCTTTCAATTAACCTACGGCATTTCAAAGAATGCTCCATAGATAATTCTTTTGAATAAGAAGAGTATAAAAAGCGCGAAGACGGCCTATTAATCCATACCCAAGCAGGGAATGCTATCGAAATTATCGATGATTTAGAGCTTCTTGGAGGTACGTTGATTAACAACTTTTTGATCTCCCCGTTATACGCAGCCTCTAAATGATCACATAAAGCTTGTATATGCCAATTATCATAAAATTCGACCGTCCCTTCAATAACAGGCCACGCTTCTTTAAAAAAGAAATAAAAAGAATTCTTTAACTCTTCTTTGTAGAGCAATTCCTCCTCGTATTGCAATTGTAACTCAGCCTTAATACGATCTTTCTTATCCATTTATTGTGTCTTTTAACGCGTTTATTCTTTTTAGTCGTTGCTGTTTTAACTGCTCTTGATACTCGTAATCAATACGATGCACTTCTTCTTGAACCTCTTGTTCATTAACACTCTCAGCATCATATAATAATTGCTCTACTTGATTAATAGCTAAAGCGGTGTTTAAAAGCTCTTTAACTTCTTTCGCTCCCAGTAGCCCGTTTTTAAAACTTTCTTTCGAAAACTCTAAAATTTCCTCTAAGCCTCCATTCTCTAAATTTGCTTCCCGTATAACTTCTTGAGCAACAGGATGAAACTGCTCCTCATGTTCTTTTCGTCTAAAATTTAGCTCTATCAATTTACAAACAATACTTGCAAATACCTGATTTGTAGTATAAGGTAATGCAAACAAATTCTTAATAGCAGAGTGAGCCAAAGCATCAGCTTCATAGCGTCTTTTATTGATGGCCTCTTTCAATTCCGGAATTCTATCTAAAACTTCGTGATAGTGCGCCCACTTAATTCCAAGATGCTTAGCAGTCATTCTAACTGTTTCAAACCCACTTAGTTCACTAACCTTTTTTTGCATCTTTTTATCAAAATGATAGATCCTTTGACTGCTTCTTTTTTTTTGTTGTGTACGCCCACGCAATTTAATCATTTAACTTCCTAACTTATTTTACTTTTATAATATAATTTACATATATATTGATCGGCCTAGTTTCAATGCTATCGGATCCAAACTCACTAGCGAACCCGTCATCTTGTGTTCCTGCGCGTCTTATAACGCTGGATGTAAACTGAGATGCAGAAAAATCCACATCATATCCATCAGTTGTTAAATTAACATCATTAAGCGCGAGGCCTTTAGGCGTAGACTTCCTGAAGAACTCCATATCCGTTGTACCGAAATTATCCGCTGTATCAAACAAATGACCATGCGAACCTAAAGCCCAACCTTGAATGCTTCCTACTGCAGAACTAGATTGGCCTGAAACTGAAGGATCGAACCCCTTAATCCTAGTATCTTTATCAGGGTCTATCGGGACAGCCGATCCCCCCTGTCCTATTAATCTTGCGTCGTTTTTTCCTCTTAGGAATAAGCCTCTAAAATCGGGTATATTGAACTGCGTAGCCGTCCCCACGCCAAAAAGAGTGCCTATAATACCAAACAGGGTATTGTAAGTAGTTTTACTAAGCAACGCCCCGTTACAGATACGCCAATTAAACATATTTGTAGCATTTAATGTATCACTAGGCCAGATCAATAAAGTACCTACAGGAAATGCATCATAGCTAATAGTTGGTCCGGTAACGAGAGGGGTCCAGCTACCGTTAAGATATACTTCCAGCACGTGGCTACCCGCCCCCCCTGAGGTATTGACGCGTATAGCTCCTGATTCTTGGAGAGCTTGTGTATTATTATCTGGTATTTTTAGATATTGTTCTGTGGCGACATTAATCCAATTACTAGCTCTTCTAAATTGAAGGCCGCCTTGATTGCTTGTGGTTGTTTCATACCTCATAGCGCCGCTAGCGGTGGATAGTTGAGTTGTGGGAGTTGGAACTTTAAAATAAGACTCGGTGGTAATGATTCTCCAAGAGCCGTTAAGGTATACTCCCAGCGCATGAGCATTAGCCCCTGAGCTAGTATCAACGCGCATAGCGCCGCTGGTTGTAGTTTTTTGCGTTGTTTCATTTGGTACTACGAACTTCTCGTCCGTAATAATCGTTTCTAATCTTCCTTCATCATTTTGTATGGTCAATGTATTTGAAGGTTCACTAAAAAGTAACTCTCCTACGCTAATAGAATTTGACTCTTGTCTTCGTTTTATTTCCGCTTCTTGTCTAATCGGGACATTTGTATGGGCGTCACTATTTAGAGCAGCCCACTTATTCTCCTCTTGCTCTTCGCTTGCGTTATATCTATAGATTCTACCTTCATCCGTATCAAAAACCATCATTCCTGTTTCCGGTATTAGAGCTAATCTTTCTGCTGTAGTGAACTTTTTTAATATTAAGACCTCGGTGTCTCCTCCGCTTCCTACAGGGGACCACTCATTATCTGTATAAACCATTAGAGAGCTATCAGCTATTGAATAGATTAACAAACCCGCTCTAAGAGAGCCTGCCGGGATAGCATTACGTTCTAGTGTTGTTAGAGCCGGAAGGCCGAATAGTTTATAGTCGTTCTCTTTATTTTCAATAATGAGATTGGACAATTTAGTAATAGGCAAGCCTAGTTCTTGTGTCATTACGGCTTTACTTTGATTATGTAGTGCATATAAACGTTATTAGGGCGTGTTTCCGCTCCGCCCTTTGCATCGGTATTAAATATTATTTCTCCGTCTGTCCCCTCAACAGCTATACCTTTTTGTTCCTCAGTCTGATCAAATTTTTCTTCTTTCATATGTACGGTATGTGCATGGGATAAAAGATCGTGTGCTTGATAAGAACCAACGGTTTGCGATTCTGCGTTTGCTAGATTAAATCTTCTTTCAAAGTCAGGATCTGCATAGTTGCCAGTGCGGCCAGCGTTAACTCCTCTAACAAACATTCCTCTTAAATCGGGAAGACAAAATAGATCTGGGTTTACGACGTTTGCCGTATTCCAGATCGCCCCAATTGCAGTCCAGAGTTGTGGGTAATCAGCTTTTGCTAATTCGGAACCGTCGCATACTTTCCAATGCTCTGAATCTATATTATCGTGAGCATACATCATAACGGAACCGACAGGCATTGAGACGACACTCGGGGTAAGATTATCCCAATTCACACCGTTGAACACTACAATAGCTTTATCTTCTAGTGAATAAACTACAGCACCAGGCTGTATCAGATAAACAGGGATTTCGTTAATTTGCTGCTTGGTTAATCTATGTAGCATTAAAGTTTTTAATTTAGACACGCTGTCTGTATTAAGGTCTAAGTTGTCTAATTTTGTAATAGTCTCATCTAAAAACACCATATGTCTTACTCCTGAATTTTAATGATCATACTGATTATACACTATTATAAGCTAAAAGTACTCTATTGATTATTAATGCTTAGAGAACTACCAAACGGCTAAAGACCATTTGGTTTTATTGTTTACACTTAAATTCTATCGGTCTTTGCGCATTACCCTCATACTGCAACACCAAAGATTTCTTTGTTTGTGCTACTGCTTGCTCAATAGCAGCAGCAAATTTATCGGCTATGTAATCCACATAAAAACCTCTTCCGGTAACGACTACTTTTTTTTCGTTACTGTAGGAGTAGCTTAAATGATCAAGCCATGTTCCTATTACGTGGTTGTATTGGTTTTCAGGGAAGTGTTTCGCTAATTTTTCCTTTATACAGTCCCATTCAGTTTTTACTTGCCTGATAGGTGCTTCTTGGGTTTGTTCTTGAAGAACTTCTTGCTTGTTTTTGCTAGAAGTGCTAACCATTTTGACATCATCCCCGTACAGATCACGAATGCAGGTTTTAAGTTTCTCTTTGTCTTCCAAATTTAAGCTAAATTCAGCTTGTATGCTTATTCCTAGCTTGTTTGGTTCTAACTCGGTAAAAGTGCAGTTCTCCATAATGCCCTCACTGGTTTTTGTGTTAAACGACTTGAATATTTCTTGCCGTAGTTGTGTCGGTTTATCCATGCTTGCTACGACCTCCTCGCTAGCTCTAGTGTTTTGGTTAGCAGCAATCGGTATGTCTTGCATAGTGGCCAAATCTTGTAATAAGCTAATCAGTTGGTTGCTAGAGCTATTTCTACCCTTGTGCTTGCCGTAATGCTCGTTTTCTTGCTCATAAGTTAAGGTTAACTCGGTGCTGTTTTCACTTAAGCAGGGAGCAGCGCCGTTAGGCACGCTAAGCGACCTGCATTCTGTCTCTGAGGTTCTTTCCTCATGAGGTGTTATCGGCGGTAATGTTTCCTGCTGAAAAGCGTTGTCGCGCGCGACTACTCTACAGTCATACTCTAAGTTGAGTAAAGAGGAAGACTTAGAGCTATATATAGCTCTGTCTTCCTCTACGTTATTGGGTATTACATATATAGTCTCCTTGGTTTCAAGGAGAGGGGTACTTGAATTTAAGGACAGGCTATCCTTGTTTTGTTGGATAGGGGTGTAGGTATTTTTAGGAGTTTTTTGTTCTTCTTTTTCAAGACCAATATCACTATAAAAATGCGGCGTATCTTTCCATACTAAAAGATACATATTATTGTTAAATCTTTTACCATGATAATATTCAGTTCTAAAATCTCTTGTTAATAACCCTAGTTTTTCTAATAGAACAAATTTAGTTCTTATAAAATCTTTTGAACATTTATATTTATTAGCTAAATATTCATAACCTATCTGCCATCCATTGCCTTTTAACTTGGACAAGTAGACTATATTACCTCGGATATTTGTTTTTTTAGACTTATACCAAGATCTAGCTTCTAGGTAGATATCAATAGCCAAGTAGTCAGGCGTGCCTTTATTAGTAAGGATGATATTGTACAAAGCCTCTATTCTGATATTTCCTTGTTCTTTTAAATGAGGTTTTGTGTTTTTAGGTTGTGCAGTAGCTTTGTTGATTGCTTTACTCACGCATTACCTCCTTCTACTATCCAAGTACTCTTCTCATACTTATAGTCCTGCGCCACCATATAGAGCCATAATTCATCCAAATTAAAATCTATCAAATCTTCTCTTATAGAGCCGATATAAACAGATACTATCCTTCCATCGTACATCCTCAAATAATCAAACACTTTCTTATTGTATCTGCCCCACCTAGAATTTTCTTTGCTGTTACTCATTCTATTTTTTATCTTTTAGTATTAAATTGATTAATGCATCCAAATCTTCCCAAAACATTGACGGAAAAGGAATTCCTTTTCCATCACTCATAATCCTATCCATACGTTCTGCTATCTTTCTAATATCTTGATCTTTTTGCTTGGTCATAGTGTCGCCTTTTTATTATTTATAAAAATATTTTGTATAATCTAAGTTAACGGAAAAAATATATTTATGTTCATGATGCTTGCCGCATTTTTGAAATAAAGTTAAAGCTTTCGCATCGTATAAACGTGCTAAAATTTGTTTTACCCCTTCAACACTGCCTACCTCAAAAAGAGGCATAAAATCTTTAATATTTGCTACACCTTCAAAACATATTTGATTTTTATTTATTAAAAGAAAGCTAATTAACCTTTCAAGATAAGTACCATCAAGTAAAGACAGGCCATTAATATTAGACAAATAACGAAACTCAGAAACTTCGCATAAAATTGTCTTTTTTATCTTATCAACGAACATTTTTGATAGGCTCACCTTAATTTTATTGTCATTAGTCTAACAAAATAAATATACTTTGAAAAACGGAACAGAATTTGTTTTATTAACTATTTATTAAGGTTTTATGTTAGATATAAGTTTAGTGATTATTTTTTTAGTTTATTTAGCTGTTTGTTCATTTAAATCCTACAAACAAATACATAGTATTAATGCTTTTTCTTTAGGAATAAAATCAATATCTACGTATGCCTTAGGAGCTACTATTACTGCAACTTGGGTTAGTGGTAGCGGGTTTATACTTGATTTAACTGAATTTTATAAAAATGGATTACCCTTCTTTATTACTGCATTGGGAATGTGCGTTGGTTTGGTTATAATAGCATTATGTATAGCTCCTAAAATGGAGAGATTCTTAGGAAAAGTATCTATTGCTGCGATAATGGGTGAGGAATACGGACAAAAAGTAAGAATTATTACTGCTTTTTGTGGTTGCTTTGCAGTTTCTGCTGGAATTTTTATTCAATTTAAAATCATGGGAGAAGTATTACATTATTTGATGCCATTCCTAAATAACACTATCTGTCTACTAATGAGTAGTTCTATTGTTATCATGTACTCATTCATCGGTGGAATTAACTCTGTAGTTCATACTGATAAAATACAAGCTATATGCTTTACTTTAGCATTAATAATAGGAATAGTATTACTAAAAAGTACTATAAAATATGATCCTAATCATATTATAACTGATCTCATTTCTCTTAATTCCTTCCATAATTTAAATACTGACCAGAAAATAGATATGTTTTTACTTTTTACATACTTTTTGATCCCAGCAATGTCACCGCACGTTGTACAACGAATATCTATGGGAATTAATATAAAGCAGGTGAAAGATGCTTATTTATGGTCAGCTTTCTCCTTAATGTTAATGATTACTGCCTCATGCTATTGTTCTTATCTTCTTTTTCAATGGGATCAACATATTCCATTGGATAAGATGTTATACACTTTTTTAGACTTGTTTAATATACCAGGTACTAAGGGAATACTAATCATAGGCCTCATCTCTATGTGTATGTCTACTGCTGACTCGAATCTAAATATTGGTGCAATTTTAGTTGCAAACGATATTTGGAAACCTAACTCATCGAATATATTCGAAAAACTTTATTTAGCAAGATTATCAACATTTATAATTGGTATATTGTCTTTATTTTTCTGTTTTCAAAAAGGCAGTTTAATAAGTATACTTATTTCAGCATATACTTTTTACACACCATTTATCGTTATCCCTTTTTTTGCTGCAATATTTGGGTTTAAAACGACCGAACGATGCGTACTTATCGCCATGGGGATTACACTACTTTATATAATGGTATTTAAATTTGTACTTAAAAATAATCTCAATATCGTTACTATATCTATGATTATTAATTTAATCAGCCTAATATTTAGTCACTACCTCATTGAAAAATGGGAATTATTGAAGTGTTTTGGAATTAAGAGTCACCTTAAAAACAGGAAACATAATGTATGAAGCGTAATAAATTTTTTAAGAGTCAAAATAAAATTATTGCTAATAAAAGTATCTTTACATAAAGATACCTTTATTTCTTCATATAAAGATGTAAGGATGTAAGTATCAAGTCAGTCACTGTCATATCTTTAGACAACGCATATTGCTTTACTTCTTTATGAAACTTCTTATTGATATTAATATTCATTTTTATAGTTTCTTCTTTTGCTAATTCATTCATTAGCTTCATTTTATCGTTTGAAGGTCTTCCGGCTTTTAGTACACTCATAATATTGTCTTTAATTCAGTTACTATGTTTGTAATTTCTTCTCTACCATCATTATTGTCAGTAGCAAAAACAGAATGTCCACTTGCTGCTGATTTTGCATAAACAATACGTTGTGAAGTAAAAGAATTCATTACTGGCAAGGAATACCCTTGTAATGCCTCTATAACTTCTGCGCCCAGTAATGTGCCTGTAATTTTACGACTTATACAAAATACTGCTTTTAATTTTCCATCAGAAACTTGTTGTCTATGTTTTATTATGTCTACTAAATCAGAAGATGCCCAAATATCGTAAGGCGATGGTTGAACTGGTATTACGATTATATTTGCAACTTTTATAGCCGATACTGCCATATCAGTTAATTGCGGTGCTCCATCTATTATGATGTAATCAAAACTATCAGATAACTTAGTAATATCTTTTTCAAGCGTTGGTCTATCTAT
>Ga0075163_10002291_pt1 | contig 25825 bp, 18 predicted proteins | sample JI1023141ADNA_FD_71478 | JGI IMG/M metagenome (GOLD analysis project Ga0075163, IMG submission 71478) | Wastewater effluent complex algal communities from Wisconsin, to seasonally profile nutrient transformation and Carbon sequestration -... | ecosystem: Engineered > WWTP > Effluent > Algae... | reverse complement strand
GATCCAGCGGCACCATATCCACCTCTTGTGCGAGGCCGACGACCGCATCGCGCTGGCCAACGGCGTGCGAGCGCTGTGCATCTCGACGGCGCGGCGGTTGAACGCGCTGGTGTCCGAGGAGCGCGGCGCGCCGCGCCGCGGGCGCGTCTTCACCGACCGCTACCACGCGACGACGATCACCAAGCCGCGGCAGGCGCGCCACGCGCTGGCCTACGTGCTGAACAACTGGCGGCGCCACCGCGAAGACCACGCCGGCCTCGGCGAGTCGCGCGCGTCGGTCGATCGCTACTCGAGCGGCATCGCCTTCGGCGGCTGGGCCGAGCGCGACAGCGTGCCGTTCGCCTGCCCGACCGGCTTCGAGCCGCTGCCGATCGCCGCGCCACAGACGTGGCTCCTGCAGGAAGGCTGGCGACGCGGCGGTGCGGCGCCCAGCCTGTGGGAGGTGCCAGGGCCGGCGGCGGGCTGACGGCGCGCCGCCAGTGATCGCCGCGCGCCGACCGAGGCGCCCCGACACGCCGAGCCACCTCCGAGGCCTTCCGACCTCACCGCCGCCGCCACCGCCGCTTCCGGGCCCCGGGCGTCGCGGGCGCCGCCGTCGCCGGTGTCAGACGCCACGCGAGATGCCCCCGCGCGCCACTAAAACTGACCCCTCCCCCGCCTTCGGCCCTGGGCGCCGCCTCCGCCTCCATGCCTCCGCCTCCATGCCTCCGCCTCCGGGCCCCGCCTCCCACCGTTATATAAGGGCTTGCTGGAGTCGGGTGACCCCGGGTGGGGCTGGGGGCTCCGGCGCGGCAGGCCTCGCGGCCCGAAAGCCTCGTCCTGGCGCCGGGATGGCCGGTGATCGCGGGCTCGCGGTCGGCACGCGGGTTGCTGTAGCCTGGGGGGTATGCTGGGCTCCCTACGATTCCGTGCGGTTCCGGTGAGTCGCCGGGCGGCGCTCGAGGTCCTCCTCCGCCGCCTCTCGATGGTCCGGCTCTCGGCGGTGGCGCTCGCGACCCTCGCGGTCGCCTGCACCGGCGAGATCGTCGACCCGTCGGGCGACGCGGCCAAGGCCGCCGCCGCGGCGTTCAAGTCGAACGTCGAGCCGACCCTGACGTCGAAGTGCGGCGTCTGCCACACCGGCACGGCGTTCCCTCAGTTCATGCGCCCCGACCCGACGCTGCGCGACGGCGTCTTGAAGTTCGACGGCGGCAAGCTGCTCAACCTCGACGATCCCCAGCAGAGCCGCCTCGCGGTCTACGCGTCGAGCCAGGCCCACGCGATGGTCGGCACCAACTACCAGCCGGCCGAGGCGGCCAAGGTCGTCGCCTGGGCCGAGCTCGAGGCGCTGGCCGCCGGCAGGTCGCCGGCGCCGACGATCGAGACGCCGGTCATCACGCCGGTGGTCGGCCAGAACACGATCGACCTCGGCGCGCTGGGCCTCACCGGCACCACGTTCAAGTTCGACTACCAGCCGCTCGCCACCGGCATGTACCTGTCGCGGATCTCGGTGACCGCCGGCGCCGGCGGCGTCCGCCTGACCCACCCGCTGTTCGTGGTGTGGGACGGCAACAACCCGGTCCCCGATCCGATCGATCGCTTCGGCGACATCGATCTCACCGTCGCCGAGATGACCTCGAGCTCGGTCGGCGGCGGCACCGCGGTGTTCGTCGACGTCCCGCCGACCGCGCCGCTGTCGCTGTACTTCAAGGCCGCGACCTTCGCCAACGGCATGCCGCCGTCGACCGACGGCGGCGCCACCGGCGGCTGCAAGGCGGTCGCGCAGTTCACCGCGGCCGTGCGCGGTCCGCTCACCGCGAGCTGCACCAGCTGCCACGCCGGCGGCAACGCCGGCGCCACCGCCGCCACCGACATGACCAAGCTCGCCGACGACGCCCAGCAGATGGCGGCGTGCGCGCAGATCCTGTCGCGGGTGTCGAAGCTGACCCCCGATCAGAGCGCGCTGTTCGTCTCGGCCCAGCCCAACTCGGGCCTCAACCACCCGTTCAAGTTCCCCAGCGACACCGAGTTCCAGGCCTTCAAGGCGGCGATCCTGCCGTGGATCACCGCCGAGGCCGCGCCGTGATCGGCAAGGAGCGCACCATGCGCAGCGTCCGTGTCTTCCTCGCGCTCGGCCTGGCCGGCGCCGCCTGCGGTGGCTCGTCCGCCACGCCCGACGACACCGGCGACGACGTGCCGGCCGACGAGTGGGATCGCCGCCTGACCGAGCGCGTCGTCGACTACAACGCCGCGCTGCGCACCGCCGCGCTGCGCTTGACCGGCGACCTGCCGACCCTGGCAGAGATCAAGGCGGTCGCCGACGCCGGCGACGCCGCCGCGCAGAAGGTCGTCTACGAGTCGCTCCTGCGCAGCTACCTCGAGGGCCCGCGCTTCGCCGGCCAGATGCTGCGCTTCTGGCGCGACACCATGCGCCTGGGCGAATCGGCGACGATGGACACCGCGCCGCGCTTCGCGGCCCAGCTCGCGGTCGAGAACCGCAGCTACGCCGAGCTGCTCACCGCGACCACCGGCACCTGCCCCACCTACGACGCCGCGGCCGGCACGTTCACCGCCGGCAACTGCGACAACGGCCTGGCCAGCGCCGCTGGCGTGCTGAGCAACCCCGCCGTGATGGCGCAGTTCTCGTCGAACATGGCGTTCCGCCGGGTGCGCTGGGTGCAGGAGACCTTCGCCTGCACCGCGTTCCCGACCGAGCTGACCGGCGCCCAGCCCGAGGGCGCGCCGGCGTTCCTGTCGCCGTGGCCGATGGACTCGATCGCCGGTACCGCCAACGGCGGCACCGTCGACTTCCACGACCAGAGCGCGGTGATCTGCGCCAACTGCCACACCACGATGAACCACCTGGCGCCGCTGTTCGCCTACTTCGACGACGCCGGCCAGCTGCAGTCGACGATCCAGGTGAAGACGCCGCTGCCCGGCAACCCGCTGGCGCTGCGCTCGGACTGGCTGCCCGGCGCCGAGCCGACCGCGTGGCGCTTCGGCCGGCAGACACCCGACCTCGCGTCGCTCGGCGTCGCGATGGCCGCCGACCCGGCGATCGCCGAGTGCGCGGTGGCCCGGCTGTGGAACTGGGCGCTGGGGCGCGGCGACATCGTCGACACCCTGGCCACCGTGCCGACCGAGGTGATCACCGCCCAGGTGGCGGCGTTCACCGCCAACGGCATGAAGCTGAAGGACGCGATCTTCGCCGTCTACGCCTCCGACGACTTCGTGAGGTTCTGATGCGTACCTATCTCTGCCTCCCCCCCGCCCTGCTGATGCTCGCCTGCACCGGCGAGCTCGCCACCGGCGAGCCGCCGCTGCCGACCGGCAACGCGTCGGCCGGCACCGAGAACACGTTCGATCACCCCGACTCGAACATCGACGTCTGGGAGCTGCTCGATCGGATGAAGGCCGAGGGCCCGCCGCGCTACGCGGCGCGCATGCACGGCTGCGCCAAGCTGAAGTACGACACGCTCGGCCGCCTGCTGGCGTCGCGCGGCGTCGACCTGGCCGCGACCGGCGCGCTGTCGGCGGGCAAGCTGTACCGCGACGGCGATCAGGCGCTCGGCGCGCCCAACTTCGGCGCCCGCCAGCGCGAGTCGCGCGAGCTGACCACCGCGACCGCGTCGAAGATGTTCGACATCTTCGTCCAGGCCGCGCCCGAGATCATCGCGGCGATGCCCAGCCTGCCCGCCTGCCAGGTGGCCGGCCAGGGCGCGACGATGTTCAACGCCGACAACCAGTGCACCCCCGATGGCATCGCCTGCCTGCTCGGCGTGCCCGCGACGCCGAGCCACCTCGAGCTGTGCAACCTGGCCGTGTCCCGCGCCAGCGACGTCGAGAAGGGCAAGCGGATCGCGGTCGCGTCGCTCCTGGCCGCCGCCAACACCTGCGAATGAGGACGCCGATGAAGAAGCGTGGCACCCCCGAGATCGCCGCCCGTGACGCCCAGCGCGCCATCGGCCGGCGCCAGCTCATCAAGTGGAGCCTGTTCACCGGCGCGGCGCTCGGCCTCGGCCGCGGCAAGGTGTTCCAGATCCTCGAGGACTCGGTCGACTCGGCGCTCGCCGCCGACGCCTGCGCCCTCAAGACCAACCGCTCGGTGCACCTGGTCGCCGGCAACGGCGGCTTCGCGTGGTTCCAGCTGTTGTGGCCGCACAACGCCGTCGCCGCCGCCGGCAACGCCGGCTTCGCGTTCCACGCGCCGGGCCAGCAGACGCTGGCGGCCGGCACCGATCGGCCGCTGACGCTCGGCCCCGAAGCGCCGTTCAAGACCGCCACCGGCAGCAAGCAGATCACCGCGTTCATGGCCGGCACCAACGAGACCCACACCCGGGCCCCGTCGACCGCGACCAACGTCGGCGGCAGCTCGGTGATGGCGATCGCCGCGGCGCTGCAGGCCACCAACCCGTCCGTGGTGCCGGTGGTGACGATCGGCGGCGCGCCCTACGGCACCGCGCCCGGCGCGCCGCGCCCGTCGGCGGTCGGCTCGGCCGACCAGTTCGTCGGGCTGTTCAACAGCGCCGCGTCGCGCGCCGGCGGCCTGCTCGAGAACACCGCCGACGCCGGCCTGTACGACGCGCACTACGCGGCGTTCGCGTCGCTCAACCGCGCCGCCGCCCGCCCGACCCAGACCCGCGCCTACGGCACCGCCAAGACCGCGGCCCGGCTGCTCGGCTCGAACCTCGCCGACCGGCTGGCCGTCACCGACGCCGATCGCGCCCGCTACGGCGTCGATCTCGGCACCCGCGCCAACGTGCTGGCGATCGCCGAGAACCTGATCGTCACCGCCAAGGCGTTCGCGCTGGGCCTGACCTCGAGCGTGGTCTTGCCGGCGATGGAGGACGATCCCCACGGCGCGTTCAACGACATGAACGCGCTGCGCACCGTCACCACCCAGCTCGGCAAGATCCTCGACGGCTTCATGGGCGACCTGGCCGCGGTGCCCGACACCAGCTGCGGCGGCACGACGCTGGCCGACAACCTGGTGATGACGATCCACGGCGACACGCCCAAGAACCCGCTCGACCGCGGCGGCTGGCCCGACGGCACGCCGCAGAACTCGAACTGGATCTACGTCTACGGCAACGGCCTGCTCAAGACCGGCTGGCACGGCGGCGTCGACGCCGACGGCACGGTGCGCGGCTGGAGCCCGACCACCGGCGAGGACGCCGCGACCACGTCGCGCGAGCTGGCGGCGTCGGCCTCGGCGGCGGTCGGCTACGCGATCGCCCGCGGCGACATCCGGCGCACCGCCGACTTCGCGCGCGGCATCGACATCGGCGGCGTGATCAAGCCGCTGACGATGTGACCGATGTGACGGCCCCCGCGGTCGACAGCGCGGCGCGGGGAAGGTAGCTTCCGCGCGTGCGCTGCCTCGTCGTCCTCGCCCTCGTGCTCGTCGCCTGCGGCAAGAGCGATCCGCCCGCCGCCGCGGCCAGCGGCACCGGCGACGTCGGCAGCGCGGCGAAGACCGACGGCCCCGAGGTCGCGGCCGACGATCAGTCGCGCTTCGACCAGGAGCGCCAGCCCGAGATCTTGATGCGCGCGATCGGCCTCAAGCCGGGCATGACCGTGGCCGACGTCGGCGCCGGCACCGGCCTCTTGACCGTGCACATCGCGCGCGCGGTGTTCCCGGGCGGCCACGTCGTCGCCACCGACATCAACCCGTCGGTGCTCGAGTACCTCGGCGCGCGCATGGAGGCGGCGGGCTTCGACACCGTCGTCGAGCCGCGGGTCGTGCAGCCGGCCGAGCCCGGCCTCGAGGCCGATCACTACGATCTGATCCTGCTGTCGCAGGTCGATCACTACTTCGACGATCGCGTCGCGTGGCTGACCAAGGCGGCGCCCGCGCTCAAGGCCACCGGCCGGCTGGCGATCAACAACCGGATGCAGCACCGCGCGGCGGCGATGGCGGCGGCCGGCAGCGTCGGCTTCCAGCTCGTGACGGAGGTCAACGATCTCCCGGGCCAGTTCGTGGCAATCTTCCAGCGTGGCCCGGCTCCGGGTCGCGGCCCCACGCCGAAGGGAACGCCATGAACCGCTCGCTCGCTCCGTTGATTGCGCTGTTCGGGATCGCGGCCTGCTCCGACGACACGGTGGCGCCGTTCAACCCCGACAAGCTGTGGCTCGGGCTCGACGGCTCGGAGGTCCAGGTCAAGCTGGTGCCCGCCGAGCCAGACCCCTTTTGAGCGCCAGGCGTGGGGACCGGGAGTCCTCAAGAAGCCGAGTTCACGCTGCTCGCCGACGTCCCCGCCGGTGAGTGGTTGCTCGTGGCCGACGGGATCATCACCCGCCCGGTCGACGTCACGTTCGAGCTGATCTGGCGCCGCCGCGACGCCGGCGACCAGCCCATCGCCACGTTCCAGCATCACTTCGATCCGCTGCCCAGCGGCTTCAGCGCCCAGCCATTCGAGGCGCGCATGACCGCCGCCGCGCTCACCGACGCCGCCGGCGACCAGCTCATCTTCCGCTACAGCGGCGCCAACACCGACACGCCGATGGCCTACATCCCGAACGGCGACGGCTTCCGCGCCATGGGCCGCATCCCCTACGTCGACCTGCCGCAGTAGCGGCGCGGGCGCCGGCGTGCGACGTATCGCCGATGCGTCGCCTCGTCCTCGTCGCCGCCATGGTGGTGGCGGTCCCGCCCGCCGCCGGGTTCCAGATCGGCACCACGGTCACCGCCCGCTGCCACGAGGCGATCACCGACGACGCCCGTCGCACCGCGGGCTGGCCGACGCTGCCGCGCCAGCCGCTGACCGAGGCCGACCGCCGGGCGATCGCCGATCTGCCGTTCACGCCGCCGACCGACCTCGAGGACCCGCGGGCGCTGGCGCTGCTGATCGGCGTGCGCTCCAACGACCTACGCGACAACGCGCCGACCGACCTGGCGGCGCTGGTGCACATCCACAACGACCCCGCGGACCAGCCCGCGCACTGCATCCGCCGCCGCGAGGACGACGGCGCCGCCGGCGACGCCAGCGCGCTGGCCGCGTGCCGCGGGTTCATCCTCGACGAGCTGACCCGCGGCGGCTGGTTCGCGCCGACCGTCGACGAGCAGGCGCGCGAGCCGGTGGCGGTGTTCCTGGCGTTCCGTGGCCGGGTCGAGCTGGCGCTGCCGCGCGCCGCGTACCGCCTGGGCCGCGGGCTGCACGCGCTCGAGGACGGCTTCACCCACACGCTGCGCGACCCGGCCGACGGCCGCGTGCGCTCGGTGCTCAACTGGATCGATCTGGTCGACGATGGCTACCAGCCGGCCCGCGACGGGCTCGGCCACCAGGGCTGGATCGACGACTGCACGCTCACCGACGACGCCCGCGTGGTCCAGGGCGTCGACCTGGCCCGCGCCGCCGCGGTCGAGGTGCTGGCGGCCCTGGCGCTCACCGAGCCGGCGGCCCGGCGGCTCGCGGTCGAGCGCGCCCTCGACCGCGCGCTGGCGCTCGAGCCGGGCTGCGACCTGGCCAACGACTACTGCGCGGCGGTCGAGCTGCGCGAGGCGGCGGGCTGCTGCGACGGCGGCGGCGGCGCGGCTGGCCCGGCGCTGCTGGCGGTGGTCGCGGCGCTGGCGCTGGCCCGGCGGCGGCGCGGGGTGGCGCTGGCGGCGGTGCTGATCGTCGGGCTGGCCAGCGCCGGCGCGGCGCGCGCCGACGGCCCGCTCGGCCCCGGGCTGCGGCTCACCGCGCACGGCGGCGCCGCGCTCGACCGCGGCGCGCTGGCGCTGGGCGGCGGCGCGACCTGGCACGGCGCGCGCTGGCACGCCGGGGGCGCGGTCGAGTGGAACCCGTGGTTCTCGATCGACGCCGCGCGCACGCGGCCCGGGGCGCTCAACGCGTACGCGACGCTCGGCTACACCTGGCTGGCCACGCCGTGCGTCGAGCTGCACACCCGGCTCCACGGCGGCGCCAGCGTGATCCTGTTCGACCTCGTCGGCGTCGATCGCGGCAGCGTCGGCGCCTACGTCGGCGCCGGCCTGCTCGGCGCGACCGTGCGCCTGCGCGACGATCTCGGCCTGACGATCGAGCCCAGCGACTTCGCGATGCCCGCGCCGCAGCTCACCGGCTTCCCGTTCTACTACCGCCAGTACCGCATCTCGGTCGGCCTCGAGTGGCGCCCCGGCTGGTGACGCCCAAACGATCCGCATCCGATCGTCCCCCCGATCGGCAGGTCCTTCATCCCCCCGCTCGAACCACCATCGTCGGTGGTCTAGCTGGACCGCGCGAGGAGGCTCGCCCGCAAGGCGCCGGGGAGGTGCCACGCCGGAGCGTACGTCGGTACGTGAGGACGTGGAGGGGACCCGGCAACGCCGCGGGCGAGCCCCGCAGCCGGTCCCCCCGCTTCTACGCCCCCCCCGCTTTGGCCCATTGGGTCGGGTTGGCGATTGTCGGGCGCTGGCCGCCGCGGACGAGATAGCGGACGGCCGCGGCGAGGCCGTCGAGGGTGAGCTGGTACATCGGGAACAGCGCGGCGATGACCTCGATCGTCGAGCCGGCCCAGTAGCGATCGGGCTCGGGGTTGAGCCAGGCGGTGCGGCGGAAGTGGGTGCTCAGGCGGCGCAGCCACTCGACGCCGGGGCTGCGCGAGCCGGCGACGTAGCTGTACGAGCCGCCGGGATCGAGCAACTCGGCCGGGTGCATCAGCGCGTCGCCCAGCATCACCAGCTTCTCGTCCTTGTCGCTGTGCGAGATCAGATCGGCGACGGCGACCCGCTTGGTGAAGTGGGCGTCCTCGTAGACGTGCTCGTAGACGCAGTTGTGGAAGTAGAAGCTGCGGAACTTGGCGAACCGGCCGGCGCGCGACGCCGCGGTGAACAGCCGCGACGCCAGCTCGGCGTGCGGGTCCATCGAGCCGCCGACGTCCATCATCAGGATCACCTTGACCCGGTTGCGCCGCGGCGGCCGGAACACCAGCTCGAGGTCGCCGGCGTTCCGGCAGGTCTCGTCGACGGTCTCGTCGAGGTCGAGCTCCTCGTCGGCGCCGTCGCGCCCGAGCTTGCGCAGCCCGCGCAGCGCGACGTCGATCTGGCGGACGTCGAGCACGATGTCGCGCCGGTACTCCTGGTAGCGGCGCTCGCCGGCCACCGCCATCGCCGAGCGCCCGCCGCCGCCGCCGACCCGCATCCCGGTCGGGTTCTTGCCGTTGGATCCGAACGGCGACGTGCCGCCGGTGCCGATCCACCGGTTGCCGCCGTCGTGGCGCTCCTTCTGCTCCTTGAGCCGCTGCTCGTACAGCGCGCGCAGCTCGTCGAGGCCGAGCCGCTTGAGCTGCGCGATCTGCTCGTCGGTCAGCTGCGCCAGCTGGCGCGGATCGGCCAGCCACGCCTCGAGGTCCTTGGTCAGGGCCAGCGCGGCCTCGGTGACGCCGGCGAAGTAGCGGGCGAACGCGCGATCGAAGGCGTCGTAGTCGGCGACGTCCTTGACGCACACCGTGCGCGCCAGCCGGTAGAACCCGTCGAGCGAGCTGTCGTGCAGCCCGAGGTCCATCGCCTCCATCAGCGCCAGCCACTCGTGGCTGGACACCTTGAGGCCGTCCTTGCGCAGCTCGAACAGGAAGTCGACCAGCATGGCTACGCGCGGGCCCGCTTGCCCATCAGCTCGACGTCCTGCTCGGTCTTGAGCAGCGTGCCGAGGAACGGGATGCCGCCGCCGATCTTGCCGAGATCGACGCCGGCCTTCTGCAGCGCGCAGATCCAGTCGATCAGCTCGCTGGTGGTCGGGCGCTTGCGCAGCTTGGGCGTGGCGCGCAGGCCGTAGAACACCTCGAGGCACTGATCGAGCACCTTGTCGGTCAGGTCGGGGTGGTGGACCTTGACGATCTTGGCCATCAGCTCGCGGTTGGGGAACTCGATGTAGTGGAACACGCACCGGCGCAGGAACGCGTCGGGCAGCTCCTTCTCGTTGTTCGACGTGATGATCACCACCGGCCGCTCCTTGGCGACGACGTCGGTGGCGGTCTCGTCGATGCGGAACCGCATCGCGTCGAGCTCGAGCAACAGATCGTTGGGGAACTCGAGGTCGGCCTTGTCGATCTCGTCGATGAGCAGCACGCACTTGCTCGGCGCGGCCAGCGCCTGGCCCAGCGGCCCGAGCTTGATGTAGTGGGCGATGTCCTTGACGTCGCCGTCGCCGAACCGGCTGTCGTGCAGGCGCGCGACGGTGTCGTAGACGTACAGGCCGTCCTTGGCCTTGGTGGTCGACTTGACGTGCCAGCGCAGGAGCGGCAGCCCCAGCGCCTCGGCGACGTTCTCGGCGAGCAGCGTCTTGCCGGTGCCGGGCTCGCCGCGCACCAGCAGCGGCCGGGCCAGCGCGACGGCGACGTTGACCGAGTGGCGCAGCTCGTCGGACGCGATGTACGTGTCGGTGCCGGTGAACTGCGAGAAGTGCGCGGGGCCCGCGCCGAACTGATCGAAGGCCATGGGCCTCGATCGTAGCGCATCTGGCGGGGTTGCCCGCCTTACCGCGCTTACCGGGCGGTCACGCCGTCAGCGCGGCCTTGAACTCGGCCGCCGAGCGCGGGCGATCGGCCGGGGCCTTGGCCAGCGCCCGGGTGATGACCGCCTCGAGGGCGGCCGGCACGTCGGGGCGCAGCGCCTTGATCGATGGCACCGGCTCGGTGCAGTGGGCGAAGCCGACGGCGATGGCGTTGTCGCCGGTGAACGGCGGGCGACCGCCGACCAGGTGGAACGCCAGCGCGCCCAGCGCGTAGATGTCGCTGGCGGCGTCGACGGTCTTGCCGCGGATCTGCTCGGGCGACATGTAGTGCGGCGTGCCGAGCAAGACGCCGGTGGCGGTCATGCCGCTGCCGGCGGTGGCCTTGGCCAGCCCGAAGTCGATCAGCTTCACCGCGTTGCGCTCGCCGACCAGCACGTTGTGCGGCTTGAGATCACGGTGGATCACGCCGGCGTCGTGGGCCGCGGCCAGGCCGGTGCAGATCTGCCCGAGGTAGTCGACACAGTCGGCCATCGGCACCAGCCCGCGCGCGGTGATGACCTCGGCCAGCGTGCGCCCGGGGAAGTACTCCATCGACAGGTACAGCAGGCCGGGCCGCGCCTCGCCGAGATCGTGGATGCGCACGACGTTGGGCGAGGTGACCTTGCGCGCCGCGGCGGCCTCGCGGCGGAACCGCTCGACCAGCGCCGGCTCGTCGGCGGCGAACGCCGAGGCGATGACCTTGAGCGCGACCGACTCGTCGAGCACCTCGTCGTGGGCCAGGTACACCGCGCCCATGCCGCCGCGGCCGAGCAGCCGCTCGACGCGGTAGCGGTTGGCCAGCACCGCGCCGGTGGTGAGGCCGCCCGCCGACGCCGGCGCCGGCACGCGGGCCGCCGAGGTGGCGGTGCGCTCGAGGCCGACCGGCGGCGCGGCCGGCGCGATCGCCGGTGGCGCGGCCGGCGCGATCGCCGGCGGCGCGGGGCTGGCGGGGGCGACCGCGGCCGGCGCGTCGGCCAGCAGGCGCTGCTCGTCGATCAGCCGGCCCAGCTTCTGGTTGAGCTCGTAGTCGACGCTGCACACGATCGCCTCGAGGTTCTCGACCCGCTGGCGCAGCGTGTCGCGCTCGGACTTGAGCGCGGCCACCTCGTCGACGGTGCCCGGCGGCAACGCCGGCCGCGCGCCCTCGAGCGCCAGCTTGGCCTTGCGCTCGCGGTGGGCGAACACCTCCTTGACGATCAGGATCGGCGTCCCGAAGGTGGCGATGACCGCGACGAGTCCGACGATGTCCACGCGCCGTCGATAGCACGTTCCGCGGCCGCGTCAGCGGTAGCGCGCGGCCAGCTCGGGCGACGCGGCGTGGCGCGGCGCGGTGCTGCGCTCGATCGGCGCGCCCGCGGCGATCAGCGCGTCGATCGCGGCGGTGGTGAGCCGCATCACGGCGACCGCCGCCGCGCCGGCGATCGGCGGCAGCGCCCCGGTGGTCACCGCGCCGTGGAAGCCGCGCAGCATCCGGACCAGCTCGCCGCCCTCGGGCGCGACCGCCACCGGTGCGCCAGCGATGGTCAGCCGCGGCAGCGCGCCGTCGCGGCGCCAGTGCACGCCGGGCGCGCCGAGCACCAGCGCGTCGGTCGCCGCGCCCAGGTTCCACACCGCCGCGATCGCGACGTCGGCGGCGCCGCGCAGCTCGACGCGGATCGCCTGCGGGCGATCGCCGCCGGTGGCGTGGGCGCCGGTGACGTGGGTGGCGTCGCCGCCGTGGGCGTGGGCCAGGGCCAGCAGGTGGTACAGGCCCTCGAACAGCGGCCCGCGGTGCCAGGCGTGCAACGCGGCCGGCGACCGGCGATCGACCAGCCGCAGGATCGTCAGCGCCGCGCCGCGCGCCGCGGCCAGCGCGGCGTCGAGGCCGGGCGCGAAGGCGAGGTTGTGCGCCGGCATCAGCGGCACGCCGGCGGCCGCGGCCTGCGCCACCAGCGCCTCGGCCTCGGCGATCGATCCCGCCGGCGGCTTCTCGAGCAGGATCGGCGCGCCGGCGGCGACCGCGGCGGCGACCGCGGCGGGGTGGCTGGCGGTGGCCGACGCGATCACCACCGCGTCGGGGCGGGTGTCGTCGAGCGCGACCGCGACGTCGGTGTAGGCCGGCGCGCCACCGAAGGCGCGGCGATCGACCAGATCGGCGTGCGGCGACGCGACCGCGGCGACCAGCCACGCGCCGCTGGCGTGGGCGGCCTGCGCCAGGGCCCGGGCCCGCGGGCCGGTGCCGACGATCAGCAGGCGGCGCGGTCGCTCACCGCCGATCACCGCGGGGCCGGGCAGCGCCGCCGCCGCCGGCGCGGGCGGCCCGGCGGCCTCGGCGCGCGCGTCGCGCAGCAGCGGGTGGACGTCGGCGAACGCCATCGGCTGCCCCCACGGCGGCCGGCGCGCGTGGGTCGCGAGCAGCGCGCGCTCGGCCTCGCCCAGCGGCGGCCCAGGCACCGCGGTCAGCTCGCCGGTGCCGTAGCGCGCCGCGTACGGCTTCCACACGCCGGTGCAGTACGCGCCGAAGCGGCAGGCGTCGCACGCCGGGGCGCGCTGCTTCTGCGGCTCGTCCTCGCTGGCCGCCTCGTGGATCACCGTGAGCAGATCCGACCACGCGACGAACGGGCCGAGGAAGCACGGCGGCACGCCCTGCCGCGAGCCGATCACGAACGGCTGCCCGAGCGCCAGCGCGCGCCACGCCGCGGCCTGCAGCGCCGGCGCGACCTCGGTCAGCCGCGGCATCACCGCCAGCTGATCGAGCGCCTTGTATTGCGGCGTGACGAACGCGAACGAGATCATCACGCGGCCGGCGAAGCGCGCGTGGATCTCCTCGACGAAGCGCGCCAGCAAGTGCGCGTTGCCGGCGTGGATGACGTGGTTGATCACGGTGATCACGCCGGCGTCGACGAGGTGCCCGATCGCCGCGACGGTGCGCGCGAAGTCGCCGCGCTTGCGGGTGGCGACGCTGGCGGCCGCCTCGTCGTGGCCGTGCAGCGACACGAACGCGTGGGTCAGGCCGGCGTCGACCAGCGCCTGCACCCGCGGCTGGCGATCGAGCAAGACGCCGTTGGTGACCAGCTCGATCTTGGGGATCCCGGCCTGGCGCGCGGCGGCGACGTAGCGCGGCAGCTCGCGGGCCAGCGTCGGCTCGCCGCCGGAGAACGACACCCGCTGCACGCCGCGGCGGGCCGCCCGCGCGATGGCCCGGATCATCAGCGCCGGCTCGGCCCAGACGTTGGGCGTGCTCTCGTTGGCGCTGCAGAAGCCGCAGTCCTGGTTGCAGTGCACGGTCGGGCGCAGCACCAGGAGCGACGCCTGGCGCGCGGCGGCGCGGGCGCGGTCGTCCCACACCCGCAGCGGCGTGGTGCGCTGCGCGTAGAGCGCGGCCGGGCGGGTGGCCAGCGGTCGCACCACCGCCGCGTCGCCGTAGGCGGCGGCGACGCCCGGGCACGCCGCGCGCGCCGCGCAGGTCGCGCACGCTGGTGGCTGGACGCAGCCGCTGACCAGCGTGGCGCGCCGCGGATCGAAGCGCACCGCGGCCTGGGCCCGCGGCGCGGCCGTGAGCGCGCACAGCGGGATCGCGGCGGTGACGTCGATCGGCGCGGCCACGCCGTGGATCGCGCAGGCCGCGAGCGCCGCCTCGAGCCGCGGGCCGACGTCGGCGATCGGCGGCGGCGCCAGCGCCCGCGGCACCGGGTAGCGCGGCACCCGCACGCGCAGCGCGCGCAGCTGCGGCACCGCGCGCGCGAACAGCGCGACGATCGCCGCGAGGTCCTGCAGCCGCGCCGCGACCAGCGGCACGTCGAGCTCGATCGCGACGCCGGCGGCGGCCAGCGCCCGCACCGCGACCAGCGTCGCCACCAGCGCGCCGTCGCGGCCGACCGCGCGATCGTGGACCGCGGGCGCGTGGCTCACGACCGGCACCAGCACCGCGTCGAGGCCGGCGGCCGCCCACGCCTGCGCGGTCGCGGCGTCGGCGACGTGCGCGACGTGGGTCGCGGCCACCACCTCGACGACGCCGGCGGCCCGCGCCGCGGCGGCCGCCGCCGCCAGGCGCGCGAGCTCGCCGCCGCTGCCGCGCACCACGACGCGGGCGCCGCCGCCGGTCAGCGCCGCCGCGAGGTCGCTGGCCCGGGCGCGCGGCGGGCACAGCGCGCAGCCACCGCCGCAGCCGTGGCCGAGGTCGACCTCGACGGTGCGCCGCGACGGCGGCCGCGGCGCGCGCGCCGTGGAGGGCGACCGCGCCGGCGCGGCGGGCGCCGCGCGGAGCCCCGCCAGCACCGCCGCCGCGGTGGCGTCCATGCCGACGCCGTCGGCGAACGCCGCCAGCAGCGCCGCGAACACCCGCCGCTCGTCGCGCCCGTCGGTGGCGTCGGACAGCTCGGCCGCGAGCGCGGCGAAGCGCGCGACCGCCGGGTCGGCGAACCGCCACGCGCGATCCGGGAAGTAGCCGTAGCGCGCCGGTTGCGGGCTGGCGCCGTCGACGAGCAGGCCGTCGCGTGCGGCCAGGTAGTAGAGCACGGTGTCGGGGTACAGCCGCACCCGCGCGGTGAGGATGCGCCCGCGCAGGCGATCGAAGTCGGTGGCGACGATGCCGGCGTAGGCCGCGCGCAGATCGGCCAGCGTGGTCCACGGCGTGAACAGGATGAAGCCGAACGACGCCTGCGTGAGATCGAACGCCGGGTGCGCGGCCCACCGGCGGAGCGCCGCCAGCAGCTCGAGGTTCTGCGCGACGGTGACGCCCTTGTTCAGGCGATCGAGCTCGTCTTGCGAGAAGCTCTCGATGCCGATCAGGAACGGCGTGATCGTGATCCGCGCGGCCGCCGCGGCGTCGAGCGCGCGGGCAAACCGGCGCGCGCCGGCGAGCAGCCAGTCGGCGCGGGTCTGGAGCATCAAGGTGAAGCCGCCGAGGCCGTCGGCGGCGCACGCCTCGAGCAGCTCGGCCAGGTAGCCGAGCGGCTGCTGATCGCGCAGCACCAGCCGGGTCACCGCGGGTGCGTGCCGGCGCGCGTAGGCGACCTGCGCGCGCACCGCGGCCAGCACCTCGGCCTGGGGCCGGGCCTCGTGGTGGTTGCCGGTGGTGCAGAACGCGCAGCCGCGGCCGACGCCGTCGGGGATCGCGACGCCGGCGTAGCGCGGGTTGGCGCGGGCGTCGGCCTGGTACGGGCAGCCGGCGTTGCCGTCGATGGTCAGCGCGCGGTCGGCGGGCAGGCCGTCGCCGTTGACCACCAGCGGATCGAGATCGGGCGCGTGGGTGGCGTCGGGCACCGCGGCCAGCGCGCCGAGGCCGGGGCGCCACCCGTCGGCGGTGCGGGCGCGGGCGCCGGCCGGCAAGGTCGCGCGCGCGCCGGCCAGGTGGTCGAGCAGGTCGGGCAGCGCGCGGGTCTCGACCTGGTGGGTGCCAGGCGGATCGTCGAGCGCGTGCTCGCCGCGCCAGTGCACGATCGCCGCGTCGGGCAGCGCCGCCACCAGCGCCGCCGGGATGGCGCGGCTCCACACCCGCTCGTAGACGATCGCGTCGAAGTCGGCGAGCGCCGCCACCAGCCGCGCGAGGCCAGGCGTCGCGCCGACGTCGGGCGCGCCGGCGTCGAGCGCCGCCACCACCAGGCGCGCGGCGTGGCCGGCGCGGCGGGCCCGGCCGGCGGCCAGGGCCAGGCGGTTGTCGTCGAGGAACGACCGATCGCCGTGGCTGTGCAGGCTGAGGAACGCGACCTTCATCCGCCGCGCCGTCCGGGCGTGAACGTGATCGGCGTGAGCCACGCCTCGGCCGCGGCGGGGTCGGCGTCGAGGTAGGCCCGCGGCAGGCCGGCGCAGCCCTCGTGGCGCGCCGGGCAGCGCACGCACGCCGCGCCGTAGCCGGTGTCGCCCTCGAACTGCTGCTCGGTGATCGCGCCGCCGACCGCGTCGACCTGCTGCGTGATCACGTGCGTGCACGCCGCGCGGGTCGGATCGTCGGGGTACCAGCACGCCGGCGCGTGGTGCAGCGTCGGGGCGAAGCCGAGCGACGCGGCGAGCGCCATCGCGTCGGCGATCGCCGGCCGCAGGCGCGCGAGCGGCGGATACAGCGCGCGGTGCTGGTGCAGCCGGCCGCGCATCGACGGCATGCCGATCGTCAGATCGATCGGCCGGCCGGTGCGGTTGTGCGCCGCCAGCCAGCGCAGGTAGTCGGGCAGCGCGTCGAGGTTGTCGGCCAGCACGATGCGGAAGACGTGGGTGTCGAGCGCGGGCCGGGCCAAGAGCATCGCCGCGACGTCGGGGTAGGTCGTGCCCAGGCCGGGCACGTCGGCCAGCGCCGCCGCGGCGTCGGCGCGGTGATCGTGGAACGACAGCCGCACGCCGGTGAGGCCAGCGGCGATCAGCTGATCGAGGTAGCCGGGCCGCGCCAGCCGCACGCCGTTGGTGCAGATCAAGACCCGCGCGAAGCCGCGCGCCCGCGCCGCCGCGATCAGCCGCGGCAGCTCGGGGTGCATCGTCGGCTCGCCGCCGATGAAGTCGATCGTCGGCGCGCCCGGCGCGTCGCGGAACCGCGCCGCGGCGTCGTCGAGCAGCTGCTCGAGGTAGCCGACGTCGAACAGCCGCGGATCGGTGCCACCGTGCACGTTGCAGTAGACGCAGCGGACGTTGCACAGCGGCCCGGTGTTGACGTGGACCATCGGGAACACCCGGGTGTCCCAGTAGGCGTGCTCGAAGCGGATGCCGGGCCGCAGCGTCACGACGTCGTAGCGGTACTCGTTGGCGTGGCCGAGCACCTCGGGCTCGGGCAACACCACCGGGTCGCGATCGGTGAGCGCCTGCGCCAGCGCGCGCTCGGCCGCGCGATCGCGAGGCGCGGCGTCGGAACGCTCGGGCGGCGCGAAGGCCACGACCACCTCGACGCCGCCGTGGGCGCGCAGCGCGGCGATGCCGGCCAGCGCCTGCGCGTACGCGCCGTCGACGCGCGCGTGGCGATCGTGCGCCGCGGCGTCCTGCGCGAACAGCTTGACGATCGCGCGGTCGAGGCCAGCGGCGGCGAGCCCGCGGGCGACCGCGGGGATGCCGAGCATCCGGCCGTTGGTGACGATCGCCACCGACGCCGCGCCGGCGGCCTTGAGCGCCCGCACGCGCGCGGTCAGCGCCGGCGCCAGCGTCGCCTCGCGGTGGCGGATCACGACGTGGCGGCCGGCGACGTCGGCGGCGACGTCGACCGGATCGGCCGGCGTGACGCACGGCTGGCAGCCGTTGTTACACGCGCCGGGGCTGCCGTCGACGCCGACCAGCAGCGGGTGGCGACGGCTGCCGTCGGCGACGACCGGCAGCCCGACCCGCGCGCGGGCCGGCGCGGTGACCGGGGCTTCGCGGCGCGCCATCGCGGCACTGTACCGCGTCAGTGCGCGGCCAGGTTCGGCGGCAGCTCGCCGGTCCACACCGCCACGCCGCGGTCAGCCAGCGCGGCGGTGAGCGCCGCCAGCCGCGCGCGCTGCCAGCCGTCGTCGCGCGCCGCGGCGAAGCGCGGATCGTCGAACAGCGGCCCGGCGGTGCCCTCGCCGCGCAGCACGTCGAGGCTGACCGAGTCGACGTGCGCCGCCAGCGCGTCGGCCAGCGCGTCGACCGGCCCCGGCAGCATCGGCTGCACCACCGCGATCGGCGCGACGCCGGCGGCGCGGATCGCGACCAGGGTCGCCAGCCGCGCGGCGATCGGGGCGGCCCGCGGCTCGAAGTGCGCGCGGACCTCGTCGTCGACCGTCGGCAGCGACACGCCCACGCCGGCCCACGGCAGGGCCGCCAGCAGGTCGAGATCGCGCGTCACCAGCGCGGCGCGGGTCAAGAGCAGCACCGGCGGCGGCGCCGCGGCGGCGGCGATCGCGGCCAGGCACGCGCGGGTCAGGCCCAGCCGCGCCTCGACGGCGTGGTACGGGTCGCTGACGATCGGGCAGAACTTGATCGGGTGCCGCGGCAGCCGCGCCAGCTCGTCGGCCAGCACCGCCGCCGCGTTGACGCGCGCGTCGACCCACGATCCCCACGGCGCGAGCGGCAGTCCCGCGGCGGCGCGGCCGGCGGCCAGCCGCTCCTGCGCGTAGCAGAACCGGCAGCCGATCAGGCAGCCGACGTACGGCGAGCAGGTGTAGAAGCGCGCCTCGGGCGGGCCCGCCAGCTCGAGCAGGTGCTCGACCTCGACCTCGCGCACCCGCGGCGCGTCGGCGGCGTCGGCGACCGCCAGCGCCGCGACGAAGCCGGCCCCGCGATCGCCGATGCGCGCGGCCAGCGCCGCGCACACCGCCGCGCCGACCGCGCTCGCCGCACGGCCGCGGTAGGCCAGCGTCAGGTGCGCGGTGCGCGCGGCGTGGCGCAGCCCGGCGGTCGCGGGGCTGACCTCGACGTCGAGCTCGCCGCCGTCGGCCAGCGCGAACACCAGCCGCGGGCCGAGGTCGTCGGCCACCCGCGCCAGCCGCGCGCCGGGCACGACCTCGTCGCCGATCGCCAGCGGCGCGATCAGCTCGAGCAGGGCCGCGCGCGCGTCCATCGCCGACGATGATGCCCCAGAACGCGGTACGCTTGGGCGGTGTCCGCCCGGGTCGACCTCGCGCTGGCCGACGCGCGCGCGACGCTGACGATCGACGACGATCCCGCCGCCGCGCGGCGCGCGCTGGTCCACGCCGGCGGCTGCGCGATCGCCCACGTCGGGGCGCTGCCGCCGGGGCCGCTGGCGGCGCTGGTCGTGGAGCTGGTCCGCGGGCTGCGCGACCTACCCCCGCAGACGAGCGACGCGCTGGCGGCGATCGTGATCGCGCGCGCCCACGCCGCCGGCGCCGACGCCGCCGTGGTCGTCGCGCCGCGGCTGCCGCGGTGGTCGTCGCGGCTGCGCACCGGCGCGCCCGCGGCCGGCGCGCTGTGGCCGTTCGACGGCGAGCTAGCGGCGCTGCGCCTGGGCCGGCGCGGCTTGCTCAAGCGCGAGTGCTTCTCCGACGACGCGGCCGCCGCCGATCGCGCGTGGCTCGAGGGCGCCGGGCTCGCCGTGATCGAGGTCGGCGAGGTGGCCGCCGATGGCCGCCGCGTGCTGCTCGCCGCGCGCGGCGCGATCGCCCCCACGCTGATCGCCGCCGAGCACGCGCTCCAGCGCGGCCGCGACGCCGCGGCGGCCCGCGCGCTCGGCGCGGCGCTCGGCTACCCCGCGTGTTGCGTCGACGCGTTCGTCGCCACCGCCGGCCACGACGACCGCGCGCTCGTCGCCGCCCTGCCCGCGCCCACCGCGACGCCGGCGTCACCGCTGACGCAGTGGCTGACCCAGCCGCTCGCGCTGATCTCCCACGTGCCGTGCGGGCTGGGCTGCGCCGCGACCCGCGACCTCGCCGCCGCGGTGCTGGCCGCGCTCGACGCGGCGACGCCTGGCTTCGCCGCGCGCTGGCGCGACCTCGCCGCGCGGGTGCAGGTGATCGATCACCGCGGCCGCAGCCTGGCGCTGACCGGCGCCGGCGACCTCGCGCGCGGCCTGACGATCACCGCGGCCACCGCGTTCGCGGTCGCGCCCGACGACGCGCTCGGCCCGGTGGCCATCGACGCGCCCGACGCGCGCGGCCGCACGATCACCCACGCCGACGTGCTGGGCGCCGCCGATCACCGAGGCCCGCCGTGAGGATCGCGCTGGTCTTGCCGTACGGCGCGCGCTCCGACGGGTTCTTCCCCGACACCTTCGCCGGCCAGCTCGCCGCCGACGCGCGCGCCGCCGGCCACCACGCCGAGGTCGTGCGGGTCTACTACGCGGGCGATCGCGGCGCCGACGATCGGGCGATCGCCGCGCGCCTGGCGGCCTGGCTCGAGGATGGCGGCTTCGACGTGGTGGCGCTCGAGCGCATGTTCGATCCCGTGCCGATCGCCGCGTGGAAGGCCGGCGCGCCGCACCGCCGCGTGGTGCTGGTCGTGCGCGGCGACTCGATCGAACCGACGCCCGAGGTCGACGCGATCGTCGGCTGGCGGCGCGGCGCGACCCGCACCGGCCATACCCGCCGCGCGGTCACCGTGTGGCAGATCGCCGACGCGTTCGCCGCGCTGATCGCCGCGTTGGCCACCCATGCCGATCCGGCGACCGTGCCGGGCGTCGCGACGGTGGTCGACGGCGCGATCGCCCACGCCACGCCGCTGCCGCCCGAGCGCGGCCCACGGCGCGCGCTGGCCCCGGTGCTCGACCAGGCGACGATCGCGATCGGCGCGGCGCCGACGATCGTCCGCCGCACGGTGTTCGGCAACGCCGGCTGCCCGTACGCGGCCGATCCGCGGGCGCTGCCGATGTACCGCGACGTGGCGTGGCCGGCCGACGTCGAGGTCGCCGAGCGCGGCTGCGCGTTCTGCAGCCTGGGCGGCGACTACGAGCGCCGCGCCGACGCCGAGGTGATCGCGTCGCTGGTGGCGCAGGCCGCGCACATCGCGCGCCACGCGCCGGCGACCCGCGCGCTGGTGCTCGACGATCAGCACGCGCTGCGCTACCTGGCCGAGCTGCTCACCGCCGCCGCCGCCGCCGGCGTGCCGCCGCTGCGCTGGCTGTTCGCGGCGCGCAGCGACACGTTCGTCCGCGAGCGACCGCGGGTCGAGGCCGCGATCGCGGCGGCCGCGGCGACCGGCGCCACCGTCGAGCTGTACCTCACCGGCTTCGAGGCGTGGAGCGACGCCGAGCTGGCCCGCTACAACAAGGGCGTCACCGTCGCCGAGCAGCTCGCGGCGGTGGCGGCGATGCGCGCGCTCGCCGCCGCCCACCCGCGCGCGTTCGCGTTCGCCGAGGCCAAGGGCCACAGCCTGATCTTGTGGAACCCGTGGACCACGCCGCACGATCTGGCCGACTCGCTCGAGGTGATCCGCGCGCACGATCTGACCGCGCTGTTCACCGAGCTCGGCAAGAACCGCCTCCGGCTCTACCCCGACCTGCCGATCTACTACGCGGCCGCGCGCGACGGCGCGCTGGTCGACGCCTGGCCCGACGGCGACGACGGCGCCGGCCGCGGCAAGGGCTACCACGCCGAGCGGCCGTGGCGGTTCCTCGACGCGCGCACCGCGCTGGCGTGGCGGCTGGCCACCGGGCTGCGCGCGCGGCTCGGCCGGCAGACCGAGGTCGAGCAGCTCGCGGCGAGCGCGGCGTACGCCGAGGCGTGGACCGGCGGCGACGCCGAGGTCGCCGACGCGGCCGACGCGGTGCTGGCGGCGATCGACGCGCTGGCCGCGCGGCTGCGCGCGCTGGCCCGGCGCACCGGCGCGCCGCGCCGCGGCCACCAGGTGCGCGCGCAGGTCGGGCTCATCGGCGGGGCGGACGCCGCGCCCACGCCGCCAGCCGCGGTGGTCCTCGACGGCACCATCGACGCAACGCGCGTCGCGGCCGCCAGGACGATGGCCGCCGCCGGGGTCGGCGTCGTGTGCGCCGCCGCGGTGTTCGCCGATCCGGCGACGGCACCCGCGCTGGCGGCCGCCGGCCTCACCGCGGCCAGCCTGCGCCCCGGCGACGATCCCGCGGTCGACGCAGCCGGCATCGCCGCGCTGGCCGCCGCCGGCGTGCGCGCCCTCGAGCTGCGCGTGCCGCTGACCGCCGCCGCCCTCGCCGACCCGACCGCGCCGCTGGCCCGCGCCCGCGCGCTGCCGGTCACCCAGCTCCGCGTCGAGGTGCCGCTTGATCAGCTCGGGCTCGCCAACGCCGCCGCGGCGCTGGCCGCGCTCGACGCCATCGTCGCCGCCGCGATCCGCGACGACCTGGCGCTCGAGGCCTCGCCGCTCGACGCCGGCGATCGGCTCGCGACCTGGATGCCCGTGGTACCGTCGACGCCACCGTGACGGCGCGCTCTCGCCCCGGCCTGCCCCTCGCGCGCATCGACGCGATCGACGACCTGCTCGGGCGCCCGCCGCCGCCACCGCCCGCCGCGCCCGCACCGCGCCTGGCCGCCGCGCCCGAGGAGCCCGCGGATCCCGATCAGGTCTTGCGCGACTACGTGCTGGCCCCGTACCCGCCCCTCGCGCCGATCACCGGCGGCCTCGCCGCGGTCAACCTGCTCGTCGAGTCGTTCGCCGTCGCCGGCGTCGAGGCCGCGGGCGCGGCGGTGCTCGGGCGGCTGCGCGCCCAGCTCGGCGCCGGCCGCGTGGTGTGGGGCGTCAAGCTGAACCCCCGGGGGCTCTCCGCCGAGCCCCCCGCGATCCCCGCAGCGCCGGGTTCGAGCCTCCCCCCGCGACGCGAGCCGGGCCGCGGGCCGGCGCTCAGCTGGGAGCTCTACGTCTACGACCCCGGCGGCGAGCGCCCCGAGACGCGCCCGGCCGCGGTGCTGGCGACGCTGGCCGATCTGCTCGCCGTCCCCGCGCTGCCCGCGGCGCCGGTGCCGCACCACATGTGGAGCCTCGAGCTCGACGCCGCGACGCTCACCACCGGCGCCGGCGCGCGGCTCACCTACTACACCAGCGGCGCCGACACGCCGGGCGCCAGCCGCAGCTACGCGCTGGTCGACGGCCGGCTCGCGCTCGCCAACCTGTACACGTTCCACGATCCGCGCCGCGAGCCGCACGCGATCGTCGCGCGGCTCGCCGCCAGCGTCCACCTCGCCGGCGCGCCCCGCGGCGCCGCGGCGGTGATCGCCCCCGGCCTGCAGCGCTGCCGCCGGCTATGCGTCGCCAACAAGCGCCACGCCGACGGCCTGTACTTCGCCGGCGTCGACACCGATCGCACGCTCGCGTTCCTCCGCGAGCACGCCTGGCCGCCACCGCTGGTGGCGTACCTGGCCGAGCGCCGCGCGCGCCTGCGCCACCTGGCCTGGGACCTGGCGCTCGACGTCGCCCGCGACGCCGCCGACGTCCCGCACATCCTCCGGACGGCGATCCATGCCAGCGCGTGATCCGCTGCGCGTGGTGCGCCCCGACGCCGGCGCCAACCCGCGGCGGCCGGGCCGCGAGCTCCTGCTGACCTTCGCGTTCCGCTGCAACTTCGCCTGCCGGTTCTGCTACGTCGAGGACGGCCTGGGCGGCCGCTTCCGCGGCGTGACGCTCGCCGAGGCGGCGCGGCTGCTCGCCGATCCGGCGCTGACCGCCGGCGTGACGCGGATCGTGCTGTCGGGCGGCGAGGTCACGCTCGACAAGGACCTGCCGGCCTACGTCGCGCTGGCCCGCGCCGTGCCTTCGGTCGAGCACGTGCGCATCCAGACCAACGCCAGCCAGCTCGGTGACGCCGCGCGGGTCGCCGCGTTGCGCGCCGCCGGCGTCGACGAGTTCTTCGTGTCGCTGCACGGCGCCGACGCCGCGACCTGCGACGCGATCACCGGCGTCGCCGGCAGCTTCGCGGCGATCCTGGCCGGCCTCGATCAGCTCGCCGCCGCCGGCGCGACGGTCGTCACCAACACGGTGGTCTGCGCCGCCAACGTCGCCTCGCTGCCGGCGATCGTCGCGCTGGCCCACGCCCGCGGCGCGCGCGGCGCCGAGCTGTGGGGCTACGTGCCGCGGGTCGACGTCACCGACGCGCGCGATCAGCTGGTGCGCGTGACCGACGCCGCGCCTCACGTGCGCGCGGCCGTGACCGCCGGCCTCGGCCGCGGCCTGGCGATGACCGTGAAGTACTTCCCGCGCTGCCTGCTCGGCGACGTCGCCCACGTCCACTCCGACGCGCAGCCGCGGCTGGTGATCGACGACGCGTTCTGGCAGGACTACCCGACCTACGGCTGCCTCTACGAGGGCGTCTGCGCCGCGGCCAACGTCGACGACGGATGCAGCGGCCTGGCCGACGCGTACGTCCGCCGCTTCGGCTGGGAGGAGGACGCGCTCGCGCCGGCCATCGAGGCCGACGCCGCCGCGCCGCCGATCGCGCGCTACCACGACTGGGACGACCGCCCGCCGCCGGCCGCGCCGGCGCCCATCGATCTGACGGCGTGGCAGCTGCCGCTGGGCGCCGCCGTGGCCGACCACCGGCTGGCGGCGGTGACCCGGGTCGGCGCCGCGGTGCGCCTGCAGTTCGCCGGCGCCGCGGGCGCGGTCGCGATCGATCTCCACCCGCGCGATCCGACGCGGCCGTGCTTCGCGCGCACCGCCAGCCTCGATCTCACCCACCCGCCGCTGGCCGACGCCGCGGTCGCCGCCGCGCGACCGCTGTTCGCCGCGCTCACCGCCCACCTGGCCGCGCGCGACGACGGCGGCCTCCACGCCGCGCTGACCGCGCCGCCGGCGCCGGCGACCGCCGCGCCGCCGCTGTGGCCGACCGCCTGGCCCGCGCCCGCCGCGCCGATCGTCGCCGCCGTGCTCGCCTGCGCCGCCGAGCTCGCGGCCCGCGGCCTGCTCGATCCCGCGGTCGTCGAGCCGTCGCTCGCGCTCGGCGCCGCCGCGCAGCCGCGCCTGCTGATCAACCCCGCGGTGCCCGGCCCGGGCCGCGATCGCGCCGCGATCGCCGCCGCGCTCTTGACCGCCGCCGCGGCACCGCCGGCGATGATCGCCGCCGCCCGCGCGTGGCTCGCCGAGCCGACCCGCGGCGCGCTGCTCGGCCTGGCCGCCGCCGCCACCGCCACCCGCGCCAAGCTGTACCTCGCGACCCCGCGCGCCGGCGATCGCGCCGCCGCCGCCGCGCTGCTCGGCGGCCCGCCGCCCGCGGCCGACGTCACCCAGCTCGCGATCGACGCCGTCGACGGCGCTGTCGTCGCCTACAAGCACTACGCGCCGCGCACCGCCGCCGCCGCACGCGCCACCGGCGCCAGCGCGCTGCTCGCGCTGCTCGCCGAGCGCGGCCTGTTGCTCGGCGAGCTGCCGCTCCTCGAGGGCGCGCGGTTCGACCCCGACGGCGCCCCGCGCGATCGCGCGCTGCACGTCGACGTCCGCCGCTTCGCGCAGCTCGCGCTGGGCGTCGCGTGGGCCGAGGCCGCCGGCGACGCCGCCGCCGCCGCGCGGATCGCCGCCAGCGGGCGCGCGACCCGGGTGCTGTCCGAGACGCTCGGCGCCCCCGGCGGGCGCCACGTCTACCTCGAGGGCGCGCGATGATCGCGCCCGGCTTCCTCGCGCTGCCGGCGGTCAACGACGATCTCGCCGCGGCGCTGCGCGCCCAGGTCCGCGCCGTCGCCGCGCGCGGGCTGCTCGGCTTCGACGCCCGCCGCCTGCCCGCGCCCACCGCCTTCGCCGCGCACCAGGCGCGGCTGCGCCGCGATCGCGCCGCCGCGCTGACGCTGTGCGCCGATCTCGACGTGCTGATCGGCGCGCTGGTGCTGGCGTCGCCGCCGCACGCCGCCGCCGCCGCCGCGGGCCTGGTGGCGCGCCTCGATCGCGGCGAGCCGTACGCCGACGGCGTCGCGGTCACCGCCGCGCTGCCCGCGCTCACCCTGGCGCGGGTCGATCGCAACCCGATCGCCGACCTCGAGGCCCACCCCGACAAGCACGGCAACGCGCTCGACCTGGGCGGCCACGCGCCGACGGCGTGGACCGCCGCGCTG
>Ga0075163_10002289_pt1 | contig 25831 bp, 24 predicted proteins | sample JI1023141ADNA_FD_71478 | JGI IMG/M metagenome (GOLD analysis project Ga0075163, IMG submission 71478) | Wastewater effluent complex algal communities from Wisconsin, to seasonally profile nutrient transformation and Carbon sequestration -... | ecosystem: Engineered > WWTP > Effluent > Algae... | reverse complement strand
TCGGGCTTGAAAACCCGCTTGGGGGTCTATCTACCGCTATAGCGGCGAATTGGCGACTAGTTGCCCGGCGTTGCCGAGCGGTTGCCATCGAAGGTGCGCGCGGCCTTGCTCACGAGGCGCTGCTTGGACTGGTGGATGTACCCCTGGGTCGTCTGCAGCCGCGCGTGGCGGGCGAACGCCTGCACCGTGTACACGTCTTCGCCCTGGTCGGCGAGGTACGTGATCCCACTGTGGCGGAGGATGTGAAGGCCGGTGAGGTCGAACTTCACGATGCGCTGGAGGTGGTGGAGGGCCACCTTGACGCTGTGCTGGGTGTGCTCGGCCCACGCCCACTTGGTGTGTTGCGAGCGCCGGTAGAGCACCCGCGGGCCGCGGCGCTCGATGGCCTGGAGGGCGGCGTAGAGCGGCTCGGTGATGGCGACATCGCCCACCGTTCCCTTGCACGGGCCTTCCTTGCCCCGGTAGAGGGTCTTCTGCACGGTGATCATCCGCTGCTTCATGTTCACGTCGCACCACCGCAGGGCCGCGATCTCTCCGGTACGCAGGCCGCACTCGAACCCGAGGACGAACACGATGACGTCGTCGGGCGGGAGCTGGGCGAGCGCCTTGCGGAGTTCGTCGATCTGCTCGGCGTTGTAGTGCGGGCGTGTCTTCGGGCTCACCTTGACGGACTCGACCAACGGCACACCATCGATGAGCCGCCGGTGAAGCGCCCAGCGGAGCATCTTGGCGATCTTGCTGAGGGCAAAGTTGATGGTCGAAGCCTCGAGGCGCTTCTTGGCCATGTCTGACTTGAGCTTGTCGAGCCGGTCGACGTCGATGGCACGGAGCGGAAGGGGTCCGAGCGCCGACAGGTGATTACGCCAAAGGCTGTCGTAACCAGTCTGGGTGGCCGGACGCTGAAAGCGTACATAGTTGGGTTCGAAGCGTTCGCGGTAGAACGTCTCGAACGTCAGCTCGCACTTTTCGATCGGGTGGGCCTCGGTGGTGCGTACCTCCTGACTCGGGGTTTGCAGCGCGAACGTCTTGAGCCACTTCTCCAGTTCCTTTTCGCCCCAACGCTGCGCCTGGCGCTCGTCGAGGCCCGCGGGAGCGGCGATGCGCTTCCGCAGCGGGGCCTGGGTGGTGGGGTGCTCGATCTGCATGTCCACGTGGTAGCGGGTCTTGTCCTTGATGTACGGGCGGAGCGTGATGCTCATGCGGGGATTCCCTGCCGCCCGGCCGCATTCTCGCGCCCAATCAAGCAGCACACCGCGACTCCAAGCAAGCCGCTTTCCGACCCTCCCCGGGCGGGGGAGCTGATCGCGCCGAACGCGGTCCCGGACCGCCTTCTCGGTCGTTCGGAGCCACTGCGCGACATCGCTCACATACGCAATATCTGGCAACGCTGAGTCAAAATCGACCCCCGGTCGAGATCGCCCCCGCTCGCACTCGCCCATGCGCGCAGGAGCGTGCGTCCTCGCATCGCGTTCCACCATACACCCGGCCTCCCCACCGCATCTTAGCGGTGATCACATTCGATTTGCTAAATCTCTATGCACCTATCAGCCGCGCCGGGCTGACGCGAGCGCAAGCAATCCGAGCCCGCCGGCAATGGCGATCTTGCGCGCCGTGGTAATCGGCTGCATGACGACTTTGCCATGGGCGGAATCATCGACCCCGCCTGCCCATTGCGCGCCCGGGTACAGCGCGGCGGTGAGCGTCCAGGGCTCGACGAACACAAAGAATAGATTGTCCGGCGAGCCGGCCATTCGACGGAGTTCGCGGAGTGCCGCCTCCGGATCCGAAACGTACTCGAGGACGCAGGAGACAAAGACGACCGAGGAATCGTCGGCGATACCGTCGATTGGACCTTTCGTCAGGTCGGCTGCCTTCGTCACCGTACACAAGGGGCACCCGTTCTTGTCGATGCACATGTCCCCACAGCCGTAGGCGCGTTTGATCCGGGTGTGCATGCCACTGTCGGGGTCGCCGACCACGACGAGCGGGCGTCCGAGCTCGGACGCCCGCCGGGCGGCGGCGTCGAAGATGCGGCGGCGGACCTCGAATCGGTGAAAGGCCATCCCGGCTTCGGCGAGCAGGGCGGTTCCGAGGGCGACGCGTGCGATGGTTCGAATGCTCATGAGCATCTCCTGCGGTTGAGGTCACGCGTCCAGACGAAGGACCCATGACAATGGACGGGACCGCGGTTCATGGCCAATACTCCCAGTGCCAGGGTTCGCTCGGGACGGTGTTATTAAAGCCGTACTCGCCCGCGTGGGCCCGAAGCCATGCAAGAACCGCGGGGTCACGTGTGTTGAGGTCGAGCGCGTGGCCGCTTTGGTGATTTGAGTAGCCGGGCTTCGCAGCCAGGTTGCCATTGTTGCACTTGCCACTCTTGTAGCAGCCGTAGAGGTACTCCTGCTCGGCCATGGTCCGAAAGCCGCTGACCACGATGAGCTTCGCGCCGTCTTTTGCGGCAGCGTCGGCCATGCGTCGATAAGCCATGGCTGTCTCGATCTCGACGGGTTTGCCGTCGATCTGCACGACTATGATCTGAAATGGCTTGCCGCCGCTGTAGCCGGTATCTGGCCGCTCTCTGGCCCGCCACCGCCGCACGAGATAGAGCGTGCCGAGGGCCGCGCTTCCGGCGACTGCGAGGCCGATCGGGATGGCCCAGATCACCGGTGACGGTGGAAACCTTTCGGATACCTCGGTCATGCCGTCCTCCTCGCTGCGGAGGTTCGGGCCTCGGTGGCTTCGATGTAGCGGAGCAGGTCGCTGTATTGCTCGCCCTCATTCCAGAGGTGGGCTTGCTCGCGTGCTATCTTGAACCACGGAAGCGTGGTCGGCTTCGTCTGCGAGAACGCGGCCGCGAGATGCTCGGCACGGACCGGGACCTCGCTGCGTGACATGATGGACGCGTCAATCGCCGCATCGACCGCTTGCTCAACAAGGAGCTCGAGGTCGGCTCCCGAATAACCTTCGGTGCGCTCGGCGATCGACTCGAGCCCGAGGTCGCCGGTGGTAGGACGCCCGGCGAGTTGGATCCGCAGGATCGCTGCACGCGCCGCACGATCGGGGGGTGGGACGAAGAGGACCCGATCGAACCGCCCAGGCCGACGAAACGCCGGATCGATGGCCCATGGGACATTGGTCGCGCCGAGCACGAGCAGGCCCCGGTTGTTCTTGGAGAAGCCATCCATCTCCGTGAGGAATTGGGAGACGATGCCCGAGTGCGTGGACTCGCGGTGCTGGGTCGCGGCGAGGCCGTCGAGCTCGTCGAAGAACACCACCGCCGGTGCTGCCGCACGTGCGTCCGCGAAGATCGTCGCCAGCTTCTGCTCACTCTGGCCGAGCCACTTGTCCAGCACGTCGCTGATTGCGATATTGAAGAACTGCGCGCTGCACTGCCCGGCGGTCGCACGTGCGATGAGCGTCTTGCCGCAGCCGGGCGGGCCGTACATCAGGATGCCGCCGCCGGCGCGCTTCTTGAAACGCTCGAACAGTTGCGGCTCGCGAAACGGCGTGATGATCCGTTTCTCGATCTGGCGCTTGAGATCCTCGTGACCGCCGACCTCGGTGAAGGTGATGGCCCTTGCACGCTCACGCTGCGCGTGGCGTGGTTCCTGGGCCATCGTAAAGCGGGCGCGTCCGCTGCGTACCGCGTGCACGAGCTGGCAAGCCGCGGCCCCTGCCGCGAAACCCATGGCGACCTTGGCCCATGTGGGTGCGCCCGTGATCCACGGGGGCAGGTCGCTGGTGCCGTCTTGATTGCTGATCGTCATGTTCGTTACGGTATGTTCGGGCGGCTCACGGCGAGCGACGACTTGACCCTTTAACCTCGGTGGAGATTCGGAACACATCTCCCCAGTGCTGCCAGCGGCCCCCATGGCCGACCAGTCCGAGGTCGATCATGGTTTGCAAAAAGCGTTTAACCTGCGGGTCATCGCTGGCGGTCGAATGCTCTGCTCGCACCGTGTAGAGGGCGCCGCGCTGTCCCGTGAACAAACGACCGTCGTGGAGCTTTTTGATGAAGATCGCCGCTGCCCGGAAGCGCAGCACCGTCCAGCCGGCCCACTTGCCGGCCGTCAGCACATCCGACGAGTCGGCGCGATGGATGAGGAACTCGGCCAGGCCGCTGTCGGCGTAGGTCTCCGTGTCGACCTCGTAGAGCTGCCCGATCGCCATCATGCGATCGTGGGTTTCGGAGCGGCGTCTGAACATCATGCCGCCGAGGAATCCTGCCCCGACGCTGATCACGCCCCCGAATATCAACCACTGGTTCGCGCGGGTCATCGTCAGCCCTCCCCCGGTGAGGTAAACGCCAGTCGCCGGGCGCGTCGCTCGCTGTCGACGAGGCTGGACCATGCAGGTTCTGCCGACTCGACCGGGATGCCGAGGGCCTCGAGCTGCGCCGCGTGGATGGGCCATGCGTGCGGCGCCGACTCGCCCATGAACACGCTCATCGCCCGCTCGACCGCGGCCTGCGAAGCGCCTGCGAGGCGGGCGGTGAGCGTCTGCCGCAGGTAGCCCTCGACGGCGGCGCTGTACTCGGCGGCGAGCGGGTGCAGGGGGTTCGGCTCCCGGTCCTGCTTCGGCGTGATGTGTCGGGCGCGCTGGCCGTAGATGAGTGGGTCGACGGCCGAGAGCGCGGCGTTCTTGCCGAGCCGCAGGCGCTTGGCGTTGAGCGCGAGGATGGTGCCGCCCGAGAACGCCATGTAGGGGACCACCGCAGTCGATTGCTCGAACCGCCGGAGGGCGTCGGCGATCAGTACGCACGCTGCGATCTCGCCGCCGTCCGTGTGCAGGACGAGATAGACCTCGTCGCCGTCGATACGCTCCATCCGCTCCAGCACATCCTCCGCGAAGCGCATGGTGATGACGGGCGTGACGATCGGGATCACGTGACGCGGCGGACGTGGCGAGCGAGCGCGGTCATGCAGCCACGTGAGTGCGCCACCGATGAACGCGGACGCGAGGGCGGACCGGAGTATGAGTGAATGAGACATCGAGTGATCAGGCTCCTGCCGGCACGTCCGCGGGGTAATTTGCCTTTCGGGTCGCCACCGTGAGCGCATAGGTGGTGAGGCCGAGCGTGGCAATACCCCCGAGTACGTACGGGGCCCACGCGATCACCTTTGCCAGCGCCTTGGCCGCGTCCAGCGAGCCGCCAGCGACGTCCCCCGCGGTGTCCACGACCTTCGTCGCCGCGGACTCGAATGTTGTGTAGAACTTCGCCAGCGGATTGTCGCGCAGGAAGTCGATGTCCCAGTTGAGGATCGCGTTATTCGTTTTGGCGAGCAGAGGGTCGTCTGTGGGATCTTTGTCCCACATGCTGCCATCGTTGATGACGCCCTGGTTGTCGAGCAGGATCGTGATCGGTGGGCTGCCGTCGTGCGGCTGCAATGTCAGCCACGGATTCTTGGTCCATTGCTTGTCGATGCTGCGCATTACTTCGCTGTATTTGAGTCGCGCATCCGACAGGGCGCCGTCCCAGGCGGCCGCGTTGAGCGCCCGGACGAGGTCGGTGAGCGGCTCGCGGTCGGCCGGCGGAATCAGGGCGAGCGCGGTATGACGAGCGCGGAGATCGCGGTGAGGGTTTTGAAGGGCGCTGGCCAGGGCGAACCGAGCGCTCGGGGGTTTGCCGTCATCGGTGCGCAGGTGCCACTTGGGATGGAGGAGATACAAGATGCCCTCCTCGCGCATCTTGTCGCCCCAGCGCGCCTCCCTATCGGCGTTCGCCTGGTCGATACCCTCCTTCGTCGCGGAGTTGTAGACCGCGTTGAGGATGAGCAGCGCCTCCCACTTGCGGGCGTCGATCTCCGACACCGGCAATGCCGAGAGCTCGGCGACCTTTTTTGCGAGTACCGCGATGTCCTTGTTGTCAGCCACGGGGCACCTCGCTCTCGATCCGCGTATCCTCGAGATCTTCGTCGGCGATGTCGCTGACGACGTCGTGGATGTGGTGGCGCTCGCGGGCCTCCTCCGCGGCCTTCCGCTGGCGGGGGGTCATCAATGCCGAGGCTGTTGCTGGCGACGGGGTTGCGAAAAGGGACATCAGCGAGGCCGATACGGGCGTGGCGCAGGCTCTCGCGGGCGCGGACAGCAACGGCGCCGTGTGGCGGACGGCAGGCGTCGGCGCCCTGCGGGTCGGCTCGGCGTCCCGGACGACGGTGAGGGACCTCGGCGGTGCCGCGTCGTGAGCGGCGGGGAGAGGTACCGGCGATGTCGCCGGGGACTCGGCATTCGGAGCTGCGGACTTGGCGGAAACCGGCGTCGGCGCCGCGACTCCCGCTTGCGTCGCCGCGGGCGCCGGCTCCGGGTTCTGGCCGGTCGCGGTCGTCGACGCGGCTCTGGACGCCATGATCGGCTCGGGCCCGCGTGCGGCCGGTGGACCGGGCTTGTGGACCGCGTCATGGTTCGAGACTAGGGATCGCCTGGGCGGCGGGGCGAACAGCGGCGCCTTCCTCTCCGCGACGGTGACCGCGAGGTGGTTCACCGTCTCACCCAGGTTGTTGATCATCTCGAGGAGGTCGCTCGTGAGGCGGGCGGTCGCGTCGTGCTCGGCCTGCATGACACGCGCCTGCTCGGCGAGGAGTTCGCGGAGTTCGGTGAACGCCTGAGCGTTGTCCGCATCGGGCCTCTGCTGCGGGCCCAGAGCCTCCTGTTGCTGCACCAGCAACTCAGAAACCATATGTCGACACTTTGCGAGTGTGTCGTGCAATCCAGCGGTGTGGCGCGCCTCGGCGGCCTCCATGTCGGCCCGTTGTTGCGCGTGGAGCTCCTGCACCGTCGCGGCGTGACGCGCCTCCGAAACCTCCATTTCGGCCCGATGATGCGCGTGGAGCTCCTGCATCGCCGCGGCGTGACGCGCCTCCGTGGCCTCCGTGTCGGTCCGATGCTGGGCGAGGAGCCGCTCGATCGTGTCGATCTTTTCCTCGGTGGGACGAACGATCGATGGTGGGGTCGGCGGGGCCAGGTTGAGCGTGGCGGGGGCTCTCTCGGGTGTTGCTGGCCTGGTCGACGTCCGCGGCACGCTCGCCTGGACCGCTTGCGCCGAGAAGTCGGGCGGCTCTACCGGCGCGGCGACCGGGGTCCGCGCTTCCGAGGCCGGCGGCGTGCGCTCCTGCGACCCACCGGAGGGAGCCGCGGGGGGCGGCGAGGCGGGTGTGGTAGTCCCGTGTGGCGCGGGCTCGGGGCGCCGCGGGCCGATCTCGGGTGACGGCGCGCCGCCGTGCGCGGTCGCCCCCAGGAGGTCGTCCGGGCTGCCATAGACGGGCACGAGGCGGCCCTGCACATGCTGATAGCACAGCAGCACGAGGCCGCCCCCGGGCGGAGATTCTGTGGGTGCAGACCGAGTCCCAGGCGCCGCATGCATCGTCGCGGCAGGTGACGCGTATGCGGCGTGCTGCGCGACGCGCCGCCTTGCGCGGAACTCCTGAAAGCCGCACAGGGTCCCTTGCAGGCGCTCGAGGAAATCTGAGGAGCCGAGGAAGGCGTGATTGAACATGACGTGTCCTTTCACCGGCGGCGACGAGTGCCGCGCAGACCGAGCGCGGACCGTTCCGCGACGACGGTGTACGTACCTGGGTTGATGATGAACAGCGGCGCCCGCGGGGTCGTATGCAGGCAGTAGGCCGCGGGCTCGTCTGCCCGCTGTCTGGTGATCTGAAGACATCCATGCACGAGCACGAATGCGATGCACTCGCCGGGTGCCACGACCTCGACGCAATACTCGCCGCGGGCCATGACGAGCGCGTCGAGCTGCATCGAGCCGGCGTTGGCAAAGTTAATTTCCATGGCGACCTTTCACGAGCGAGCGGATCCAAAACCATGCCTCGCAAAGCGCCGAGCCGATGATGACGCCGACGTGAACTCCCTTGAAAAAGATCCGGGTGGCCTCGTCGAACTCCGGCGGATCGTTGTGTGGCGTCATGGGTGCACCTCCTCAGCCGCTGGGCGTCTGCGCACCGTCACGAGCACCGCGGCCGCGAGACCCGCGACGGTGAGGCCCGCGACGGTGAGGCCCACGATCCGCAGCGGGGACAGGGCATCACTCGACGCGCCCGCCTCCCCCGCGCCGCAGTCCTCGAGCGAATTGCACGGTCCCGTTTGCAAGGCCGCGAGGATCGCGTCCTCGGTGTTGGGGCCCCATTTGCCGTCGACCTCGACACCGAGCACGGCCTGGGCTTTCTTGAGCGCCTCGATCGCCGCTGGACCCCACTCCGCGCCGACGTCGCCCTTGTAGTGGCCGAGGTCGGCGAGCGCCTGGAGGCGCTGCCGGGTCTGCAGGAGCGAGGCGCTCTGGCCCACCATCCGCTCGACGTAGTTCGCCGGATTGAGCAGCCCCGCGGGCGGCGGGTCGTCCTTCCACCAGCGAGAATTCGCGGTGCGGCCCGGCCCCGCCGCGTAGGTCTCGAAGTGCAGCATGCCGTAGCTGCCGACGATGCGGCCGAGCTGGCCGCCGCGTGTGACCTTGTCGCCAGCCTTGCGGTTCCACTCCTTGTGCGACCCCGCGATGACGCCGCCGAGCACGAGGAAGAGGCCCGAGTCGGTCACGAAGAAGATCGCCTTCGTGCCCTCGGTCCAGCCCTTGTCGAGCCCGGCGATCGTGCCGTCCTCGGGGGCGACGACCACCGCCCGATCGGGGGCGCGCTGCAGGTCGACCCCGGCGTGCCAACGCTGACAGGTCTCCACCGTGCAGCCGTCCGGGCGACCGCCGCCGAGACTCCACGACGCGAACTTCGGCGTAACGTCCGGCATCGGCCACAGCGGATCCTTGCCGCCCTGGGCCATTGGCACCTTTTCCCAATCTGGACTCCTCGCCATGTTCCTACCCCTCCTCCAACAGCGCCGCGTCGTCCGGGGACACCGGCAGCGTGGCGGGGACGATGTCTTGCTGGCCGGCGGCGCAGCTCTGGGCGATGTGCGCCGCGGCCGCGGCGATGCGTCGCATCGCGTCGTGGATGCGCTCGGCCGCGACGGCGGTCTTGCCTTCGATGAGCAGACGCCGCGCGGCGTCGTGGTACGCCTTGGCCTGCTGAAACGCCCGCAGCGCGGCGGCCTCCTCCTTCCCCTGGCAGCGCTGGGTGTCGATCAGCGCACCGGTGAGGACGAGCAGGCGGCGAACGTCGGCCAGCAGAGCGGGCGCCCTGCGAAGCGTGTCCTCGAGGCTGCTGATGTGTTCGTGTAGCTCGGTGATGAACGACTCCGCGCGTCCGGCGAGGTAGACGTCCGTCCCGCGTGTCAGCCTCGTGACCGTGCTCTCCGCGAGGGTGCAACTCCCCTCGGTGTCGCAGGTGGAAGTCTGGACGGGGACGCGCCGGAGCTGGTAGCGACGACCCTTCCCGTCCTCTCGCACGAGCACGATCTGTCCGAGCCCCGGGGACTGCATGAGCGCGTCCTCGGCGACGATCGCGGCGCCGCCCTTGCGCTGGATCTGAGTCAGCGGCACGTCGCCGTCGATCGCGGTCCATAGCTCGTCCAGCAGGTCGGAGATCGAGCTGTACGCGAGCTTGGCCGGATCCTCGAGCACCTCCGCGGCGTCGAAGAGGTCCTGGTCGCGGAGCCACGCTGCGGCCTTCGTGGGGGACTCGGTGTCCGGCACCGCGAGGTCCTGCAGCTCCGCGGTCAGCTTGCTGAGCGTCTTCTTGCTGGCGGCTCGCAGCGTACGCCGGGTGTCCATGCCGAGCCGTTCGCCGCCGACTCGCTCCAGCATGCGGATGAGCGGGTCCAGCGACCCGGCCTCTGGCGGCGCCTCTTCCTCCTCGGCCGATTCCTCCGCCTGCATATCTGTCAAAATGCTCGACAGTCGATCGACGATGTCCGTCTGCTCCGTGGCACGCACACGTGTGTCCAGCCAGCGCACGTCCTCGACGTCGTAGCCGGCGACGTCGATCGACGCGATGACATCCTCGGCTCGCCCTTCCCGCGCCACGGTGAACACCGACCGGCTCGCGCCGCGACGCACGAGCCGCAGCCGGAAGCCTGGCGACGCATTGAAGCGAGCGATGACGCGGTCCGCCCATGTCTGCGGCGGGGGTGGCAAGGCAGGGGCCGCCGCGGCCGGCTCGGGCAGCAGAGCCTCGGCGCGCGGAGCGGGAGTCTCTTCGACGTCCTGCTCGCCAGCAGCCTTGGCGGCGCCTTGGGGCAGACGCCGCTCCCAGTAATGCACGGCGACCTCGCGCAGCTCGGCGCGTTTGAGGCCGCTTCCCGGCGCCAGCTCGAGGAAGCGCCGCCACCCCGCCAGGGTCGGCGCGAGCAGTTCGCCGCGTTGGAGCGCCGGGCCGGCAGCGACGACCAGCTTGTCACCGACGACGATCGGGTACTGCAGCTCGTCCGCATCGTCCTCCGACTTGCGCGCGAGCGGCGAACCTGGCCGCTGGCGGCGGATCGCCAGCGCCTCGCGGATCTGCGGCTCGACGCGCGGCCACCACCGCGTTAGCCAAGCGTCGCTCGCACCGCGCCACTGCAGCGCCGAGAGCGGCGCTCCGTCGACCAGCGACCGGGTGATGTGCGCCTGCAGGGCGGTCAGCAGCTCGGCCTCGTCCTCCGCCGGCCACTCGCCGCCCGCGTCGAGCTCGGCGGGCTGGAGCACGAGGTCCCGGATCTCGGTGGTGTCGAGCAGCTGCCAGAACGGGGCGTCGTGGTCACGCTTGCCGATCTCCGCGCCACGCTCACCCTCGAGGATGCGGCCAAACTCGAAGAAGCGCCGCGCGACGGGCGGTCCCTTGCCGACGCGGAGGCCCTCGAACACCGGTGCGCTCTCGGCCGATGCCACGAGGACCTCGACCTCGCGCGCCTGCTCGGCCCACTTGCCCCACGGCCACGCGACCACGTCGACGCGCCGGAGATCTTTGAGGCGCACGTCGCCGTCGGCTCGCAGTCGGGCGGCCTTCTCCGGATCCGAGGTCTCACGTGCGTCGCGGAACCTGGCGCTGGCTTGTATCAGCAGGTTCGCCGCCTCCCGGGCGATCTTCGCGTTGGCGATCGCCCGCGCCGCGACCTTGCGCCGCTCGAGCGCCATCTGGGTCGCCTCAGGGTCCCGGGAGATCATCATCAGGATGTCCTCGTCCGAGAGGTTCATCTGGGCGCCGGGGTTGCTGGTGTCGCGCGCCTGGCTCTCCAGGATCGCCGACAACCACGCGCGCTTCCCCTGGATGGTCGAGTACCGGAACCAGTCCATTGAATGGTCGGTCAGGTAGTAATAAATCTGCACGACGTCGAGCTCGTTGCCCTGGCGTACGGCGCGGCCGTTGCGTTGCTCGAGGTCGGCCGATGTCCACGGCAGATCGAGGTGATGCATCGCGCAGGTGCGCCGCTGCAGGTCGAGCCCTTCGTTTGCGACCGAGTTGGCGATGATGACGTTGTAGCGGGGGCGCGTGTGCTTGGTCGTGGGCACCGCGCATGCACCGGGCGCAGGCGCCTCGGCAGCGAGGCCGTTGAACTCGCGGGCGATGCGATTTCGCTGCGCGGGCGTGGTCTCTTCGGCGTTGAGGATGGCGATCGTCTCCCGCGGGACGCCTTTGGCAACAAGAACCTCGCGCAGCCACAGGTGCACGGCGGTCGGCTCACAGAACACGATGTGGCCACAGCCAGAACTCGCGGCGATCCGCTCGGCGCAGGCGAGCAGCTTCGGCGCCCCGTAGGCGGCCGGATCGACGCTGGCGAGGGCCTCGTCGTACTCCACGCCGCCGTCCAGCTCCGGGTGTAGCGCAATCACCGAGAGCCGCACCAGGAGGCCCAGGATCTTGCTGCGTCCACCCGTGAAGCTCGGCTCACTGAGCAATTTATTAATCTTCCGCACGAGGCCGTCGTACAGGTGCTCCTGCTCGGCGTTCATCGGCACGCGGACGAGCTCGCTGCGCGGCTCGGGGACCTTGAGGTGCACCTGCTCCGGGGTGCGGAACTCGCCGTAGGTGTGCACGATCGTCCGGAGGTCATCCAGGTTCTTGAACCCGACGACCACCGAGCGGATCGGCGTGCTCAGCGTGATGTCGATGATCTGTCGACTCTCGATCTGCAGGAAGCGATCGATGAATTGCTCGGGGTCCATGAGACCGCGGCGGGAGAACGCCCACGGGTCCATGAGCTGGATCATGTTGTAGAACTCAAGCGGCGAGTTCTTGGCGGGCGTCGCGGTCAGGAGCACGATGCCGGTGCCGCCGGTGTGGCGGCGGACCGCGGCGGCGCGGAAGTCGAGCTGCCAGGCCCGCTTGCTGCTGCCGCGGCTACTGCCCATGTACTTCGGCATGCCGTGCTCGCGGGGCTCGGGCTTGTAGCTGTTTTTGAACGCGGCGGCCTCGTCCACGACGAGCATGTCGATGCCGATCTCGTCCCACGCGATACCCGGGTCGAATTTAAAATCGGGCCGCAGCTCCAGTTGTTGCTCGATGAATGCACGTACGCCGTGGTTGAGGATCGCCTTCTCACGTTCGGTCAGTTTGCTCTGTGCCTTCTTCTTCGCGTTTCGTTGGCGCAGCGCGACCTGACGCTGGATGGCGCCGACCTGGTCGACGTACTCCAGCAGCTCCTTCTCGTTCATCTTGGTTCGGCCGAGCGCGTCGTAACTGAGGATCACGACGTCGAGCAGGCCCGCCTGCAGCGCCGTCCACTTTTCGGCGCGCTCTTCCGGCGTATCGGGCTCGGAGGTAATTTGATCGCGGTTCTTCCCGCGGGTGATCATCTTTCGTTTGCTGCCGATGACCGCGACCCGATAATCCGGGAGCACGCACATGAGGGTGTCGTACCACTGCCACACAAGCGACGAAGGCACGACGATCACCGGCCGGCGGATGCGGCCTTCTTGCCTTCCCAGCGCCAGGCCGGCGATGGCGGTGAGCGTCTTACCCAGGCCGACGTCGAACGCGACGAGGCCAAACCCGAAGTGGTTGATCCGCAGCGCCCCGGCGATCTGGTGCGCCTTGAGCTGAGGGCCGTGCTCGTTCCAGCGAGCAATCTCCAGCGTGCTCGCCTCGAACTTCGGGATCACCGTGCCGCGAAAGGCCCGGTTGTATGCACCCGTGACCGCAGCCCGGCGCTCCTCGTTGGCGGCGATCCAGGCCGCGAAATGACGGTCCCAGCGGCGCCCGAGCAAGAGGCGAATCTCGCCGAGGTTGGGCTCGTCGTCGTCCTCGTCATCGTCGTCCTCGTCGTCGTCGCTTTTCTTGTCCTTCTTGCCGCCTCCCTCGTCCTTTTCCAGTGACCAGGGCTTGCCGGTCGCGGCCTCTTCTTCGGCGATGAGCGCCTTGATCTCGTCGTCCTCGAGCTTCGGTTTAAAAAGCTTCGCGTCATGGTTCATCCAGCCGATGCACCAGAGCGCGACCGGGGTGAGGGCGTCGGTGCGGCCGATGGCGCCGTAGATGCTGCCGGCCGGGTGCACGATGCCGCGCTCGCGGACGAGTTCGATGGGCCCGTATTCGCGGTTCGGGCCGTCACCGAACCAGGCCCCGACGAGATCGAGCGTGACCCAGCCCTGACGGGGCGAGATATCGCGGATGTCCTCGAAGACAGCCAGGTTCATCGCTGCCTGGAGGCGCTGGAGCTGCAGCGCCGCTTGCGGGATGGTCTTTGCGCGCGCGGCGGCGAGGTCGTACCGCGGCCAGAGCCGGCCGGTGACGTAGTCGTGGCCGGGCACGAGCTCGTCCCAGTCCTCGCCGTCGAGGCACCAGCCGGCGCCGAGGACGGCGGCGAGCGCGGTGCGAGCATCCATGCGGCCGCCCTGCTCGCGGTGGAACGAGAGCAGCTCGGCGGTGTTGAGCCGGCGCCGCGTGCGGTAGAGGTGCTCGGCCTGGGCGAGCACGTCGTCCGGCCGGGCGCGGTACTTCGGCTGGATGTTCGGCGCTGTGGCGACGCTCGGCGCGAGCTCGCCGGTTCTCTGGAATGCAGCGAGGAGGCGCTGGGCCGTCGGGCGACGCTCGGCGAGTTTGCGCAACTCCGGCCAGGCCCACGGGTTTCCGTTGTGGGCGGCGACCGCCGGCAGCCGCGGCAGGCTCTCCAGGGCGGCGTGAAGTTCTGGCCACAGGCCCAGCGCGCGCGGGTTCTCGGCGGCGACGAGCGCGAGGTAGCGGTCGACGCGGCGACCGAGGGCCAGCGCGTGGCGGAGGTCGCCCTCCGCCTCGTCGTCGTCGCCCTGGTCGCGCACGACGCTCTCCACCTGGACGGCGGTGAGCGTGGGGAGGTCACTCAGCGCGCACGTCCGGCACGCGGGCCGCGGCGTATACGCAGGGAACCCCGCGAAGTCGCCGACGACCCGGTAGCGGTCGCGCCTGGTTTTGTTCGCGGGGTCGACCTTGATCTCGGTGCCGAGGATGTGGTCCGGATGCTCGTCGAAGTAGCGGCCCTCGAGGATGTACTGGTCGGCCTCGTCGACCGCGCCGAGCTCGCCGCCGCGGGCGCGCCACACGAGCACGTCCACGACGTTGTGGGCGCCCGGGAAAACGTTCTTGCCGCGGGACGTCTCGCTCGGCAGGCGGAACGCGACCTCGAGATGGTGACGAAGCAGCATCCGCTCGCGCAGCTTTTGGTTCTGCGTGCCGGTCAGGTATCCGGCGGGGATGATGAAGATGGCGACCCCACGCGGCACCAGCAGGTCCGTGCAGCGAAACATGAAGTACGCGTACGCCTTCGTCTCCTGGTAGGCGGGGTGCTTGTCTTTCAGGGCGAACTCGCCGCGATCGCCGAAGGGCGGGTTGGCGACGATGAGGCCCAGCGTCCCCTGGTAGCGTGCGGCGTGCTCGCTCATCCACTGCTCGAGCGACATCGTGTAGAGGTCGACGTCGGGCCGCATCGCCCCGAACATCTTGGCGCTGACCTCGGACAGCTCGACGGCGGTCCAGTGGATGCTCTTGTAACGCGGGTCGGTCAGGAGGCAGCGAGGCGGACCGAGCTCACGCACGAACCGGCCGATGCCCACGCTCGGCTCGAACGCCCGGACGATGCCGTCGTAGCCGGCCAGCTCCGGCAGGAGCGGGCACACGAGGTCCGCGACACCCTTCGCGATCGGAGTCGGCGTGAAGTACTCGTGCGCCAGGGCGAAGTCGCTGGGTACGAGACCGGGCGGGAATTGATCGGCGACCTCCTCGATCGACAAGCCCCCCCAGCCGCTGTAGCCGAGCAGGGTGCGGCGCTCGTCGGCGGTCATGTCCTCGGGCCGCTTGGTCGCCACGAGCCGCATCGCCGCGAGGTTCCGCCGGGTCCGCGCCGCCGGGGTCATCGACTCCGGTGCGCTGATCGCCCGACGTTCTTCGCGCCGCTCGAGCCACGCGCCGATGAGCTCGACCAGCATGCTCCGCTTGCGGACGACAAACCGGTCGAAGTAGGGCCGCGGGACATCGGCCGGCAACGCGTCTCGCCAGCGCGGAAGGATCTGATCGAGCACTTGTGCGGCGTTCGTCATGGCGTCCCTTTGCGTGTGCACGGGCAGGTCTCGCCCGCCGTGCAGGTGTGGCAGCCGCATCCCGTCCCCGCGGCGCCGCCCGGCCCGGTCGGCCAGGTCTCCCACTCGAGCACCGGAGCATCGGACGCCGCGAGGCCTTGCAGCCGGGCGCCGAGATCGCGGGCCTCGCCGGGCTCGAGGCACTGGTAGAGGTCGCCGTGCTGCTCCGGGAGCGGCGGCTCGGCGACGGGCGTGCAGCGGATGAGGCCGCTGCGGGCAAGGATCTGGAAGCCGCCCCGCATGGGCTCGACGAGGCTCCGCCTGGCGATCGCGGCGAGCCGTGCGGTGTCGACGAACCAGCGCCTGCCGACGCGGTAGGCGCGGCCGTGGGGATCATGGTGCGCGGCGTGGCTCATGGCTATTCCAGATCCTCGAGCACCCTCTTGAGTGACCCACCGATCTTGTCGTCCATCGCCGGGTCGACCTCGTCGTCATCGGCCGTCGGCTCGGGCTCCGCCGGCTGCACCGGCGCCGCTGACTTCGGCGGCTTGACCCTCGTGATCTTGAGGCCGGTGAGATCCTCGGGGAGATCGATCTGTGGGACGGGAGGGAGCCTCTTCTCCTGGAACACCGGCCCCAGGCGCTGCCGCGCTGTCTCCTGTTGGGCAGGCGTCCCGCAATAGAGGCGCGCAAACTCGAGGGTCAGCGTCGTGAGCGGCGGCCGCGGAATCTCCTCCTCGGCCCGCTTGGCCGCGACGTGCATCAGATCTGCGGCACTGCCGCACCCGATCCGCTCCCACTTGCCGCCATCCCATTCGTAGAAAAGCGCATAGGTGTCGTCACCGGCGTGCAGGATCTTGAACTGACCCTTTCCCCATCGCGCCATGAGACCGCTGCGACCGTCCAATGTGATCTCCTTCCAGCCGAGCTCGCCACGTTTTCCATGGCGCTTCGAGCTCGCGAGCATTCTTCGAAGCTGCTTCAGCGCGGCCTTGTCGTCGTCCGTGAGCGTCGATTCGTCGACGACGATCGTGCGGCTCTCCTCGGTCACCATCGGGCCTTTGTCGATGGCATCCGCGGCGACGCCGGTCGGAGCTGTGGCGTTGTCCGTAGCGCGAGCTGCAGTTTTCTTGTTCGCGTGCTTCTTCCTCGGCCGCTTTTTCTCGACGTCTGTACCGGACTCGCTCGTCTCCTCGGTCTTCTCGGACTGCTTGACGGTGCGCGTGCCGGGTTCGCTCGCGCCTTCCTTCTTCGCGGACGGCTTGTCGGTGACGCGCGCGCCGGATTCGCCCTTGCCTTCCGTCCTCGGCGAATCCGGAGCCTTGAGCGGCTTCGGGAGGGTGAATGCGACGCCCGGTGTGATCGGCACGTCGACCGTCTCACCCGACAACGTGTCGCGCAGGCGCATCGAACCGCCCGTCACGCGCACTTCTTCGACGATGTATCCTTTCGCCATTTCGCACTCCAACTTTTGAATGTACAAATCTGCACCCGTGGGCGCTCGAGAACGATCGTCAGTGTCATATCCGCGCCGGACTACACCGGCGCCGTCTCATATCACTTCAAGTATCGAAGAGAACCTTTGCCCGGTGTGTTCGCACAGGCGGCAATGGCCGCAGATGGGTATCGCGGGAGGCTGGCCGCCGATCACACGGGCCGCACCGTCGAGGGCCGCAGCGGAGCGGTCCAGAATCTCGCGCAGCACACGGATCATCGCGCGCCCCGCGGTGGAACCTGCGCCTCCACGTAGGCACCAGATGGGTGTCGTGGCCTCGTCGGCGCGACGCAGCAGTTCACTCTTCGGCAGTGCGTTGACGGCGACCCGAACGCGTCCATAGGGCAGGCTCACGCGGCGGCGAACCGCATCGTCGGCGCCGTTCCACACCAGCAGCACACGCCCCTGGAGCTGCGGTGCGATCTGGAGCCCGCGCTGAAGCGATGCCTCGTCGCGGATCAGGATCACCCAGCTCTCGCAGGCGTTCTCGCCGAGCTCGGCGGCGATGAGCTCTGCGTGGAGGTCGGAGACGTGGACACCGGAGCCGAGCGGTGTCCTCGGCAGGGTATGAGAGCACAGAGGCGTGCGCGTAGTCGTCGGGATGTCGGCCCAGCGCGTGAGCCCCGGAGGACGACCGCCACGGAACCCATGGCTCGAAGCGCCGCAGGAGACGCCGTGCTCCCGGAGATAATAGTACAGGTGCGCTGCCAGCAGGGTGCTCCCGAGGCCACGAGCGGCGCCATAGATGCCGATATGCTGCATATTAGGTTCCTCCCGCGACGAAGTTACGTCGCCGGCTGTTGCGCGCGACACAGGCCGCTGCAAGCGCGGTACCCAGGGTGCCGACCGTCATGGCCGCGATGGCCCGCGTGCGTGCATTGCTCGTGTTGCTCTCGGGCCGACCCACACGTTTCGGGGGCTTCGGCTCCCACGGATCCGGGTTTCCGCCGATGAACGGCGGCTTGGGCGGCGGCTTGTCGGGACAGGGGATACCAGCTTCACATGGGATGCCCTTGCCCACCTCCTGGCCCGGTTGTCGCTGCCCTGCGCTGAGCTTGGCGCTATTGTCGGGCGTCCTCAGAACGGCCGGGACACCCGAGGCAATGAGCTGCTGCTTCCAGCTATCACTGCGAGGCAGGCCGCTGAGGCCGGGCTCCTCGTCGGGCACGTCGCTCAGGTTGATGTACATGCGGTCCGTGGCCTTCAGGAGCGCGCTGCGCATCTTGAAGAGGTTCTCGAGCGAGGAGACGTTGGCCTCCCCCGCGAATGCCGCGTCGAATTGCGAGCAGTAGGCGGACGCCAGGGTGTTGCGAAGCGTCCATGCCTGGAGCTTCTGCAGATCTGAGAGCGTACCCGCGATCGATATGCCGAGCGGACCGCGGTTGTACCGCTCACCCATGCACTGGTCCGGCCATTTCGCCGGATCGGAGATCGGCAGGAACGCGCCGCTGTACGAGGAGGACACCGACGATTTCTCCATGCCGTAGGCGTCACGAATGGTGTGCAGCTCGGCGCCGCCAAAGCCGTTCGGCCGCGGGTAGATGTTGTACTTTTGCGCGTAGGATGTGCTGCCCGATGCGACCCGGCCAGCCCACACACCCATCGCCAAGAAGATGCCGGTGCCGAAGTATCCGACGAGATCGGCGGCGGGATCGGGTCCGTCGAGGTTGAGGGCCGCGGAGATCGTGCCGTCCGGCTGCTTGTACTTCGGGTACCACGGATAGCAGACCTCGCGGATGTACCGGAGCCCGCTCTCGGCCCAGTCTCGCCAGGCTTCGTGAAGCCGGCGCGCGTCGACGCGGAACACGTAGGGGTTGCCGTGATAGCTGTACCCCTCCTTCGAGGTCAACATCTCCCACAGACTCGCGGCGAGTCTGCCCGTCGCCGGGTAGTACATGCCCGTGTCTTTGACGCGCGTGTAGCCCTTGCGACCGTTGATATCAATGCCTCGCGGGTCCTTGCCGCCTTTTTTAAAGGCGAGCCAGGCCGCGGCGTCGAGGTCATCGGGGTTCGTCTCGAGACTGACCTGCACGACTCGCGTCACCTGGTCGGTGCCCGGGATGACGCCGAGGCCGCCGCTCGGGACAAAGAAGCGGGTCGCCTCGTGTGTGAATTCGTCGTCACCGCTGTCGGCGCCACCCTGTGCGAACGCCATGCCGCCCTGTCGGTTCACACCCTGCCATTCGCCTTTGAACGCAGGCGCCCAGACGTCCGTCCAATCATGCGTTCGGATGCGGGGTCGGATGCCGCGCTCGACGGTGGTCGCGTCCATGTCGGCGTCGGCAACCTGCATCGGCGGGAACTCTGCGTAGAGCTGACGGGCGCGCTCCGCCTCGTCCGCAGCCTTCTTGGCCTTGGCCCGATTGAAAGCCGCAGAGACGGCGGATGCGATGATGGTGATCGCGGATCCGATCCAGCCCACGACCGGAACGGAGACCCCGACCGCCGCCATTCCAACGCCGACCAGGGCAACACCGACCTTCTTGGGGTCTCCACTGACGACACCATTAAAAATGGTGAAAACCGTTTGATTGTTCAATACAGAGCCGATCTCGGCGCTGTTTACCAACTGCGGCAGCCCGTTCGTGAGGAGACTGCTCGGGCAGTTGATGCTGATCTCTGGCTGGCCGGCGTCTGTCTCGAGACCGACCGCGAGGTCTCGCATAAACAGCCGAAGCCCGCTTCGGACGTCTTGCGACTGTATGCCATTCAGGCTCTCATGATCGGAGAATACATGCGCGGTCGCCTCATCAAGAAACGCGTTCTTGATCGCGCTGAACGTAGGACCCTCGGACCGAAACACAGCAAGCGTCGAATCGATCAGACTCGGATGTTGTCCGAAGGTCTCTTTAAACTGTGGGCTTTCGGTCGTGATTCTCATGATGATGAAAGCTGGTAGATGCAGTACCCGCCGCCGAACCCGCCCAGGCTGCTGTCGATTGCGCAGGACATCCCATTGGGGCATGGGCTAGCATCACTGCACAGGAGCACACAAAGCCCTTCTTGTCCCTCGACTGTCTGGACCGGCTGGCACGTCGATGACCTACCCTCGATTTGGCCGCAAGATCCGCCCTGGCCGCACGGCTGCGCGCAGAAGCTTCCCGGGCTCGTCGTGAGATCGCCTTCCCACAAGCACGCAGCGCGGGCACCCGGTGGGGGGCATGCGTTCGGGTTATTTGCACACGTCGCGCTCACACAGTCGATATAAAATGGGTTCGACGCGTCTGAAATCGCAGACAGGCCGCACCCACAGCTATTCATCGTAAGTGCGTCGCCAGGGTACGGCGGATTTTCGCAGTATTCGTTCTCAGGGAGACCCGTCGACTCGGAGCCGGATTCGTCGCCCTTGCTGTCACCGCACGTGAAGCAGGCGGTGGTCAGGGCAAGGAAGAGACCGTGGGTGAGGGTGCCGGTGATGCGCATACCGGCATTATACTGTGGCGCGGTCTCGCGCGTCGAGACCGTCAGCGGGGCCTCAGCCAGCACGGGCGACCTCCTGTACCTGCCGGCGCAGGAACGGGTCGGCCGAGCCCCGCGCGAGCCGCTGGACCTCGGCGCCGAGGCTGGGGAGGGCACGTAGCGTCGCCCGCCGGACGGCGAAAAATCCGGCGAAGCGGCGGATGATATAGTTGTAGGCCGTCGCGGCGATGCGGCCGCGCGGACCGTCGAGGCCGGCGACGTGCAGGCTGCCCTGGTGCACGTAAAGCAGTCCACCGCGGCGATAGAGGCGGCCCGCCTCGGCTCGGCCGGGCTGGTGGTCCGGCACGCGGGCGACGAGCGGCGCCGTGTGCGTGATGAAGTGGCGGAAGATCGCCGCGACCTGGCGGGCATCCTGCTGCAGATTCGTCCGCGGCTCGAGCATGGCGACCGCGGTCTGCATGCCCGCGAGGACAGGGCCCGACGTCGGCCAGCGCATCCCTGGGCCGGTGCTCTCGAGGCGCGTGCTGTAGACCCAGGGGAACGTGCCAAGGTGAAGCACGAGCGGCGTGGTCCACCCGCAGGCGCTCTCGGCCCGCGGCGGCGGCCCGGGCCACCCGTCGCCGAAGTAGCCGGCGGCCGTGTCGGGGTAGAACGCGCGGAGGGAGCGGCCGCCCTCGATGTAGCAAGCGCCGGCCGGGAGCGTCGTCGGGTCGGCGGTGACGCGCCACAGCTCGCCGGTCGTCCTCGCCGACGCGGTGAGCTGGCGCAGGGCGGCGGACTGCACGCGGGCCTGCTCGCCGCTGGCGCCCGGCATGCCCCCCTGCAGGGACCGCTCGAACGCGGCGAGTCCGACCGCGTTCATGGCGGCGATCCGGTCGTCCGTCGTCGGGATGGCGGTCGGCACCGCGGCGTACTGCTGGGCGAAGCCGAGGGCGTCGGCGATGGCCAGCCACTCGCGGCGGTACCACGTCATCACGTCCATCGGCGAGCGCAGCTCGAAGTCGCCAGCGAGGTCCGCGAGCGCCTTGATGTTGTCGCCGTAGTACGAGAGGTCAGGGGTCATGCGATCTCCTTCGGCAGCGCGCCGACGAGGGCTTTAAAAACTGCGGGGACGCCCGGCCATGCGGAGGCGTCGAGCTTCCCGGGGATCGTGCTGGTGTCGTTGAGGTCGATGCCGAGGGCCTTTGCGTCATCCAGGAACCTCGCGCGGACCTCATGGTATTTCGCGCTACCGCGGTCGCCCTTGAGTAACGAGGGGTTCGCCCACCCGGCCTTGAGGTCGGCGTGATCATCGATTTGGTAACGGGTGAGAAGGCGCTGCATGTATACGAGGGCGCCGAACGCCGCGGCCCTCGGCTGGAAAACCAGCTGTGGCGGAGCATTCAGCAGGGGCGCCTTGCTGCCGACCTCGGGCACGCCAGTCCACAGGAAGTAAGGCGCGAGCAGACCGAAGAGGCCCCCGCTGCCGAACTCGGCCGCCTGCTCGCCGTACTTGAGAGGAGGGTTCTGATCCTTCTGATTACGATAAGCCGCGCGCGAGCTGTCGCGCTCGTCCTGCTCGCCGGTGGCGTTGCCGTTGTGAGCAGTGGTGACGAACTTCGATTCGCGGACGGCGAACACCGCGAACAGACGGCCGGCACCCGGAATCTTGCCGACCTCGGCCATCAGCTGGAACAGCGGCCGGAGGTCGAGCGGGGTGTCGCCCCAATTCTTCTGGAGGTCGCCGCTCACGTCGGATACCTGCGGGAGCGGTGCGAGGTCGATCGGCGGCAGGTCGGCGGTCGAACCGGGCGAGGATCCTTGCGTGGGGCTCGCTGCGCTGGCGCGTCGACCGGCGAGGAACACGGCGCCACCGACGCCGAGCGTCGCGCCGAGCGTCAGCCAGAGGCTGCGGCTCATGTCGACTCCTTCGCGACCTGGGCCGCGGTCGGCGAGGGCGCTGGCGCGGGGGACGAGGGCGCTGGTGTGGCAGTCGACGCGACCGTCGTGGGCGCCGCCGTCGCCGTCGCGGGAGAGGGCATGGTCGTCGCGGTCGCCGCGGGCGCGGGGTTCATCGCTGACGCCGGGAGGAGGGCAGGAGGGCGACCCTGCCTGAGCGCGTAGAACACGATGCCGATGGTCGTCAGGGCGGTCGCACCAGCGACAAGGACCGCCGGATGCCGCCAGGAGAACGGCGGCGGCGGCGGTTGTTCGCCAGGCTGACCGCTCCCGTTGTTCACGCCACCGTTCCCCGGCTGCGCGCCGCCGGTGTTCACGCCACCGTTGCCCGGCTGCGCGCCATCGGTGTTCACGCCACCGTTGCCCGACTGCGTGCCGCTGGTGTTCACGCCGCCGTTGCCAGGATTCACGCCGCCGCTGGACATTGAGCCCGCCATCGTCCCGCTGGCCGTCATCCAGCCCTGCGGTGCGACCCACCGCTTGATCGTCGTCGTGTCCCAGAGGTCGAGCGCCTTGTGCAGCGGCTCCCAGGCGGCTCCTTCGGGCTGACTCCTGTCGGGGATGCGATTGCCTGGATCGGCGTCGCTCGTATCGACCTGACCGCGCAGCAGCACCAGCGTGGCCGGAGCCAGCGCACCGGGAGCGGGTGAGTAGACGATACCTCCCACCCCGCCCCGCCCGCCGCGAGGGGCCGTCGCCTGGACCGCCGACCACGGCCAGGCGCTCGTCGGCATCTGCTTGACGCGCGCGAGGAACTCCGCACGCGCAGCATCCGACGCGTCGTCGTAGGCGGCCTTGATGAGCAGGGCCACGTCCTCCTCGCGCAGCAGCCGCTCGGGGCCGGTGACGCGGCGCTCGAGGTCCGAGAGCTCGATGAGCTTGGCCAAGCGGTGTCGATCCAGCAGCATGGTTCACCTCGCTCTACTGACCGGCGAACGCCCAGCTGTCGCCGTTGTTCATCATGATCACCGACCAAGTGACGGCGATGTTCGTGAGGCCGCCCGCGATCTTGTCGCCCAGGGCGGCCGTGAGCAGCGGCTGCCCGACGCCACGCCGCGAGAAGGTCAGCGTCGCGTCGAGCGGCACCAGCTCACGCGGCGGCAGCGTCACGACGTCGGCGTTCGCTGAGTCGTGGATCACGTGCAGCAGCCCGGACCATGCGGGCAGTCCGCCGGGACCTTGCAGCGTCACAGTGTTGATCTTGTTCGCGGCGCGGCTCTCGGCGGCCTGCGACCAGGAGTACAGCCGCGAGCCGAGCTCGTTCACGCCGCCGATGCTCTCGACGAGCAGCTCGACGAGCACCTCGGGCGCCTGCGGGGCGACCTGCAGGCGCAGCCGATCCGTCGGCCGCACGAGCACGAGCTCGGTGTTGCTGGGCGTGGGCCTGTACATGGCCCGCGACTGGACGATGGGGCCGCTCTGCAGCTCGAAGAAATCGCCCGGGTCCAGCGGCCCCGTCGTCAGCACGTTGACGTGGAGGAGGTACGGGTCGCCGCCCGGCACCTTGCCCCACAGACTCGCCGGCAGGATGCCGACCGGAATCTGCAACGACACCTCGGTCCATCCGTCCACCTGGCGAAAAGTGGGCGCTTCCTGCGGAATGGTGATCCCGTCGAACGACCGCGCCCGTAGTCTTATCTTGTTCATCGCACGCACTCCTTCCACGGCGCCACGCACCGCACAAACCACACCCACGTTTCACGCGGCCAGTGGCCGCCCACACACTACGACGCGTTATGGCCGCAGTCGCACGACCGGCCCATTGCGCACGAGGAGCAGCACTTGATGCCCTTGCCGTGGTGGACGAACAGACGAATGTTCTCGATCTGGTTGTTGTTGCCGAGATGGCGGACGCGGGCCTTGAGGCGGTTGTTGCCGCCGACGCAGCAGTGCTGCCCCATCGCCAGCGGGACCGGCAGCAGGCCATCGCCGATCACGGTGCCGTCGGCGTTGTAGATCTCGCTGCCGTAGTGCTTCGTGTCGAGCAGCTCGTCGTCCAGGAACCACTCGATCTGGATCTCGTCGTGGTTGGCGCCGTTGTTGGCGAGGCGATAGCGCAGGCTGTAGCACCCGGTCGGCCACGGCGGCCGGTTGTCCTGCGAGAGCAACACCGACGCACCCGGCACGACGGGAATCTGGCCCTCCTGGATGACATTGATGTCCGTACGCCCGCCCCGGTAGAAGCGGAACGTGGTGATCGGCGCGTAGAGCAGGTTCTCGCAGCCGTTGAGCGGCATGAAGGTGCCGCACGCCGGATAGGCGGTGCCCTGCGCGGCGGCAGCGGCGGCGGCGGCCGCAGCGTTGGCAGCGTTGACGGCGTTGACAGCCGCGGAGGGCTGGGTCGACACCGTCATCAGCGCGTTGGGGTTCCTGCAGATCTCGGCGGCGATCTGCCGCGCCATGTAGGTCAACTTCTCTTCGATCTCGGTGTCCATCACGTCACTTCGGTCCTTTCGCCCCGGCGGCGCCGAGGAGGGTGTTCAGTTCTCGATCAATGTCGCGGCTCGTAATCTCTCGGGCCCCGCGCCGGCTCGCCATGAGCGTCATGAATTCGCGATCGACCGCAGCGGGATCGATGCCTCCTGTGCTCGTTGTACGCGGCGGGGCTGCCGTCGCGGAGCGAGGGGAAGTCGTAAATTCCGCGTCGATGATGACGACGGGCGCGCCCTGAGGAGTGGCCGCGGGAGGAGACGGCTCCGGTTTCTGCTCCGTCGCGGCTGGGCTCTGCACCGACCAGTTCACGACGAGCACCTGCTCGGGTCTCACCTCTCGCGCGACCTCGACAGGAACCTCGAGACGCAGCTCGAGCCCGTCCTCGTTGACGCCGTCGATGCGCGCGACGGGGGAGTGCCCCTGGAGTACGCGGACGACCCGGTACGTCTGGATCATGGCTGCTGACCCCCGTCCTGGGCGTGGGTGAGCACGTAGGTGGACGTGCCGATCACGTACATCGCCCCGCCGACCGCGAACACCGAGCGCGTCGTGACGCTCTCGTTGAGCTTGGCCCCGGCGATCAGCCCGGGCAGGCCGGCGACGGCGGCGACGGGGAAGCCGCCGGGGCGCCAGTCGGCGAACTTCTGCGTGTTGTAGCCGATGACGAAGCCGGCCGCGGCGCTCGTCACCACGGCGCCGACGTGATACCAGCGGCCGCGGCGATACTCGGCCATGCGAGCGGTCATCTCGGCCGTCGCATTCTGCCCGCAGATCCGTTCGGCATCGGCCCTGTTCCGTGCGTCTCGGAGCTGATGGCGTAGATCCTCGACCTGCGCCGCAAACTCCTTGCGCACGCCGGCCTGTATGCCCTTCATGAAAGACTCGGGCGTGTTGTTCTCCTCCGCTGCCATGTTCATCCCTCCTCGTGTCAGTTTGAGTTCCACGGGTCTCGCGGCGGCCGCCCGCCGACCATGATGCCGAGCGCGAGCGACATGCCGTCGATCAGGTCATCCACCCACGCACCCGGCGCGCGGGCGGGCTGCGCTGCTGCCTCAGCCCGCGCCTTTTCGACGAGGAACTGGGCGTACCGGCTCGCGCTGGCCTCCGCGTCCATCATCATCTTCTCGCGGGCCATGAAGTCGATCTCGGCGATCGACGCCTGGTAGCGCTTCTGCAGCTCGCTCGCC
>Ga0075163_10002288_pt1 | contig 25836 bp, 19 predicted proteins | sample JI1023141ADNA_FD_71478 | JGI IMG/M metagenome (GOLD analysis project Ga0075163, IMG submission 71478) | Wastewater effluent complex algal communities from Wisconsin, to seasonally profile nutrient transformation and Carbon sequestration -... | ecosystem: Engineered > WWTP > Effluent > Algae... | reverse complement strand
TGCCTGGTACGCACGAAGTAAATACTCCAATTGCAATGGCTGTAAGGACAACAAGTGTTTTGTTCATTTTCATTTCTTTATGTTTTTTTATTCGTTGATTCTAACACAAAATTGTGCCAATCTTTTTTAAGCGATTCGCAACTTTTTATTGTTTTGAAGGTATAAAAATAGGAATTAATCTTGTTATTATGGGAAAATTAAGCAAAGATTGGTTAACAGAGCAGCATATTGACCTGGAACTAAAACAATACGTGTTATTAGCTTATCTGCAGGAAGTAAAAGAGAGCTATGAAGCAACAAAAATTTATCCCTATTTGGGTGAATTGATAGAACATTACAAAAATCTGCTTTTAATAAAAAAGCATCAGGATGATTTAATAGATCAAACTCCGAAAGAACTAAGAGGCTTTGATTTTAAAAACGGTAAAATCGAATACAAAAAGCCTGAATTAGAAAACGAACTTATTGAAACTATTAATAATATAATTGATTTTGCAATGCCGCTGTTAGCGCAAAACATACAAGAAGGAAAAACCATATATGATTTGGTTGAAGAACATTTCTCCTTTAAAAGTGTTGGTATTTCCCCTTTAAATCATGATGAAGGTTATTTGCTTTTGCATTGTGCAGATGAAAAAGAGATATATGCATACCAATATCAATTAACCTTATTTACAACTACTCAAAAAAGTTATAGAGGTTTGTATGTAAATGAAGTCGAACGTTACACAAGTACTTTTACCTCATCATACGAAAGCATAAAAAGCGATTTAATACAAAAACACAAAGACTTGCCAAACCCTGCAGTTTATGCTTTAGATTGCAGTTTAAACGTTCCTTTTCACGAAACATTTTTACCTGTTGCAAAAAGATATTTTGTAAATAAAATTAGTGCTTAAATTGTTTTGTAAATTCCCAACAAACAATTCCAATACTTACTGCAACGTTTAAGGAATGCTTACTGCCGTATTGGGGGATTTCGATAACGTAGTCGCTTTTATCAATTACCGTTTGTTCAACGCCATATACTTCGTTTCCAAAAACCAAGGCGTACCTTTTTCCCTTGTCAACTTTAAACTCGTTAAGCATAACTGAATGCTCGGCTTGTTCTGCAGAACAAATAGTATATCCTTGATTTCTTAATTCGGTAATGCATTCCAGTGTAGTGGCATATTTTTTCCAGATCATAGTTTCGGTTGCACCGAGTGCTGTTTTTTGAATTTCCGGATTTGGCGGAGTACCAGTAACACCGCATAAGTGAACAGCTTCTAGTAAAAATGAATCGGCTGTTCTAAATGCGGAGCCAACATTATTTAAACTACGAATATTATCCAGCACCAACACAATGGGTGTTTTTTCGGCTTGTTTAAATTCATCAACAGTTTTTCTGTTTAATTCCTCGTTGGCTAGTTTTTTCATATAATACTGCGAAGATATACACTTATAGTGAGTTCTAAAACTTGAAACTCAGTCCATTTCTTAATGAATAAACTAAATTAGGAATTCCGATTGGTTGGCGTGTATCGTACAACAGATTAAATCCAGTTCTAAAATTTAGTTTTTTACTTATTACTAATTCAAAAGAGCTGTCGTTAGCAATTCGGTAATCATTAAAATTTTGAACGTTGGGTTGATAAAAAGTAGTGCTTGTAAAATCTGCATTCTCACCAATGCTTAAAGAGAAGGTCACATAAGAACTTAAACGATGTGTGTTATACTGATTGGTTTCGCCAGAAATTCTTTCATGCTCATACATATATAGTGTTGCAAAATAAAGGCGTATGTTTTTGTTTTTTACAACTTTTAATCGTGGTCCAGTGCCAGCAAGTAAACGTAAATCAAGTCGAAGAATTGGATTATATTGAGATTGTAAGAATGCTTCCCAAGTTAATCTGTTCTTTACTTTGTAATTATAGCGAAAGTGTTGAAAGCCTGCATTTACAAAGTTTGTTGGACCTGCTTTTACGAAATTAATATCGTTTAATAACAAAAACCTGCTTCTATCTTTTTGGTATTGCAAATGCACATTGTTTCCGAAATTTATTATTTGCTCGGTATTTTGGGTGATTTGAAAATTAAAATCAATTTTTCCAACGAAACCATTTGTGTCATTTAAGAACCGTTTTGATTCAACATTCACAACCTGTGCTGAAACAGTAGAGAAAATAAAAAGAGTAGATATGAAGCCTATAATTTTTTTCACGTCTCAAATTTCCGATAAAAAAAGTTGATTACCAAATACCGAAATGTTCACGTATCATACTCTTGCCCCATTTTTCTTTTCCAAAATCTTTTTCCAATCGTTTCTTTAGCTCATCGCTCGCATAAATTTTCGCTTTTGTTTTTTTCATCAGCAATTTTTCGGTTGGAGCGGTTTCAATTGTTACTGATTTTGCGAAATAAATTACACCGCCATCTTCAGTAGCTAAACCTAAAATTGCGCCTGGTAATCCAACAAAACTCTCGGGACCAATGCTTGGTTGTATTTCGTTACAATACCAAGCGTATATGCGTGTACTGTCATTTGCTTGCCATATTGCTTTTCTGCATTCATAGCCTGCAATTTTACGTTTGCTTTCTGTAATTTTCCAGGTGCGTTTGTAAAGCGAATCTTGAACAATTAATTCTTCTCCCCAAATTGTTTTTACTGTAACGCGCTGCTTAGTTTTACTATTTTGATAAACTTGATTTTTACTAGTTGCCCAACTCATCTGCTCTTTTAAATCGCTTTCCTGTGGTTTAAATACGGAAAGTGAATCATTAAAATACAATTCAAATACATCCACTTTATTTTTGTCTGATTCCTTTAACCATTCCTTTACGTCATCGCCCTTAAATTTTTTGTATAAGTTTGTTTTACGCTCGTAAACAATTTTGCCAGCTTTAATTTGCGCAGAAACAAAAAGCCCACTTAACATAAGCACGCACAAAAGAAAGGTCTTGATGTATTTACATTCCCCAATCATCTTCTTCCTCCTTTGCTTTAGTACTGTTGAATTTGTAAGTAAGTTGCAATAAAAAATAACGTTGTATGATGGTTGTTTTACTATCTGTAATTACATTCGTTTGAACATCGCGACCAGCACTAATATTTTGATTTAGAATATCGTTTGCTTTTACTGCGAGGATTAAGTTCTCTCTTTTCAAAAATTTCTTGCCCAAACTAGCATTCCAAGTAAAATAATTTATGTTATAGCCATCACTACGTTTACTGTTAATCGTATATATTCCATCCGATTCTAAAGTGAAACCTTTTGGCATTTGCCAAGAAAACTCAAAATTAACGTGTTGAGTTATGTATGGTAAATTTGTTTCGTTGTTTAATGTGGTTTTTGGTATGTTGTATTCATAATCAGTTCCAATAGTAACAGACACCTTTTCGGTTTCTAACTCAACCTCAACAGAAGAGGTAAATGATTTGTTAATTGTTATGTTTTTTTGGCCGTTAATAAAATTGGTTCTGTTAGAATAATTTGCATTTAAGTTAGGATCAAGCTTTATCAACTTCTTAAACAAAGGAACCGACATTCCTAGCCAACCATTCACATTATGATTACCATTTACATTAACGCTTTGTGTCGTTGTTCGCCCGTAAGAATCAAAGTTTGTTGAAGTTGTAATAGCATTATCAGTATAATTTGCATTTATTCCCGACCACATGCTAAACCCACTTATTGGTTTAAACGAATAAAAATTATTTTCGATTGTGTGCATAAAGGATGGAACCAAAGCAGGATTACCGATGGTAATGTTATTTGGATTAGTATTGTTATAAACTGGTTGCAATTGATTTATGCTAGGCAAATTAGAAGAGGTGTAATAAGCAAAACTGTAATTCTTGTTTCCACTAAATTTATATCTGTAAGATAAAAACGGCAGCACATTTGTTACATCTTGCTTAATAACTTGGTTCGTTATTTTATTTTCATTTTTTACTTGCACATTACGAACCCTTGAGCCAATAGCAAAACGAACCTTTTTAGTTTCGTAAATAAACCGAAGTCCCGGCCGAATCGTGTTTCTAGAATTTTGAAAACTGTTGCTCAACAAGGAATCTTTTTGCGAGTATTCACCATTCACAAAATTAAAAGCCGTTTTTTCTTGTTTGCCATAATTGCTCATTAAGTCGAGCATAAAATCCAGCTTAATTTTATTAGTTAAAGGTTCGGTAAAAGTTGAATTAATATTATTACTTACGTTATCATTATAACTTGTTTTTTCTTGATCCACATTGCTTAAAAACAATGAAGTATCTATTGTATTTGTAGTGCGCAATAATCCTTTACCAGTTGAATTGCTGTAATTAAAATCATAACTAACAAATAGGTTTCTATCTTTCTTTTTAAACTTACGTCTCAGGTTAGAATTTAAACTTGCATTTTTAGATTGATTTGTATTATTATTTGTAATAGCCGTTTTTCTGGTAATTACATTATCTTCTGAAACATACACATTGTCTTCATAATGATTGTTTTTATTAGTAGAAAATGATGCTTTTGGTTTTATGGTAAGCGTAGTTAAGGAATCAATATCAATAGTAAAATCCAAATTCACCGAATGACCATCATTAAAAGTAGAATTATTACTTGCATTGTTTACTGTATAAGTGGTATCCTCTAAAAAGTACTGGTCTCTAGTTTCTGAAGTAGCTTTTAATAGATTTTGGTTATATGTATAATTGGTTAATAGCTTTGTTTTTTTAGTTAGTTTATCTGTAAAATAGATTCCAGATTTTAAAGTGCGAGGCAATCCCTCTGCTTCACTCCAACTATAATAAGTTGACATTCCGTCTTCATTAAATTCCATATTCATTTCATTATTAAGGCCGTATTTATATACATCGCCAAAATTAAAATTGGTGCGAGGTGTATTTCCTACTAATCCGAAAAGAGAAATCTTTTTGCTTTTATTAAATCGGTTTGCTAAAAATTCTCCTTCATAAAAATTCTTGAAATCACTTGCCCCGCTTACTTTTCCAAAATATCCTTTTTTCGCGTCTTCTTTCAATTTAAGGTTCATAACCTTTATTGTTTCTTCATCCTTACTGCCATCAGCGCTTGCCTCATTTTTCTTGTCGTACACCTGCACCGATTCAATGTTTGTGGCATTTAAATTTCGTGTTGCCACAGTTGGGTCACCACCAAAAAACTCATCTCCATCAACCAATACTTTTTCTACTGTTTTTCCTTGAGTGGTAATTTTTCCCGAAGCATCAACTTTAACACCTGGTAATTTCTTAAGTAAATCTTCTACAGTTGCGTTTGGTTTTACTTTAAACGAATCGGCGGTGTAAATTAATGTATCCCCTTTATAATAAATTGGGTCTCTAAAGCCTAGTACAGTTACCTCTCCCAATTGCATTGTTTTGGCTTGCATAACTATTTTACCTAAGTCAAATTCAGTGTTTTCTTTTGTTCCTGCAATGATATAAAGTCCATCGGCAAATTGCGGGTGCGTAATTACAACCTGATAAGTATCAATTGGCAAATCATTTAACTCAAATACACCTAAGTTATTTGACCTAGAGAAATTAACTAAGACCGAATCGTTAAGTCGAACAGCAATAACAACTGCGTTTTCTAATGGAGCTTTTGCGCTAGTATCTTTTACGCTACCTCTTATTTTCATGTTTCCTATTTGTCCGAAAGAACAAATACTTACAATGACAAAAAACAAAACAAGGCTAAAGCGCATATAATAAAAAAGGGTTTTCAAATATAATTGAAAACCCTTAATAAGTTACAGATTAATTACTGCTTAACAAATTTTGTAACACTTGTGCCTTTATTAGAAACAATTTTAACTGTATAGATGCCAGCCGCGTATTGAGTAACATCAACTATATTGCTGCTCAATTGAGTTTTAAATTCAGTTATTATTCTTCCTAATTCATCGTAAACATATAAGGTGTAATTTTTTTCGATTGAATTTATTTCTATCTGGTTTGTTGCAGGGTTTGGTTGAATTGAAATTTGAGATAAATTACTCATCTCATTAATACCAATTGAAGTAGGTGTTTTAATATTTGAACGTGTAGTATTAATTGCACCACGTGTTGATGTACAAGTTATTCCCCATTGCGCTTCCACTCTCCATCTTCCATTGGGAAAACTATTATAAACCGGGTCAACAATGGTATTTTGAGTTCCTGCTGTACTTGCTATCTGAAACCATGTTCCATCACTATTATTATCACGCATTAAAACATAATTCGAAACAGGGTTTGGTGTATTTTCGATTGTGTAAATTGGGTTCCAGGTAAATTGCCCCGCTCCCACATGAATGATATAAATGGTGTTATGATAATTACTTTTTGGTCCTTCGTTACCACATGTATCTAATACAGATATTTTATATCTCTTGGTTGTAACATTTGGGTTAACACCATAATCATGGTATTCTGATAAACTATCATAAGCTACTGTTCCAATGTGAGTATATACGTTTGTTGCATCTTCGCGATAAACAAAAAAACTATCAATCGCATTAGTCGCCGGTTTCTCCCAATATATTATATTATGACTTGATAAACTATCTACAGTAACTGCACATATTTCCTGTGTTAAAGGTTGAGTAACAAAAACAGTAACAACATCCGTATTAACACAATTGTTTCCATCTGTACCAATAACTGTATAAATTGTTGTTGCACTTGGGGTAGCATTAGGACTAGCACAATTTGAACAAGATAATGTTGTTGAAGGAGTCCACACAAATGAAGTTGCACCTGTAGCACCCAAAGTAGTGTTACTATTAAAACAAATATTAGCGTCTTGCCCAGCTGATACAATTGGCTTTGGATTAATAGTAATAACAATCGTTTGATTTGAGGACGCTCCACTTTGGTCAGTAGCAGTTAATGTAATGTTTGCTGTTCCTGAAGATGTTGGAGAAACTGTGAAAGTAATTGTACCTCCTGTACCAGTTGTTGCTGCTGCAATATTTGTAATCAAGCTTGTATTGTCCGAAACAGCAGAAAATGTAATGTTTGCGTTTCCTCCATCATCACTTGCGGTAAAACTTATTGGACCTAAGACTGAAACTCCTTCGCATAATGTACTATCTAAAACATCTTGCATTGTTGGGGCTGCATTAGGCGACAAATAATGTGGCTCATAACTTCCCATCCCCATTCCACTACTTTGAAAAGACGCTGCGAAATAATATTTTCCATTAAATAATGTTAGGTAATTTGGGTTTGACCCTGTTGTACCAGGGAAGACATCTATTTCAACTGTTCCTGCTGACGTTCCATCGGTATAAGCAATTTCACGATTAGTTCCTGCAGAAGTAGCCGTTTGAAAAAACAATTTACCATCAAACTCAAAATACTTACTTGGTTCAGAACTTCCGGTTCCTGGGTTAATATCCTTTACTAAACTAGTACCTCCTACTGTACCATTTGTTCGATAAAGTTCAGCGCCAATACCTGACATATCAGAACCTTGGAAATAAACATATCCGTTATAATAGTATGGAACTGAAGCCATACCCGTTGGCGCTACAAATGCGTCTATTAATAAATTTGTACCTGGAGTAGTCCCGTCTGATTTCCAAATTTCAGTTCCCGTTATCCCATCATTTGCGGTAAAATATAAATATCCATCTGAGCCATTATGAAATGAATATGGATAACCTCCATTGGAACCAAGATTAATATCTTTTATCATACTAGTACCAGGAGCAGTTCCGTCACTTGCCCAAAGCTCAGTGCCATTTACTCCATTATCTGCATTGAAATAGAATTTATTTGCATAAACTATTCCGTTTCCTGAATAGTAACTTCCGTTAATACCAGGGTTTATATCCATTACGAGATATGTGCCAGGGTCGGTACCGTCAGAAACCCAAAGTTCATTTCCTGTTGTTCCATCATTTGCAGAGAAAAATAATTTATTTCCTATTGAAAAGAATGGCTCATAAACGTTAGAGCTGTTAGGGCCCGGATTAATATCTTTAACTAAAACAGTTCCCACTGGGCTACCATCTGTTTTCCATAATTCGGTTCCTACTGTGCCGTTGTCGGCAGTAAAATAAAGCTCGTTATTTAAAACATAAAAACCTGCTGGATATGAACTATTAGCCCCAGAATTAATATCTGCTACAAGCGCAGTACCTGCAGCTGTTCCATCTGTTCTCCATAATTCAGTTCCAAATGTTCCCGCCGCATCACTATATGCATAATAAATAAAATTATTAAAAACAATAAGGTTTTGCGGGGCCATTCCACCTGAACCTGGAACAAAATCAAAAGCTAAGGTTGTTCCGCTAGGTGTCCCATCAGATACCCAAAATTCTCCACCACTTGTGAAGTTATATGCTCCAAAATAAAGCATGTTATTATACACTACAAAACCAGTAGGGTCAGATGCAGGAGTTCCTACATTTACGTCTTTTAATAAAGAAATGGTTTGTGCATTCGTTAAATTAATAACGCAGATAGCAATAAGGGTAAGAATTTTTTTCATTTAATTATAATTTTCGATTTTAATGCAATTACTTGCTTTAAGCAATAGAATTTTTATTCTCAAAGGTAATGAATTTAAGAAAACATATGTGTTCCGTTTAACAAGCCAATAAAAACAGAAACTAAAGATAAAACTGCGCCTGCCCATGCTAATTTATTTTTAATTTTAATTGCTGGGATAATACAAAGTATAAGTGGAAGTACACCACCAAACAAAATTATAATTCCAAAAGTTGATTGTGCAGAACGTGCGTTTGCCCACATCATACTTGATAATCCAGATTCATCGTTATAATCAATCATTCGCTCTAGCGAAGCCACTGCAGGCGCCACAGCAAATTGTAAATACAAGGCTGCTAAGAACACTAAAATTGCTATAATAAATCCTGTAATTGATAATGCTTTCATGGTGTTGTTTTTATTGGTTACTTCTTATTTTAGTTCTTTTTACTTCTCGTGTTCTGATTTTTTAAATTTATCAAAGTTCGCCTTTTGATCATCTGCATCATAACCCATTTCATTCATTTTGGCACGAATTTGCTCAATGGTAATTTTTTTGGAATTGTAGACTACATATACTTCATGTTTTACATAATCGCAATTCACTTTTCTTATACCTTTAACTTTAGCTAATGATTCTTCTAAATTTTCTTTACAATAAATACATTCTGCAGATGTTTTAATGGTTGCTTTCACTTTTCTTGGATTGCCAGCTTTTGCATTTGCAGTAGAAAAGATAAAAAAAAGTAAAAACAGGGGTATAAATAGACGTATTTGCATAGTTTTAAGCATAAATTCAATGCAATTTACAAAATTTATTGATTTTGAGATACTAGCCATTATCCCACTAAAATTTTGTATTTTCGTTGGCTTATTAAACCTAGGGATTTAGCGATGAAGAATATTCGTAATTTTTGTATCATAGCCCATATCGATCATGGCAAAAGTACTTTAGCAGATCGTTTATTGGAATACACCAATACCATCAACAAACGTGAAATGCAAGCGCAAGTATTGGACGACATGGATCTTGAAAAAGAACGTGGTATTACCATTAAGAGTCATGCCATTAAAATGGATTATGAATACAAAGGTGATCTTGCCGAAAAAGGTAAATATGTTTTAAATCTTATTGATACACCGGGGCACGTTGATTTTAGTTACGAGGTTTCTCGTTCTATTGCAGCTTGTGAAGGTGCTTTGTTAATTGTTGATGCTGCACAAGGTATACAAGCGCAAACCATTTCTAATTTATACTTAGCATTAGAGCATGATTTAACTATCATTCCTATTTTAAATAAAATTGATTTACCTAGTGCTGATCCTGAATTGGTAAAAGACCAAATTGTTGACTTACTTGGTTGCGATAGAGATGAAATTATGGCGGCCTCTGGTAAAACAGGATTAGGTGTGCATGAGATGTTAGCTGCAATTGTAGAGCGCATTCCTGCTCCTAAAGGAGAAGAAAAAGCTCCTTTGCAAGCATTAATATTTGATTCAGTTTTTAATCCATTTAGAGGAATTATTGCTTATTTCAGAATCTACAACGGAGAAATAAAAAAAGGTGAGAAAATTAAATTTGTAAATACAGGTGGTGTTTATAATGCCGATGAAGTTGGTGTACTTCGTTTAAGACCCGAACCACGCGATGTTGTTAAAACAGGTGATGTAGGATATATTATTTCAGGTATTAAAGAAGCAAAAGAAGTAAAGGTAGGTGATACCATTACTACACTTGCAAACCCTTGTACAGAAGCAATTCAAGGTTTTGAAGATGTGAAGCCAATGGTATTCGCAGGTATTTATCCGGTAGATACAGAAGATTTTGAAGAGTTACGTTACAGTATGGAGAAACTTCAACTGAACGATGCTTCATTAACATGGGAGCCTGAATCATCTGCCGCTCTAGGTTTTGGATTCCGTTGCGGATTTTTAGGAATGCTGCACATGGAAATTATTCAAGAACGTTTGGAGCGCGAATTTAACATGACAGTTATTACAACTGTTCCTAACGTGTCTTATCTCGCATACAAAACAAGTGGAGAAGTTGTTACCGTAAACAACCCAAGTGATTTACCAGACCCAGGTCGTATTGATTATATTGAAGAGCCATACATCAAAGCAAGTATTATTACTAAATCTGATTTTATTGGTCCAATTATGACCCTGTGTATTGAAAAACGTGGGCAAATTATGAATCAAAATTATTTAACTGCTGATCGTGTTGAATTAATTTTTGAAATGCCTTTGGGTGAAATTGTATTTGATTTTTACGATCGTTTAAAATCAATCTCTAAGGGTTATGCATCTTTTGATTATCACCGCACAGGAATGAGACAATCTGATTTAGTGAAATTAGATGTTTTATTAAACAGCGAACCTGTAGATGCTCTCTCGGCATTGATACACAAAAGCAACGCGCACGAGTTTGGTAAAAAAATGTGTGAGAAATTAAAAGAATTAATTCCAAGACAACAATTCGAAATTCCAATTCAAGCTGCAATTGGAGCAAAAATTATTGCCCGTGAAACCATCCGCGCTATTCGTAAAGACGTAACTGCAAAATGTTATGGTGGTGATATTTCACGTAAGCGTAAATTATTAGAAAAGCAAAAAGAAGGTAAAAAGAAAATGAAGTCGGTTGGTAATGTAGAAATTCCACAAAGTGCATTTATGGCCGTTCTTAAGCTTAACGACTAAATTTCAATTTTCTTAAAAAAACTTGTTGCTTTCTCAAAGTTTTACTACTTTCATTTAATGAATTTAAGAACTTTTATAGTTAGATTTTTTTTCTTCGTTATTTTATTGTGCTCTTTTATTTGCGGTTCTGCAATTGCGCAAAATTTAACTTATACTGGATACACTCAGTTTGAAGAAGAAGCTTTACCTGATGTAAAGGTGAAAGCAATGGTTGGCAATAAAGTTTTTGCAGAAACAACCTCTGGTAAAAATGGTTTCTTCTCGTTAAAACTTGATTATAATTTAAATTATTCCGTTTATTTCGAAAAAGAAAATTATGCTGTAATGCATGCAGATATTAATGGAACAATTCCTGAAGACAAAAATATTTACAAAATTAAATACGAGATTACTATTCCGTTTTACCACGTTAGAAACCAAACAATAAACCAGAAAGCTTTTGAAAAACCATTCTCAAAAATTTATTTCGATGGTAAATCCAAGTTTATAGATAACACCGAGTATGTTAAAGAATTTATCACTTCACTTAAAAATATTCCTGAAACAAAAATCGTTGTTACACCAAAAAATATTGCAGAAAAAAAGCATCATATTGCTGGAAAAGTTGTTTGCGGTAACGAATCAAAAACCCCTTTTAACTTAGCAAAAGTAGTTTTATTAGATACTAGTAACAAAGAAATTTCAAATACCCTAACCAATAGGTTTGGCGTGTTTAGTTTTTCAAATGTTGGTATAAAAAGTACTTCCAAAATAATGGTTTATCCTGCTGATAATAGTTTAATGTGTAAAGTTCTTATTTACAACATCAACCGTGAACAAGTTGCCTTTTTAGAACAAATTGAAAAACAAAATTTCCAATTCTTAAATAATGATGAAAGTAAATTAATAGAGCATTTAATTGATGATACCTACATTCCTTTTTTAGCTGGGAAAATTATGGTTGAAGAAAAAGGAGAAAATGTTTTATTAGCAGATAAAAACGTTTACTTGATGTCTGATAAAAATGAAATTATTGAAACAACTCAAACCAATATGTTCGGTAATTTTCTTTTCAGCAAACTACCTCCAGAAAAAAACTTTGTAATTGCTATTGATGAAGCTGAATCAGGATTAAACGATTATAGTCACCTTCATTTATACTCATACAAAGATGTTGAAATTGACAAAAAAGATACTTTACAAAAAGGTAAATTTTTATTCAAATTCCTTTCTAATGATGTAAAAACATACAACGAATTGCTAATTGAAGACATCAATATTAAAATGGATTTAAAAGGCAAGCTAGTAGGCGATAACGAAAATAATCCATTACGTAATTTGAAAGTTTTATTGCTTGATAATAATTATAAGGTTGTTGATACTGCAACCACAAACAATAAAGGCGATTTTACATTTAAGTATTTGCCTTACAGTAAAAATTTAGTTTTACGATTTGCCGATACAACCGATATGGTTAATTATTCGAGCATTATTATTTATGATGCAAATGGAAAAGTTGTAAAATATCTTTCGGTTAAAAGAGGGCAGCGTTTCGATTATAAATTATTACCAGGAGATTTAACTCAATTAAATGATTTGTATATTGATGACCCATGGCTAAACCTTGCTAGTAAGGATCCTAAAAAACCTGCACAAAGTAATATGGTAATTATTGAAAATATTTATTTCGAGTTTAATAAAGCAGCCTTACTTCCTGCTGCAAAACAAACATTAGACAAAGCTATTTTAGCTATGAAAAACAATCCTACTATGAAAATTGAAGTTAGTGCACACAGCGATAGTAAAGGTAGTGATGATTATAATTTAAAACTTTCTGAAAAAAGAGCTCAAAGTGCTTTAGAGTATATTGTTTCTAAAGGAATAGTAAAAAACCGTATTAGCGCTAAAGGTTATGGCGAAACCAAGCTTTTAAATAAGTGTGGAAACAAAGTAGAGTGCCCAGAAGAAGAGCATGCGAAAAACCGTCGTTTAGAATTTAATATTACCTTAAAATAATTAGCTTTTGATAAGAAGCGCTATCATAAATGACGCAGAAGCTATTTCCAAACTTGGGAAACAATCATTTTTTGAAGCACATGAAACAAGTGCTCCAAAAGAAGAATTAGATGCTTATTTAAATAATAAACTCAGTGAAGAAATCATTTCACAAGAATTAAGCGACACAAACAACATCTTTCATTTACATTTTTACGAAAATGAACTTGCTGGGTATAGCAAAATAATTTACAACTCTCCTCCACCTCAATTGCCCGATGTTACAGATGCTTGTAAACTCGAACGAATTTATTTTTTACGAAAATTTTATGGAAAAAAACTAGGGCTTAAACTATTTAACTTTAATAAAAACCTCTGCATCCAAAATAACCAATCGGGAATGTGGCTTACAGTTTGGATTGGCAACGAACGTGCTATTACTTTTTATGAAAAACTTGGCTTCAAAACAATTGGTGAAATCATATTTAAAGTTGGTAAAATTGAAAGTCCTAATTTAGTAATGTGGTTGGAGTTATAATTTATAGCCCATTACACACACATCATCAACTTGTTCGTAATTTCCCTTCCATTGTTCTAGCTCTCTGCTCAGTAGCATACAGTGAGATTGAGGTGTTTCTTTCGACGTAGATTTTATGAAATTTTTTAAATTAACCGACTTGTACTTCTTATTGTTATTTCCTCCCATCTGATCCGCAAAGCCATCAGAGAACACATAAAAACTATCTCCTTTTTCCAATTGTATTCTATTTGTTTTTGGCGCTTCAATTACGTACTCTTGAATCGAGCCCACTGTACATTTACTCGATTTAATTTCCTCAATTTCTCCTTTACGTATAAGTAACAAACTTAAATTTGCACCTGCATATTCCAACTCATTTGTCTTTGTATTTAATTTACAAAAAGCAACCTCCATTCCATCTCGTAATTCTTTATTTTCTTCTTGTTGCAGAGCAGCTTTAACATACTCATTCATTTTATCCAAAATCTCCGAAGGATTTGTTCGATGGTCTTCTTTTACAGCTTTATCTATCGAATATTTTCCCACTAAGGATAAAAAGGCACCAGGAACGCCATGTCCTGTGCAATCCACAACAGCTAAGTATAAATATTCTTGCTCTTTGTGTACCCAATAAAAATCTCCACTAACAATATCTTTAGGTTTATAAAACACAAATAAATTATTATTTAAATCATTCATTAAGTTTTTTGAAGGCAGAATAGAGTTTTGAATTCTTCTTGCATAAGTAATACTAGCTACCATATCATGGTTGTGCTCTTCTATTATTGCGTTCTTTTCTTTCAGTAATTTATTAGACTTTGTTTTAATACGAATTATAAAAAAACCCAAGGTGGTTGATAATAAAGCAAATCCAATGATAGAGTAGAAAAAGTTTTTATGGTCTTTAGGATAACAAACCTGATAATCTTCTTCGCTTCCGAAAAATGTTTCCGAAAATCCTATGTGCTTTTTAAAATGTTCATCCGCATGCAGCGACAATGAAAAACACATTACACTAATTAATACTATAAGTTTTACTTTCATAATTTTCACTAATTTACTACTTTTACTTATTATGTAACAATCTTAACATAGTTTTAATGAAACACTTTTTACTATTTTTTCTTTTACTCATAAGCACATTAGGGTATTCTAAATTTGTACCCGAAACTCCTGGCTCCCATTGTACCGATAGAGTTGGTGTATTACAAAAAGCTACTATCGATTCATTAAACATTAAATTACAACAGCTACAACAAGAAACAGGTGCACATTTTTTAGTTTATGTTGATGATAGTTTGTACGGAGAAAATTTAGAAGAGTATGTAAACAAACTTTTTAATTCGTGGGAACTTGGAGACAAGGATAAAAACAATGGAATTTTATTCGCAGTTTTTGTACAAGATAGAGCCTTTAGAATTGCTGTTGGTTATGGGTTAGAGGGATTACTCCCCGATTTAAAAATAAATAATTTTCAAAATGAAATACTCATTCCAAATTTAAAAGAAGGCAATTTTGATGCGGGAATTTCTGGTCTTGCACTTGCTATAATTGACCAACTAAATGGGGAAGAAGCAAAAGCTTATAAAACTGCACTTAGATTGCAAGTTAGTGACCCAAACAATATTTTAAGCGAAGAAGAAAAAACTCAATTGTTTACTCTAGAAAACGAAACAATGTTTGGAGTAGATAACGAAACCATTTATAATTTTTACCATGTACAAAAAAATGGTTCGGGTGACGATTTAATTGCAGCAATAGAAAATCAATGGAACGAAATTCAGAAAACCTATCCTGACAAAAAATTTAAAATTCTTTATGCATACTCTAGCATAAATAAATGCTACGCTATTAGAATGAGTGAAGAGTTAATGCCTTGGGTTAAATTTCCCTTATTTGGTTCAACAGACTATTTTAAAAACGACTCCTATTTACAATCTCATATAACCGAAAATAGCTTTCGATACATTTTTTCAGGAATCAATTATTTAATGTATCAGGACTTACAAAAAAACCAATACATCTCTTATCATCCCATATTATATTATTTAGGCTTACCTTTTCTTGATGATTATTATATGTTCCATTCACATCCAATTGTAATAAGCTCTTGGATACTTTTTATTTATTCTTCTCTTTTATTCCCCTTAATCAACTTGTTCATTCTAATTTTTCTATATAAAGAAGATAAAGAATCACGAAAAGCCTTTATTGGCTGGACTATATTAAACATAATTGTTCCTCTCATCGGAATGTTATTACAAATACGCATCCTTTATAAACTCATAAAAATTCTGAAAAAGAAAGGTGACTACTTAAAGTACATTGCTGAAGCCAAAAAAATGGGTATAATGGGGCACATAAAAGAATTTAATAAAAATAGCGGTGGAAGTTCCAGAGGAAGCACCTACTCTTCATCTGGTAGTTCTTCATATAAAAGCTCCTCTTATTCATCATCGTCCTCTTCTAGTTCTTCTTATTCAGGCTACAGCGGTGGTGGTGGTGGACGAACTGGTGGTGGCGGTAGTAGCGGGCGCTGGTAAATATCTTATTTTTTTAAATCTGCGTACTTTTTTTAGGAAACATTCTGCAATATGTTTGCTGAAACCTAAAACCGAAACGCATGCTTAACAAAAAATTTACTACACTGTTTTTTTTATTTTCTGTACTTATTGGATTTTCTCAAACTCCAGTTGGTCACACTACAATAACATTTAACGATGCAACACGAACTGGAGGTTTTGGTTCGGGCGGCGGGGCAGGTCGTCAAATACAAACAGAGATTTATTATCCAGCTGCTTCTGCAGGTAATGATGTTCCTGTGGTTGGAACAAATTTACCAGTGATTTCTTTTGGGCATGGCTTTGTTATGTCGTGGGATGTATATACTCCAGTTTGGGAATCATTAGTTAATGAAGGTTACATTGTTGCTTTTCCAAGAACTGAAGGTGGTTTTTCGCCCGTACATGCGGATTTTGGGAAAGACTTAGCATTAATTATAACTAAAATTCAAGATTTAACCACCAATGCTAGTTCTTTATTTTTTGGTAAGGTTGGAACAAACTCAGCTATCATGGGTCACTCTATGGGAGGTGGCTCTTCCTTTTTAGCAGGAATTAATAATCCCAATATAACTACTATGGTAACATTTGCTGCAGCAAATACAAATCCTTCTTCTGTTACAGCATCGCAACAAATTACGATTCCTAACCTAGTTATTGCAGGGCAAAATGATTGTGTTGCGCCTCCTGTTGATCATCAAAACGATATGTATGATTCATTGCAATCAATGTACAAAACAGAAATTACTATTTTAGGCGGTGGTCATTGCTACTTTGCAAACAGTAATTTTAATTGCTCATTTGGTGAAGGAACCTGTTCGCCTAATCCAACCATTACACGCGAAGAACAACAAGATGCAACAATGGATTTAACAAATCTATGGTTACGTAAATTCTTAAAAAACAATTGCCCCGCTGCAGATGATTTTCAAGACTCTCTTGCATTAAGTCCACGTATTACCTACCGTCAAAACAATCCTATTACTTGTTCTTCTGTTGGAATTAACAGTAACACATCTTTAAATAATATTGTGCTATATCCTAATCCAGCAAATACAAGCGTTCATATTGGAAATATTTCTGAAGCTACAAACTATATAATTACTGATGTTTTAGGAAAGGCAATACTAACAAAAACCGATTTAGTAAACAATGAAGCGATAGATGTTTCCAATTTCAACAAAGGCATTTACTTCATTCAATTAAACTCAAAAAGTGGGCAAAGAGTAATTAAATTTATTAAAGAGTAATTATGATAATTATTGGAATACTTTAAGATTTTATTTAAAGCCTAATTAAAATTAGTCCCAGCATACATATAACAAGAGGTAATTTCACTGCGAAAAGTCATATAAATTAAAGGCAATTTGACAAAAAATCAATTGCTCTAATTGTATCATTTTTACTAACTTTGCTCAACACGACCCAAATAAATCTTGTTGATGACAAAACTTAAATTACTGTTTGTATTATTTTTTTGCTTCACTTATTTTCATTCCTTTTCGCAAAAGGTTGAATTAGCTATTCAAACTGGTCATTCGGGTGGAATTACTCAGCTTAGTTTTAATCCTTCAGGAAAATTTATTGCTAGTGGTGCAAAAGACAACAAAATTGTAATTTGGGAAATAAATACTGGGAAACAATATAATTCCTTTTCTACAGGGGCAACTAAAATTACTGGTATTCATTTTTATTCTGACTCTATCCTAATAAGCTCCACCAGCGACAGTACCATTCGGTTTTGGAATATCCACACTAATAAACTAACAAAGGAAATTAAATTAAACTCTAGTATTAATAGTTTTGATATTTCTCCCTCGAAGCAAAAACTAATTATTGGCTCATCGAATTTATGCTTAATAGATATCAATAGCTCTAAGACTAGCTATTTTGAAATTAAGGCAAAGAACGGCCTAACTACTGTTAAGTTTAGTCCCTCGGGCGATTACATTTTTGTAGGAGGCAAAAAAGAAACATACGCTTATCTTTTAAAATATGAAGAAACTAATCTTAAAATATCGCAGGTAAGGAAATTTAGAACTGCCATTTTAAGTGCAATCTTTGATGCTTCTAATAAAGCCTTTTATACAGCAGGTGAAGGTCAGTTACTTGAATTTGATCTGGAAAAACAATTGAAAGACGGAACAACATCTGATTTCCCAAGCAATACATTTAACGATGTTGCTGTTTCAAATAATTTTATTTACTCCTGCAATAATAAAGGAGTTGTATATGTGTTCAATAAAATTAAATGGAACAAAGAAGCAATTTTAACCGACCATGAAGGCAAAACCAATTGTCTCGCTTTAAGTCCAGATGGCAGTATACTTGCAAGCGGGGCAAATGATAAAAAAATAATACTTTGGAATACTTCTAATAATCGCTTGTTAAAAATTCTTCAAGGCTCAGTTAAACAAATTAATGTTGTAAAATTCACTCCTGATAATGAATCTATTTTAATTGGTTATTCTGATGGTACAATAAGAGCTTCTAACCTAAAAACTAATGTTTCTAAAGGTGCGCAGTTAACTGTAAGTGATATAAAAAAGAAACTTGGTTGGGGATATAGTATTTATGATATCATCCCTATTACTAACGACTCTATAGAAATCCATTTTTTATATTCTCACAAGTCATCGGAATTAGAAGGAGTTTATGACCAAATTGAAGAGTACTTTGGAAATTGGAATCTCAGTACTGGAAATTTTGTAGTAGAAAAAAATCCTCTTCCCAATGAGGTTATAAGTAAATACATCCAAGATTTAAAAAGAGGGAAAACAATAAATGAATCTGTCATTTTAAACAACACTTTAACAAGTACTAGCAATAAAGATGGTAATTTAGTTTATTCCGTTTCTGAAGATAAAATTCATTTCACAAACAAAAATAGTTACAATAAAAACTACGTAATTTCAGGTAACCATGCAGATAAAATTACTTGCTTATCAATCAACAGTAAATACAATTTATTAGCTAGTTCTGGTTTAGATGGACTAATTAATTTTTTCTCTTTAGAGAACGCTGAGTTACTAGCTTCTTATGGAGCCTTTGGTAAAAGTAATTTTATATATCTTAACTCGGATGGATATTACTTCGCTTCTAAAGGCGCATTGGATGATATTGCTTTTAGATATAACTCACACATTTATACTTTTGATCAGTTCGATATAAAATTTAATCGCCCTGATCTTGCATTAAGTAAATTGCCTTATATTAATAAAACAGCCAAAACTAATTTTTCCAAAGCATATGCTAAACGATTAAAAAAATTGAATCTAAATGAGATGGACCTCAACCTTAATTTAGCGCTGCCCGAAACTAAATTAATTTTGCCCGAAAAACTTATTTCTGAAACAGGTGAATTTTCTTTTAAAGTAAATTGTACTGAAAAGAAAAGTTCGTTACAAAACCTACATGTAATTGTAGATGGTGTGCCAGAATTTACACGATATGGCAAACCAATTACAGGTCCTTCCTATTCATTAGATGTAATGCTTAAGTTGCCAAACGGAAACCATACCGTACAAGTGTATTGCACTAATAGTAAAGGTGCCAATTCGTTAAAAGAAACCTTTGTTGTTAGTTCTGATATAGAAACTAAAAAACCCAACTTATATTTAGTTTGTATTGGGGCTTCTGAATACGAACAAAAAAATTTCAATTTAAAATATGCAGCTAAAGATGCCAAAGATGTTGCCAACTATTTTTCTAATCTTAAATTGTTTAATGATGTTAAAACTAAACTTCTTTTAAATAATGAAGTAACGCTTGAAAACGTACAATCTATTGAAACATTTTTAAACCCTGCTACCGAAAACGACATGGTAATTGTGTTTGCAGCGGGGCATGGTGTATTAGATAAAGACCTAGATTACTTTTTTGCATCAAGTAATATAGATTTTTCTGCGCCAAAAAACAAAGGAATTCCTTATGATGTGTTTCAAGACCTTCTAGATAAAACAAAGAGCAGAAAAAAAATCATGTTCTTAGATGCCTGCCATTCGGGAGAAATTGATAAAGACGAAGTAAAAAAAGTTGACGAAAAGAAAACAGAGAATGGTATTGTTTTTCGCTCGGCTGGTGCAGACATCGAAAGTCAAGAAATGGTTAATACATTCGAACTTTCTAAAAACACATTTGCCGATATTAGTTTAAGTAATGGTGCTAGTATGATTTCTAGTGCTGGAGGTACTGAGTATGCAATTGAAGGCGACCAATGGAACAATGGAGTATTTACTTATGCCTTACTTAACGCATTAAAAACAAAAACTGCTGATGCGAATAAAGACAATAAATTAATGTTATCCGAACTACAAGAATATCTTTTAAATGAAGTACAAAAATTAACGAACGGAAAACAATCTCCAACCTCTAGAAACGAGAATTTAATCTTTGATTATCAAATTAAATAATATGATGCAATTAATACTAAATACATTTCGTAAATCTTTTTTACTACTAATCCTTGTTATTTGTACTAAGTTTTCATTAGCACAAACTATAAGCTTTGGATTCGAATTTATGCAACGCAACAACAAACTGGGAGGGGTTAGCGATGAAGCAAAAAAACCAGATTTCTTTATCAAAGATGAATGGAATGATAACTTAGGTTGTGTATTCAACAAATATACAATTACAAAATCTTCGTTTGAATTGCCTTTATACATGCGACTAAAACTTAAAAAACGTTGGTATGTTGATTTAAATTATTCATCCAGCAAATACGCCATTAAGTTAGATGGTATTGCAAATAAAAGTGATGACTATTATAAATCATGGAATTTCACCTTTGAACAATTTCAAGCAATGGCGCAAAACAACAGCGGGCAGCCAGCAACTCAACAACAATACCAAGATTACATAAGTACTTTTAAAACAAAGGAAGAACAAGCAATAGTGTATAACGAGGAGTTTAAGCTAAATTCATTTGGGGCAATAGTAGGTTATACTTTTTTACCTCACAAAACTATTAAACCTTTTATATTTAGTGGTATTTCTTTTAGAAGTAAATCACGTCAGTACTCCTATCAGTTCGCGAAAATTAAAGCGAAAAACGAAGCAGAAACTTGGTCACGCGTAAACGACCAAACCGAAATTAATACAGCTGTGCTTCAGTTTAGTCAAAGGTCTGTTGTATTACGTTTTGGGGCTGGTTTAGAAACCTATCGTTTTAGAGGCGGTGTGTCGTTTGATTATTGTCCACTTACACAAACTAGTTTACCATACACTGGTGGACAGGTTTACAGAACAAAAACAACACACCCCTACAATAAATTTAACTCCTTTACCTTTTACGTTTCTAGTGATTTAATTTCGAAAGAACTTGCTGCACGCAAAAAAACTATTACTAATTCTGATATTGTTCAAATTGATAAACTTGAACTCAAGAAAAGTAAAAATGCACTTGGTTTTAATATTAGCAAAGTAATTACAAGTAATTTAACAAGTTATGGATATAATGCTGATCCTATAACATTTGGCTCTATAAAACAATATTACACTTTTCAAAATTCAACTTCACAAACTGGAGCGGGGGATTCTATAATATATAATTACCGTTTACAACTTGTTTCACTTGGTAGTATTACTAAGGTTGACTGGAAGCCTTTAGTGGAAGGGTTTTATAGAAGAACAATTCTAAAAAAATTAGAATGGGAATCTTCATTAGGTTGGCAAAATCTAACTTTAGATTTAAGAACAAAAGAGTTTGAAACCGTTTTAACATACAATTACCTTTACGAACTTATGTATCCCGAAATAAAAACTTATTATACTGGAGTGTATCGCACTAAATACAACTTCTTAACCTTAGGCCAAAAATTATATTTTACTGCAATTGACAAAGATTTTGTGAAACTTAAAATTAGCGCGGGTGTTAGCTTCGCTGGGTTTAGCACCAAACTGGCTGAATCGGATGCCGAAAACGGCATTAACTCATTAGGCATTACAAAAAAAATAGATGAGTTACATACTGGTAATTTACTTGCAGATTCTACAACCTTTATTTCCGAATCACTTGATTATATAAGCTTTGAAGAATCTCCTATGACTTTGATAAACAACTTTGATAAAGAGGTGAGTTACGCTACTGCATGGAAACCAAAAGATAAAATACGTCAAAGCTACAAATCAATTAAGCTGGGTGCTGAAGCTGAATTTAATCGTGTAATTGTTGGACTTAACTACGAAAAATCAATTGGATATGTAGATGGATTATTGATTAAGAATTTTTCGCGTGTTTCTTTTTCAGTTGGTTACTTCTTATTTAGAAAATAAAGTAATATATATTGTCTAGTACTCAACTGCGCCTGTCTGCCGAGTAGGCAGGCTCGAACTGACATTATTTTTTAGAAGCAATTAATCTTTCAAATTAAGAACCTTCTTTACTTCATTGTAATTATTCCAATTCACATTTGGATTATCCTTCTTCTTCATTTGCGAAATAATAACAACCTTAAACACTTTAGTGCCTGGATTTGTTGGTAGTGTTCCATTTGAATTGCTGTTGTACAAACTCACGTAGCCAAGCTTATAACCATACTGCATAGAGTTAATTCCATTAATATCTGGCATTGCCCACCACTCAGCTCCGTACTGAACAAAAACTTGCACAGTACCATAGTCAACAATGTTTTGAGTAATTTGACTCACATAAATATCAGCCGTCCAAGATGCCCCACTCTGTGTCCAAGTACTAACGGTAAAAGTACCTACTCCGTAAAGTGGTGATGCTCCTGCCGGACCCTCTGGTCCTCTTGGGCCTGCCGGCGCCGTTGTTTCCTTTGTACATGAAGATAGAAATACAATTGAAGTTACTATTCCTAAAACAAGTGTGCTTAGTTTAGCTGAATATAAAAAGATTTTCATGATCGTAATTTTAATGCAAGTTATTAAAAACTTGAATATTAAATTACATTAAATCCTAATATTTATCATTCAAAATAAGATAGATTTTACTCAAAATCTTCATACATTAAATACTTCTTACGTATTGATTTGAATTTTTTGATATCCTCTTTCCAACTCTTTTGTATTTCTTCTTCTGTTTTGCCAGCTTTAATTTGTGCTTGTAATACATCGTTACCTGCATGCCAATTAAAATTTTCATCAAAGTAATTTGGGTCGTTTAAGCTTTTGTAAGTTCCCATTAACCAAAACAAATAAATGTGGCGCGATGTTTTTATAACCTCATCACCAAACACTCTTAAATCAAAACCATTACACGTTTTACCATCGTACTTCGGGGTTTTAGCTCCAGCTGTGGGTTTTGGAACAAAGGACATTTTTCCGTCTTTAATATTTGGATGACCTATTTGTTGAAATGGATATTCAGTTCCTCTACCTACACTCATTACTGTTCCTTCAAACAAACCTAAACTTGGGTATAGATATATAGATGTCATGTTAGGTAAATTGGGTGATGGTTTAATTGGTATTTCGTAACTTACATTGTGATTGTATCCAATTAATGGTATCACAGTTAAATCGCATTGCTTCCCTCCTGCTAACCATTTTTCTCCGTTCACCATTTGTGCATACTCGCCGCAAGTCATACCATACACAATGGGTACAGGATGCAAACCTAAAAATGATTTCCATTTCATATCCAACACAGGACCATCTACATAATATCCATTTGGATTTGGTCTATCCAACACAACCATTTTTTTCTTGTTCTCTGCGCAAGCTTCCATACAATAGGTCATGGTGGAAATGTAGGTGTAAAAACGAACTCCTACATCTTGCATATCGTAAATTACAATATCAATTCCTTTTAAATCTTCAGCAGTTGGTTTTTTGTGTTTACCATACAACGAAATTATTGGCAAACCTGTTTTGCTATCTTTTTGGTCTCCTACTTTTTCGCCAGCATCCGATGTGCCTCTAAAACCATGCTCGGGCGAAAATATTTTTTTTACTTTAATGTTTAGAGAAAGTAGTGTATCAACCAAATGTGTGTTGTTTATTTTTGAAGTAATGTTTGCCACAACAGCTACATTTTTGTTTTGTAGTAATGGAAGAAATTTATCGATGCGTTTTGCGCCTACGGTAATTTCTTTATCAGTAAGTACTTTTAATTCTTGCGCAAAACAAGTATTTAGCAGCAGTAATAAACCTAAAAGATACTTCATAAATAATTTAATTTTTCGTTTTGATAAGGGTTAATTCCTACCTTTGTTTTAATCAATACAAATTAAGTTCCAATTTTTGAATTTTCACAATTTCATATCTAAGAAGTTATTCGCAAACGAGAGCTCAAAAAAAAGCATTTCGCGCCCAATTGTGAAAATTGCCATTGGCGGTATTGCCCTGGGGATTACAGTAATGATACTTTCCCTAGCTATTGTTACTGGTTTTCAAAACGAAATTAAGAACAAGGTAATTGGTTTTGGCAGCCATGTTAGCATTGCTAAGTTTGATAATAATGTATCCTATGAACCTCAGCCAATTGCTCAAAAACAAGATTTTATTGAAGATCTTAAGAAAAACCCTGACATTAAACACATACAGGTTTTTGCCACCAAAAACGGGATTTTAAAAACAAATACCGAAAACGAAGGTGTTGTACTAAAAGGAATTGATACCGATTACGATTGGACTTTTATAGAAAGCAATTTAATTACAGGCAAACGCATCAGCTTTAATGATACAGCAGCTTCTAAAGACATTCTTATTTCTAAAACCATTTCGGATAAATTAAATTTAAAAAATGGCGATAAACTACTTGTTTATTTTGTTACCAAGAAAAAAGCAAACGACTCAACCGAGTTTGTTGAGTTTGAACAACGTGTGCGCGATTTTAAAATTTGTGGCATTTACGAAACAGGCTTTGAAGACCTTGATGCGCAAGCAGTTTTTGTAGATATTAAACAAATAAAAAAATTAAATTACTGGGAACAAGATTTAGTTGGCGGTTTTGAAATACAATTAAAAGACCTTAGTAAACTTGACGAAGTATCAACACAAATAAACGAATCCTTAAGCTACGAGCTAACTGCACAAAGCATTAAAGAAAGCAACCCTGGCATTTTTGGTTGGTTAGAGTTGATGGACTCCAACGCAATTATTATTATAACACTCATGGTTATTGTTGCAGCCATTAATATGATTTCTGCCTTACTCATTTTAATTTTAGAAAAAACAAACAGCATTGGTTTATTAAAAGCCTTAGGAGCAAGCAACCAAAGCGTGCGCAGCATTTTTTTAAACCTTGCCTTTAAATTGATTGCTAAAGGCCTGCTCTATGGCAACATCATTGGCATCAGTATTTGTTTTATACAAATGAAATGGAAAATACTAACCCTACAAAAAGAAACCTATTACCTCGACCACGTGCCCATTAATTTCGACATCCTACACATTGCCCTACTAAATGCTGGTACTATTGTGGTGTGTATGGTGTTTATGTTATTGCCTACTTTGGTGATTAGTAAGATAACGCCTGTGAAGGCTTTGAGGTTTAATTAGGGTGGGAATTCATTAGTTGAACTTATATGAATTTAAGTATATTTTGATTAGACTTTTTCAATTAATAACATAGTCTATTGAAATAATTTCACAAAATGTTTTATTGTGTTTTCGGTTACAGTATGATTTTGTCCATCATAATACAT
>Ga0075163_10002287_pt1 | contig 25848 bp, 20 predicted proteins | sample JI1023141ADNA_FD_71478 | JGI IMG/M metagenome (GOLD analysis project Ga0075163, IMG submission 71478) | Wastewater effluent complex algal communities from Wisconsin, to seasonally profile nutrient transformation and Carbon sequestration -... | ecosystem: Engineered > WWTP > Effluent > Algae... | reverse complement strand
CACGAGCGCTGCACCATACTCCGCACATGAAGTCGCTTGGGCTCGTCGGTCTCCTCGCTTTGCTGGGATCCGGCTGTTATCGCGAATACGGACCCGGGCCGGTGGCGCCGATGGGCAACATCCAACCGGACCCGGTGGCGGTCGCGGGACCGCCCGGCGGGGCGGTCGATCCGGGCTACGCCTACGACCAGCCGAACGAGCAAGACCCCGCACTTCCCGGTTATCCCACGGGTTATCCAGACGGGTACCCGGCTGGCTCCGAAGAGGGACAGCCCGCGGATCCGTACGCGGCGCAGGCCTCGGGCGGCGGCGGCGACGAGATGGGCAACGTGACCGATGCCCAGATCGACGCGACCCTCGCTCCCTACGGGCAGTGGGCGGAGAGCGAAGAATACGGCAGGGTCTGGCGCCCCGACGCCACGGTGGTGGGCGCGAGCTTCACACCCTATGAGACCTGCGGTTCATGGGTGTGGACCGACTATGGTTGGACCTATTCGTGCGACTGGAACTGGGGCTGGCTCCCGTTCCACTACGGCAACTGGGACTTCTTCGATGGTGGCTGGGCGTGGATCCCCGATTACACGTGGGGTCCGGGCTGGGTCGACTGGCGCTACGGCGGCGGCTACGTCGGCTGGCGTCCGTCGCGTCCGCGCGACATCGTCCGCGACCATCGCGGCGGCCGGCCGTACGTTCCGAAGAGCTCGCGCGAAGGTCGCGACTCGCACTGGCGCTTCGTCGCCGAGAGCTCGCTCGGCCGGGGTCGCGTGCACGGCAACCTGGTCGCGCCGTCGCACGCCCTCGCGGCCACGGCCACCGTGTCGCGCCTGCCGTTCCGCGGTCGGAGCACGGTCAGCGCGGCGGCGTTGCTGTCTCGTGGTCGTGGCAACGTCTCGCGCACGAACCCCTCGGCGCCGGGTCGCCCCGCGTATCGCGGCCAGAGCGTCGGTCGCTATCCGAGCACGTTCGACAACCGCACGTACCCGCGCGGCGTGCAGCCGCCTCGTTACAGCAACTCGCGCGGGACGTACCCGCAGCGGTACGACCAGCGTCAACCGACGCGCGTCGAGCCGGGTCGCACGTATCAGCCGCCCCGCGGCAACCCGGGCGCGTACCAGCAACCGTCGCGCGGCTACAACCCGCCGTCGCGCGGCACGTACAACCCGCCGTCGCGCGGGACGTACAACCCGCCGTCGCGTCCATCGGGTGGCTACAACCCGCCGTCGCGTCCGTCGGGTGGCTACAACCCGCCGTCGCGTCCGTCGGGTGGCTCGTACAGCCCGCCGTCGCGTCCGTCCTCGTCGAGCGGCTCGTCGCGACCGAGCAGCAGCTCGTCGTCGGGGAGCTCGCGTGGGTCGTCGTCGTCGGGGAGCAGCTCGCGCGGCTCGTCGTCGTCGAGCGGCGGTTCGCGCGGCAAGCGCTAGGTTTCTCCGGGCGTCGCCGGCGGCGGATCCGCAGCAGCCGGCTTGATATGGCCACGCGCCGCGATCGCGGTCAGCGCCGCGGCGATCAGGAACGTGATCGCCGCGCTCATCACCGAGGCGCGGACCGGCGAGCGCGTCAGGCTCGGCAGGTGTGGAGCGAGGTGGTACTTGACCGACGGATCCTTCGGTAGCGAGATCACCTGCGAGGCGAGATCGCCGGGGGCGAGCACCGGCGCGCGCGGCTTGCGCGGCAGCGGCTGCGGCACGGCATGCACCGGGTCGGTCTTCATCGCGAGGAACTCGATCGGCGTCGGCAGCACCGTCTCGGCGGTGGTCGGCAACACGGGCAGCGCGCGGACCGCGGTGAACGCGCCGCTCGCGAACGCGTCGGGATCGCGCGGGATCGAGCTCGGCGTCCGCTGACCGATCGAGTTGATCGAGTACAGCGTGTCGTGGAGCTCGGCCATCGAGTGCGGGCGCTGCGCCGGATCCTTCGCGAGCATCTGCGCGATCAGCGCGTCGACCGGCGCGGGGATCTCGGCGGCGAACGTGCTCGCGACCGGTGCGATCGATCGCTTGTGGGCATCGAGCAGCTGGCGAAGCTCGCCGAGGAACGGCGTGCGGCCGGTGAGCAATTCGAAGAACACGCAGCCGAGCGAGTAGATGTCGCTGCGCTCGTCGATCGCCGTGGCCGACCGGCATTGCTCGGGCGACATGTAGCGCGGCGTCCCGAACACCGTGTTGGCTGCGGTGTGCTGACTCGCGCCGAGCTTCGCGAGCCCGAAGTCGAGCACCTTGACCCGCTCGCCGCTCGGCGTCGCCGGATCGGGGACGAGGTAGATGTTCTCGGACTTGAGATCGCGGTGCAGCACGCCGGCGCGATGCGCGGTATCGAGCGCGGAGGCGACCTGACGGATGATCTCGACGGCGGTGCCGACCGGCTGCTGGCCGGTGCGCTGCACGCGCTCCGACAGGCTCTCGCCCTGGAGCAGCTCCATCACGATGTACGCGGTCTCGCTCCGCGCCGTCTCGACGGTGCCGAAGTCGTGCACGGTGACGATGCCGGGATGGACGACGCGTGCCGAGGCGAGGGCTTCCTGGAGGAAGCGGCGCAGCACGTCGGCGTTGTACTGGTGCTGCGGGCTCAGGACCTTGATCGCGACCATGCGATCGAGCACCGTGTCGTGCGCGCGGAACACCACGCCGAACGACCCCGCGCCCAGCTTGTCGGCGAGCGTGTAGCGACCGATCTGCCCACCTACTGCGATCCGCGCCCCCTGTGAACGTCCCGCTCCGCTCATGTCCCGAGACCTCCCATTGTGTAGGAACCGGCGCGCGGGCAGCTACGGATAGTTGGGAGTGATTTCGGCCCACATGTATGCTGCTGGACGTGGAAGTGCCCCGCGGCGATCGCAAGCCTCCTTCGATCAAGCTGCTTTACGCGGCGATCGGCGTGGCGATCGCGACGCTGCTGGTGATGCCCGTCGAGCCGGCGCTCGCGCGCGCGATCGCGAGCTACGAACCGAGCAAGGTCTGGGATTGCGTCCTCGACATCCTCGAGTGGGTGATCTTGCTGCCGCCGCACACGCTGCTGCTGCCGATCGCGCTGGTCGTCGCGATGCTGGTCACCGTGCTCGTCAAGCGGCTGCGCGGGTTCGCGCCCGGGATGATGACGATCGCGTTCGTCCATCTCGGCGCCCGCCTGGTCACCAACTGGATCAAGGACGGCACCGGCCGGATGCGCCCGTTCCAGGTGCTCAAGAAGGGGCTCGACGGCTCGTTCGGCTGGGACGGCGGCGTCGCGTTTCCGTCCGGCCACGTCACGCTGTTCGCGAGCCTCGCGATCCCGATCCTCTACGTGTTTCCGAGGACGCGGATCGCCGCGATCCCAATGGCGCTGATCGTCGCGTACGTCGCGCTCGCGCGGATCGCGGTCAACGCGCACTGGATCTCCGACACGCTGGGATCGATCAGCCTGGTCTTGCTGATGACGTGGGCGGCGTGCCTGGTGACGCGGCCGCACGTCGAGTGACGGCGACCGTACCGACGACGATCAGCGCGGCGCCGCCGATCGACGCCAGCTCGGGTGGCGAATCGAACAGCACGGTCTGCCAGATCATCGCGAACACCACCTGCACGTACCCCATCGACGTCGCCTTGCCGGCGCGCTCGATCATCAGGCCCATCGTCAGGAACACCTGGCCGACCTGGGTGGCGAGCCCGATCGCGACGAGCAGCAGCCACTCGACGGGCGACGGCCAGATCCAGTCGTAGACCGCCCACGGGATCGACAGCGGCAGCGCGACGAGCGGAAAGTAGAACACGATGACGAGCGGGTGCTCGGTCTTCGCGAGCTGGCGGACGGTGACGTAGGCGAGCGCGGAGCAGCAGCACGCGCCGACGCCGAACACGAGGCCGATCGGATCCACCCCGACACCGCTCGGATGAACGATCAGCGTGACGCCGCCGATGCCGCACGCGATCGCGAACGCCGCTCCCCAGCCGACGGATTCTTTCAACACCCACCACGCGAGCAGCGACGTGATCACCGGCGTGGTGTTCTGGATCGTCGTCGCGTCGGCGAGCGGCAGGTGTGCGATCGAGCCGTAGTAGCAGGTCAGGCCGCCGAACCCGACGATGCCGCGCAGGATCAGCTTGCCGCGGTTGTTGCCCCACGGATGGTGACCGCCGCGCACGACCATCGCGTACGACACGATCAACGTGACGACCGCGCGCACCAGCACGAGCTCGCCGGTGGGCAGCCCGGCCTGGCTCGCCACCTTGACCAGCAGGCTCATGATCGAGAAGGCGAGCGCGCTCGCGATCATGTACAGCGCGCCGCGAGACATCGGAGCTACAGCGCTGCGAGGATCTGCGGTGCGGAGGCGTTGTCGCCCGGGCGATCCGACGCGTGATGCCAGCGGATCTCGCCGCTCGGCGCGATGACGAGCACCCCACCCTGCTGCCACTGATCGCCCTGCGTGCGGCCCTGGCGGATGCCGTTCGACAGCGCCTTCGCGGCGCCCCACAAGCTGCGCGGATCGAGCGTGGCGGCGACACTGCGCTTGAGCTCGGCGGCGCGATACGCGGCGAGCGTGGGATCGGTGTAGACCGGCCCGTCGTACAGCGTCTGCTCGCGAAAGCCGGCGATGAAGCTCGGCGAGCCGTTGCCGATCACGTGCATCCGCGCGCCCTTGGCCTCGATCGCGTCGAGGCGCGCGTGGAGATGGACGACGTGATCGCGGCAGTGGATGCAGCCGAAGTGGCGGAGGAACACCAGCACGGCGGTGTGGTCCTTCCACAGCGAGCCGAGCTCGTGCGACCGACCGGCCTCGTCGAGCACCGGCAGCTTCGCCAGATCGTCGGCGCGCGCTTTCATGAGCGCGAGTCTAGCACCGGCAACACGAGCCTCGACGTGTGCAGGAGCTCGAGTGACGCGGCGCCTTCGATCGGTGCGAAGTGATCCGCGTCGGCGGTGGCGAACACGAGCCGGATCCGGCTGCCGCGCGCGAACCGGTACGCGACGGGGAGCAGATCGAACGCGAGCCGCTGGGGCTCGCCGATCGGCATCGGCTGGGCGCGGGCGCGCGTGAACGAGCGGTACGGCGCCGCGCTGGTGAACATCGGCGGACCCTCGTCGAGGCCGCGATGGACCAGCCGCAGCGCGCCCTCGGTGACGTAGTGCACGGCGGTGGCGGTCTCCTCCTCGAGGTAGGCGAACACGGCGCCGTCGCCAGCGTCGGCGGTGAGGCACAGGTCGACGAGCGGATGCCCGGCGATCTCGAGGTCCTCGGCGAGCGGTGCGCTGCGATACGCGAGCAGCCGGCGATCACGCTCGGCGCGATCGGGATAGTCGGCGACCACGAACGGGCTGGTCAGCGTGCGCCACCGCGTGCGCAAGCCGGTGCCGGTCGCGGGATCGTGGGCGAGGACGTCGCGACCGTCGCTCGGCGCATCCGCGAGCGCGCGCCCGCCGGCGAGGTAGAGCGAGCGTGGCGTCGACGGCGGCGGCCAGGTCTCCGCGCTGCGCCAGGTCTCGGCGCCCATCACGTAGTAGCGGACTCCCGGCTCGTCGCGAAAGCCGGTGGTGCGATCGCAGAGTTGCTCGTCGAAGAACCGCAGCAGCTCGGCATCGAGGTCGAACGCGGGCTTCGGGTGGGTCGCGTGCGGGCTGACGTTCTGCGAGACGCCGTGGTTCCACGGGCCGAGCACCAACCGGTTGCGCGGATCGCCGAGCGAGAGGTGGCGCTTGATCGAGGCGTGCGGATACGCGGCGTCGAACCAGCCGGACAGCGAGAACGTCGGCACCGCGGCGCGCCGCGCGCGATCGAGATAGCTCGACGGACTGAACGCATCGGTGGTCTTCTCGCCGAAGCCGGTGGTCTGCTTGTCGTCGCGGTACTCGACGCTGCGCGCGGCCGCCGCGACGTCGAGGTTCTCGCTGCGCGTGCGGATCGCGGCTTCGACCGCCGCGTGATCGCCGTCGACGGGACGCACGCGCCGGAAGATCAGGCGCACGAACGCCTCGAGCGCGCGCCGCGGGAGCCCGGTCATCAGCCACGGCCTCGCGGCGGCGATCGCGCCCGCGATCATGATCTCGGGCCGCCCCGCATCGAGCGCCTGGTTCGCGCGCGTCCACGCGGAGGTGAACCACTCGAGGCGGAGCCCGCCGGGATACGCGATGTCGGTGTAGACGTCGTACAGGCTGCAGCGCGGCGCGCAGGCGAGCAGCGCGGGATGACCGAGCGTGGCCATCAGCTCGGCGGCGGTGCCGTCGTACGAGTTGCCGGTGGTGCCGACCTTGCCGTTCGACCACGGCTGCGCGGTGATCCAGTCCAGGATCTCGCGACCGTCCTCCACCTCGAGCGGCGACCACGGCGAGTGCCAGACGCCGGTCGAGGCGCCGGAGCCGCGGACATCCACATCGATCCAGGCATAGCCGCGCGCGACGAAGAAGTTCCGCATCCGGCCGTTCACCGGATCGGTGCGCGACTCGCCGAGCCACGCGCCGATCGGCGTGGGATCGATCGACCGGAAGTAGCGGGTCTGGCGAACGATCGTCGGGAGCTTGGTCGCACCGACGGGGAGCGAGAGATCGATCGCGATCTTCACGCCGTCGCGCATCGTCAGGTAGTGCGACGTGCGCCTGACCTCGAACGTCGCCGGCCGCGTGCCGAGGTACGCGGCCGACGCGGGGATCGCGTCGCTCACACCGTCATCCGATCGCCTTCGCGAGCGGGCCGGCGAGCAGCGGGTAGAGCTGCAGCTTCGGCTTGTACTTCGCGAGCAGGCCGGCGAGCGTGGCGAGCACGCGACCGAGCAGCACGAACGAGCGCGGGATGACGAGCCCACCGAGCTGCTTGGCCTTCGCCAGCTGGTCCGCGACGGCGTGCTCCCAGTCGAGCTCGCTGACGTCGGCGCCCGGACGCATCGCGCCGATCAGCGACGTGGTCAGCTCGACGAGCTGGGCCTGATCGTCGGTGACAAACCCGAGCGCGGCGAGCTCCTTCGCCGCCGCGTCCGTGTTGTTACTCGCGATCGCCATCACCATCCGGGCATACGCCGCGCGCTCGGTCTTGTCGAGGGTGAGGGTGCAACCGAAGTCGAGGATCGCGAGCCGGTTGCCCACCACGAGGAAGTTGCCGGGATGCGGATCGGCGTGGACGTGACCGCGGACCAGGATCTGCTCGGCGATCTCGCCGACCAGCTCGCCGAGCAGCGCATCGCGGGATTCCGGAGAGGCGTCGAGCCACGTGGTTAGGCGCTCGCCGTCGATCCGCGTCATCGTCAGCACGCGCGACGACGAGAACGCCTCGACCGGGACCGGCGCGATCGCCCGCGTCGACTGGAACTTGCGGAGCGCGACCGCCTCGGCGACGTAGTCGAGCTCGACGAGCAGCGCGCGCCCGAGCTCGCTCACCAACGTCGCCAGATCCATCCCGGGGAGGTCACCGAACGCTCCCGCAACGACGCGCAGCGCGGCGATGTCGGCCTCGATGATGTCCTCGATGCCGGGGACCTGGACCTTGACCACGACGCTCGTCCCGTCGAGCAGCGTCGCCGCGTGGACCTGCGCGAGCGACGCGGCGGCGAGTGGCGTGTCGTCGAACGAGGCGTAGACCTCGGTGAGTGGACGGCCGAGCTCGGCCTCGATGCGCGCCTTGATCGCCTCGACCGGAACCGGCGGGACTTCATCCTGCAGCGCCGCGAGCTCGGACGCCCAGATCGGACCGATCAGATCGGGCCGGCACGACGCGAGCTGGCCGAGCTTCGCGATGCCACCGCGCAGCTCGGCGGCGACCTCGGTGACGCGCTTCGCGAGATCGCGATGATCCTCGGGGCGCAGGCCGTCGTGGCCGGACGCGGCGGCTTGCAACCGTAGCCAGCGCTGGCGCGCGACGATCGCCGCGGCGGTCTTCGCGAGCTTGATGGTGCGCGGTGTCGCGCGCTTCATCGTCACCGCTTGATCGCGGGCGGTGGTGAACAAGGCGCGGGTGTCGCGGTTGACCGCGCCGAGGTCGCGCGCGAGCTCGAGCGAGAACGCATCGAGGCGCTGGCCGACGCGGCCGACCAGCTGGGCGGTGGAGACGACGGTGGCGCGGATCCCCTCGAGGGTGGCGCGCAGATCGTCGGCGAGGGATGGATCGGTGGACATGGCTCTCCCGTTGCGATCGGTGATCGCGGTTGAAAACTGGTGGCGGTCAGATCACGCGCGAAGCTGGGCGACGCAGTCGGTGCAGATCACGAAGCGGGTGTCGCCGGCTTCCGACACGCCGGTGGCGGCGTCGCTGCCCTTCGGGAGCAAGGCGTTGCACCGCGAGCACACGGCGTTCTTGCCGAGCACCAGCGGTTGCCAGCCGAGCACGTCGTCGAGCGAGGGCGCCGGCGGTGGCGCGCGCTTGACCGTGCCCCGCGCCGCCTTCGCGACCGCCTGACTGTCGGCGACGACGCCGTCGACCAGCCCGAACGTGCGATTGAGGACGTTGCGCACGAGGTTCGAGACGCTGACGCCGAGCTCCTCGGCGCGCACGCGGAGCTGGTTCTCGAGGGACTCGGGGACGCGCGTGTGGATCACGCGTTCCTTCTTCTCGACGTCGTCCTCGTCGGACTCGTCCTCGGGTGGCTTCTTGCGTGTCACGATGTGACACACTATGTATCACGCGGTGACACGTGTCAAGGGTGGCGCAGAAACGCCGCCAGCTCGCCCCGCCCTGCCGGTGCGCGCGTCCGCGCGATCACGGCGAGGATCGCGCGCAGCTCCTCGACGCCCGCGAACCGATCGCGCGGCTCGAGGGCGAGCGCCTTGAGCGCGACGGCGCGGACATCGGGCAGCAGCTCGGGGAGCAGCGGCGCGCCCGCGCGGATCGAGTCGAGCACGGCCCACGGGGTCTCGCCGGCGAACGGCCGCTTGCCGGTCAGCAGCTCGACCAGCATGACGCCGAGCCCGAACTGATCCGCCGCGGCGGTCACCGGCTCTCCCGCGAGCTGCTCGGGGGCCATGTAGCTGTAGCGCCCCTTGCGGGTGCCCGCCGCCGTGCGATCGGCGAGCGCCGTCGCCTTCGCGACGCCGAAGTCGGCGAGCTTGACGTCGCCGGTCGACGACACGAGGACGTTCGACGGACCGACGTCGCGATGGACGATCGCGAGCGGCAACCCACGCTTGTCGCGTGCGGCGTGCAGATACGCGAGGCCCGCGGCGACCTCCCCGACGACGAACAGCGCGAGCGACTCGGGCAGCGGCCCGGTGACGTGCCGCGCGAGATCGCCGCGATCGACGTACTCGAGCACCACGTAGTAGCCGCCGTCCGCCGTGCCGAGCCCGAGCACGGCCACCAGGTTCGCGTGATGCAGCGCCCCGCCGATCACTGCCTCGCGGATCAGCGCGCGCTCGAGCGCCTCGTCGGCGGGAAACGTCGCCACGGTCTTGATCGCGACCTCGCGCTCGAACCCGCTCGCGCCGTGGGCGATGGCGAGGTGGACCTCGGCCATCCCGCCGCGTCCGAGCAAGCGCACCACCTGATACGGCCCGATCGAGCGCCGGCTCATGCCCGCCCGCGAAACCGGGGACCGTGAAACTGGGGACCGTCCCCAGTTTCCGTCCGCCGACCAACCTGGGGGCCGTTCCCACGTTCCGTCTTTCCGCTGTGAAACTGGGGACCGTCCCCGGGTTCCGCCCGCCGACCAACCGGGGGACCGTCCCCGATTTCCGTCCTTCCGCTGTGACACTGGGGACCGTCCCCGGTTTCCGCCCGCCGACCAACCTGGGGACCGTCCACGGGTTTCGCCCGCCGACCAACCTGGGGACCATCCCCGGTTTCCGCGCGACCCGAGGTCACGTCGTACGGAGCTCGGTTGATCGCGGTACCGTTCATCTCTCGTGACCCGAGCTGCCACAGTCTACAGCGACATCCTCGACGGCGGCACCGGGCGGTTGCACTGCCAGCTGATCGTCGTCGACGGGCCGGATCGCGGGCGGGCGTGCCGGATCGCCGACAAGCAGGTCGTGATCGGCACCGATCCGAAGTGCGATCTGGTGCTGTCGGACGATCGCGTCTCGGCGCGCCACGTCTCGCTGGCCGCGGTCGAGACGCGCTTCGCGGTGCACGACCTCGAGAGCACCAACGGCACCTGGTACGAGGGCTCGCGGATCACCGGGATCACCGTCCCGGCGGGATCGACGCTGCTGATCGGCAGGACCGCGCTGCGGATCGAGCCGGAGGCCCAGCCGCTCGACATCGCGCCGAGTCAGCAGCGCCGGTTCGGCGAGCTGGTCGGCGAGAGCCTCGCGATGCGCGAGGTGTTCGCGGTGCTCGAGCGGATCGCCGCCTCGGACGCGACGCTGCTCGTCGAGGGCGAGACCGGGACGGGCAAGGAGCTGGTCGCGCGTGCGGTGCACGAGGCGTCGGCGCGGCGGCGCGGTCCGTTCGTCGCCGTCGATTGCGGGGCGCTGCCGGAGAACCTGCTCGAGAGCGAGCTGTTCGGCCATGTCCGCGGTGCGTTCACCGGCGCCGCGAACGCGCGCAACGGCATGATCGTGCGCGCCGACGGCGGGACCTTGTTCCTGGACGAGCTCGGCCGGATCTCCGGGACGCTGCAAGCGCGGCTGTTGCGCGTGCTCGAGGAGCGGATGGTGCGACCGCTCGGCGGCGATACCGAGCGCGCCGTCGACGTGCGCGTGATCGCGGCGTCGCGCGACGATCTGGATGCCGAGGTCGCCGGCGGGCGATTCCGGCCCGACCTGCTGTACCGCCTCGCCGTGGTCCGGATCGAGCTTCCCGCGCTGCGAACGCGCCGCGAGGACATCCCGATCCTGACGCGCGAGCTGCTGCGTCGCCGCGGCCTCGCCGACGAAGCCCCGGCGGGCGCGAACCTCGATCGCCTGATCGCGCACACCTGGCCCGGCAACGTGCGCGAGCTCCGCAACGTGATCGATCGCGCGATCGCCCTCGCGCCCGGGGCAGGATTCGGCGAGATGATCGTCCGGATCGAGGCGGGCCCGATCGCGGGGGAGGTCCTCGCCGTGCGCAGCGATCTGCCGTTCGCCGAGGCGAAGACCGCCGTGCTCCACGACTTCGAGCGCCGCTACCTCGCCGACATCCTCGCGCGCACGCAGGGCAACCTGTCCGCCGCGTCGCGCGAGTCCGGCGTCGATCGCAAGCACCTGCGCACGCTCGCGCGCAAGCACGGGCTGGTCGAGGGACCGGAGGACGACGACTAGCACGCTCGCACCACGACCGCCGAGATGTTGTCGCGCGAGCCCGCCTCGAACGCCGCCGCGACGAGGCGCCGGCAGACGTCCGCGATCGAGTGGCCGTGCGTCACGGGATCGAGGAGCGCCGCCATCTCCGCCGGCTCGAGCCCCTCGTAGAGGCCGTCGCTGCACAGCAGGTAGACATCGCCGGAGATCGCGAGCTCGCTCTGGACGTCGGCATCCGCGCTGCCGAGGCCGAGGGCGCGCGTGATGATGTGGCGGTACGGAAAGTTCGCGTCGATCACCATGCCCGCCGCGATCATCTGGTTGGCGAGCGAGTGATCCGCGGTGAGCTGCGCGAGGGCACCATCGCGCAGGCGATAGACGCGGCTGTCTCCGCAGTGACCGATCACGATCCGGTTGTCGTTGCCCGCCGGGAACTGGACGAGCGCGACCGTCGAGCCCATCGAGTCGTGGATCCCGGTGCGCCGCGCGACGATCCGATCGTGCGCGAGCTTGGTGGCGATGATCACGAGGTTCTCGTCGAGGCTGCGCCCGCGGTCGATCGCGTAGGGCCACGTGACGTCGGCGTCGCTGGCCGTGCGGCGCACCAGATCCGAGATCGTCTGGACCGTGACGGAGCTCGCGATCTCGCCGCCCTCGTAGCCTCCCAGGCCGTCGGCGACGACGAACAGCCCGAGCTCGGGGCGCGCACACACGGCGTCCTCGTTGTTGGAGCGACGACCGGCGATCGAGAGGGCAAAGGCATCGAGCTGCATGCCTCTCCCTAGAGCGCGTGACGTGCCATCCCTAACCAGGCATTGAGAAACCTCCACCTGGGGCGGCGATCCCTCAACACGGCGCTCCCGGTGGGGTACGATCGGCGCGATGCCTCGGCTCGGCGAGATGCTTGTCGACGAAGGCCTACTCGAAAAGGAACACGTCTCGGAGGCGCTGCGTGCGCAGGTGATGTGGGGTGGGCGGCTCGGGACGAACCTGGTCGAGCTTGGCTATCTCTCCCTCGATGACCTGACCAAGGCGCTCGGGCGGTTGCACGCGCTTCCGGCCGCGCTCAAGTCGCACTTCTCGCGCGCGGAGCCGGATCTCCAGCGGCGGCTGTCGGCGCGGCTCGCGGAGAAGCACGCGTGCGTCCCGCTGGTCCGCGCGGGCAAGCGGATCGTGATCGCGGCGCTCAGTCCGCTGACGCCGGCGGCGCAAAAGGAGGTCAGCAACGAGGTCGGCTGCACACCGCAGGACCTGGTGCAGTCGATCGGTGCCGAGCTGCGCATCCGCTTCCAGCTCGAGAAGATCTACCGGGTCGAGCGCGATCCTCGCTTCCTCCGCGCGAACGGCACGCGCAGCGAAGACTCGCAGGTGTTCCAGCTCGCCCCGAAGATCGATCCCGCGCTCGAAGCGAAGCTGATGTCCGACGAGGTGTCGGTCGTCGACGGCATCCCGCAACCGGTCGCGCGACCCAACATGGTCGACGACTCCGACGCCCTGCCCCCGAGCACGCCCGAGCCGCCCTACGATCCGATGGCCGGCGAGCGCCGCCGCTATCTCAAGACGTTGTCGGATCTGCTCAAGGAGACCGGCGATCACAAGGATGCCGTGCTGCGCGCGAACCGGCTCGCGAAGCGCAAGAAGGACGTCTTCCGCGATCTGCAGAACGCGACCCAGCGGATCTTCGCCGGCGCGGATCGCGAAGCCGTCGCCGGGCGCGCGATCGATGCGGTCGAGTCGCTGATCAAGCTGGCGTCGGCGTCGATGCTGCTGGTGATCCGCGGCAAGGCGGCGGTGTCGTGGCTCGGCTTCGCGCGCGATGGCACCGAGCTGCCGGCGATCGCCGTGCCCCTCGAGCATCACGGCCTGTTTCCGTCGGCGGTCAACCGCAAGGTCACGATGCGCGGCGAGTCGGGCAACCTCAACGCGCTCGACTACCTGCTGCTCGCCTCGCTGGGCTCGCGGTTCGGCGATCTGGTGGTCACGCCGATCAAGGTCGGCGAGCACATCATCGCGATGTTCGCGGCGGCCAAGCCGAGCGGCGTGCGGCTCGACGGCCTCGAGGAGATCGCCGAAGCGACCGGTGCCGGGTTCGCGCGCCTGATGCGTGACGCCTCGAAGTGATCGGCTTCAGCCCAGCGTCGCGTACAGCGCGATGCCGCCGCCGATCGCGAGGAGCAGCACGAGCACGATCGCGATCGGAAACCCGCCCTGCTTGCGGATGTTCGCGGTGTCCCCGGGCGTCGGGCCGGCGAGCTTCGCCGCGAACCGCGCCTGCGTCTCCGGGAGCACGATCTCGGCACCCGACGCCACCACCGACGCGGTCTCGACCTGCGGTGCCGGCGCGACCTCCGGCGGCGGCACCGAGCGCGCCTTGAGCTCGCCCGACGTCACGCCTCCCGCCTCGCCACCGATCTCGCCCTGGAACGCCGGGATGCCCTGCTCCGTCGGGACCGTGCCGCGCGACGCGCCGCCCATCACCATCTCGAACGCGCGTGCGATCTCGCGCATCGAGCCGTAGCGATCCTCGGGCGCCTTCGACATCAAGCGTCCGAGCATGACGTCGAGGGCCGGTGGCACGTCCGGCATCTGCGAGCGCGCCGAGGGCGGTCGCGCCGACAGGTGCTTCGCGCGAATCTCCTCGGGCTTGCCCTGGTATGGCGGCTTGCCGGTGGCCATCTCGAACACCACGCAGCCGAGCGAGTACGCGTCGATCCGCCAGTCCGAGGCATTCGCGCTCCACACCTCGGGTGCGGTGTAGACCGGCGCGACCGGGATCCCCGAGGCGCGCTTCGCGAGGGCCGCGGCGACCTCGATCAGCTTGACCGGCTCCTTCGCCAGCGCGCCCTGCGCCATCAGGAACACGCAGCTCGACTTGAGGTCGCCGTGGACGATCCCCTCGTCGTGAATCGCCGCGAGGGCGTTCGCGAGCTGGCGCGCGATCTCGCCGATCTGCGTGATCGAGAGCCGCCCGAGATCCGTGATGCGCTTCGCGAGCGGCTCGCCTTCGATCGGCGCCATCGCCACGTACGACCGCCCCGCCCCGTCGACGCCGACCTCGAAGATCGGGATCAAGCCCGGGTGCTTGAGCGCCTGCACCTTGCGCATCGCCTCGAGGTACGCGGCCGTGGCCTCGGGGTTGATCTGCGGCGTCACGATCTCGATCGCCGCGTGCACGCCGGTCGCGGTGTGCTCGGCGGAGAACATCTCGCCAACGCCACCCGTACCGAGCGCGCCGGTGATCTTGTAGTCGCCGACGGTCTCGCCGATCACAACGGCCTCAGGCTAACACGCAGCTCGTAGAAACAGCCAGTTTGCGGCTACTTCCGCAGGTTCGGCGGGTGCGCCGCGGCCGCCGTCGCCTACTGCCAGTGCTATCGTGCGGCGCATGGACGTGATCGACGCGATCGGCAATACACCGCTGATCGAGCTGAAGCGCGTGGCCGCCGGGCTCCCGGTGAAGGTGTTCATCAAGTGCGAGCACCTGAACCCCGGCGGTAGCGTCAAGGACCGCACGGCACGCGCGATCGTGCTCGACGCCGAGGAGCGCGGCTTGCTCCAGCCGGGCGCCACGATGATCGAGGGCACCGCCGGCAACACCGGCGTCGGGCTCGCGCTGCTGGCGAGCGCGCGCGGCTATCGGCTGATCTGCGTGCTCCCCGAGAAGATGGCGTTCGACAAGCGCATCGCTCTCCGCCAGCTCGGCTCGGAGATCATCATCACGCCGAACGGTCCGCTCAGCGCCCCGCACAACTTCCGGACGCTGGCCGCGAGGCTCGCCGAGCAGCACGGCTACTTCCTGACCAACCAGTTTCACAACGCGGCGAACCTCGGCGCGCACTACGGCACCGCGAAGTACAAGGGCACCGGCGAGGAGATCCTGGCGCAGATCCAGGCGGCCGGCTACGACAAGCCCGGCGCGTTCGTCTCGGCGTCGGGCACCGGCGGCACGATCAGCGGCGCCGGCCGGCGGTTGAAGGAGTACAGCGCGGACATCAAGGTCGTGCTCGCGGATCCGCAGGGCAGCTCGATCGCGAGCTACATCAACACCGGCGTGCTCGGCCCCGACGGACCGACGCAGATCGAGGGCATCGGCTCGGGCTCGGTCGCCGGCAATCTGCACAAGCAATGGATCGACTCCGCGGAGACGGTGAGCGACGACGAGGCGTTCGCGATGGTCGAGCGCCTGGTCAAGGAAGAGGGCATCACCAGCGGCGGCTCGACCGGTGTCAACGTGGTCGCGGCGCTGCGCGTCGCGGCGCGCGGTGACTGCAAGGGTCCGGTCGTCACGATCGCGTGCGATCAGTGGGACCGCTACAAATCGACGGCTTGGATGAAGGCATGGATGGACCGTGAAGCCAGCGCGATCACGACGCTGGACAAGGAAGGGAACCGAGTATGAGGAGATTGCTAGCCACCATTGCCCTGCTGTGCGCCGTGCCGAGCGCTGCCGACGCGTTCTGCGGCTTCTACGTCGCCCCCGGTGATCAACAACTCGCCGCAGACGCGACGCAGGTCGTGCTGATGCGCAAGGGCACGCGCACCGTGCTGTCGATGATGAACAACTACAAGGGGCCGACCTCGGAGTTCGCGATGGTCATCCCGGTGCCCGTCGTGCTCAAGGAAGGCGACGTCAAGACGCTCCCCAAGGAGGTGTTCGCGAACGTCGAGCGCATGGGCGCGCCGCGGCTCGTCGAGTACTGGGAGCAGGATCCGTGTCGCCCCGAGCCCGAGTACGAGCGGAGGCCGAGACCGATGGCGGTCTCGCCGAAGGCGCCGATGAAGAACTCGGCTCCCGCCGCCGATCTCGGCGTCACCGTCGAGGCGCAGTTCGCCGTCGGTGAGTACAAGATCGTGATCCTGTCGGCGAAGGAGGCCACCGGCCTCGACACCTGGCTGCGCCGCGAGAAGTACAACATCCCCAAGGGCGCGGGGCCGCTGCTGCGACCGTACGTCGAGGGCGGGATGAAGTTCTTCGTCGCCAAGGTGGATCCGAAGAAGGTGAAGTTCGTCGACGGTCGAGCCGATCTCTCGCCGCTGCGGTTCCACTACGATCACGATCGCTTCGAGCTGCCGATCCGTCTCGGCCTCGCGAACTCGACGGGCACGCAGGATCTGATCGTCAGCATCCTCGCGCCCGGTCAGCGCTACGAGACCGCGAACTACAAGAACGTGTTCATCCCGACCAACCTCGACGTCACCAACGACGTCCGCGATCGATTCGGCTCGTTCTACGCGTCGCTGTTCGACCGCACGCTCGAGAAGAACCCCGGCGCGGTGATCACCGAGTACGCGTGGCAGGCGTCGACCTGCGACCCGTGCCCGGGGCCGCAACTCAACGGCAACGACTTCATGACGCTCGGCGCCGACGTCATCGACGGTGGCCAGGCCTCGCAGCAGATCGCCACGCCGCCGTCGCCGAACGGTGGGATGCCGAGCCCCAACATGCGCCGGCCGCCGATGCGCCCGCGTAGCTGGGGCAACGACTTCGTGCTGACACGGCTGCACGCGCGCTACGGCAAGGACATCAAGGACGATCTGGTGTTCAAGGCGGCGACGCCGATCGTCGGCGGTCGCGAGTTTCTCACCGACGGCAAGAAGCTCGAGGAAGGTGCGAAGCCGGCGGGCACGAACAACTTCCAGGGTCGCTACGCGATCCGCCATCGCTGGACCGGGCCGGTGTCGTGTCAGAACCCGCGCCGCAACGTGTGGGGCGGTCCGCCGAACGGTGGTGGGCCGCAATCGAAGGCGGCGCTCAACCTCGCGTTCGCACCGCGCGGTCAGGTCGAGCTCGGCAAGTCGATCAAGCAGGACGTGCCGGAGCTCGGGCTGCGCAAGGGCGTGCTCGAGCCGATCAAGAAGAAGTAGTCACGGGCGCGCGAGGACGCGCGTGTCACGGCTGGTTGCCGGTGAGGCTCGGCAGCTCCTCGAGGTTCGGCACCAGGATGATCTCGATCCGGCGGTTGAGCTCGCGGTTGGGCTCGGTGTCGTTCGGCGACACCGGATCGAACTCGCCGTAGCCCGAGGCGGCGAGGCTCTTCGACGGGAACTGCTGCTTGATCATGAACTGGACGACGCTGTTGGCGCGCGCCGTCGACAGGTACCAGTTGTTCTTGAACTGCGCGGTCTTGATCGGCTGGCTGTCGGTGTGGCCGGCGACGACGAACCGGCGATCCTTGAACTGCATCAAGATCGCGACGACCTCGGTCAGCGCCTTCTCGCCATCCTTCGAGAGATCCGCCGAGCCACTCGGGAACAAGATCCCCGACGGCAGCTTGAGCGTCATCTGACCGTTGCGGAACACCACCTGCAACTTGCCCGTGTCGACCAGCGCGCGGAACTTGTCCTGCAGCGCCTTGTACGCGGCGATCCGCTTCTCGGCTGCTTCCTTCTGGCGACGCAGCTCGGCGAGCTCGGCCTCGGTCGCGGCCTTCTCCTTGGTGACCTTCCCGATCTCTGCCTTGGTGGCCTCGTCGAGCTGACCGAGCTGCCCCTGCAGGTCCTTGATCTTGTCGGCGAGCGACTTCTCGGTCGCGGCCGACTTCTTCTGGTGGTCGGCCATCTCGGCCTGGAGCCGTGCGTTCTCCGCGAGCGACTTCTTGTAGGTCGACTTCTTGACGCAACCGGTGAGGGCGAGGGCCAGGAGCAAATACCGCATGGCGCGGAGGGTATCGAAAACTCGTCCCGCGAGCGGCGGTTCCATCCAGTTCCACCCACTGCGGTTGCCACCGGCAGCTCGAGTTGCCAGTCGATCCCCGTCCCGGCGTGGTCCAACCGCTCGATCAGGCAGGCCCTGACGCGGTACGTCGCTTGCTTCGCGCGCGTGTATCAAAATGACTTCGCTTACGCGCGCACTGCTCCTCTCCACCCTGGTCGCCGCCTGCGGCGCCGAGAAGCCCGCCCTCGACCCGTCGGCCCTCGACCAGATCGACATCAACGGGACCGGCAAGGAAGACTCGTTCCGCTTCCCGACCAACAAGGGCTCGCTCGGCATGAACGAGGCGGCCAACGGTCGCGTCACCCGCACCCGGGCGTTCCACGCCTACGACTACACCTATACCGGCCAGTCGGGGCTGACCCGCCTCGACGTCCGCAGCACGGTCGGCGAGGACATGTTCCTCGTCGCGTACCGCCGCGAGGGCAACTTCTGGGTGCTCGCGGATTACAACGACGACTGTGGCGACGGCTCGCTCAACGCGTGTCTCGCGCTGCCGACCACGGCCGGTCAGTACCGCCTGATCGCCACCACCTACGACGCGATGGTCGGCACGCCGATCGCCGCCGACTACGAGCTCGCGATCACCTGCAAGGACGGCGACTGCCTCGCGCGCCACTGCGGTGGCTTCGCCGGGCTGCAGTGCGAAGACGGCGAGTTCTGCAGCTTCGGCGAGGGCGACTTCTGCGGCGCCGCCGATGCGATGGGCACCTGCGCGCGGAAGCCGGAAGCGTGCACCGCGCAGTTCGACCCGGTCTGCGGTTGCGACGGCAACACCCACGGCAACGCGTGCGAAGCCGCGGCGGCCGGCACCTCGGTGGTTCACGCCGGTGCCTGCGAGACCGCATGTGGCGCCCGTGCCGGTGACACCTGCAGCGACGACCAGTTCTGCAAGTTCGAGCTCTCCGCGATCTGCGGTCGCGCCGATGCGCAGGGCGTCTGCGAGTCGCGCCCGGAGACCTGCACGCAGCAGGTCGAGCCGGTCTGCGGTTGCGACAACCAGACGTACTCGAACTCGTGCTTCGCGGCTGTGGCCGGCGTCGGCGTCCTCTCCGAAGGCGCCTGCCCGTAAGCAGCCCTCGGGCTCACCCGAGAGATGGTGAGCCGAGAGCCTATTCGAGGACGTTGATCAGCGTCAGCGCGGTCGACTCGACGCGAAACACCTTGCCTCGCGTCGACGCGACGGAGGTCGAGGTCGACAAGAAGTCACCCTCGTCGATCACCCAGATGCTCTGGGTCGGTCCTCGCACGACCGCGACCGGCAGCACGGCGGTGACCCCGAGGTTGAGGGGGACGAGCCCGGCGGTCTGATCGAACGCGAGCTGATAGCCCGTGTAGACGTGCGGGATGCGGCCGAGCGCGCCCTCGCGATCGAGGATGCAGGCGGTATCGCCCGGATAGGTCGGGTCGACGAGGGTGATCCCGAACGAGCGGTTGCGAAAGCGGATCGCCGGAGCCTGACGCTCCCGGAGCTCGCTCCCGTCGACGGCGCAGTCCGCGCCATAGATCGGTGCGACGTCGGTGGTCTCGGCGGTGAGCGCGCACGGGTTCGGACCGACGGAGCCGTCGGCGAGGCGACCGGTGATCGGATCCGCGCTCGGGTCACACGCGGGCGGGTCGAGCGGGATGCGCCCCACGAGGAGCTCGTTCGCCGCCGGATCGCGCACGCACCGCCCCGACGCGTCGGTGATGATCGGGTGCAGGAAGCCCGAGCGCGAGCCGAGGACGGCGAAGGCCTCGCCCGCCTGGAGCTGGTAGCGCTGCGGGGCGTTGACGCAGGCCTGTGGTGGCACGACGCCTTCCATGCAGAACCCCGCCTGGCAGACGGTGCCCGACGCGCACTGATCGGTGGCGGTGCAGCGCAGCTGGCAGCGCTTGCCGGTCGCGAGTGCCGGGCGATCCGGATCGGCGACGCAGCTCCACGACAGCGGATCCGCGGAGGTGCTGTCGAAGCTCGGATGGACGTCGTTGGCGTCGCGCGCCACGAGGTCCGCGAGCGTCTCGCACTGGGCATCATCGACGCATCCGTCGACGGGCGTGGTGCGCAGCGTGTGCCGCCGCGGGAGCAAGCGGACCTCTCCGCTCTCCGCCGAGGCCACGGTGTAGCGCCGCAGCGACGTGAGGAACGGCCCGCAGGTCTCGACCAGGCGATCGGCCTCGTCGTCGAGCAAGCACGCGCCGAGGCTCTCGACCTCGCTGTCGGGGTGCACGAAGCACCGATACCCCGTCGGACAATCGAGGTTGCCGCTGGAGGGATCGCAGCCGCGCAGCTGCGCGATGTCGAACGTCTCGACGCCGGCGCGGCAGAACGGGTGTGCGGGATCGACGACGTGCATCCCCGAGCCGTCGACGCGAATCTCGCCCTCGCGCACGATCGGACCGTCGACCGCGGTGGACGCCGTGTCGCCCGACAGCGTGCCCTCCCAGGTCATCGTCCACGTCTCGGACGAAGCCACCGCCCCGAGATCGGGGAAGGTTTGATCGCGGACCGCTTCAGGTGCGGCGAACGAGGTCTCGTACACGGCGCGCTCGCTGTCGCTGCCGGTGCAGCGCAGCCGGCGGAACCCGGGGAGCGTGAACACCTTGGTGCTGGAGACGAAGTCGGTGCCGAAGTTGCGGACCGGATCCTCGGTCGAGCGCGGCCCTCCGGTCACCGTGTCGGTGTCGGGAGCATCGACCTCGCAGAGCGCGTTGATCACTCCGTCCTCTTCCTGTTGCGCCAGGGCCCCGCGGTCGGAGATCGCATCGCGCAGCTGATGGGCGACGAGCAGAGGCATCTGCGTGAGCAGCGGCCTGACCGTGGAGAACACGTCGCGACGATCGTCATCGTCGATGTCGACGACGAACACGCCGCCGTTGCTCGCGCTGATGATCGCGAAGTAGCCGATCAACCTCTCCGGGTCGTTCTCGAGCCGGGTGTCGGACTCGATCGCCTCGGAGCGGATGATGTCGAGGGAGAGCGGCACCGCGTCACCGAGCAGCTGGATGCCCGGACCGCGCGCGCCCGCTCGCCGCGCGGGGGTCCGCGGATCGCCGACCGGCAAGCACGACAGCAGCCGGACATCCGTGATGTCTCGCAGGAACCTCGAATCGACCTGCGTATCGCACTCGAGGCCGACATCGAGCACGTCGGCGACGCGCACGGTGTTGTCGGTCGCGATCGCATAGACGAACTGCGACTGACCACCCGGGGCCAGCTCGTCGGCGATCGTGTGGAGCTCGCCGCCCATCCCGATCTGCGGGGTCAGCGCGAGTTGCCGAACTCCGAGAGTTCCGGTGGGATCCTCGAGCGCGACCTGGACGATCGCTTCGGGTAGGGACGTCGTCGCGGAGAGGTCGACGACGGTGATCGCCGAGGAGTTATCGGCACCGATCGCGAGCCTGCGGCGCGCCGTGCGTGCGTCGTGCTCGAGATCCAGCGCGACGGGATGGACGCCCGCCTGGCGCGGCTCGGCGCTGCACTCGTCGGGGCAGGTCAGCGTCGCGAGCTCGACCGCCTGCAGGATCGCCGGGGCTCCGACATCGTCGAAGCGCACGCCGCCGACCACGCGTGTCGTGGCGACGTCGACGGCGGCGACCAACCGGCAGCCCGGGTACGCGACGTAGACGAGGCCGTCGGCACCCGTCGAGGTCGCCGGGCAGGCCTTGCCGATCGCCGTGCTCGATGGCTCGACGACCATCGTCGCGGGCTTCGCGCGCAACGGGACTCCGCTCGCGTTGGTGACGTCGAACCGGCGAACGTCGATCGGCGTTGCCGTATCGGCATCGACGGCGCTCGCGACATCGAGCACCGAGACATCGCACGAGCCCGCGTTCGCGGTGACGACCTTGCAGCCACTGCGATCGGTGACGATCGCGATCGGCTCCTCGCCGACGCTGATCGCGTTCTTCCCCGGGGTCAGCGGAGCAGCGTCGAGCACGGAGATGTCACCGCCGGCGAACGACGTCGACGGCTTGGTCGTGAACTGCGCGAGGGCCACGGTGCCCGGTGCGGTCTGGAGGATGAACGCGAACCAGCTCACGCTGCCGACCGCGACCCCGCCCTGCTTCGTCAGATCCTCCTGGCCCGGAGGAACCGGCGCCGGATCTGCGGTGTCGTGAATGCCCGAGCGAATATCGCAGGCGGTGGTCGGCATCGCCGACAGCACGACCTCGTCATCGACCGATGCCATCGTCTGATCCGCGCGGTCGTCGGGGATCAGGCGCAGCCCACCCATGCACGCGAACGTGATCCCGGTGGGGCGATCGAGGTTGAGCTGGCTGACCGTGGTCTCTGTCGTGTCGCCACACCCGAGCACGAGTGCGGCCGCGAGCATGATCTTCATTCGTCCCTCGCAGTTCCGATCCGGAGCACCACGCGATCGCGCAGCGGAGAGTCCTGGCGCGCCTCGAGCACGGCGATCGTGTCCTCGAGAAAGTTCGTCACGTAGACGCGACCGCGGGTGGGCGACGCGGCGACGTCGAACGCACCGCGCCCGACGGTGACGATCTCGGCGACGACGGCGCTCGGATCGATCACGTAGACCTGGCCATCCTGGAAGCAGGTCACGTAGAGCCGGTCGCCATCCGTCCCCGGCAACACCGCGAGTCGGCTCGCGACCCGGCAGACGTCGAACGCGCCGACGAACCGGTTGCGCGGGGCCGCGGCATCGAGCGACGTGTCGAAGATCTGGAGCGACGGTGGCTCGCGATTGACCGCGTACAGGCGATCGCCTCCACGACCGAACTGCAGCGCGCGCGTATTCGCGGATCCGCCGGAGTTACCTCCGACGCCATCGAGGAAGAAGTAGTCGCCCTGGAGCAGGAACGGAGCGGCGCCGTTGACCGGGCGGCCGACGGACAGCGTCTGGACGCGATCCTCGTGGCTGCTGCCGACGTAGATCGTCCCGCCTTCGCGGACCGCGACCCCGCTCGCGCCGACATCGCCATTCGAGTCGGAGAGGAACAGGCCGCTGGTGACGTCGGCGATGGTCGCCGGAGCGTCCGGTGGTGAGTCGAGGAGCGTGACCGCACCGGAGGTCAGGTGCGAGACGATCGCGAACTGACCGGCGGTCCCGACCGCCGCGTCGAATGGCTCGTCGGGGATGAACGAGTCGTCGTCGATCGCGGCGAGGCGGTGGGCGTCGTCGCAGGTCTCGCCTCCGCACGCGAGCGCGGCGCCGTCCCAGTCGAGCCAGGTGATCGAAGGATCGCCGCGCGTCGGCACGAACAAGCGTGACCGGCCGTCGCCACGATCCTGGATCGCGATCGCGGTGGCGAAGTTCCCCGTGCGTGTGGCTGCCTCCGGTCGCAGGAACAGCGACTCCTCGCAGATCAGCGTCTCCACATGATCGGGATCGCCGGCGCACCCGTCGGGGATCTCGCCGAGGTCCCAGCCCGCGATCACCTGATCGACGAGCTCGAGATCGATCACCGAGATCGTCCCACCGTTGTACTGGAGGTCCGAGTTCGCGCTCGCGACGAACAACACGTTCTCCGCGGGAGAGACGGCCAGGCCGGTCGGAAAGAACAACCGATCGACGGGCGCCTGCACGGCATCGACCGAGGCCGTACACCCGGCAACCACGAGTCCAGCCATCACGAGCTTCACGGCCGACTCCGACCGAGAGGTCACGCGATGGGTTGTTCGCTGAAATATTCAGCAACCATGTTGCGGGACATTTCAAACGCGTCGAGTCGACGGATCGCCGGGCACAGTGCAGCCGTGAAGCGATGGATCGTGCGAGCCGCCGTGCTCGGTGTGGTCGTGGCCAGCGTGCTGCTGATCATCCGCAGGCCATGGAGATCGACCGCACCGACGGTCACGTTCAGTACCGTCGCGGTCAGCAAGGGTCCGATCTCGGCGCAGATCACGGCGAACGGCACGCTGTCACCGCGCAGCACGACGCAGGTCGGGGCGCAGGTCTCGGGTCGCGTGATCGAGCTCCACGCGGACTTCAACGATCGCGTGAAGAAGGGCCAGCTGCTCGCGAAGCTCGACGAGCAGGTGCTGCTCGCCCAGCTCGATCAAGTCCAGGCCGCGTATGATCTCGCGCACGCCAACCGCCTCAAGGCCGAGGTCACCTTCGCCGATGCGAAGCGACAGCTCGCGCGCCAGCAGGCGCTGCAACAGCAACAGCTGGTCTCGGGCGCGACGCTCGAAGCGGCCGAGGTCACGCGCGACAGCGCAGCCGCGGCCCTCGAGGCGAGCCGCGCGCAGGTGCAACAGGCGACGGCAACGCTGAAGCAGGCACGCACGAACCTGTCGTACGCCGCGATCTATTCACCCGTCGACGGCATCGTGCTGTCGCGGGCCGTCGAGCTCGGGCAGACCGTCGCCGCCTCGCTCCAGGCCCCGGTGCTGTTCACGATCGCCGAGGATCTGACGCGCATGCAGATCGACAGCGCCGTCGCGGAGGCCGATATCGGCCGCCTGCGCGAGGGCATGACGGCCGCGTTCACCGTCGACGCGTTCGCCGGCAAGACCTTCGAGGGAGTGATCCGCCAGGTCCGCAACGCGCCGACCACGACCTCGGGAGTCGTGACCTACGACGCGGTGGTCGACGTCGACAACGCGCAGCTCGAGCTGCGGCCCGGGATGACGGCGAGCGTGACGTTCGTGCTCGACCACGTCACCGAGGCCGTGCGGATCCCGAATTCGGCGCTGCGCTTCAAGGTGTCGCCGGATCAGCTGATGGCGATGCTGGGTGACCGCGCACCCGCGCTCGGTCCCGGTGGTCCCGGGGATGCGATGAAGCTGGCGATGGGTGCGCCGCGCGGCGGAGGAAACATGCCGCCTCCCCCGCCGGATGCACCGCCGATGATGGGTGGCGAGCTCGGCTCGAAAAAGGCCGCGCCGACGGATCGCAAGGTGGTGTGGAAGCTCGTCGGTGATCAGCCGCAGCCGGTCGCGATCAAGGTCGGGCTCAGCGACGGCTCGCTCACGCAGCTCCTCGAGGGCGAACTCCACGCCGGTGACCTGCTGATCACCGAAGTGAGTGGGCTGCCGTCGTCGGGGATGCCGCGCAAGATCGGCGTGTTCTAGGAGCAGCCCTTCGCGAGCGGGTTGTCCTGGCACTCCTTGCTGATCGTGCGGCCCTTCGCGCGCTGCGCCTTCGCTGCCGCCGCCTTGGCCGCGGCGATCTTGGCTTCCATCTCCGCCTTCTCTCGACGCAGCTCCTCGAGCTTGGCCTTGGCGTTCGCGCGATCCGCGTCGCTCTGCGCGGCGACCACCGAGTCCACCGCGGTGGTCACGCGCTTGTCGAGCTCCTCGAGATCGTACGTCAGCTTCTCGACCCGCCCCTGCACTTCGACCGCGAGCCTGACGGCCTCGTCGGCCTCGCGCTCGGCCTGGTCGCGCGCGGCCTCCGCCTCGACGACGCGCTCGGACTCGGTCTGCCACGGCCGCTCGGCTTCGACGGGCTTCGTCGCGACACCGCCGCGCTCGCACAGGTAGTACGGCTTCCCCTCGTGCTCGAACGGCCGGCACGCGCCGACGTCACGCGGGGGCTTGGAGCTACCGCAGGAGACAACGAACACGAGCAGGGCGAGGCGCATGCCGACGAGCCTACTCCGTCTGCCACCAGTCGTGATGCGGCGGGATTCCCCACGGTGCCCGCGCGCGCGCCGCCCCGAGCAGGCGGGCATCGAGCGCGCCGGTGTCGAGCGGCATCTCGATCCCGACGCGGCCACACGCGTCGGCGAGGAACGCGAGGGCCGATCGCACGTGCGGACCGTCGAGCGGGCTCCACGTCGACGCGCTGTCGGCGTGTTGCTGGAACGTCAGCCGCGCGCGCAGCAGCTCCTCCGAGTGGCAGACGAACCAATCATCGACCAGCTCGCCGCGATCGCCGTGACAACCGAGCGCGAGGATCGCCGGGATCAGCGCGCCGAACGGACGCGCGCTCAGCGCGATCTCGAAGTCGCGCAACCGATCCTCGACGCGCGGGCGATCCAGATCGAGCAGCTCGAGCACCTCGGCGACCGTCAGCGTGGTGTTGCCCGAGTGGCGCTGCGCGATCCGGATCGTCCGCTCGACC
>Ga0075163_10002286_pt1 | contig 25854 bp, 21 predicted proteins | sample JI1023141ADNA_FD_71478 | JGI IMG/M metagenome (GOLD analysis project Ga0075163, IMG submission 71478) | Wastewater effluent complex algal communities from Wisconsin, to seasonally profile nutrient transformation and Carbon sequestration -... | ecosystem: Engineered > WWTP > Effluent > Algae... | reverse complement strand
TGGATTTGCACCTGAAGTCGACTTTAGAGATTCACCCGTATAACGCTGCGTAAAGAAATCTAACCAACCAATCACAGCACGAATAATTTTAAAAGGTGCGTATAAAATATCTTTAAGTGAACTCCCACGATAACTCTGATTTTTATATGGACGTTTAAGGAAATACAGTTGCCCCGTTGCATCGATTTGTGGCTTATAAAAATCATAGCGAGGATCACTGATCATTGTTTCAAGCTCCCCTGTCTTGAGATTTAAACGACAAATTTCTTTGGGCCCAACACTGACATTGCCTTGTTGATCATAGGCAAAACCACAACTATCGTAATACACAATATCAGGCTGTTGAGGATCAAAACAAGGATGCTCATCTTGGCAATCCCCTTCAGTAATATATTGAAGTCGACTTGAGTCCAGCCCTAGCACACAAAGATGACGTTCATAAGCATATCCTTTGCTCGCCGATAAAATTAACCGTTTATTCTGAGCTTCATAATCCAGATGATGGACAACAAACTCATTATTCCTCAACACGAGCGCTTCTGCTTGCTGCGGGTCTAGCAATGATTTGATATAGATTGCACAACCATCTTGTAATCGTGCTGCATAAATCATCTGCTGATCATCGGTTAATACTGCATCAACAGGAAAAATATTGGCAAATTCATCAGCATCATCATACTGGCTCATCCCCATAAATTGAGCACCAGTACCTGTTGTTTTCCATTGCTTACGTTGCTTAATTTCTTGCAAATTTTTCTTATATTGACTCACGGCTTGGCAATCAATGCTTTGCGTTTTTTGACCTTGAAGTTGATGGAGTGCTTGATTTGATAAATATAATAAAGATGACATGTAATCGTGTTCCTAACTTATCATTTTTAGCATTCACGATATTGATTTAACCCAATAGTGAATGCCTTGATTATCTAGATTTCTTATTAAATTTGAATAAAACGTTGCTGAAAATTATGTTTTAAGGCTGTTTCAAATATGGCCATGCAGCTTTCATATAAATGAACATCGACCATAAGGTCAAAATAACAGCAGCATAAAGCAGCGCATAAGCCCACATTTCCAATGGTTTCCAATTCAATAAAAACACACTGATCGCAATCATTTGAAATGCTGTTTTATATTTCCCGACAGTTGAAACTGCAACGCTCGTACGGGCACCCAATTCTGCCATCCACTCACGCAGTGCAGAAACGGTGATTTCACGAGAAATAATGACAATTGCAGCAAAAGCCATTGAAATCGTCGGTTGCCATTGCACCAGTACAATCAATGCAGCAGCAACCATCAACTTATCAGCCACAGGATCAAGAAAACGACCGAAAGCAGAGGTCTGATTTAAAGTTCGTGCCAAATATCCATCAAACCAATCCGTAATTGCTGCCAGTACAAATATTGCTGTGAGCACCAAATGACGCATCATGCCGCCATTATGCTCAGCAATTCCAATTGCTGGTGGCCAATATGCAATCACCAAAAAAACAGGAATGAGGGCAATACGTGCCAAGGTCAAAATATTAGGAATGTTCAGGATTTGCCCTGTACTCATAAACACCGCCATGTTGTTTGCATCAAATAAGCATGTCGCATAAAGGATGTGCCGAGATTGTATCCATATGTAAGCAACTTTATACGAAATGCATCGCAGTGTCGACTAGGCAAAAACGGCAACTGTTTGTCTGAGTATCGCAATCAGGCGATTTTCACGATCCCAAAGATAGGCGTATTCCGTTGAATAGCCATGTTCAGCATATTCAGTCACCACCTTATATTTAAACCAGTCCTGTAGTTGATTTGCAATTGGATGCAAATAGGTAATCTGCCATGTTAATGAGCTTGCAGGCGCAGGAGTTTTAAACATCGGTAACACACCTGGTGGCCAGACATCCATTAAAGCGAAAAGATCTGCCAATTTCATGTCACGGTTTGTATGCAAATCAGGACTAAAACGACTCCAGCCACCAAAATCAGGCAGTTTACTACCCGCCATAGGATAGCTTCCCTCAGCCCAACAGAGTTCAAACTGTTGTAAACATTGTGGCATCAAACCTTCGATATAAGCCGTCTTATCCAATTGTTCAGGTTGAGGATAATGAGGGACTTGTGGCAAATTCTGAACATGAATACGAGATTCGCGCTGTGCCCCAAAACTTGCAATGAGGATGCTTTGCACAGCATCGTCTTGCCATAATCTAACTTCTAAGGTGGTGACTGACTTGCCTTGTCGTAAAACCTCAGCCGTAAGCTTGGCTTGTCCTTCTTGTACAGGCCCAACAAAGGTTATATTGCAGCTTAATAACTGTTTTGCAGCATCATTCACGACACTCAAGGCTTTTTGTGCAAGTAGACCTGCAACTAAACCGCCAAATACGGTACGACCTTGTAACCATCCTGATGGAATATCAATCCATTCTTGATGTTCAACCTGCTGGTATAACGGAAGCAATGACATGTTTTTTCCTTAATCGTCAAAACATCTCATCTTTGAATGTTTTTATCTATTTGTGAATGATCATTGACGCATCAGTCATTGGGAGATTTGGTCACTCCTTTAACACTGGAACTTATAATTTATCTAAATAGAGTTCTAGTGGCACCCCAAGCCAAGTCGCATATGTCGTATGTGCTTCAATTTCATGATCGAGAATCGGATGAATCAAAACAGAAAAGCCTAAACATTCTTGGCTAAGCATTTGGTGTACATAGTCAGCATCTACATTTTCATATTCGAGTTGAAACATCGGTTTTGGTAAAGGACCTACTGCACGGTTTAATAACCGTCCAACAAAAATCCGCTTTGGAAAAATGTGTAAAAGATGCTCTCTTAAACAGATAATTTCTTGCTCATCTTCTAGATCAAAAAAAATATGGGCATGGTATTGCATAGATTGGCACCTACTATTCATGCAAAATCTTATAAATTGTTCTCGCCATCACTTCACCCAAACCCGATACCAACATCAACTCTTTTTCTGATGCTTTTAATACCCCTTGTATGCCACCAAAATGAGTCAGTAAATCTCGGCGACGTTTGGGTCCTAGTCCTGGAATCGCCTCCAAGACCGAACTACTACGGCGTTTATCACGCTTTGCCCGATGCTTAGTAATCGCAAAACGATGGGCTTCATCTCGCACTTGTTGAATGAGATGTAATGCTTTGTGATCTTCAGGCAATTGAATCTTGGTGCCATCGGTGAAATGCAGCGTTTCTAATCCCGGCTTACGCCCTTCACCTTTAGAGACACCAATCATAAAAGCATCAAGCGCTAATTCTTGCATGACCTCCATCGCCATATGCAATTGCCCTTTACCACCATCAATCAAAAGCAGGTCAGGTAACATATTTTTTTTATAACGGCGTATCAACGCTTGGCGCATCGCCGCATAATCATCACCACCCGTAATATCCTGAATCGCGAATTGGCGATAATCTCGTTTTCTCGCCCCACCTTGATCAAAGACCACACAAGAAGCGATCGGTGCTTCACCCATAGTATGACTGATATCAAAACATTCAATCCGATCAATTGGACGACCCACCACTTGTTCAAGTTGGTGAAACCGTTCTGTCAATTCTAGATGATTACTGAGTTTGCCTTTAATCGCATGTTGTACATTCATTTGCGCCAGTTCTAGCCACTCAGCTCGCGTCTCACGCACTTTATGTTTAATCTGTACTTTCTTATTAAACGTTTGTTGTAATGCCTCTTCCAACTGTTTCTGATCTGGGATATCGACATTAATAATCAGTTCTGTTGGTACTTCATCAGCCACTTGAAAATAAAAGTTTGCCATAAAATCGCTCAGCATTTGAGCCAAATCATCTCCCAACATATCAGGAAAATAACTTTTACCACCCAGCATCCGTCCATTACGCACATACATGATTTGCACACAGGTCACACCCGCTTGATAGGCAATCGCCAAAATATCGGCTTCGCCCTTGATTTTAAATACTGCTTGTTGTGCCTGAACCTCTCGCAATAAAGCCAAACGATCGCGATAAAATACCGCTTTTTCAAATTCGAGTGCTTCGGCAGCTTGCTCCATTTTTCCAATCAGTTCTTGGTTGAGTTCTTTGGTGTCACCCTGTAAAAAACGAATCGTATTATCAACATCATCTTTATACGCCTCAGGGCTAATCAAACCCACACAGGGTGCGGTACAACGCTTGATTTGATACTGTAAACAAGGGCGTTTACGTTGAGAGAAATAACTATTTTCACACTGACGTACATTAAAGAGTTTTTGCAAAATCAGTAAGGTATCTCTAGCACTATAGGCACTTGGATAAGGGCCAAAGAACTTACCAATTTGATGCTTGCCTTTACCACGTCCACTGGCAATCCGTGGATAAGGCTTATCTGCTGAAACGAAGATATAGACGTAAGATTTATCGTCACGCAACATAATATTGTATGGCGGACGATGTAATTTAATCAGATTTTGTTCGAGTAATAATGCTTCAGTTTCAGAACGAACAACTAAGCTTTCTATATCATAAATACGGGCAACCAAGGCCTGTGTTTTTGGATGGTCAATGGTTTTAACAAAATAGCTCGATACACGATTCTTTAAATTCTTTGCCTTACCGACATACAATAACTCCCCGTCTTTACCTAGCATTTTATATACACCAGGCAATTGGGTCATATGAGCAAGTATTTTCTCAATGTGTTCACGAGCGTTTGGATTCACAGAAAACCTTATTTAACCAATTCAATCACTAATCCTAATTCAATATCATGGGGACTCGTAGCTGAAAAGTCTAGCCAAACATAAGCTTGTAGCACATGAAGCGATCATATTAAATTAGAGCCCTGTGAGCGTTTTCAGCATAATTTAATCACCTATTCTAGAGCCGAAAATATATCTAAAGCATCATAAGACACGGTTTTTTTAGCACCATCTATCGTAATGCGCTGATGGGTAAGAAATGACTTCGGAAATCCATATTGGACATAAGGATAAAATTTTGCATTTAAGAATATTGGTTTGAGCTTTTGAAAATCTTTATTTGACTCATCACTGAGATAAATACTTGGATAGCCAACTTGTTCGACATCTCCATCTTCATTTACCAATAATTCCAAAGTTAAATATCGGTTTTCCTGACTTAACTCATTTGCATTAAAGTTTGTAATTTTAGGGGGAATCCGATATTGAGGAGCCTCAGATAAACTCTTAATTTTCGTTAAGTCTATATAATTATGTGCTTTCCAACTACATTTCAGATCATTTTCTGTGATTTTCTTTAAAATGTGACCATCCTCCATCTCGAAAGAAACATGAAAGGTATATTTTTGTTTCTTGGCAAGATTTTGAATAAGCTCCCTACAAAAAATTGCCGTCGTCATTTTATTAAATCTCTGATCAAGCGCATTTATTTTATCTTTTCCAAAAATATCTTTATTTAAGCTCCCATTCGTAAAGACCAAATTTATATGAAAACCTAAGTTGCCATCTTGATGAAAAAATATTTTGATATCACCATTATCCCAACGGTATCGGTTCATTTTCTCTAATTGATATCGGTTCATTTTCTCTAATTGGTATCGTTTTATTTTCTCTAATTGGTATCGTTTTATTTTCTCTAATTGGTATCGTTTTATTTTCTCTAATTGGTATTGGTTCATTTTCTCTAATTGGTATTGGTTGACCTTTTCCAACTGTTCACGTTTTTCTGTAGATATTATCGGCTTTCTCTCTAGTGTTTTTTCTTTAGTCTCTTTTGGATTCTTCTGAATAGTTGGGTGATTCGGCAAAGTCTCTTGCAAAATAAGAAATAGAAGCAATGCTAGAAATATGGTTGTATTTATTGACATTATTTTTAGCCCAAAACATATAAATTGACCACTAAATTATGGTCATCTAGAACGCATATCTCAAAATAAAAAAGCGCATCTTTCGATTTAATGCTGATCAATTAAGCGCAATGTCATTATTACTGATTGATAAATTTCCACTAACCCCTCTTTGAAAAATAGGGGAACACCATTGAATTTTGAAATACACTCACCTTTGAAAAAGGTGAGAAGCATCGCTTCACAAGGGGAGGATTAAAAATGTTTAACTGACCGGCATTACATCTTTCGATCCGCTTTCAACAAAAAGCCTATTATTTAATCAAGCATTAAAGATCAGATATTTTCCCTCGATTTACAGTCTCACTTGGATAAAATACCAACTTCAATGCTTGATCTAACTAATTTCAATTCACACTCTTTCGCTATTTTAATTTCCAAAAAGAATCTCTAAAAGTGTACGAGAATGAGGTTGGTCTCCTGATTTTTTTATTTCTAATGTTGGAGCTTCTAAACTTCTTATTTCAACAGGTTGCTTAATTAAAACGGATTTAGCTTTACCATCTACAATATAAGGATAAAACTTTGCATTCAAAAATACAGGTTTTAATTTTTGATATACGTTATCAGACTCATCACTAAAATAAATACTTGGAAATCCAACTTTTATAACATCACCATTTTCATTAATCAATAGTTCAATTTCTAATTTTCGAGTTTTCCAATCTAACTCGTATGGATAAAAACCTGGTATTTCTGGAGAAATTCTATATTTTAAAGGCAATAGATACCTATTCTTATTTCCTGAGCTAGAAGTAAAATCAAGATAGTTATACTGCTCCCAATCACACTCAGAATTCTTTTTAGAAATTTCCTCAATAAATGAACCATTACTCTCCCGTAAAACCATATTCATGGTAATTAGATTTTTTTTGGTAACAATATTTTTGTTAAAAATCTCACAATTTCTAGATAACATTGTATTTTTTAGATATTCAATCATAATATTAGAATACTCTTTTGATCTTCCCTTGGGGAGAAAAAACTCTGTCTTAAAATTATTAAATTCTACCCAAGTAATCACAACACCGGAACCATCAGAATTTTTTCCTGTAAAATTATGTCTTTTAGTATGTTCGTTAAACATTTCGTTTAACTTAGATTGATTTATAATCTTATAATTCTGATCAACAATACCTGCTTTAACTAGTCTTTGGTCAAGAGCACTTGGTTCGTCATTTGTTAAATGTTCATCCGCCCATAGCATTTGAATCCCTGATGATATTAACAAACATAAAAGAACTTTTTTAGACACGATATTCCCCCGAATAGCTCAAACAATTAATTTAAAAATTTTGATTATCAAAATAAAAAAGCGCATCTTTCGATACGCTTTTAGCAGAAACTATTTTATTTAATCAAGCATTAAAGATCAAATAATTTCCCTGGGTTCATAATCCCATTCGGGTCAAAAGCCAATTTCAATGCTTTCATATATTCAATTTCTTCAGGCGAACGAGAATATTCCAAATATGGCTTCTTCGTCATTCCCACACCATGCTCGGCAGAGATCGAACCATCATATTTTTTCACCGTCTCAAACACATATTTATTCACGACCTGACACTTCGCGAAGAATTCATCTTTGGTTAAATTTTCAGGTTTTAAAATATTTAAGTGCAAGTTACCGTCACCAATATGACCGAACCAGCAGATTTCAAAGTCTGGATAGTTGTCTGCAACGATCGCATCAATTTCAGCAATAAACGCAGGCACATGCGTAATCAACACTGAAATATCATTCTTATAAGGAATATACGGCGCAATTGACTCTGAAATATCTTCACGTAAACGCCATAAGCTTTGTGCTTGCTCTAGACTTTGGCTCATTACACCATCAATCACCCAACCTTGTTCCATACAATGCTCAAAAATCTGCATTGCTTTGTCCATGATTGGTTCATACGGTGCTTCAAATTCGAGTAATACATAGAATGGGCAAGTTGTTTCAAATGGACGTTGTACATGACCACGATCCAGCACTTTTTGCATTGCCACTTCACCAAAGAATTCGAATGCCGTTAAGTCGATTTCTTTTTGGAAAGCATGTAATACAGGCATCACCGCTTCAAAGTCAGGCGTACCCAATACCATCACTTGTAAATTGTGTGGTTGACGCTCAAGTTTAATCTCAGCTTCCGTGACTAAACCCAGTGTGCCTTCACCACCAATAAATAAATGCTGTAATGCATAACCTGTGGCATTTTTAATCATGCCTTTATTTAAACGTAAAATGTCGCCTTTACCCGTCACCACGGTTAAACCAAGTACCCAGTTACGTGTCATACCATATTTGATGACTTTGATACCGCCTGCGTTAGTCCCGATATTTCCACCGATTTGGCTTGAACCTGTTGATGCAAAATCAACTGGATAGTACATGCCCTGTTCTTCGGCGTAGTTCTGCAATTGTTCAGTCACTACACCTGCTTGTACACGTACCATACGATCCGCAGGGAAAAACTCCAAGATTTGATTCATCTTGTCAAAGCTAATCACGATTTCGCCATTGGCCGCGACTGCACCTGCCGAAAGTCCTGTACGACCACCCGATGGCGTAATCGCGATATTGAATTGATTGGCAAGTTTGACAATCGCTTGAACTTGCTCAGTACTTGAAGGGAAAACGATGACTGATGGGTTCGGATCAAAATGTTTGGTGTGATCTCGCCCCCAATTTTCCAAACTATCGGCATCGGTTTTAATACGGCTTTCACCCACAATTGCAGTTAATTGGGTTAGTAACTCAGGTGTCAAATCGACTGAAGCATTCATCGTTTACAGACCTAGCAAGAAGTAAATATCGGGCTTTTGGATGGCAAAATAATATTTTTCAATCCCTTAAAGAAATAGGTATCGAAACATCCAAAATATAGAAACGCGAGCGAAAACATCAAACTTTAAATTCATCAGTTTGATTATCGTATTTCTTTATTTTACATGTAAGCAGCCAAGGGATAAAGCACAGGATAAGGATACTGTCATAACAAAATGTGTATAAACACGATAATTCATTCGAAACTGAAAAATTATCAACAATTATGCTGCGCTAATTTTAAACGAAATATCTATAAGTCAAAGCGGTATGCTATGATACGGCAACTAAATTTTGGCCTTTGTAGCGGAGCCGTAATGAGCCAACATCTATCACTACCGAAAGACAAAATCCGTTTCCTTCTGTTAGAAGGTGTGCATCAAAATGCCATCGACACTTTAAATGCAGCGGGTTATACCAACATCGATTCCCATAAAACAGCGCTTGAAGGCGAAGCTTTGAAAGAAGCCGTCAAAGATGCTCACTTTATTGGTATTCGTTCGCGTACTCAATTGACTGAAGAAATCTTTGCAGCGGCGAATAAATTGATTGCGGTAGGTTGTTTCTGTATCGGTACAAACCAAGTCGATTTAAAAGCAGCGATGTCTCGTGGTATCCCTGTTTTCAACGCACCATATTCAAATACACGTTCAGTTGCAGAATTGGTTCTTGCTGAAGCAATTTTATTACTTCGTCGTGTACCTGAAAAATCAAAAGATACACATGCAGGTGGTTGGAATAAATCTGCAGTTGGTTCTTTTGAGACTCGTGGTAAGACTTTGGGTATCATTGGTTACGGTTCGATTGGTTCACAACTTTCAGTTTTAGCTGAAAGCTTAGGTATGAAAGTTTGCTATTATGATGCGGTGACTAAATTACCGTTAGGTAATGCACGCCAAGTGGGTTCATTGGATGAACTTCTAGCAACTGCTGATGTGGTTTCTTTGCACGTTCCAGATGTTCCATCTACACGTAATTTCTTCAAAAAAGAACAATTCGCAAAAATGAAAGCAGGTTCGATCTTCATTAATGCAGCACGTGGTACATGTGTGATTATCGAAGATTTAGCAGATGCGATTAAATCAGGTCACATTGCGGGTGCAGCAGTTGATGTATTCCCGAAAGAACCAAAAGCAAATGGTGAAGAATTCCTATCTCCACTGCGTGGTTTAGACAACGTGATTTTAACACCGCACGTTGGTGGTTCTACCATGGAAGCGCAAGCAAACATCGGTCTAGAAGTTGCTGAAAAATTCGTTGCGTATTCAGATAAAGGTATGACGCTTTCTGCGGTGAACTTCCCAGAAATCGCATTACCACTTTCTGATGGTCAGCACCGTTTACTTCACATCCACAAAAACGTGCCAGGTGTGTTGTCTAAGATCAATACATTGTTTGCTGAACAAGGCATCAATATCTCTGGTCAATCTTTAATGACCAAAGGTGATATTGGTTATCTAGTGATGGATGTTGACGCATCTGCTTCTCAAGAAGCGCTTGATACCTTAAGCCAAGTTGAAGGCACAATTCGCGTACGTGTATTGTTCTAAGCTAAATTTAGAATAATCTATAAAAAAGCCACAGCAAATGCTGTGGCTTTTTTATTTGCATTTGAATTATTATGTGAATAATGTACCATTTTTTCAAATAATAAGTTGCTCTTCCAATGCTAAAAACACCACTACATGCTTTATTGTTATTAATGATTGCCATGTTGTGTGTGCAAGGCAGTGGTTCTTTAGCCAAAATTCTATTCCAAAGTTTTCCAGTTCTCACGGTCTCAGCCATACGTTTATGCTTTGGTGCAATCATCTTGGCATTGATTTTTAAGATTTGGACGATCAATTTTAAAGTGGTGCGTTGGAAAGCGATTCTTAGCTATGGTGTTGCACTTGCAGGCATGAATGCCCTGTTCTATTTATCGCTTGAACGTTTACCTTTGGGCTTAGCCGTAGCCTTTGAATTTATTGGACCACTCAGTGTGGCGCTGTTTCATGCACGACAAAAATATGATTTCATTTGGGTCGGTTGTGCCATTCTTGGGTTAGTTCTGTTATTCCCTTTGCAACAAGCACAACAAGGTCTTGATTTAATCGGTGTTTGCTTTGCCATCGGTGCAGGCGCATGTTGGGCACTGTATATTATTGCAGGGCAAAAGCCATCTGGTATCTCAGGCAATCATACCGTTTGTTTAGGCATGAGTATTGGTATGCTGTGCCTACTTCCTTTCGCAGCCTTTTCAGGCGCAATAGATCGAGTGTTTGAACTACCCAATTTATATTATTTTATTGGTCTTGCGATTCTAGCCAGTGCATTACCATTCTCATTAGAAATGATTGCTTTGCGCAGTTTAACCCCGCTGAGCTTTGGTACGTTAATGAGCTTAGAACCTGCTGTCGCCGCGCTTTCAGGCTTTATTTTCTTAGGTGAAATGTTGCTTTGGAATCAATGGCTCGCGCTAGGCACCATTATTATTGCCTCAATCGGTTGTACCTTTACCACTCAACAGGCTAGACAACAAAAACAGGCTCAATAAAATACCACTGCATGATCATAATATCGTTTTCACAGCATATAATCTTCATGCCTATTTTTAGGTCTGTTTTCTTTGATTTTGTAGATCTTCCATGAAAAATATTCAGTTGGTCGCTGTGCTATACATGGTTCTTTCCATGGTGGCTTATCAAATCAGTGCTTCATTTGCTAAACAACTGATTGCGACACTTGATCCTCTCACCGTGACCATTTTAAGGTTGAGCTTCGCCACTATTCTAGTTGCGATCATGTTCCGCTCATGGAAAGTGATCGCTAAACTCAAATACCTAAAATGGCGAGATTTACTACTATATAGCGCTTCTTTGGGCTGTATGAATATCTTGTTTTATACCTCTTTGGGGAAACTCCCTCAAGGGATTGCGGTTGGTCTAGAATTTATCGGCCCTCTCGGTTTGGCTTTACTTTCGATTAAACAGCGTAGCGATTACATCTGGGTGGCTTTTGCCATCTTAGGCATTGCGCTTATGGTGCCTTGGCACAATGCGAACACCCAAGATTTTTCCTATCTTGGGGCAGTCTGTGCACTTGGTGCAGGCTTATTTTGGGCCTTATATATTTATTTTGGACATCGAGTGGTTCAACAGAATATTGGTATGCATGCGCTCACCATCGCGATTGGTTTATCGGCATTCACCTTATTGCCTTTTGGTCTTTGGAATAATGCGCCTGCTCTACTCGACACTCAATATTGGGGTAAAGCGTTAATCATTGCGATCCTAGCGACTGCGATTCCATATGCACTTGATCTCATGGCGCTAAAACGTTTAAGTAAACTCAGCTATGGTACGCTCTCAAGTCTTGCACCTGCACTTGCGGCTTTAGCTGGACTGGTATTACTGCATGAACAAATTAGTTTAATTCAATGGGTCGCGTTGGCGTGTATCATGGTGGCTTCAATTGGTGTCACCTTACGAGGGGGAAAGACATAATATTTTCCACCCTATCGCTGCCCCGTAAAGATTTGATAACCCAAGCGACAAATTAATATACTGACTAAAATTAGAAATAAAATACGGATAAAACCACTACCGTATTTTAGAGCCAAACGTACACCCAATAATGAGCCTGCAATATTGGCAGCCGCCATCATAAAACCAAGCTGAAAGAAGATATGCCCTGCGGGAATAAAAAAACTCAGTGCCGCCAGATTAGTCATGAAGTTGCCAATCTTAGATAAAGCAGAGGCATGTAAAAAATCGACTTGCAGAAAGCGGATAAAGAAGAAGATAAAGAAACTGCCTGTGCCTGGACCCAAAATACCATCATAGAAACCTATCGCTAAGCTACCGAGTGCAGCAAAAAACAATAACTTCGGTGTGATGTGCTGATCCACATGCACTTGCCCAAATTGCTTTTTCATCAAGGTATAAATCGCAATCACAATCAGCATGAGCAAGACAAATGGTCTTAATATCTCGGCAGGTATTTTGGCAACAAAAGATGCCCCCACAAAAGCACTGATAAAAGCAAAGATTGCAATCACCGCCAGTAGTGACCACTGCAATTTAACCCGTCGTACAAATGAAAGCGCAGCTGAACCTGTCCCAAAAATTGAGGCAAGTTTATTGGTTCCAAATAATGTTGCAGGCGCTGTTTGTGGCAATGCACCCATCAATGCAGGGATCTGAATCAGTCCACCACCACCAACTGCTGCATCAATCGTTCCTGCACAAAAGGCAAAGAATACTAAACTGAGGATCAGCTCCCATTCCATCAATACAACCTTATAAATTGAGTAAACGTTTTGGCACGAGGCGTTTTTTATCAGTGATCTCAGCTAAACCTAAACAACGCTCTCCATCAAAGACTAAGACTTCAGCGGCAGCTTCATGTTCAATATTACTTTCTTGCCCATTACCAAAATATTTTTCCCGTCCTTCTGGCAATTGAACACGTGGAAAATGTTCGACTGGTGCATATGCTGCAAGCAATAAAGCATCTCGCTCTGCCAACGAAAGGCTTTCTAAATACTCAATCGTATAGCTTGGGTTAATTTCAAAATGACCTGTTTGAGTACGATGTAATTTGGTGAGATGCCCACCACAGCCCAAAGCTTCGCCAATATCCTCGCCTAAGACTCGAATATAAGTCCCTTTAGAACAAGTCACATCTAGCATCAAACTGTCTTCAGTAAAACTCAGAAGTGTTAAGTCGTAAATGGTGACTGGACGTGCTTCACGCTCGATTTCAATCCCTTGACGTGCCAATTCATACAAAGGACGACCATCACGCTTCAATGCTGAATACATCGGTGGTACTTGCTGAATATCGCCACGAAATTGTGCTAAAACCTGTTCGATGTGCTCTGTCGTCAAAATAGGGACATCTCTCTGCTGGAGAATTTCACCCTCAACATCACCTGTAGCAGTGGTTTGTCCAAGTTTGACTGTTGTTTGATAACGCTTGGTCGAATCCAATAAATAATGCGAGAACTTGGTCGCCTCTCCTAAACAAATGGGCAATAAACCTGTTGCTAATGGATCTAATGCACCTGTATGCCCCGCTTTTTGTGCATTGAACAAGCGGCGTACTTTTTGCAGTGCAGAATTAGAACTTAAACCTAAGGGTTTATTTAATAAGAAAACACCACTCAGATGGCGATAAGCGCTTTTTTTCATAAATGAAAAGCCAAACCAGAAAGGCTTATTTTATCAAAACTATTCATCGGATTTTCAAAAATTAAGCGCTCAAAAAAACAACATTTATGATAAATTTATTTTCGTTTCCGAAATTAAAAGCACATGGATTATGCTTAATGAATAAAATTGGAAGAAAAACAATACTATTATGTAGTTTATTGATCATTTCAGCATTCATGCTGAGTTTGTTGTATTGGTTAGCTCCGAATAATCAGCAGCAACCACTCAACTCAACTGATCAATCTATCAGCAATATAGATCCATCAAACAATTCTAAAAATTTAAATAGCGTAAATAAGCTTGATGCGCATTTTAATAGTTCAAGTCAGATAGATACCGAAATTGACTGCAAATTAGAATTCAATGCATCACAACATTTGATCGTGAATGAACAGACTCGAAATTGTTTTGAGTATTTTATTTCTCAACACGGTGAACGAAACATTGATGAAATTCGTCAGAATTTTCAGCTTTATATCGCCAAAGTTTTTCAAACATCGCAACAACAGCAAATTTTAGCCTTATGGTCACGTTATTTAGATTATCGCCAAGCGCTAAGTAAGCTACAGGGGCAACAACCTGCACAAGAAAGCTATCAATACTTCCAAGCTATTTTTGACTCTATGCATGATTTACAACAACGTTTCTTTTCAAATCCTGAAATTGAAGGCTTATTTGGAACTGAAGATGTTTATCAGCAATATACGCTTGATCGTATGCGAATTTTAGAAAACAACGCACTAGATGCCGCAGCGAAAGCGAAACAATTACAACAACGCTTTGAACAACTGCCTCAAGATTGGCAAGACAATCTCAAAGATTTATCCAAACTCGACGATTTGCATGCATTAACGGCACAAATTAAAGCGAGACATGGTTCGGCCCAAGAACTACGTGATATGCGTGTTAGTTTGGTCGGTGAAGCCGCCACACAACGCTTAGAACAACTTGACCAACAACGTTCTGACTGGAAACAGCGTGTGCAGTCCTATCTAGATGAACGCAAAACCATTGTCGATAGCAATATGAGTGCATCAGCGAAAGATCAAGCAATTCAAAAAATCAAATCACAACAATTCCAATCGACACAAGAACAACAACGTTTACAAACTTTTGAAACTGTCTACGATCAAGGAGGAAACTTACCGTTTAGTAACTAGGAAAAAATCATAAGGCATTGAAATAACGCTATTTAGCACGGATGCAATGTCACGTTCGCAAGAACATCAAGACCCATATGAAAACAAAAAATTGAGAGAAATATTATGCAAAAACTAATCCGCTGTCTTGCACTATCTATGCTGGCAATGGGCGTATCGACAAGCTACGCGTCGAATGCAACACAAGTTAGAGGGAATACGGTTGTATCTACTTATGCTAAAACCAAATATCCAATGGTTTTTGTACATGGAGTTGCTGGATTTTCACGCGCAGGAAGTGACCCTCTAGGGGTTGATTACTGGCATCAAATCCTACCCGACCTGGCACGTAATGGCGCAAATGTTTGGACGACGCGTCTTTCACCATTTAACTCAAATGAGGTTCGTGGTGAACAACTCGCTCAACAAGTTGAAGAAATTATTGCCATTACAGGACAGTCCAAAGTCAACCTCATTGGTCATAGCCAAGGTGGTCCAACCATTCGTTATGTGGCTGGTATTATGCCAAGTAAAGTTGCGTCATTAACAAGCGTAAGTGGCACTCATAAGGGTTCACCTGTCGCTAGTCTCATTATGAACGTAGATGGAACGGTCTTAGGTACAGCTGGCGCTGCCGTCGTGAACTTTTTCTCAGGAGCGATTACATGGTCACAAGGACTTGACCCAAAAAGCTACCCACATGATGCTTTAGCCGCTGGTCGTAGTATTTCAGTTGAAGGTTCAAAACAATTTAATACACGATTCCCTATGGGTGTACCAACCACAAGTTGTGGTGAAGGTGCGTATCAGGATAAAGGAATTTATATGTATTCTTTCTCTGGTACACAAGCCTTAACCAATATCCTTGATCCACTCGATCCACTCTTTACTGCAACTAGTCTAATTGTCGATATTAAGGGAGATAATGATGGGATGGTGAGCCGTTGTAGTGCTAAATTTGGTCGAACAATCCGAGATAATCTACCATGGAATCATGCAGATGAAGTCAACCAAGTCCTAGGTTTGAAATCACTGTTTGCACCTGACCCAATCGACATTTATCGCCAACATGCCAACCGTTTAAAATTACAAGGACTATAAAATCCCTGTATATGTTTACTAAAGTTGGTCACAAAGAGATTTAGGTTTGTATTTTAAGCCTTGTCTTATAAGAAGACCAAAGCAATGCTTTGGTCTTACTTAGAACTCCGCCCCTCATTTTTAATGAAATCGAACAAAGGCGCTACCATTGCGATATTTCATCATTTAATTCTCGGGGTTTTAATTAGATTATCTTTACAAACCCTGTGATTTTAGACGGTTAGCATGCTGACGGAATAAAGTCACAGGATCTGGTGCAAACAAACCTTTCAGCCCAAACATCATATTGGCAAGATCAGTATGATTTAGGTTGTAATCATCACGCACTACTTGACCAATGTGGGTACTACACCGCGCCACCATCCCATCATTATCGTTATTACCATAAGCCAATGGACCAAGCTGCATTAAAATAGTATCTATATCCAATAGGTTGGTCGTTTGAGCGGTTCCACCCCATGAATAATAATAAATTCCACGATCCACTTTGGCACCGCTTTTATTACAGTCATCCGCAAGCGCAGTTGTTGGGTAACGCTTATTAAAATTTGCAGATTCCACTTCAGTCAATGATTTCATGGATGCATCAAAGTTAATAGGCATACTCGGATTTGCCTCAGCCCAAGTAATGAGAGGCCCAACGATATAATCCCCTAAAATATTAAAGAAAGTCCGTGTTCCCTGATTACTCTGTATCTTATCTGCCACTCGAGAACCACGATAAGTTCCTCCAACACCTGTAACAGATGCAACGTAATTAGGCTTCACTGCTGCCACATACTGAACCGTAGGACCACCATGCGAATGTCCAATCAGATTGACTTTATCCTTCCCAGTTATCGCGCGCACTTCTTCAACTTGTGCAATTAACTGTTCACCACGAAATGCCGTCGTATTTGCGGGTGAAAGCTGTGCCGCAAATACAGTTGAACCATTACGTGCAAGGTCAGGCAAAATTTGATACCAATAATCAATATTAAAGCTATCATTGCCAATTCTAGACCACCCCAACCAACCATGTACCATCACAATTGGATATTTAGTTTTGGCATAATCAGATTTAACCGTTTCTTGTATATGTAAAATACCAGAGGAGGCTTGTGATTGTGTTGCTAGCCCAATGCCTAGTGCAGAAATAAACATTGTAGATATGAGCATTTTTGTTTTTTTCAGTTTCATTGTAAGTTTTCCTTTACTTATTTAATGGATTGTATTGCTTACTCAGCAAATGGTAATTTCCCCCCTTGATCGTGAATGGTTTCAAAAGTTTGTAAGCGTAATTGTTCTTTTTGATCATTAAACTGTTGCGTCCGTAATTGGCTCACGGCACTTTGTTTTGCAGCATCACTCATCGAGCTATGTATAATACTTTCACGCGCAGCAAGGTATTGATTGACACGTTGTTTCCAGTCCGAACGCTGTTGGTCAAGTACTTCTAAACGTTGAGTCGCTTCTGTACCCACTAGATTTGTGCGCATTTCTCGTAACTCTTCGGCAGAGCCACCATGTGCTTTTATCTCTGCAGTAAGTTTGCGTAGTTCTTCAAGTTGATTCAGTTGTTGTAAATTTTCTTTCCAGTCTTTGGGCAATTGATCAAACAAAGCTTTTAACTTTTCAGCTTTTTCTACGGCAGATAAATTCTTCTCTTCCAAAATACGCATACGATCAATCGTATATCTGTCATAAATGTCTTGATGACCAAACAAACCTTGAATTTCACTATCAGAAAATGATTTCTTTCTCAAATTATTGGTTTTAGACAAGATTTCTTGATAATAACTGGCATCATCTTTATTGGGGATAGGTAACTGTAACTGTCCCAGTTGTTCACGATATTGTAAATAACGAGACCATAAATCAGAGAGCTGCGATAACACGGGCTCTTTATAACTGACTTTGATAAAGACCAAAAAGTCAGCCCTTATTTGATCTAAGCCTTTCTCGCCATATTGGGTAATAAAATACTCAAAGCAATCTTTGGTTTGTTCATTCACAATTAAATGATTTGAATGATCTACTAATATTTGGCAATTTATCTGAATATCTTGCTGACTTTTACTTGAAAATGACTGTACCTCAGCATTCGACTGCCCAGCAGATATAAGTTGCTCAGAATTTTGAGCTGTTAATTTATCATCTGAGAACAACTCATTCTTGATAGATGTGTTATGCGGTTTAAGCCAAAAAATAATTGCTATAATAATCAGTGCAATGAAGCAAATTACTATCCATGACATATTTTTCCATATTATTCTCATGCAGATCCTTTTCTATTATTTTTTGATCAAAAAACAATCTGCCATAAATATTTTTTTTGCAAAGAAAAAATTTGTAAAAGTAGATAAATGGATTTTTATAGAATTTAATGTGCTATTGATTTATTCTATCTTTCATAAAATAAATCAATGAATTATGAAAGATAAATCATCATCACGATCACAAATGAAATGGTCAAAACTGGAAGATCGCTCATTTGAACTACACTTTGTTCAACATACCCAAATCCCTTAAAGGTGGCATAAATGAACCGATTTTTGATCATAAAATACTTGAGATCAAATGGATCAACACGAAAAAACAAGCATAAAAAAATGCGCCAATTGGCGCATTTTTTTGCTTTACAACAAAGTCAAAATTAACCTTGTTTACGAGCTGGTAACTTTTCACGAATACGTGCAGCTTTACCAGACAACTCGCGTAGGTAGTAAAGTTTAGCACGACGAACGTCACCACGACGTTTCACTTCGATTTTAGCAACGATTGGAGAGTGAGTTTGGAAAACACGCTCAACACCAACACCGCTAGAGATTTTACGAACTGTGAAAGCAGAGTTTAAACCACGGTTTTTCTTCGCGATTACAACACCTTCAAATGCCTGAAGACGCTCACGCTCACCCTCTTTTACTTTAACCTGAACGATAACAGTGTCACCAGGAGCAAAAGCAGGGATATCAGTTTTTAACTGTGCATTTTCAACAGCTTGAACTAAAGGATGTTTACCACTCATGTGGAATCTCCAATATGTGCGGGAGAGAAGAGGTCTCTGACACCGCTGGGAATAGAGGCTAAAGCGCATATCTCCCGTTTAACTTTCCCTTTAAAGCAAAATCGCCTAAAAAGAGCCTATTTTTAACTTAAACAACGTTTAAGTAAAACTCGAAGCTGAGCTTCTCGTTGGGTACAAAGACAAACCAATAACAGCCTAGTCTTGCGAATTTTTCAGCCATTTTTTTTGCTGTTTATTTAACTCAACTTTTTCCACCAATTCTGGGCGGCGGTCTAAAGTGCGCTGATAACGTTGCAAAAAGCGCCATTTCTCAATATTGGCATGATGTCCTGATTTAAGTACCTCAGGCACATCCAACCCTTCGAAACAGTCAGGCTTTGTATATTGTGGACAATCCAACAGACCATCCACAAAAGAATCTTGGATCGCAGATTGCTCGTCAGACATGACATTTGGCAATCGACGAATAATACTATCGAGCAATACCATCGCAGGAAGTTCACCACCCGATAAGACGTAATCCCCAATTGACCATTCTTGATCAACATAATGCTGGATTAAACGTTCATCGACTCCTTCATAACGCCCACACAATACAATCAAACCATCATAATCAACGAATTGCTGTACTGCTTGTTCATTTAAGGTTTTACCTTGTGGTGACATATACACCACTGGCGCATGAACACAGCCTGCTTGCATCGCAAGTTGTTTGGCATGGTTAATTGCTTTTGCCAACGGCTCAGCCATCATCACCATACCAGGACCACCACCGAACGGACGTTCATCCACTCGTTTATAGTTGCCCTCAGCAAAATCTCGTGGGTTAATGCAAGTCACTTGCACGATGTCACGCTTTGCTGCACGTCCGCTAATCCCGTGCGCTGTAATCGCTTCAAACATTTCAGGAAACAATGTGATGACTGCAAAAAACACCGCAGACTCCTCTATGTTCCTGCTGCGCTACACTCCCCGAAAGGATTAGTAGTCTACGCCCCAATTGACGTAAATACGACCAGCTTCAAGATCAACGCGTTGTACCACATCTTTATGCCAAGGAATCATTCGCTCTTCAGCATCAATGCTATCAGGTGTCGCTTTAACGACCATGACATCATTGGCACCTGTTTCAAACAGTTCATAGATTTGACCGAGATTAACTTCTTGCTCTTCATCATCAAGACCTAACACCGTTAAGCCTTTAAGATCAGACCAGTAGTACTCGTCTACATCTGCTTTTGGAAGCTGCGATTTGGCAATCCAGATATTTGCGCCAACTAGGTTTTCTGCACCAGTACGATCATTTACGTCTTTTAATGCAACAACCAAGCCTTTGCCATGTGTTTTCCAACGTTTTACATCAATCGTTTGCCAACCCGCCTTGGTTTCAATGTACCAAGGTAGGTAGTCAAACATATTGCTCATAGGCTCTGTATTTGAGTACACCCAGAGCCACCCATTTAATCCATAAGCTGAACGTAACTGTCCAATCTGAATACGATCTTCAGGCACATTCTGTGTCGATGTCATGGGCTATCTACTACTATTACGCAACAGTCGCAGCTTTCTTAGCTTGAGCAGCTAAAGAAGCAACACGTTCTGAAGGTTGAGCGCCTTGAGCAACCCAGTGTGCAAAACGGTCAGCATCTAAACGAACTTTTTCAGCTTTACCTTGTGCAGTTGGGTTAAAGAAACCGATACGCTCGATGAAACGACCATCACGTGCATTACGGCTATCAGTTACGATAATTTGATAGAATGGACGTTTTTTTGCACCACCGCGCGCTAAACGAATAACAACCATGATAAACAGCCTTATAATTTTTACGGATTATCCCTGCACCGACCATCGGCAGCACTTCAAACCCCTTTCATAGAGGGCGACATTCTACGCTATATTCATCGTTAAATAAAGATTAAATTTAAAGTTACCCACAGCTTTGAATTTATTTTTAAATAGAGCCAATTCATTTCCCATGACACACTTGAGCTTTATCAACCGCTAAAAATAGATGGATCAAATAAAGACATAAATTAAAAAAGCAAGCTTGAAAAGCTTGCTTTTTGGATAGACTGGCTTACATTGATTTTTTAACGACCATCCCATGTTGAGGTTGCTGAAAGACTACACGCTGTAGCGCCTTTAGCCCAAAATCTCTGCCCTTGGTCATTCAGGCAAATAACGCCATTACCAAATTGATTTGTACCACTCTTAGGTGTCGCAATTAGTAACCATGTTCTGACATTCGCATTTGATGCCGTTAAAGGGTTTCTATTTACATCCGTTAAAACAACATCATACAACGGCTTACCTGAAGGTATTGTAGATCGACCAAAAACATTCGAAACTGTTCGACCAGCATAATTATAATTCGCTAATTTATAATTAGACAAATTTCTAGCAATATCAATCATCTCTGTTTGAGCATTAGCACGCTGGGTACGAATCTGATATGAAGCATAAGAGGGATAGGCGATGGCAGTTAAAATTGCAATAATACTAACAACAACTATTAATTCAACTAGAGTAAAAGCTTGTTGATGTCTCATTACCAGTCCTCTTTTCCTGTTGATATAGTTCCACATTCTTCATAAGTTACATTCGCTTTTGTCTTATTTTTACATCGAATGCCTGTACTCGTCATCAGGAAATTATAATTTCTGATATCAGAAGCTTCTGCCCTCATTACCCAATCTCGCCCAAGAATCGTTGCTTTTGGTGGTGTATTACCATCTACAGCGGTCAATAACTTCGTTGTATCATCAGCAGCACGAATAGTGATGGTATATTTTATTGCGGTTCCAGTTGCGCCTTGTGGCAGTACAACTGATGTCATCGGGCTGCTTGCACTATATAAATAAGCAGGATCAAATCCGCGATAAGTAAAATTCTTTGCCTTATGGCGCGTTAATTGTTCTGCAATTTTTTGCATTTCTTGCTGAGCCATAGATGCATCTGCTCGTCGCACATACTCCTGATAACTAGGAATAGCAAGAGCCATAAAAATTGCGATCATGGCTAAAACCATCATCAATTCAATGAGCGTAAAACCTGTCGCAAGCTTCCCTTTGGAGAAGCGACTCTTAACTTGAGCAGCTCCTTCAATTTTTTGTAACCTATTGATTATTTCACCCATTTTTCATACCACCGAGTCGGGTTAATAATTGAATTACAGCCCCATTCACCAACACCTTTTATTGGTGCTGAAATTGTCTTACCTTTGCAAGAAGATGAAGCACCCGTTATCGGCACTAAAGCAACACCACGTATCCCTGTTCCAATTACATTGGCATTACATTCAGTCGCATCATCAGGACAGTTTTCTGTAGTTGTTTGGAACCCTGAATTTGTTTCCATCCCCCCCACTCCTCTATCCGCAGTCCCATCCAATTTTAAATAGACACCAAATGGTAAACCATATATTTGACGATCTGTTTCACCAACAACTCGAGGCAAACATGGATTTTGAGGCTCAATACCAGTTCCTTGTGGATCATAAACAGGAATCACAAGGTTCCCTGTAATTGCGAGTGGTTCTTCAAATGCCTTCATACCACCAGCGATTCGTCTTAAACCACTCGAAGTGGTTGAAACTTCAGTACCATCACTCTTACTTGAAAGCGAGCGATACCATCCATTCTTTGTTGCTGTTGCACCAACAAATACAGCAGGGATATTCCCAGATAATGTCTGCGGATCCTTCTGGAAGCTCGAAAGAGTTATATTTTGTGTAGATAATGATGGAGATCCAGTGATTAAATTAGTTTTAATAAAATCACGATCAATGACACCATAAACATTATTCACCAATCGGTCAGTAAGCGCATTTGTAGGCAACATACCATCACGACCAATTAGAGGATACACATCCAATGGTGTGCTACGGTTGCCCGACGCAACACCAATTAACATAAATGTTGTAGCACCTTGATCATGAATCGTAATTGTAGGTGCCTCATAGAAACGTGGGTTCTTTCCGCCAGTTAAATCAGTACCAGTTATTGTTGTTGCAAGATTAGCAAGGCGAACGACACGTTTACCAAAATTAGCAGCTGTCGTATTTGATGTATTATTCAGATCTGCACGGAAAACTTGACCACCGAGATCACCAAAATATAAATGATCTACTAGACCATCATCATCTCGGTCAATAGCACTAATACGGCTCACGATACTATGTTTCATATTAGCGTTTGTTACATTTGCACCTGATGAACTACTTGCCCACCACAATTTCTCACCAGTCTTAGCATCAATAACATAAATCGCATTACCTTTAGCTTCAGTACGGTTATCACAAGAAGCATCTGGATAATCAGTTGGGACATTGACACCATTTACAGTGGTATATGACAACACTTTTCCAAACTCAAATTTTGGATTTTCATAGCATTGATCATAACCACCACCAACAATCATGACGCGTCTAATTTTATTATTATAGCGAACATTAGCGAGGATCGGCTTAGACCACGATTGCCCCATACGTGAATAAGGAGACTGATCTGCACCTATTCTGAATAGGAATTTTGGTGCGTTAGGATCTAAAACATCTAGTCCATAATAACTACTTCCCCCCATTCGCAACCCGCCATAGACATTCATTTGGCGTGCTTTCACAAGACTACTTGCGCCAGCTGTTGCTGCTTTTTGAGCTGAATACGCAGCATCTGCAACCCATGCTGCATCAACACCATGTACTGGAGCATCCGTATCATCTTGACCTTTCACTAAAGCTTTTGAAGTTAGTGTTGTTCTCAACAACTCCGCAGGAACAAAAACCATTTGTTCCACACCAGTTTCACCATCAACTATATGCAAACCACCATCCATCGTTCCATATAAAACAGATTGACTTCGTGTACTGGTTAATTTACCTGTTGAATCTAGTGTACCTGAATAAGTCAACTGAATAGGATATGAATGGATACTTCCACCCATCGCTAAATTTGGTGTATTCGGTGTAGTTAATGAAAGAGGTAAGGCAGTCGCAGTTTCATCTAAAGGGACACTATATCCTAAATAGTTTAAAAGCTTTTGCTTAACGAGTAACGGAAAATCTTTTAGACCAAGTTGTGTAGAAAACTTGTCGAGAACATATATCCCCGAATTACTACTTGGTATCGGTCCTTCAGGAATCCGTAATAAACTTGCACCATTATTCGCGACCCCAGTCAAGGTACTGCCACCAGTGACAGCAACATCTGTAAATAATGTTCTTACTGCATTTGGCGTTGCAGTTAAAGCATATTCTTTTGGTGTCTTACTTAAGTCCTGAACTTGACCTAAAATAGGCATAGGTACACGTGAATATGCCCCACCTAGGTTAACAATACCGCCATCATCATAACTCGTATTTCGGTAAACGCTTGCACTGTTCCAATTATCTTTGGTATTGGTATTAAAACCACCTTGGTTATTATAAACAAGGGTTGTTCCATTAACAGAAGTGAACGCGCCAGCATTTGTACCTGTTAAAGCAACTTTATATTTTTTAAGGTTACCAGACCAAACTACCTTATTACTTTGTGGATTGGGTTCCAATGCGCGTAAATAACCATACGGTTGCAAACCTGAAGGATCCAAATCATCGATTGGAACTGAAATTGCGCCTGTCGTTAATGGCTCTAAAGGTGCTGAACCTAAGTTATTAATAAAAGCAATGACACTATCTGTAATACCTGCAGCGCTTTGTGTTGGGAAGAATCCACCATTACCATAACCTGGGCTATTCACTGAATAAGTTCCTTGACCAGGTGAACAAGCATCATTACTTGTTCGATCTGCTTGAGTTCGAGAACTCATTCGACAAGCATTTCGAGCATCATCTGCCCCACTACTTGCTGTTAGGTTATTCATGACCGCACCGAACCCTACAAAGGCGGTCTGAATTGAAACGCCTGCAGGGTTTTTTGTACCATCATATAATTTTTTGGCAAACTCACCCATACAATCCCAAGCAGAGTCACTACCCGTATTACTCAACCCCCCAGTACAACTAAAACCAGTACCATTATTCCCTAAAGCTTTTGACATCACTTGGGTTGCTTCTGATGTACTTGAACTATTCGCAGCACCATCCGACAAGAAATAAATCCCTTGACCATCACAAGACACTCTATCAGCCGATGCTGGTAATGGTGACTTATATATAGCATTTAGATTTGTTGCTGTTCGATCCATGACAATATCTGGATTCGAGGTTGTATCTCGACTTTTCGACTTCGGTACACCACTATTTGCATCAGCAGTAATTTGATACAATTGAGATTGATTTAGTCTAAAAATAATCGTTTGATTTGTACTAGCACCTGGGTTGTTGGGTACCGAAGTTGGATTCGTGGAGTCATATGAGGCTAGTGCTGGCTGATTAGTCCATACGGGACTGGTTGCGCTGGTTGCAGCAAAGCTTGGGTCAGTATAACTCGTGTTTGATGCTGCATTCCAAGTAGCACAGGTTTGAACATAAGAGCCAAAGTTAGTAGCATTAAGTGCTGTACAACTACTGTTAAAACTATAAGTATAAGTATATTTCCAACGATAGTTAGAACTTGAAGTCCCTGTTCGTTGGGTTGTATAACGCCTAATTAATCGTTGTCTTTCAACAGCAACATCACGATATGTTGGGGTTTCAGAGTACGTTGACGTTCCCATTAGATAAGCTGCTGCTTCAGCAAATGCATGTGCAGATGGTGTACCAGCACTTGCAACTAAACCTGC
>Ga0075163_10002285_pt1 | contig 25858 bp, 20 predicted proteins | sample JI1023141ADNA_FD_71478 | JGI IMG/M metagenome (GOLD analysis project Ga0075163, IMG submission 71478) | Wastewater effluent complex algal communities from Wisconsin, to seasonally profile nutrient transformation and Carbon sequestration -... | ecosystem: Engineered > WWTP > Effluent > Algae... | reverse complement strand
TCCGCGAAGCGGGTGCTCGCATTCACCATCACGCTGGCCGAGTCCACCTCGCGCAGAAACTGCTGCGCATGCATGTGATCCCGCGTGAGGATCGCATCGGTGTGGTGGCTGCCATAGTGGTTGATATGGGCAATGGCCTCGTCCACCCCACTCACGACCTTGACGCTGATGACGGGCGCAAGGTATTCCTCGAACCAGTCCTGCTCGGTGGCCGCCTTCAGGCTGGCGCCCGGTACGGCGGCCAGAATCGCCAGCGCCTCGGGACAGCCCCGCATTTCCACGCCCTTGGCCGAGTAAATGGCGCCGATGCGGGGCAGGAACTCCGCCACCACGCCACGGGCCACCAGCAGGCCTTCACTGGCGTTGCAGGGGCTGAACTTGTTGGTCTTCGCGTTATCGGCCACCTTGACGGCCATGGCGATGTCGCAGGGGTCGTCCACATAGGTGTGGCAGTTGCCATCCAGGTGCTTGATGACCGGCACTTTGGCGTCGCGGCTGATGCGCTCGATCAGCCCCTTGCCGCCGCGCGGGATGATGACGTCCACGTATTGCGGCATGGCGATCAGGTGCCCCACGGCCTCACGATCGGTCGTCTGCACCAGTTGCACGGCGTCCGCGGGCAGGCCGGACTCGACCAACGCCTGCTGGACCAGCCGCGCCAGCGCCTTGTTCGACTCGATGGCCTCCGAGCCCCCGCGCAGCACGCAGGCATTGCCGCTCTTGATAGAGAGACTTGCCGCCTCGATGGTCACATTGGGCCGGCTCTCGAAGATCATTCCGAACACACCGATCGGAACGCGCATCTGTCCCACGCGAATGCCGCTGGGCTGCTGTTTCATGCCGATGACTTCGCCGATCACATCGGGCATCGCGGCCAGCTGCTCGCAGCCTTGGGCGCAGGTCTCCAGCACCTTCGCCGTGAGCTTGAGCCGGTCCACCATCGGCTCGGCCAGACCGGCGGCGATGGCACGCTCCAGGTCGCGGGTGTTGTCGACCTGCAGGGACTGCACGTTGGCGCGCAACAGGGCGGCCAGCTTTCGCAGGGCGGTGTTCTTCACTGCCGTGGGCGCCTTGGCCATCAGGGCAGAAGCAGTCTTGGCCTGCAAGCCGATGGTCTGCAGGGTTTCGGCGATCGAGTGGGCGGTCATGGGCTCTATTGTCGACGCTATTGCATGAGCCCGCAGATTACACACTGCTGAGAAAGGCCGCTGCGATCATCGCAGCCCTGTGGTGATCACCAGTTTCTCAAAGGGATTCGCCTCGTCGAAAACCACGACCGGTACACGCGACTTGTCGCCAGCCACCCCGCGCCAGATCTTGGTCGCAATGGTCTGCCCGTTTCGACCGGCCTGGAACGTCACCGAACCATCCGCTTTGGGTGTCACCAGCAGCACACGTTTTTCGCCAGGCGACAGTCGGTTTGCCGGATCGTATCGGTCGCCTTCCACAACGATGTGCACGGCCTCACGCGAAGCGTTGCGCAGTTCGGCGCTCAGGGTAGAGGCGCTGGCCGATGGACTGCCCGTCTTTCCCGCCGAACCCTGCACGGACGGTGCGGCGGGCACTGCCGTTGAAACGGCGCCCTCCGTTCGGGTGTAACGAACGGTCGTCTGCATACCCTCTGGACGGAAAGTGAATGTGCGGGCATCGCCGGACACCGGGCCTTTGACAGTGTCGTAACGTTCAATGGGCTCGCTTCTTGTCGTGCCATCCTTGAAGCGGCACTGGCTCCCCTGCGGCCGAAGGTTCAAGGCGGCTCCCGCGACACTGTACTGGCCACGAATGGTGCAAACCGCCGTTCCTGCCAGCGTATCGGGGCTGACATCCATGGTGTAGGAGCCATCCGTGTTGAATATCGTCTCGCTGACATCGACGATCTTGCCGGCCTCGATGGTTTCCGTCTTCCAGCGCCCAACGACCGGGAAATTCGCCACAACACCCGTTTGTGATGTGCTCGGCACCGGTGGCTGGGAAGCCGGCTGGGCCGATGTCACCGCAACAGGCGCCGCAGGCCTGGGCGCTGGCGGCGCCGAACCGGTAGCGGACACCGACCCTGTTTCCACGCGGATATGCCCCGCCCCGCCGGTGCCCGCATTCTGTGCCCAGGTGGACGGATCGGAATCAATTACGGTGTAGGTGCCGGGCGCCAGTGTCACCCCCGGTCGGGTGTTCCAGTAGGCATTGGGCACACCGCCCTGGCCCGGCGTGCCGTCGGCTCGCCACGGCCCGTAAGTCCGCCCTTCAGCGTCACGAAGCCCGATCGTTCCAGGCGCTGCGCCTCCGGCGTTGTTCCAGTGGTAGGTTTGCAGCAGCGTCAGTACCCGTGGCTCATCGAGCGTGAAAGTGCTGGGCTTGGTGGGCCCATTGCTGACACCAGCGATATTGCCGATGGTCTGGACGGCTGGCGCTGGTGCAGTGGCAACTGGAGCGACCGGCGCTGACGTCGGCTCGGTACCGGCAATGCGGGTCCAGTTTGTTCTGCCGCTGCGCTGCGGACCGTTGAGTTCGCGGACCGTTCCTGAGGCCTGATGGCCCGCCGGGTCAAATATCACTTCATAGATGCCCTTGATGGCCCCGTCGCGGGTCACATAGTCAATCCGGAAAGAACCGGAAGGCGTCCAGACTCCGGGCCCGCTTGCGTAGCCCAAACCGGTTTCCTCGGCAAAGTACTGCCCGTTCGGCAAGCGCCGGATGGTCCAGCTCGCCGAAGGTTCGTGGCGCCAGACACCCACCGGGTTGACCGCCGGCACAACAGCAGCCGGCACGGGCGCCTGGGTGGCCGGGGCAGGCACTGGCGAGGGTTTGGTCTGGGCCATGCCCGCCTCCAGCTTGCGAATGAAGTCTTCCAGTTCAGGATCGGGCCAAAGGCCCAGACTTTGTCTGTAGCCGGCAATGGCTTCGGCGATGCGCCCTTGCTGCTGCAGCGCCTGCGCCTGGTCGCGCAACTGCCTGGCCTGCGCCTTACGCGCCTGCTGGTCAGCCAACCCTTTTTCCAGCTGTGTCACGAACGCTTGCAGCTCGGGATCAGGCCACAACACAAGGCTCTGCTTGTACCCGCCAATCGCCTCGGCAATGCGGCCCTGTTGCTGCTGCGCCTGCGCCTGGTCGCGCAACTGCTTCGCTTGCGCCTTACGTGCCTGCTGGTCGGCCAAGCCTTTTTCAAGCTGGGTGACGAAGGTCTGAAGTTCCGGGTCAGGCCATATTGCCAAGCTTTGTTTGTACCCAGCAATGGCCTCGGCAATACGCCCTTGCTGCTGCAACGCCTGCGCCTGATCCCGAAGCTGCCTGGCTTGAACTTTGCGCGCCTGCTGTTCAGCCTGCGTCCCTTTGAGACGCGCCACATGCGCCTGCAGGCCCTCGTCCCTCTGGATGTCCAGACTGGCTGTGTATTGCTCGATCGCCAGCGGCAGATTGCCCTGTCCCTCGGCATCCTGGCCGCGCTTGCGAAGATCATCGGCCTTCGCCACCTGCTCGCGGTCATAGGCGATCTGCCGCCGGAACCCTTCGGCGGTCTCTGCGCGGTGTTCCCAGTCATTGAGCATGCGCTCGAGCACCGGAATGGCTGCCCGCATGTCCTTGGCCTTCTGCAGGTCGGACGAGGTCTTCATCGTCGTCGCCAGCGCCTCGTTGTAGGCCTTCTGCAACTCGTCCAGCCGCGTCTTCAGACGCAGGAAGTCCGGATCCTTGATCGCAGGCGGCAGCGGTCGCGTCGGGTCCTTGATCATCTGGTATTCCAGCACCTCCAGGTGGCCCCGCGCCTGATCGATCTGTCGCTTGCCCAGCATGGCATCGATCGGCGCAAGCCGCTTTTCCTTGGCCTGCTTCCAGACCGGATCCCAAGCCTTGTATTGCTCCCGCTGCTGCTTGGAGTTGGCCTCGTTCTGAGCGCCCCGAATGCCGACCTTGTCAATCGCCTTGTCCATGTTCTCGACCGCGCGTGGCAGGTTGCCTTTCTCGGCCTGCTTGTAGGCGTGATTGACCAGATGCGGACCGATCATGGCCTTGACCCAGTCGGCGTCATCGGGCAGGAGCAGCGGTTGGATGGCAGCAAACTGATCCGCCAGGCGCCGCACCAGTTCCTCGTCGTTTTCGAGGTTGCCCTTGACGATCTCCTGCTTGATCTCAGCCAGCGCCGGCGCCACTGACTGCGCGTTTTCCTTCAGGGCCTGCTGGTGCCACTTGTCAAAGATGTCCTGCGCCTGGTCGTAGCGCATCTTGGTCACCGAGTTGAAGCATGCGTATTCGACTTTCTTGTCCCCCACCGGCAGTGGCGTCTTCCAGATCGTCAACGGGCCGTTGCACTGGCAGGGACCATGCCCGTATTCGCCCTTGAACGAGGGGTTGTAGAGTCCGCCAAGGCTGCCGCCACAACTGCGGCACATACAGTCAAGGAAGAACTTCGCATCCTCGTCGTGCAGGCCCAGCTTGCGCATGCGGGTCATCAAGTCATCGAACGCCCGGCGATCCAGGATCATCTGCCGCATCACCTTCGCCAGCTCGTTCTGCATCGCAGCGTAGGCTTCCATTTCTTTTTCCTGGGTGAATGCCTCCCAAATGGTGCTTGGCAGCGTGAGGATGCCAATGATCGCCTCCTGACCCATGTAGACACCCGTCTTGAGAATGGTGAAGGTAATGTGCTTGAACATCGATGGATCTCGACCGGCCATGATCTCCTTCATGTATTTGTCGATTTCCTCCTTTTGCGCACCTTCAAACGCTGGGCCAAGCCCCGTACCCTCCCAGCCTGCGTGGATATAGACGTTCTTGAGGAAGTCCAAAAACGTATCGTCAGCCTTGACTTCGGTGAGCGCGATCTGAACGCCTTGGTAACCGATCAATATGGCACCTCCGGCGGTCATAACCGCCGAAAACTTGGTCGTAGCGTTAAAGCCCGAGAGATCCTTCGCCGCCTCCTTGAAGGCGGCCCATTTCGCTGCCGCTTCGATCTGCTGGACAGCATCTTGCAGTCTGGTCGCTGCCTTGGCGGCGCCCGCTGCCGAGAGTGCTTTCGACTCGGCGGCGATGATCTGCCGGATCTGCGGCAAGCTCCCGGGATTCTTTTTGGCAATCTCGAGCATGCTGCCGATCATGTTGTCGGCTGAGTTCTGCAGCGCTTTTGCGTGCAGGCTCCGGACCATATTGACCTCGGCGGAGCTATACGGATTGCGGCCGATATTTGCAATAGCCCGGCTGACGTCATCCATGGCGCCAGCCTTGTTGGTCAAGCCATATTGACCCCGCAGTTGGTTGTTGACGTCTGTCAGGCGGGCGTGGTACTTGGCGGCCTGGTATTCGTAATTGGAGGCCATGGCTTCCAGCTTCGACGCCTCTCCTGGATTGGACGCCCGTATGGCTGCCGCGTCTTTTCGTGCCTTGTCTGCGGCAGCGATCTTGGCATTCGCCAGTTCCTTAACTTCTTTACTGAACGCCCCAGCCTCTTCTACAGTGAGCTTGGCCGCCTTGTCCCCCAGCTTCGCCTGCGCGGAAGCCGCCTTGGGATCCGTATACATCGTGCCATGGTTATCGTTGATATGGTTTGCGATCTTCTTGAACTCACCTGGATCCACATGCTCAGGGTGGGGCATGAAGTCGGTATTGGTGTCGACATGGCTTGTCGGCACCTTTGACTTGTCTATACCCGGTTGATTTTGGAAGTACTCCTTGATGGCTTTCTGGTATTTGTCCTCAGCCTTCGTGATGTCCTCCAGCTTGATCTTCGTATTCGCACCACTGCTCGGCTTGACGTTGATATCCGTGTCCGTACCGGGGTTCAACTTCAGTTCGCTGGCGTGCGGGTCAAAGCCAGAGCCATCGAATGCCTGCTTGACGAACTTCTGGTTCAGGTCGTTGAACTGTTGCTGTACGGTTTTGTAGGCATCCAGATTGACCATGCCCTTCTGGGCCATCAAGTTGACTTCCGTGTTGTTCACGAACACCGTCATTTGCTGGGTCGGCGTTGCCGTTCCGGCGGCCACGGCGTTGACCGCCTCCTGCAACCCCTGTGTCCACGCCCAACCCGAAGAAGGCAGGAGCAAAAGGGCAAGTAGCCACCAAACCAGCCGTCGGATCAAGATCGCAAACATCGCAATCCCCCAATAACAGTCACTGAAATCGACCTCCCATACCAACGTTTCGCGTGCGCGGATCTCCTGAGCCTTCGCCGCGCTCGTTCCATGCTGGTTCAATCGGCTAGGGCATCCTGGGGTGTTCGTCACTCCGTTGGCGCAAAGCCTGCTGACACCAAGCACCTGCCGCGGCGACCGAACGGACCATCAGCGAACGATGAAGACCTTGTGTTTTTCGAGCACCTTGCGGAACTCAGGGCTGCGTCGCAGGTTTTCCAGGTCGGGGTCACGCCTCAATGCGTCGTAGTCGGAAAACCCTTTTCCGAGCGCGGCATCGATCTCGTCCAATGCGAGGTCAATATTGCCCCGCAATGAGTGAAGGCTCGCGTAGTTGTAACGGACGGACGGACTGTTGGGACTCAACTCCTTCGCCTTGCGAAGGTCTTCGTCGGCCTTGTTGAACTTGCGCTGCAGCATGTAGGCGGCCGCGCGGTTCGAATAGGCCTCCGCGTAGCCGGGATCCTTCTGTATCGCCAGCGAGAATTCCTTCACCGCGTTGTCGATGCTTTCTTCGCGGATATAGGGCTCTCGGGCGTTCTTGGCATTGCTGATGTAGCTGAACGCCTGCTTGATGTGAGACTGAACTTCAAGACTGGGGCCACCCGTGGCCGCAGCCGGCGCGGGCGCCGGGGCGGTAGCAGGGGCAGGCACGGCAGATGACGCTGGAGCTACAGCAGCCGTCGGCGCGGCGACCGGCGGGGGCGCCGGTTGGAATCGGTCACACCCTGAAGCAACCAGAATTACCGGCAGCAACAGGGCAAACGTCGGCACGGCGGTGTTCAAACGGCGCATGGCAATTCCCTTTCTTTCGATTTCATTGACCTAACGGTTGCTACGGGTCAAGGGCATGTCCCAGTCTGGGACGGTAGCCATGGCCTGCGGATGCTGGTCGATGTCTGCACCTTTTTCTTGCTTGACATGACTCGCCACCCTCGGCTTGGCGTAATTGAAGGCCTGCTGAAGGGATCCGTTGTAACGGCTCAATCCATCAACCAGGTAGTAGGTGAAGATACTGCTGCGCAGGCGGTCTGACTCCCATGACTGCTCGCCGGAGTCACTGGCACCGATCAATACCCGCCCCCACGGCTCGACCGCTTCACCGCCCACAGACTTTGCTGCACTACGGCTCGGCGCCTCAGGCTCAAGTACCAAGTCCTTGGCGCCCAGCACGCGGCGCCCATATTCCCGACTGATGCCATAGCCCTCGCTGTCGCCGGCACCGAGTGATTTCCCTCCAGGCGGGAGAAAACCTGGGACGGCCCGATACGCACCGTTGCTGTAACAGGTATCCAGCACCATGACGAGGCGTTTGGCCCGATTGCCATCGACGAACTGGCGCAGCATCTCCTCGTTGATGGAGGTGTGCCAGATCCGTTCTCGCGGCTTCACCTCGGTGTCATGTGTGACGATATTGACGGCACCCCGCTTGTCTGGGGGACTTCCATGGCTGCTCAGATAGACCACGACAAGATCATCTTCGCCGGCCAGCTGTTGAAGCCTGTTCAGCGCAGCCGCCACATTGGCTCGGGTCGCATTCCCGTCAGTGAGGAAAGTCACATTCCCCGGTTGGAACTGACCCCGCCTAGGGTCGGTCAGGAACTGGTAGAAACTCATGGCATCGCGCGCCGCGAATTCAAGGGGCTGAATACCGTACAGAAACTGCCCCACGCCCACAACCAGTGCATAGCGATTACGGATGGGGCCAGGCGGCCCATCGCCCCGCACCTGGGGCTGCAAGACGCTGGAGCGCGCAAAGAGACTACCCAGACGGCGCTCCCACGCCTTCACGCGAATGCTCTCGGGCGTGACCGGCGAAACCCAGCGGGCACCAACAACCACCTGTGCCAGTGAAAACGCCCGATCAACCTCTTGCTCGTCAGCGTATTCACCCTTGAGGATTACGCGACCATAGGGGTCGCTTTCCACCCGCCCAGCGAGAATCCCGTTGCGGGAGAAAGCCTGATTGATGGCCGCCAAATGCTGCCCGGTTACGAGCGATTGAGCGTCCTGCGCCCACGCCAGCGAACACGCCAACATCGCCATCACCATCGCCATGCAAACACGACGCACTGGCCAGACCCATGACAATGGTCGGCAAGTGAAGGAAGAATGTTCATGCATACCAGTCCCCCTTAGCACCATGCCATGCAGATCAGGATTTGCGGATCACAATTTCCTGGGATGCCTTGTCTTCCCGCCCTAGAGCGGCAACCTTGAACGTGATGCGATAGCGCCCTTCCGCCACCTCCTGTGGCATCCCCGTCCGCCCGTCGGAACGCCGCGTTCCCTGGGCAGCGGTGACAGACGACTCCTCGGAGCCCAGTTCCTTCCAAGCGCGCTCCTGTGGGTCGTAAAAATGAACCGTCCGGGTCTCCACAACCTTGACATCACGCTGGCCGTCGGGTGACATGACGTAATAGGAACCTGCAAGATTCAATGTTCCTCCGGGAGCCACTTGGGCTGGCGTGACAGTGAAGCGCTCAATGCGCACCAGATTGCCTTGTCGCGGGTCGTAGCCAATCGTGGTCGCAGTCTGCCGAGCATCTGCCACCGGAAAACTGTTGACGTCCGAGTAAAGCTGGAGACACTTGCCCCACGCGATGCTGTACGCCAGTGCGCCACCGGCAGCCCCGCCGATCAGCGCCCCCTGAACGCGATTGTTACCTCCGGAGATCAGCATGCCCAGTAGCGCGCCACCCACGGCGCCGGCGGCCGTGTATTGAGCCACACAGGTCTTCTGCGCCTCGGCCCGTTGATCAGTGGTAAGCGCGGTTCCTTCTTTCGGCAACTGTGCACAGGCAAGCAGCAGTGCCGGTACCAGTGCCAGCGCAATTCTTCGCTGAGTTGAGACTCTCATGGCAACCTCTTACTTTCTGATGGGTCAGCGGTGACGCAGATTGATCTCAAGCGTCAGGATGCCGCCACCCGTGATGGCGCCAACAGGTAGCACCCCGTAGTTCATGCCTTCCGGTGTGGTCTCCACAACCAGATCCTTGGCACCTCCGGCCACCGCTCTGTAGCCTTGCTTAGAAGAAAGCACAGCGTAGGAACTCTCCAACTGATCCTCGACCATCAAGTCCTTGGCGCCTTTGGCCTTCAGGCTCTTGGCTCCGTTCAGTGAAGCGACCATTGCCGAGTCGGGCGAAGCTGTTTTCATACCAGGCGGCGGCAACATCGCAAGGTTCTCCATGCCGGGCCCGGCACCGACCGGCGGCTGCGGCGCAACGGGCTGCGAGTAGACCGGCGGCGCAACGGGATCGGAATAGGCGGGCACCGGTGGCGGCGACGCTGGAGCAGGGGCAGGGGCCATCACCTGCTGTGTCCCGGCACCAGAGCCGCCGAAAGGAATGGGCTCATTGGACAACATGAGAAGGATGCGCTCGGTTCCCGCAATGGCGTCGAATCTGAGCGTGCCACTGGCCGGAATCTGGGTCAGCCGCCGGGCATCGACATATTCGCCAAAAAGAATGTTCATCCTCCCGGATGTTCCAATGTTGGCGACCGTGAGATAGCCGGGTCGATTGGTACTGGCAATGATCCTGATACGTTCGCCCGAGCTGAAGACCCGGCTTTTGGGAACAGCCTTCATCTGTCCATCGGGACCAATCGCCAGGATCTGGTAGGAGATGCCGACATAACGCTCGGGGCGTTCCGTTCGGACCGAAGCATCAACCGTCGCTGCCGGAGCACGAGGTGCCTCGGCGGACATGCCAATGGTGCCGCCACTACCACTGTCAAAGATGGCTTTGGCGCCCTTTGGCGATGCCATCGCCGATACCGAAAAGACCAGCAAACCACCCGCGAATACCGCGGCAACCCGATGAAGCGTCGACGTTTTCATGGACTGACCTCCTGTTGCATCCTCGTAAGAGAAATTCACGCTCTGGAAATCATTCTGATACGCAGGGATTCAAAGTTCGTTGACAAGCATCAACGAGACGCCAGCTTGTATTCTTTGGAAATCCCGCCCCTGGACGAGGCCACAGGTCGGCGGAGGAAACTCCGCTCGCGGTCGCTATGCGGACGGCTGCCGCCCCGGCCGGGCAACAGCGGTCGCGGCGCTTGGGCTGCCCACGCGGGCAGCCGGGCCGGTCATGCATGCCCGGCACACATCCAGTGCCAGCCGGTGCAGCGCCTGCCAACCGCTGGCCGGCCAGTCGGGCTGTTTGAGGCCTTTGACGATGCCGTCCACCACATGGGCATCCTGCAGCCACTGCGCCATCTGGCGATCGCTCAGGCGTGGCAGCACGCGCTCGAACAGGCGTTCCCGCGGGCCCCAGACCCGCTCCTCGCGCAGGGCCAGAGGCAGCGGTCGGCCGGCGTTCATGGCGTCCTTCACGCGCTTGAGCGCGCGGATGTCCTCGGCCAGCGTGTAATGAACCAGCACTTCGGCCTCACCCTCGGCCCGCAGGCCGTCGAGCATGCGTTGCGCGCGCGCGATCTGCCCGCCCAGCACCGCCTCCGACAGCTTGAAAACGTCGTAGCGGGCCACGTTCAGCACGGCATTCTCCACCTGTTCGAAGCCGAGCTCGCCCTCAGGGTAAAGCAGCGCCAGTTTCTGGACTTCCTGATGTGCCGCCAGCAGGTTGCCCTCCACGCGGTCCGCAAAGAACTGCAGCGTGCGCTGGCCCTCTTCGCCGGACGTCACCCTCTGGCCCTGCCGCTGCAGACGCTGCGCGATCCACTGCGGCAGCGCCGCGCGCTCCACCGGGTCGATCGGGATCGTCACACCCCCGTTTTCCAGGGCGACGAACCAGGCGCTTGTGCGGGTGGCTTTGTCCAGCCGGGGCAGGACAAACAGCAGCAGCGTGCTGTCGTTATCGCGCGCGCTCTCAGCCAGTTGCTGGATGGCCACGCTGCCGTCCTTGCCCGGCTTGCCGGACGGGATGCGGATTTCGACAATCTGCCGCTCGGCGAACAAGCTCAGCGAGCCGCCGGCCGCCAGCACCTCGCTCCAATCGAAATGCGCTCCGGCCACGGTATGCACGGTGCGCTCGGTGAAGCCCTGGGCTCGCGCAGCCGCGCGAAGGGCATCCCCGGCCTCCTGGATCAGCAGGGGCTCATCACCATGCAGGGTGTAAAGCGGGCGCAGGCCTTTTTGGAGATGGGCGGGGAGCTGGGCGGCAGCAAGTTGCATGGCGATTCAAAGAAACCCAACGATGGGGCGGCGCGTGGTGCGGCATTTAGTCCCTGATCGGTTGGGGACAGAGCTGGCGCGCTGCGCGTCGCTGCGGTCTGTCCCACAAGATCTCATAATTCCCTCACCGCCGCCAGCCGCAGCATGATCTGCTGCACGAGTTCAGACTGCATGCTGCGAAACAGCAATGACTCCTCGGCCTCCTTGCCCAGCGCGGCGCTTTCGCTGTAGCTGACGTCGCGCTGTTGCAGCAGCTCCGCGTCCGCGATCAGCAACTTTCCCGCCGGCGTGCGCAGATTGAACCGAACCGTCATGCGCAGCGTGAACTCCTGCACCTGTCCGCTCGAGTTCTGGGCCACCACGACCTTCTCCTGCAGGCTCGACAGCAGGTCCAGCACCACATCTGCTCCGGCCATCTCGCGCGGGTCCATGAGCACCTGCACCTTGTCGGACGTCGCGATGCTGCGCCGCAGTTCGTTGGCCAGCGAAGCGGCGGCGCCCGGGTTGATGTAGATGGTCCTGAAGGCGAAATTGGGAGCCTGGCGCAGCTTGAAGCCGCAGGCACCCAGCGTCAGCACGGCCCCGGCAGCCAACACGCCACGGCGCGACCACGCGAGCAGGGCATGCCGGTCACCCGCACCCACCAGGAGGCCGGCAGCAGACTGCTTCACCTCAGACCACCACATTGACCAGGCGCCCCGGCACCAGGATGACACGCTTGATGGCGCCCTGGGTGGCCTGATTGAGGAAGGCTTCACTGGACAGCGCAACCGCCTCGATCTCCTCCTTCGACGCCTTCGCCGGCACGCGGATGGAGCCGCGCAGCTTGCCATTGACCTGCAGCATGAGCTCGATCTCGTCCTGGACGAGGGCCGCCTCCTCGACCCGGGGCCATGGCGCATCGAGCAAGTCGCCAAACAGGCCGGCATAGCCCAGCGACTCCCATAGGGCGTGGGTAATGTGAGGCGTGGCCGGATACAGACTGCGCAAAAGGATGCCAAATCCCTCGGCCAGGGCAACGCTGTCGCCATCGGAGCCGTCAACCTTGAAGTCTTCCAGCGCATTGATCATCTTCATCGCGCCCGAGACCACGGTGTTGTACTGCATGCGCTGGTAGTCGTAGTCCACCTGCTTGAGCACCGTGTGGATCTCCAGCCGCAAGGCCTTCGCATTCTTGCCGAATTCAACGATCTTTTTGCCACTTCCCAGCGTCGAATGGTTGTATTTAGCTACATTTTCTGTAGCTTCCAACTTGACGCCGAAGTTCCACACCCGGCGCAGGAAGCGGTAGCTGCCCTCGACGGCTGCGTCGTTCCACTCCAGCGTGGCTTCCGGGGGCGCGGTGAACATGGTGTACAGGCGCGCCGTATCGGCGCCGTACTTCTCGATCAGGTCCTGCGGGTCGACCCCGTTGTTCTTGGACTTGCTCATCGTGCCCACCCCTTCATAGGTGATGGGGGTGCCGGCGGGCAGGTCGCCCTTGGCCTGCTTCAGCCGGGCGCCGGTGATCTTGCCGCTGTCGTCATGGACGTCTTCCACTTCGTTCGGCCAGAAGTATTCGATGCCGCCCTTCTCGCCCTTGCGCGAGTAAATGTGGTTCAGCACCATGCCCTGCGTCAACAGTTTGGTGAAGGGCTCGTCCACCTTCACCAGGCCCAGGTCGCGCATCACCTTGGTCCAGAAGCGCGCATACAGCAGGTGCAGGATGGCGTGCTCGATGCCACCGATGTACTGGTCCATCGGCATCCAGTAGTCGGCGCCCTCGGCGACCATCGCCTGGTCATTGGTGGGGTCGCAGTAGCGCATGAAATACCAGGAACTGTCGACGAAGGTGTCCATGGTGTCGGTCTCGCGCCGCGCCGGCTTGCCGCAGACCGGGCAGGTGACGCCGGAGTGAAAGCCTTCATGCTTGTGCAGCGGGTTGCCGGACCCGTCGGGGATGCAGTCCTGGGGCAGCACGACCGGCAGGTCCTTCTCGGGCACCGGCACCGCGCCATGATCGTCGCAATGGATGATCGGGATCGGCGTGCCCCAGTAGCGCTGGCGGCTCACCCCCCAGTCGCGCAGACGCCAGGTGGTCTTGCGCTCGCCCAGGCCTTCGCGCGCCAGCGAATGGGCCACCGCATGCACCGCCTCCTGGTAGGGCATGCCGCTGAAAACGTCGGAGTTGATCGTGATGCCGCGCTGCTTGTCGGCATACCAGTCCTGCCACTGGTGGTAGTCGTAGTGCAGGCCATCCACATGCACCACCTGCACGATGCGCAGGCCGTACTTGAGGGCGAAAGCGAAGTCGCGCTCGTCGTGCGCCGGCACGCCCATCACTGCGCCGTCGCCGTAGCTCATCAGCACGTAGTTGCCCACCCAGAGATCGATCGGCTTTCCGGTGAGCGGATGGGTTACCTGCAACCCGGTGGCCATGCCCTTCTTTTCCTGGGTGGCGAGTTCGGCCTCGGTGGTGCCGCCATTGCGGCATTCCTCAATGAACGCTGCCAGTTCGGCATTGGTTTTCGCGGCGTGCACTGCGAGAGGATGCTCCGGCGCCACGGCGCAGAAGGTCACGCCCATGATGGTGTCAGCACGCGTGGTGAAGACGTACATGCGCCCGTCGCCGATCAGCGCACCGCTGTCATCGCGGATGTCGTGCGGAAAGGCAAAGCGCACGCCTTCCGATTTGCCGATCCAGTTCTCCTGCATCAGCTTGACGCGTTCCGGCCACCCCGGCAGGCCGGTCTTCACATGCTCCAGCAGTTCTTCGGCGTAGTCGGTGATCTTGAGGTAGTACCCCGGAATCTCGCGCTTTTCCACCACGGCGCCGGTGCGCCAGCCCTTGCCGTCGATCACCTGCTCGTTGGCCAGCACCGTCTGGTCCACCGGATCCCAGTTGACGACCTGTGTCTTGCGGTAGGCAATGCCTTTTTCCAGCATCTTCAGGAACAGCCACTGGTTCCACTTGTAGTAGCTGGGGTCGCAGGTGGCCACCTCGCGGCTCCAGTCGATGGCCAACCCCATCGCCTGCATCTGCTGCTTCATGTAGGCGATGTTCTCGTACGTCCACTTCGCGGGCGGCACGCCGTTCTTCAGCGCTGCGTTTTCCGCCGGCAGGCCGAAGGCATCCCAACCCATAGGCATGAGCACGTTGAAGCCGTTCATGCGCAGATGGCGCGTCAGCATGTCGTTGATCGTGTAATTGCGCACATGGCCCATGTGCAGCTTGCCGCTGGGGTAGGGCAGCATGGAGCAGGCGTAGAACTTCTTCTTGCCGGCCTCCTCGGTCACGCGGTAGGCGTCACGGGCAATCCAGTGGCTGTGCGCGGCGCGCTCCACCTCGGTGTGGTTGTACTTGTCTTGCATGGGAACAATCATGAACGCCGCCGTCGGACGGCGGTGGGTTGGCTACTGCCGACGATTTTAGGCGTTCGGGGCGCAGCCCCGCGCCCAAGGCACCTATCGTTTGGCGGGTGTGGCTTTCAGCGGATCAGCAACAAAGCCGATCCGGGACAGGCCTGCCTTCTGCGCCAGACCGATCACCTCGACCACGCGGCCATAAGGCACGCCCTCGTCCGCGCGCAACTGGACCTCGGTATCGGCGCGCCGGCTGGCCAGCTGGGCCAGCCGGGCGCCCAACTCATCGGGTGTGAGCGGCTGGTCGTCCAGGTAGGATTGGCCGGCCTTGTCCACCACCACAGAGACAAACGCGGGCGCGTCTCCGGGCTGCGCGTTCTCGGCTCGGGGCAGGTCCAGCCGGATGGAGCTCGCCATCAGGGGTGCGGTGATGATGAAGATCACCACCAGCACCAGCATCACGTCCACCAGAGGGGTGACATTGATGTCACTGAAGGGCTGCGGCCCTTCGCGACGCTCAAGCCGTCCGAACGCCATGACGATGCCCGCCTGCGGCAGGGCGCCCCATCCGCGGCGAGCGCCGCTTCTCGCGATCGCGCTGCAATCCAGGAAGCCCGTTGCCGTTCATCCGGCCACTCCGTCGTGATTGGCCAGCAGTTCACGCAGGTCGCGCGCAAAACCTTCAAGTTCGGCTTCGATACGGCCGATCTGCCGTCCGAAGATGTTGTAGGCCAGCACCGCCGGAATCGCCACGGCCAAGCCAGCGGCGGTCATGATCAGCGCTTCGCCAACCGGGCCAGCCACTCTGTCGATCGTGATCTGCCCGGCGCTCGCGATACTGGTGAGTGCGTGATAAATGCCCCAGACCGTCCCTAGCAATCCCACGAAGGGCGCAGTCGAACCCACCGTGGCCAACAACACCTGACCGTATTGCAGCTTGTTCACCGCTACGTGAAGGGCATCCCGCAACACCCGGGTCAGTTGCTGGGCCCTGTCACCCGCCGCAGCCAGCGTCCCGGACGCCTCCGCCCGCGTGGCCGCGATCAGCGGCAGGACTAGCGCCTCCCGGTCAAATGGGGACAAGCGCTGCCGCGCATCGCCCAGCGACGCCGATTGCCAGAACGCGGCAACGCTGCGCGCGACATCTGTGCGCGCCCGAGGCAACAACCAGACCTTCCAGAGGATCACGACCCAGCTGGCCACCGACATGCCCAGCAGCAACAGCGCCACCAGCCGGCTGACCGCATCGCCCTGCGCGATCAGCTGAAAGTAGCTCACTTCAACCCCAGCACGTCGGCCATGTCGTACAGCCCCTTCCTGCGGCCCGCCAGAAACCGGACTGCGCGCAGGCTCCCCTGGGCGTAGGTGGCACGGCTCGATGACTTGTGCGAGATCTCGATTCGCTCGCCGGTGCCGGCGAACAGCACGGTATGGTCGCCGACGATGTCCCCGCCGCGAATGGTCGCAAAACCGATCGACGAAGCATCGCGCTCGCCGGTCACACCTTCGCGGGCATACACGGCACAGTCTTTCAGGTCACGGCCCAGTGCGCTGGCGATCACCTCGCCCATCTTCAACGCCGTGCCCGAGGGCGCATCCACCTTGTGGCGATGGTGAGCTTCGATGATCTCGATGTCGTAGCCGGTGGACAGCGCCTTGGCGGCCATCTCCAGCAGCTTCAGGGTCACGTTCACGCCGACACTCATGTTGGGCGCCATGACAATGGCGATCTCGCGGGCGGCATCGGCGATTTCAGCCTTTTGCGCCTCGGTGAAGCCAGTGGTACCAATCACCAGATTCACACCCAGCGTGCGACAGACCTGCAGGTGCGCCAGCGTGCCTTCCGGTCGCGTGAAATCGATCAGCACCTGGGCATTCGCCAGACCGGCTGCCAGATCGGCGGTGATCACCGGGCCCGAAGTCGCACCCATAAAACCACTGGCCAGCTGGCCGATGGCGGGGCTGGACGCGATGTCCAGGGCGCCGGCCAGTTCGCAGTCACCGGATGCGACGATGGCCTCGATGAGCATGTGACCCATGCGCCCGGAGGCGCCGGCCACAGCCACTTGATGATGGGCGTTCGGGGTCATGGTCACAGGCCCTGTTCGGGTCAGCGCAGGTTATTCCAGCGGGGGATAGGTCCCCGGCGTGATGCCGCCTGGCGGCGCAGCCAGGGCAGCGGCGGGCACCGGGTACTTGCCCAGATCCTCCTCGGAGGCCTGCAACACCGGTATCTTGCGCGAGCTTTTCACGGCATCGAAACGGGCGACGAACTCGGCTTCGGTCGGCATGGTGTCGCCGGTGACCCGGTCCATGACGTCCCCATTGAAATAGACCGTCAAACGGTACTTCTGCGTCTCGGCGCCGCGCCGCTCCAGCGTGAAAACGTAGTCCCAACGATCGGCATGAAACACACTGGCCACCAGCGGCGTGCCCAGGACGTCGCGCACCTGCTGGCGGGTCATGCCGGGCTTGAGGAATTCGACCTGCTCGCGCGAGACAAAATTGCCCTGAACCACGTCATTCTTGTAGGGATCGACCAGCTTGCGCGCGCCGTCCAGATAGCCACACCCGGCCAGCAAGGCAGCAGCCATCCCGGCTACTGTGGCCAGGGTGAAGGTGCGACGGACGCCGTAACGGAACATGGCAGGCATGGGCATGAAGCAAACGATATGATCGCCTCATTGTAGCGGCTGGGTTCCGGCCGGACAGCCATCCGTGCGACGGAGAAAACACCCTATGGCCAACATTGACGAACTCAAGAGCACCGGGCTCAAGGCCACTCTGCCGCGCCTGAAGATCCTTGAGATCTTCCAGCAAGGCGGCCAGCGCCACATGACGGCCGAAAGCGTGTTCCGGGTTCTTCTGGAGGAACGCTCCGACATTGGCCTGGCCACGGTGTACCGCGTGCTGACCCAGTTCGAACAGGCCGGCATTCTCAGCCGCAGCCATTTTGAATCGGGCAAAGCCGTCTACGAACTCAACGAAGGGCAGCACCATGACCATCTGGTCTGCCTGGACTGTGGCAGGGTCGAGGAGTTCTACGATGCCGAGATCGAAAAACGCCAGAACGATGTGGCCACCACCAAAGGCTTCGTCATCGCCGACCATGCGCTGAGCCTGTACGCCCATTGCACTCGGGCCAACTGCACGCACCGGACGAAGTGAGGCGCCCGAAGCCTTTCAAAACCCAACAAAGACGAAAAAATGGCGCCTTCCCAGCGCCAGATGGTCATATGAAGCTAGCAAAAGCGTAGCAATTTCAATGGCCGTGGCCCTTTTCCATCGCTCGGCGGTGACGCTCGACGAACTCCTGATAGGTATCAATGCCACGCAGCTGAAGGATGGCGCTGCGAACCGCCGCCTCCACCAGCACGGCGATGTTTCGTCCTGCCACCACCTGGATCACCACCTTGCGCACCGGCACGCCCAGCACGTCCTGGGTCAGGGGTTCGTACGGAAGCCGCTCATACTCCCGCTCCATCGTCTCGCGCCGCACCAGATGCACGATGAGCTTGAGGCGCATCTTGCGCCGCACCGCGGTCTCACCAAAAATGGCGCGAATGTCCAGCAGGCCGATGCCGCGGACTTCCAGCAGGTTCTGCAGCAACTCCGGGCAGCGTCCTTCGATCGTGGTCTGGTTGATGCGATACAAGTCCACCGCGTCATCGGCCACCAGGCCATTGCCCCGTGAAATCAGTTCAAGACCCAGTTCGCTCTTGCCCAGGCCCGACTCGCCCGTGATCATCACGCCGAGTCCGAGAATGTCCATGAACACGCCATGCATGCTGGTGCGATCGGCGAAATGTTTGGACAGGTAGGCGCGCAGGACGTCAATGACGAAGGCCGACGACTCGCGGGTCGAGAACATCGGCAGTTGCGCTCGCTCGCACATGGACAGCAGCGCGGGCGGTGCGGCCTGTCCGTCGGCCAGAACCAGCACTGGCGGCTCCAGTGTCACGATGCGCGCGATGCGCCGGGCACAGTCCTCGGGGGTGGCGTTCGTCAGGTAAGCAACCTCACGCACGCCCAGGATCTGCAACCGGTACGGATGGATGTAATTCAGGTACCCGACCAGGTCGGCTCCGGAGCGGGCCTCGCGGATGGCGACCTCGTCGAAGCGGCGCTCCGAGGCGCCGAGACCGGCAACCCATTCCCAGTGCAAGGTCCCCCGGTGGTCCTCGAACAAGACATCCGCACTGACGACCGTGGGTTTCAAGGACTCAGGCGGGCTGGGCCGACTGCCATGCGGCAATCATGTGATGCAACTGCACCGAGTCGGCGCAGGACTTGATCCGTTCACGCAAGGCGCTGTCACTGAGCAGCTCGGCAATTTCAGAGAGAATTTCCAGATGCTTTTGCGTGGCCGCCTCTGGCACCAGCAGGAAGATCAGCAGGGCAACCGGCTGTTCGTCCGGTGCGTCAAATCCGATCGGCCGCGAAAGCTGGAAAACGGCGGCCATCGGCGCTTTCAGGCCTTTGATCCGTCCATGGGGAATGGCCACGCCATGACCGAGCCCGGTGGAACCGAGCCGTTCGCGTGCAAACAGGCTGTCGGTCACGACCGCACGACTGAGTCCATGCAGGTTCTCAAACAGCAGGCCCACTTCCTCAAAAGCGCGCTTCTTGCTGGTGGCCTCGACAGTCACAAGGACCTGCGAGGCGGGAAGGATGGCTGCGAGTCGATTCATGGTTCGAAGAAGCCGCATTATGCACGCACCTCTATGGTCGCCCCGTGACGCCTGAATGTCCGGGATCTCGCCGCGAAATGGCACGCGCACGCCAAAAAAAAGCCGCCTGAAGAACCAGGCGGCCCCGTTCCCGGGATGGCCGTGCCCTTACATCAGGCGCTTGGCCGTATCGTGCTTGTGCTCCTGCACCTTGCTCTTGTGCCGGACCACCTGGCGGTCCAGCTTGTCGACAAGTTCATCAACGGCGGCGTACAGATCCTCGTGCGAACTCTCCGCAAAGAGATCGCTACCCTTGACATGGATGTTGCATTCGGCGCGCTGTCGTTTTTCCTTTTCTTTCTGCTTCTCCACGGTAAGCAGCACTTTGACATCAACGACCTGGTCAAAATGCCGGGTGATCCGATCAAGCTTGGTGGTCACGTAGGTACGCAGGGCCGGGGTGACTTCGAGATGGTGACCGCTGATCGTCAAGTTCATGAGGAGCCTCCTGTTGCTCTCTGGGTTGAAAAAGCCGCCTTTTCTTCAAACGGCCAAGGGAATCGAATTCTTCCCTCGCAATGACTATGCCCCCGTTGACGTCGAAAAGCAATCCCGGCCACCCCACACGCCATGCCGCAGGCGGCCCGAATCACCGTCAACCCTGCAAGTGGTTGACGGTGATCAGATTTTTCGGTATCCACCGCCCCCCGGTGCCGGCTTTCCCTTGCGCCACGCAAGGTCAAGCGCGGGGCTATCAAGCGCATGCTGCAATGCGATAATCGCGCGTCGTTTTCTGGAGCCCCTCATGGAACCCTACCCAAGTCGGTAGCTTTCAACTCCCCTGCTGGCATGGGGTTGAAAGCGAAAGTCCCCACTCGCCAGACCCAGCCAACCCAATGGGAGTGAGCCATGCTCAACATATTCACGCTTGCCAACGGGCGCCTGTTCCAGGAAGAGATCGAATCGCTCGAGGAGCTGTCCCGGTTCCAGCCGATCTGGGTGGATCTCGAATCGCCCACGATCGAAGAGAAACGCTGGATCAAACAGTATTACGGCCTGTCCATTCCTGACGACGCAATGTCGGAGGACATCGAGGAATCCGCGCGGTTCTACGAAGAAGACAATGGCGAGCTGCACATCCGCAGCGACTTCCTGATTGCAGACGATGACGCGCCGCGCCAGGTCCGGGTGGCGTTCATCCTGAACCAGCACAACGCCGAGCTCAAGAGCCGAGGCGTCCTGTTTTCGATTCACGACGAGGATGTTCCGGTGTTTCGCCTGTTGCGCATGCGCGCCCGGCGCGCACCGGGGCTGATCGAAGATGCCAAGGAAGTCTTGCTGAAGCTCTTCGACGCCGATGCCGAGTACTCAGCCGACACGCTGGAGGGCATCTACGATGAGCTGGAAAAAGCCGGCACGCTGGTGCTGTCCGGCGACGTGACCGACGCCATGGCCGGCGAGGTACTGGGCGCCATTGCGCGGCAGGAAGACATGAACGGCCGCATCCGGCGCAACATGATGGACACGCGTCGCGCGGTCAGCTTCATGATGCGCAGCAAGATGCTCAATGCCGAGCAATTCGAGGATGCACGTCAGTTGCTGCGTGACATCGACTCGCTGGATTCGCACACCGCGTTTCTGTTCGACAAGATCAACTTCCTGATGGATGCCACCGTGGGTTTCATCAACATCAACCAGAACAAGATCATCAAGATCTTCTCGGTGGCCAGCGTTGCCCTGCTGCCACCCACGCTGATTGCCAGCATCTACGGCATGAACTTTCAGCACATGCCGGAACTTGCCCAGAGCTGGGGCTATCCGTATGCGCTGGTGCTCATGGTGGCCAGCGCCCTGGTGCCCATGTGGTACTTCCGGCGCCGGGGGTGGCTGAAGTGAAGCCCGGGAACCAGCCGGTCATCGGCATTCTGGGTGGCAGCGGCGTCTACGACATTGACGGGCTGGACAACAAGCGATGGGTCACCATCGACACGCCGTTTGGCACCCCTTCGGATGCCCTGTTGTTCGGCGACCTGGGCGGACAACCGATGGTCTTCCTGCCCCGCCATGGCCGCGGCCACCGGATACCGCCGAGCGAAATCAACTTCCGCGCCAACATCGATGCGCTCAAGCGCGCGGGCGTCACCGACCTCATCTCGGTCAGCGCGGTGGGTTCGCTGCGTGAGGCGCTGGCCCCCGGCACCTTCGTGCTGGTCGACCAGTTCATCGACCGGACCTTTGCGCGCGAGAAGAGTTTTTTCACCACCGGCATGGTGGCCCATGTGTCGATGGCGCACCCGGTGTGCTCACGCCTGGGCGGCCATCTGGAGTTGGCCGCACGGACCGCGGGCATTCCCGTCGTGCGCGGTGGCACCTACCTGGTGATGGAGGGGCCGCAGTTTTCCACGCTGGCCGAATCGGAGCTGTACCGCAGCTGGCGATGCGACGTCATCGGCATGACCAACATGCCCGAAGCCAAGCTGGCCCGTGAGGCCGAGATCTGCTACGCCACCGTGGCCATGGTCACCGACTACGACTGCTGGCATCCCGGCCACGAGGCGGTGACCGTGGACCAGGTCATCCACGTGTTGCTGGCCAACGCCGACAAGGCGCGCAGCCTGATCCGCCAGGTGGCGCCCGCGCTGGCCGCCGACGCGGGCGCTCCAGCCTGCACCTGCCGCCATGCGCTGGACCATGCACTGATCACCGCCGCATCGGCGAGGGACCCCGTCGTTCTGGCCCGGCTCGACGCCGTGGCCGGCCGCATCCTGAAGGCCTGAATGTCCGCACCCGCAGTCAGGCCCGCAGCGGTTGAAGCGATCCCGCGACAACGTCTGGTCGACATCTCGCGACAACTGGTCGGGCTCGGCCTGAACCGAGGCACGTCGGGCAATGCAGGTGTCCGCTTGGGCGAGCACTTTCTGGTCACGCCATCAGGGGTTCCAGCGGCCGACCTGAGGCCCCAGGACATGGTGCTTCTCGACTTCTCCGGGGTGGTCCTGGGACCCGGTCGGCCATCGAGCGAATGGCGGCTGCACCGCGATGTGCTCGCGGCACGGCCTGACGTTCAGGCCGTGATCCACACCCATTCACCTTTTGCCACCAGCCTGGCCTGCCTGGGCGCCGACCTGCCGCCTTTTCACTACATGATCGCCGTGGCCGGTGGACGCACCATTCGATGCGCGCCTTATGCGCTGTTCGGCACCCAGACGCTGTCGGATCGGGCCCTGGTGGCGTTGGAGGGACGCAAGGCCTGCCTGCTCGCCAATCACGGGATGATCGCATTGGGCCGAGACCTTGACGAGGCCCTGGCGCTCTGCATCGAAGTGGAATCACTGTGCGAAATGTATTGGCGCGCCAGCCAGATCGGCGCACCGGTCATCCTGCGCGATGAAGAGATGGACGAGGTGATCGAGCAATTCCGGCATTACGGTCGCCGCAACGGTGAAGCTGAAACCCAATGACGAACCCCGAGGCCCAAGCACCGGTCGAAACCCTGCGCTGGCGAAGTCAGCGACTTGAATTGATCGACCAGCGGGTGCTTCCGGCACAGATCGAATGTGTCGCCTGCGATTCGGCGGCGTCCGTGGCACAGGCGATAAAGGACATGGTGGTGCGCGGAGCGCCTGCCATCGGCTGCGCTGCCGCCTACGGCGTGGCACTGGAGGCGTTGCGCCACCGCGATGCCGGTGTTGAACCGTTTCACGCCGCGATGGCGCAAGCCTTCGAGGTGCTGGCCGCCAGTCGGCCGACCGCCGTCAACCTGTTCTGGGCCCTGGACAGAATGCGGTCGCTGATCCGGCAGAGCGCGGAACTCTTACCGCCGGAATTGGCCGATGCCTTGTTGGCGCTGGCCCATGAAATCCTGGCGGACGATGTCCGGATCAACCGGGCGATGGGCGCTCACGGCGCGGTCTTGCTGGCCGACGGCGCCCGCGTGCTGACGCACTGCAATGCCGGAGCGTTGGCCACCGGCGGTCACGGCACCGCGCTGGGCGTGATCCGCTCGGCTGTTGAGGCCGGCAAACGCATCCACGTGATCGCCGATGAAACCCGCCCGTTCCTGCAGGGTGCGCGGCTCACCGCCTGGGAAATGGTGCAGGAACAGATTCCGGTCACGCTGATCACCGACAACATGGCGGGCTTCCTGATGAGCCGTGGTGAAGTGGATGCCGTGATCGTCGGGGCCGACCGGGTGGCCGCCAACGGCGACGTCGCGAACAAGATCGGCACTTACATGGTTGCCGTGCTGGCCCGCCGGCACGGCATTCCGTTCTATGTGGCCTGCCCGCTTTCCACCATCGATCTGACGATTGCCGACGGCAGAGCCATTCCGATCGAAGAACGGGCGGCCGCCGAAGTGACCGGCTTCCGCGAATGCCAATGGGCCGCCCACGGCGTCAAGGTGCGCAATCCGGCCTTTGATGTGACACCCGCCGACCTGGTGACGGCCCTGATCACGGAACGCGGTGTCATCCACTGCCCGGACACGCAGACCATCAGCGCAGTCATGGCGGAAAGGCCTGCCGCCTGACGGTCGGGGCGTCCGCTTATTTCTTGTCCCGCAACTCGCGCCGAAGGATCTTGCCCACGGGCGTCTTGGGCAATTCCGCTCGGAACTCGATGATCTTGGGCTGCTTGTAGCCGGTGAGGTTGGCCTTGCAGTATTCGCGCACCTTGGCTTCCGTCAGCACAGGGTCCTTCTTGACCACCACCAGCTTCACCGCCTCGCCGGACTTGTCGTCGGCAATGCCCACCGCCGCGCACTCCAGCACACCCGGACAATCGGCGACGACCTCTTCGACCTCGTTCGGATAGACGTTGAAACCGCTGACCAGGATCATGTCCTTCTTCCGGTCGACGATCTTGAACCAGCCGCGCTCGTCCATGACGCCGACGTCACCAGTCTTGAAATAGCCGTCGGCCGTCATGACCTTGGCCGTCTCGTCAGGACGCTGCCAGTAGCCGGCCATCACCTGGGGGCCCTTGATCGCGATCTCGCCGGGCTGCCCGGGCATGGTGACCTCCACGCCATCGTCGTCGAGCAGCTTGAACCAGGTGCTGGGCAGGGGCACGCCGATCGTGCCCGAATACTCGGTGCTGGTGGTGGGATTGCAGCTGGCCGACGGACTGGTTTCGCTCAGGCCATAGCCTTCGCAGATCGGGCAGCCCGTCTTTTCAAGCCAGAGCCGGGCCACCGCGCTCTGCACCGCGCTGCCCCCTCCCACGGAAACCTTGAGATGCTTCCAGTCCACGGTGTTGAAATCCGGGTGGTTGGCCATGCCGTTGAACAGCGTGTTCACGGCGGGGAAGCTGTGAATGGTGTGCTTGGCCAGTTCCTTGAAAACGGCGGGCAGGTCGCGAGGGTTGGGGATCAGCACCAGCTTGCCGCCCATGCGCATCGACAGCATCATGCCCACCGTGAAGGCAAAGATGTGATAGAGCGGAATGGCGCAAACGCCGGTGGGTTGCTCGCCTTTCGGGAGCTTGCTCATGACGGGCTGGTTCCAGACCTCGCTTTGCAGGACGTTGGCGATCACGTTGCGGTGCAACAGCACCGCGCCCTTGGAAACCCCGGTGGTGCCGCCGGTGTATTGCAGCACCGCCACGTCGTCGCCCTTGATCGCGGGGGTCTTGAACGGTGCCTTGGTGCCCTGGGCGATGGCGGCATTGAAGCGCACGGCGCCCGGCAGGTTGTAGGGCGGCACCATCTTCTTGACGTTGCGCACGGCCAGATTGACCAGGGTGCCCTTCAGAAGGCCAAGCTGGTCGCCCATGGCGCACAGCACCACATGCTTGACCGGTGTATGAGCGATGCATTGCTCCAGGGTGGTCGCGAAGTTCTCGATGATGACAATGGCCTTGGCGCCGGAGTCCTTGAGCTGGTGCTCCAGCTCGCGCGGCGTGTACAGCGGATTGACGTTGACCACCACGAGGCCCGCCCGCAGGATCGCAGCCACGGCCACAGGGTACTGCGGCACATTGGGCATCATGATGGCAACACGGTCTCCCTTGCTCAGGCCCAGCCCCTGCAGGTAGCCCGCAAAGGCGCGGCTCAGGCTGTCCGTCTGGGCATAGGTGATGTCCTTGCCCATGAAGCTGTACGCCGTCCGGCTGGCGTACTTCTTGAAGCTTTCCTCCATCAGTGCGACCAGCGACGGGTACTGCGCGGCATTGATGTCAGCCGGCACACCCTCGGGGTAACTGCTCAGCCAGATGCGATCGGTCATTCGAAAGACTCCAAGCGTGTATGTAAAACTACGTATTCTGTCTTGAAACTGACAAGATTTTGGTATGTTTTCCCTAACCCTTCAATGTAGCGAAGGTAAGCGCAGGTTTGCAGAGTCGCAGTGCGGAATTGTCTCAGGGCGAATACGAGGGAGATACCCGGTTGGAAGCGCAAGATCGCGTTGGAGTTTGACATGTGACGCTACGTGCGCTGCCCTGCCCCGAGAGGCGCAATCATCTGAATCGCCCCGGGTTTCGTGGAGGCTGGTTGGTTTAAGTCATTCCGTTGTGGCGGTTTGACAGGCGAGTTGCTGATAGTAATTTTCTTCAGCTTCGGCAGGGGGAATGTATCCGATGGG
>Ga0075163_10002284_pt1 | contig 25861 bp, 16 predicted proteins | sample JI1023141ADNA_FD_71478 | JGI IMG/M metagenome (GOLD analysis project Ga0075163, IMG submission 71478) | Wastewater effluent complex algal communities from Wisconsin, to seasonally profile nutrient transformation and Carbon sequestration -... | ecosystem: Engineered > WWTP > Effluent > Algae... | reverse complement strand
ACGATGACCTTGTCGCTGGACCGCCGTGAGATGTCCACGCGCGGCATGGCCTTCATGGTATTTCCGTCCCTGAGTAGTTCATAGAAGTTGAAGGCCATCGGCTATAATTTAAGCTTGCCCTCATAAATAACAAAGCCTCGTTTTTTCAGAACTGCCCTCTGTACTGCACGGTACTGGCCGGTACGGTCTCCAACCCACCTTCGATCGTGAAGTTCCCGAAATCCACAAAAGGCACACTACCGGGCCGTTGGTTATAGAACCCACCTTCATCGGACGCCGTCAATGGACGACCCGAGCCGTTATACTGGCCGATTATGTTGAAGGCCATGGTGACTTGGCACCACATAGGCTGCACCTCCCCTGTCTCCAAGCACCACAGAGTATCGGAGTAGTCCTTCGATATGCTGGTTATCACCACATCATGGTGGATGTAATCTCCCAAGCGCATATGGCACACCGGAGGTTTTGTGAACGAGAACCCGCGATCGCCTATGTTGGACGTTGGTTTGGTCATCCGGCTGAGGAAGGTCATACGTGAAATGAAGTCCGTCTTGTCCCCGCTGAAGAAGCTCGGTTGGAACAAAAGTCCTTTTTTCATTTCATCCAATCGGTCCTTGGTCTCACGAAGTGAAACTTGGTCCGCCCCATCGCTACCCGATGGTTGGTTGAGCATTTTTCCGTACACGTTCCCGTTCTGCGGATTGGATTCGGCCAATCGGACAAAGTCCTCCTGCCTTGCCTTTTCCTCGGCCAAAAGAGCATCGATCTGCCCAAGACGTTCTTGGTACTTGGGATAATCATACCTGTCTCGCAACGCTCTTGCCCATTCCGGTTCTTCGGCAAGGAATTGTTGAAATGGCCTTGTAGTGACCGAGCCGCCGACTTCCATGGGCAGCCTTACAGTGACCATGTCATTGTCAGAAAGCTCAGTGTAAGGCGTGGCCTTCGCCACCATATCAAGGTCGATGGCTCCCATCTTGTCCACAATCGCCTGCCTCTCCGCCTCAAGCTGAGCGGTCCTGTCGTTCTTGTAAATGGCCTTTCCTTCATCGCTGGTCTGGAAGGTCCTCTTGTCCCTTCCGGTGAAGCGGATATTGTCGAACTTATAGGACATCGTGGGAGTGGAATCCTTTGAATAGTCCACTCCCATATCGACGTTCTGCGCGAAATCCGTCAGGACATAGAACGAAATGCTTCCGCTCCGCGTGGAATTGTTATAGGTGTACATCGGCTCTGGACGTCCGAGCATCTCGATGGTGTTCCAGTTCGCCGTTTCGGTCTCATTGAATGTCTGGATGTACGGCGGAAAGAACATCGTAGCGGCTTTGCCCACCGGAATGGCGTAGTTGGTAAAGTGGAACGGGAGATAGCCTGCATCGCGCGGAGTCACATACGGATTGGTGACGGAGTACCTCTGCCTTCTGGCGGCATAACTTCCGTCGCTCTTTTGTACGGTGAACGTGCGGGAACCACGAGCATAGTTGCCCGCCATGGCGGAGCCTGATCTGGCAATACGCTTGAGAATACCGTTCACTCCTTCTCTTTTCGGTCCGGCTTGGAACTGCTTGACATCGATCAGAGGATTGCCGGGCGTACTTTTTGCCATGAGCATCGTATCGGTGACGATCGGGTCGACACCGTCCTGCTTGGAATTGTAGGCCTTCCACTCTTCGTTGATGGCCATTACGGGATTCTGGTCGGGCTCGTTGCTCGACCCATTGTATCCCTTTGCTGCCAATGAGTTGTCACCGTTGCGCGTGACTTGGTCCAATATCGCATCCTTGGTGGATTGCCCCGCGTAGAACGAAGGGAATTCCCCCTTAAGGAGCACTTGGTCCTGACTGACGTCATAGGGGTTCCGTGGGCTCCACTTGTTACGTGCAATGAGTATCTCGCGGATGATGAGACCCAAGGCGAAGTTCCGCGAGATACCGAGGAAGGCTTGAGTGCCGAAGCCCATGATGTCCACGCCGAGTAGGCCTCCGCCCCTGTTGCGCGCCAATTGCTCGTTACGGTATGGTTCCGTATCCGCTATAAGGCTCTTGGGAGCCCCGAACGTATTGTTGGCGAGGTTGGCCTCGCGCGCCGGAATGCTGTTGAACTCAAGGTTCGAAAAGTTCGGGATGTTGGCGGCCAGTTGTGCCTGCAAATAAGGGAGAGAGTCGGCAAGGACATCATGGGTCGATGGGATGTTTGCGGCGAGCTGATCCTCCAAGTAGGGCTGTGAATCCTCAAGCACATCGCTGTTCGATGGAATGTTATTGGCGAGCTGTTGTTGACGATATACCTCCGAGTCGCTGAGCACATCATGAATGGATGGTACGTTGCTCGCGAGGTTGGCGTTCAAATAAGGAAGGGACGCTACAAGAACATCATAATCCGCTGGTATATTCATGCCAAGAAGGTCGCTCCTGTATGGTGCGCTGTCATCCTCGATATCACTCGGCGATGGTATGTTGGCGGACAATTGCGCTTCGCGGTATGCTTCCGTTGCTGATAGGATGTCGCTGACCGATGTGGTATTCCGGGATAGGCTGCTATTGCGGAACACCTCGCTCAGGATGGACAAGTCCGTGGAGAAAGGAACGTTGCTGGAAAGATTGCTCCTCCTGAACTCTGCATTCTCCTTTTCAATGTCGGTGATGTTGGGCACGGTCTTGGACAACATCTGGTCGCGGTAAAGCGCGCTCGACCGGGAGATGTCGCTGAAGGCCGCCACGATCTTCGAGATGTTCGCGATCCTATAGGGTTCGGATATCTTTTCGATGTCCGTTGTGAAAGGCACCGTGTTGGAGAGTGCGGCATTACGGAACGCCGATGACATGCGTTCGATGTCCGTTGTCACCGGAACGGTCTTGGACAACATGTCGGACCTCATCTTCTTGGTATCCGATTCGATGTCGCTTTCCTTGGGTATGTTCTTGGAGAGTTGGTCCTTCCTGAAGGATTGCGCCTGCATCTCCACGTCGCTCGTTCTGGGAACGTTGCTGGATAACTGCGCGTTGCGGTATGCTTCGGAATCCGACAATGCATCGCTGGTGAGATCGGATGTCTTTGACAACTGATCGTTCCTATATTCCTGAGTGGACGAAAGGATGTCGGTCTCCTTCGGGATGTTCTTGGAAAGTTGGTCTTGACGTTGTTGATCGGTCTCCGAAAGGATGTCACTTACGCCCGGGACGTTCTTGGCAAGCTGTGCCTCTCTCTGTGCTTTTGTCGAAGCGAGAATGTCGCTCTCTTTCTGAACGTTCTTGGCGAGCTGATCCTCACGCTGCTGTTGCGTCACCCTCAGAATGTCGCTGTCGTTCGGCTCGTTCTTGGACAATTGCGCTTCCCTCTGAGCTTTCGTGGCCTTGAGGATATCGCTCTCGCCCATTCCGTTCTTGGACAGTTGGGCCTTGCGCTGTTCTTCCGTATCGGCCAGCGCATCGGTGTTGCGCATTCCGTTCTTGGCCAACTGGTCCTCGCGGAACTCCTCGGTATCGGCCAATGCATCGCTATTACGCATGCCGTTCTTGGCAAGTTGATCGTGCCTTTGTTGCTCGGTGTCCGAAGCAATATCACTTACGTTCGAGATGTTCTTGGACAATTGCGCATCGCGATATTCCTCTGTATCGGCCAAGGCGTCCGTGTCGCGCATGCCGTTCTTGGAAAGCTGTGACTCCCTCTGTTCCTGCGATGACTGAAGCACATCACTTTCCTTTGAGGTGGTCTTGGACAACTGCGCGTTTCGCGCTTCCTCGGTGCTCGACAACACATCGCTATCGCGCATTCCGTTCTTGGCCAACTGGTCCCTGCGTTGATCGTCGGTATCGGACAGCACATCACCGTCACGCATTCCGTTCTTTGATAGTTGGGCCTCTCTCTGCGATTTAGACAACGAAATAACATCAGAAACATTATCGATGTTCTTGGCCAACTGATCTTTACGTTGTGCTTCCGTATCGGACAAAGCGTCCGTGTCACGCATGCCGTTCTTGGACAATTGTTTTTGGCGCTGCGCTTCCGTATCAACCAAAGCGTCGGTGTCGCGCATTCCGTTCTTGGACAGTTGCGCGTCGCGCTGCTCGGCAGTATCGGAAAGAATATCCCTTTTATGGTCGATGTTCTTGGACAATTGACCTGCACGTGACGCCTCACTGTCGGCGATGTGATCAACGGGGTCCATTCCATTCTTGGACAATTGATCGTTACGCTGCGAAGCGGTATCATCGATGATGTCGGAGATGCGCCCGGTGTTCTTGGACAATTGCGAAAGGCGGTGCTGCTCGCTCTGCTTGAGCGCATCACTATCATTGGGTTCGTTCTTCGACAGTTGCGCCTCCCGCTGGCCCTTGGTGGCCTTCAGAATGTCGCTCTCGGCCATTGCGTTCTTGGCGAGCTGCGCTTTGCGTTGTACTTCCGTATCGGCCAAGGCGTCGGTGTCGCGCATGCCGTTCTTTGCGAGTTGTTTCTCGCGGTCGGACACACTGTCGGTCAGGACGTCGCTCTGGTTCGGCTGATTCCTTTTGGTTTGTTCATAACGTTGCTTTTCCTCGCTGTTGAACAGATCGGTCTCCTTGTTCGTATTGCGGCTGAGCTGCGCTATTCTGAAGTCCTCATTATCGGATGCGATGTCGCTGTCACCATTGACATTCTTGGCCAATTGCGCCTTCCTTTGTTCTTCCGTGGAACGAAGGATATCCCCTCCATTGGAGATGTTCTTGGCCAACTGCGTATTACGATATGCATCAGTATCGGCCAGCGCATCGCTGTCGCGCATGTCGTTCTTTGAGAGCTGAGCTTCTCTCTGACCCTCGGTGCGGAGCACCATGTCAGGCTGTCTCTTATCGGTGTTCTTGGCCAATTGGTCCAGACGCAATTGATCATTATCGATACGAACATCATTGGGAGCGTTCTTGGACAAATGTGCATCACGCGCCGCATCGGTATCCATGAGGATATCGGTGACCTTGTCGGAATTCTTTGCCAACTGGTCCTTACGGTATTCACGAGTGTCATCGAGAATATCGGAATGGTCCATCCCGTTCTTCGCCAGTTGGTCCTTACGGTATGGTTCAGTGTCCTCCAGTATGTTCCCATGCTGTGGGTCGTTCTTGGAAAGTTGGGACTGCCTGAACGGTTCGCTATCCTCCACGACATCGGTGCGTTCCATGCCGTTCTTCACCAATTGCGCGTTACGCTGCGCCTCGGTATCCTTCAGAGCATCGCTGGCGCGATAGTAGTTCTTCACCAATTGGTTCTTGCGGAATTCCTCGGAATCCTCCGCTATGTTCCCGTTCTCATCGTAATAGTTCTTGGCCAACTGGGCCTTACGTTGTTCTTCCGTATCTGAAATGATATCGACATTGCGCATGCCGTTCTTGGCCAACTGGTTCTTTCGCTGCTCCTCGGTATTCGCTAACGCATCGCTGTTGCGCATGCCATTCTTGGCCAACTGGGCCTTGCGCTGCTCATCGGTATCTGAAATGATATCGCTGTCGCGCATGCCGTTCTTGGCCAACTGTATCATGCGTTGAATGTCCGTATCGGCCAATACATCGCTGGAACGCATACCGTTCTTGGCGAGCTGTGCATTTCTCTGCTCATCGGTATCCGCCAGAGCATCTGCATCACGCATACCGTTCTTGGCGAGCTGTGCATTTCTCTGCTCATCGGTATCCGCCAGAGTATCCGTATCACGCATGCCGTTCTTGGCGAGCTGGGCCTTGCGCTGCTCATCGGTATCGGAGATGATGTCGCTATTGCGCATGTCGTTCTTGGCCAACTGGGCCTTGCGCTGCTCATCACTATCGGCCAGCGCATCGCTGTCGTTCATTCCGTTCTTGGCCAACTGGGCCTTGCGCTGCTCATTGGTATCGGCCAAAGCATCGCTGTTGCGCATGCCATTCTTGGCAAGTTGGGCCTTGCGTTGTTCTTCGGTTTCCGACAACACGTCACTACTGCGCATTGCATTCTTGGCAAGCTGCACCATACGTTGGATGTCCGTATCCGACAACACATCGCTGGAACGCATGCCGTTCTTGGCCAATTGGGCATTGCGCTGTTCTTCCGTATCCGACAGCACGTCCGTATCACGCATGCCGTTCTTGGCCAATTGGACCATGCGTTGCTCTTCCGTATCGGCCAAGGCGTCCGTGTCGCGCATTCCGTTCTTGGCCAATTGGGCCTTGCGTTGTTCATCCGAATCGCGCTGGACATCGGACTCCTTCATCGCATTCTTCGCCATTTGGATCCGACGCAGGATATCGGAATTGTCCACTGGCAAGCTCGGGGCGTTCTTGGCCAGAAGTCGGTCACGGATCTGGTCTATTCCAATGAATGCATCAGGCGAAGCGTTGTTCTTGGCCAAAAGTGAATTACGATACGAAGCAGCGGCCTTCTCGATGTCATACCCGCTTGGCACCGTCCTCGACAGCGCAAGATCACGAGCATGCTGAGAGTCTCGCTCTATGTCGGTGGTATTCGGGATGTTCTTGGCCAAAAGGCCGGAGCGTAGTCGCTGCGTCTCCCTTTCGTTCGCGCCGGAAGAAAGAGGCAGGTTCTTGGATATCAGGTCCTTCCTCTTGTTGTTTGAGAAATTGCCATAATATTCCGTGAACTTGAGAAATAACCTCTCATTCTCATCATTGGGATCGAACGGGAAATCCATGCTCTTGTTCCTGATTTCTCATAAATAGAACGAGGCAGAAAAGGCCAGCTCAAGAATAAATGCTCGTGTCCTTCAGGATCTTCGAGTGCAACTTCTTCCCGTCCATCTCCAGTTCCACGGTGATCTTGCGGTCATTCGCCTTATCGCCTGAGGCAGCCGATAGACGGTCTATGGCGTCCGACAGGCGCATCATCATCTCGGTTTGCGCCTTGTTGGGCATCCCTAAGTCTTCGGCCACCACCTTCACATTGGAAGCCGGACCTTCGTTCTTGGTGCTGATCTTTGCTTCAATTGAAGCAAGCGATCTGCTGATGTCGGACATGTTCACGGCGCTAAGGTCCGATACGGAACGGTCCAATTGCGTGGTGTCGATCGACACCTTCAATCCGGAAAGGGAACTCTCAAGAGCGGATATGTCCAATGCCACGCGGATCGACGACAACATGGCGGCCATCTTGTCGACCTCTGTTCTATCGATGTCGATCGTCACCTTGGGCAATGCGTTCAACTGGTCCGTCAAAGAAGAAACATCCAAGGACAAGTCGATACCTTTCAACAGCGGAATAATATCGCGCAACTGGGAGACATCCACCGTCAATTGGATATTCGACAATTCCGATACGGCTTCCTGTGCTTTGGTGGAATCCACCATGATGACAAATTCCGGAGCGGAGGCCAGTTGGTCCATCATCGCCGTCAAGTCTATGGTCGGACTTATTTTATCAAGGATGGCAAGAAGTTGTTCCACCTGTGTGGCATCGATGATCAACTTAAATTCAGGCACATCGGCCAATTGGCCCATGATGTCCTTGGTATCGATCGATACGGTCACATTCTTCATCGACGAGAGCGTGTCCATGGCGCCGGTCGCATCCACGACCAACTCAATCGTTTTGAAGGATGACAATTGAGCCATGACGGCATCCACATCCACCGACAATTGCACCTTGGGCAGGTCCGACAATTGTCCCACAACAGATCCGACATCCACCATCAGTTCTACTTTTGGAATGGAATGCAACTGGTCCATGATGGAATCTATGTTCAACATCAGCTCCAACGAAGGCAACGAGCTAATAGCGCCATTGATGTTCGATGTGTCCACCGTCAATTCGACCCTACGAAGCGATTCCATTTCCGCTTTGGTCTTCTCATCGATGGTGATGGTCAATTGGGCGTTGCGCATCATCTCCAGCGCCTCCATGGCCTGCGTTGAGTCCAGCGTCACCTCAATGGATCGCGCATCTGAAAGCAACTTGTCGACCCGTTCAAAACCTTCCAGTTTCAACTCAATGGTCGCCGACGGCAACCTCGACAGTTGTTCGTTCAACTTGGTGGGATCCACCCCGATAGTGATGTTGGGAAGGGAAGAAACGGCATCCTGCACGGACTTCTCGTCCATGACGATCTTCAGCTTGGGCATGGTCGCAAATGCGCTTTCAGTATCTACCTCCACCTTAATCGCGGGAATTGCGGCGATGCCATCGGCGACACTACGCGTATCGAGCACCACATTGATGGCGGGCATGGATGCCATGGACTTGAGCAGCTCGCTCGGGTCCAAAGCCAGCATAACCTTCGGCGCATCGGACAACTTCTCCATCAGCGCCCGCATGTCCACATCCACATTGATCGCAGGAAGATCGGACAGTTGGTCCCTCAGCCCTTGAGCATCCAACATCACCGACACCGGAGGCACTTGCGTCATAGCGGAAGTATCGATGCCCACCTTGACGTCGGTGATCATAGATAGGCGGTCCATCAGATCTTGTATATCCACGGAAACGTTGATCTCCGGAAACTCCATCAACTGTCGAACCATGGCATCCACATCCATGGTGACGTTGACCGCAGGCAAGGAACCCAACGCCTCCAGCACTTGTTGTCGGTCGATTCCCACCGATACGATAGGAAGCTCCAACATGGCATCCGAGAATGCCTTCTTGTCCACGCCCACCTTGAGCTCCGGCATATTCCGCATGAGCTCCATCGCCTCGGTCACGTCCAGCTTGGACTGAATGACAGGCGCGGACGACATGAGGTCCACAAGGCTCTTCTGATCCAGTTCTATGCTCAATGCGGGAAGGTTCGAAAGAGCGTCCGTCAATGCCTTGAGGTCGAACTTGACGCTCACGGCAGGCATGGCGGCCATCTGGCTCTGAAGGTTCTTGGCATCCAATGTGATGCGAGCAGGAGGCAACGATGCCATGTCCTTCTCAATGCGACCCATGTCGATACCCACCTTGATGGAGGAGATGGACGACAGGAGGTTTTGGACCTGCGCCTTGTCCACATGGAGCACGAGCGCTGGCATGGCGAGGATAGAGCTCTTGAGTCCATCGATGCTGCTGGCGTCAATATTGACGCGGATGGAGGAAAGGGCTTTCGTGATCTTGGACATGTCGGAATCCTCCAACACCTCGTTCATGCGCTCCAACGCATTGGCTACGCCGTCGAACACACCGCCGAGGTCCACGCCACGTACGCCGCTCTTCATCTTCCCCATCGCGGCAACGAACTCGTTCATTGCATCGGAGGACGTAAGAAGCGCGGCTGCAAGTGGCACCATCACCATCGACAGCCCCATCAATTGCAACGTCATCAATCCCATTCCTATCATCGCAATGGGATTGGCGAAGGCCATCGATGCAACGCCAAAGGCTATCATAGCTGGAGCAACCATCATCATTGTGGTCCCCATTTTCAATATGTTATCCCAATTGATATTAGCCAATAACGACATGCCCTCACCGGCCATTATCAAGGATTGGGCTGCTGCCATCATAGCGATACCAACCACCACAAGAGCCGATGCTCCGACCAACAGTGCTGTATAGGTGATTGGATTGCCCAGAATCGCTCCAACTGCCGCAAGCCCACCAACGGCTAATCCCATTGCAAGAATTGCTCCGCCTACTGACGCCCACCCAATATCCTTCATCATGTTCATAGCGTACGCGAATGGTATCATGGCGACGCCAATGATGCCCATCGCTCCAGCCATTTTCAAAATGTTCTTGTCGTCGACGTTAATTTTCGACAACAAGAACAACCCGCTGCCCAATATCGCCAAAGACCCCGTTGCCATCCCAAGCTCCTCAACTCCAGCAGGCCCACCAACCTTGTTCAACATGAACATAAAGCTGGCTATGGCGGCTCCGATCATGGCCATACCGAGAGCCAGCTTGGCGAGCCCCTTCAGGTCAACGCCGGAGCCCAACTTGGATGTGCCACCTACATTCGATGCAATATCCGCTCCCCCCTTTGTTGCGGCCTCGACACCTTTGTCGGCTGCCATCTCGGCTCCCTTTTCAGCTACACTTTGTACTCCACCGCTTTTTGTCAACACGTTGCCCAGCGATGACACAAGAGACCCGAATTTCTTGAATGGATACATGAACGCTTGAGCTATCGACACCTTGAACAGCATAGCTCCGGCCACGATGGCGCCGCCGATACCTGCCACCCAATCCCCGACGTGGTCTCCCCACTTGTTCATTCCATCGATCGCCCACTTTAATCCTGCGGTTACCTTTTGCAGCACCACGCCCAACACCTCCAGCACCGGCTGGAATATGGTGAACAAGTTCGTCAGGGATGCCGTAAGGGCGGCGAAGGAATCGGTCAAGCTCTTATTTTGTTCGGCCTGCTCCTCAAGGCTCTTGATCTGGTCCCTACTGGACACGAACAGGTTGTGCAGCGTATTCTCGTTCAGGTCCGCTACGCTCTTGATGCCAGCAGCGTCCAGAAGGCTTTTGCTCTTGCGGTCCACCTTGAGGCTGATCACTCCATCCTTCATGTCCAAGAAGTCTCCCAGCATGCTCTTGGCCATTTCCGCATCAATGTCATCCATGCCCGCAATGGCACCCGAGAACATTCCCTCGCCCATCCCTTTTGTTTTCTCTGCGAGAATGGCGTTCTTCCGAATGGTGTTCTGGAATTCATCAACGGTTATCCCTGCCGCATCCGCCGCTATTTTTATCTGATCGTATTCTATTGGATTGAAATCGTACGACTTCATGTCATCAGACCAACTGCCCAATTCGCTTCCCATCTTGGTCAATATCTTCTGCAATTCTGCTGGATTGTTCCGCGCCGCAGAAAGGAGTTCCATTGGATTGATGTTGGAGAAGGAGCCTCCGGCCAATTGCAACTGTGAAGCCATCTCCATGGCGCCTTCAATGGTCCTTGCCTTTTCCGCCACATTGAATATGCTATCGACCTGCATACCCAACTTCTCCGCCTTTGCGGCCATCAGCGTCAGGCTTTTTACACCACCTTCGAACCCGAAGCTGCGCATGCGCTCGATGTTCTTGGAGATCTGCTGCACGACGTTCTTGGAGCTTACGCCCAACATCTTCGCGTTCTTGTTGGCGCTCTTGAGGTAATCCGTCACATCCTCGGCGCCGCCTCCGGCCCGCATCAACTCACCCGCTATCTTGGATGATTCGGCGCTGGTGATACCGAGCGCCATATTGAGGGACTTGAATTCCTCCACGGCCCCCATCAGCAAGCCAGCATCGGTGGTCCTCAGCTCATCGCTCATAGCCCCTGCCAGATCGCTGACGTCCTTGATGCCCATGCCGTATTGTGCGGCGCTGGTGGTCAAACGAGAGTAATCGGCCGCGCTGTCGACCATCATGACACCGTGGCTCTTTTGCAGGTCATGGATCGCTTGGTCGAACTCCTTCAGGTTCGGCATGATGTCCTTGCCGATATTCTCGCCATACTGCTTCAGCCCATTGGCCATCTTCTCCATGAAGTTGGATGACCTCATCAAGTTTTCTTTCTCTTGCGCTGCCTTCTTCAGTTCCTCGTTTGCCAAGCCGAGCGCCTTCAGCTCATTGTCCAATTCCCCGCCCAATGACTTATGAGAAGCCAGAACCTTGGTCATCAATTTGTCCTGACGAAGAAGTTCTTTCTCTTGCCCTTTAAGAATCTTCCTTACGGCTTCCGCCTTCTCCTCTTGGTTCGCTATGTGGTTCAAGAATTCAAAACCTTGCCCGGCAAGCTTCTCCGCCAACACTACCTGTTCCTCCGATGTCAAGTTCAGCGGAGTCTTGCCCGCCGACTTCATCTTCCTGAGAACGCCGTCCATCTCCTTGGACCCATCCTTCAGCGAGGATATCATGGACGCCCTTATGACATCCATGGCCTTCTTCGTTCCACCAAGGCCGTCCGAAACATCCGTCATTTGCAAGGATTTGCTCACCTTGAGGGCGGCAATGCTGGCGTTAGACATGGCCTCGTTCAGTGCGACCGTATCACGGGTCGTTTGCTGCAACGACTTGGGTGTTTCCTTGAAAAAGGCGGCCCCGGACAAGCCGAAGAACGTGGACGTAAGACTGTCCAATGCCACCTGCATCGGATTCAACTCCTTGTTTATGTTGGCAAGCTCCCGCGCAAATGCTCTTGCGGTTTCGGGATCTATGTTGCCAAAGGAGCTGTTCTTCTTTCCCATAACGGCGTTTGCCATAAATATGGGAAACAAAAAAGCCGCGCATCGGCGCGGCCTCTTTGGCAAATGGCTTCTCGAAGGGGTTAGTTCATCAATCGATCTCGCCCTTGAGGTATTTGATACCGTCCTCGTTGTTGAGTGATCCGAGCCTGCTGTTCATGTACCGCATGGCATCGCCCGTAGAGGAATTTGGATCGTACGGGGTGTCGAGCGCCCTTGTGTCCATGATCAATCGGGCTCCTTTCTTCTGGTTCATCGCGTTGAGCTTCGATTCCCTGTACTCCCTCGCGCGGGCGATGTTGTCCAATTGATGGTCTTCGGGGTACACATATTCCTGCTGTACGCCGTATGTTCTCCAGAAGAAGCCCAAACAATTGATGCCTTTCCACAAGAACACCAAGGAGGTTATCATCGCAACAAACCCCAAGAGGTCATGCTCCTCCACCCATGGCTCCCAGTCGAATACGAAGATGAACCAACAGGAGGTTCCCAAGTAGAATATCGCTCCCAGAAAAAGCTTTGTTCGTTCGCTCATGGTGCTGCGTTTCTTTGTTTTACGAACAAAGGTCGCATTTTGTTGCAATGAGCATCACATTAAGGGATTATCGACTTCGTTGGGGCGGGCGAGAAAGGTTTTTGAGGCACTTTCGCTGGAGCTGCACTGGGCGCCAACAACGAGCCGATCTCCCTCTTCAGGCCGTTCATCACGACGGTACGACCCTTGTCGTTGCTCACGTACACTCCACCTTGGGTACGGCTTCGCATCATACGAAGGACGACTGTTTGAATGAACTCGTCAAGCCAGTGCATGGACCCTTGGTACTTCGGGTGTTTGACCGCAGCGCCCTCCACGCCGAACACGGATGACAGATGCGGAAAACCACTATATCCCGTAATGATGCCCATTTTGATCCCGTCTTTGATGTTCCGGAGATGAAGCTGCATTCCGTTGTTGACCAAATCGTGGTATATCTTACCGAACTTGACCACTTCATCCGGGGAGAACAAGTGTATCGTCGATGTCTTGATGGGGTAGGTCAGCGGGCGCAACAGCGACATATCCAACTGATAGGTATCGGTGGTGGTGCCGAATTGAGTGGGCTTCATGGATATTTCTATCGACGCCACCTTTCCCACTCTATCATTCACGAATAGGAATGGCACCTGAGGACGCCCCCCGATCCTGATGGAGGAGAGACGTCGGAATTCTGCGGGGTCGTTGTTCTTCCGGATGTCAGTCCACACTAATCTTATGGCTTGCTTCTGACCTGTGACTTCCTGAAGCTCTATGTCCATGCTTGTGTCGTCGCAACACTTCAGCATCTGGAAGGAATGAGTGGTCCCGTGCTCGTCGGTCAAATTGCAGTATTGTCCCACCTGCATCTCCAGAAGAGATACCGACTTCTTCTTGCTGCCCGAGTCGAGCGCTGTATTGTCGAGCTTCGCGAGCCCAAGAACGCCATGGTCGAAATCCGTAACCAGACCATCAACGAAGGTGCTGGGATCCGACTCATAGCTTTCGAAAGCGGAAATGAACTCTCCGGTGAATGATTCTCCCTTGAACGTTCCGAACATCTTGCCCACGAACGCTCCGGCTTCCCACGTCCCCCAAAACATCTCCACCCTTTGGTTGTGTACGTTGGACATCTGCAACTTCAAAAGTTTCGCATGCCATACGCCATCCACCAGAAACGACAACTTTCCGTTCTGCCAGTCGTACGCCAGAAGCTGAGCTTCGGAAACTCCCTCCAGTTTGTCCACCAGATTGCGCCCTATCATGTACCTCCCGCCTCCCAGAGGCCGGACGATGGCTTTGCTGGGTGACGCCTTTTTGCCAAGACCGAGCTTGTTCTTAATGCCATCCCACAGCGCTTCGTTACGAAGCTTCAGGTCGTCTATTTTCTTCAGGGGATCCATTGTCCATAAATAGAGGCCCATCAGCTCTTCTCTCACTTCTTGAAGCGTCGCGACTTGCTTTGTATCGATTTGGCGCCCTTGCTGTCCTGATCGTTGCGAGCGTTCACATCCTTCTTGATCCGCTGAAGGACCCATTTGCGCTGTGACGTGCTCATGTGCATGGCGGAATCCCAACTGATGTTCTCTCCGTGCTTGGCCACCAAATATACCTCTTCCAGCATGGAATTGGCATATGATTCCGGAAGGCGCAGGAAGTTGTGGCCACCGGAAATATGGACTTTGTATTCCTGATGGCATTCTCCGCACTGATGGTCAACGTGCGTGTCCACCCCGGGAGTGTTCTTATCGATGAACTTACGGAGAAAACGAGAGTCTTGGATGGGCAGACCTTCCGCGAACTCACGTATCATGTCGACGCCTTTTACCCCGTTGATATCTTCCAAGAGAAAAGAGAGGCGGTCCAAATGGGTGTCGTTGTTCTCAAGGTTCCTCTTGAAGCGGAATTCTTCGAAAAAAGTGGGAATGCGCACCGAGAAGGAGAACTTGCTCACGGGCAACACGCCCGGCATCCGCCTGTTCTCATCGGGCCACGATTCCACTTCCTTGATCTTGAACTCGCTGATCAGCACATCCTTCTTTTCCTGCGCCCCGCAACCCGGACAATGGACATCCATGTCGATCTTATCTCCATAAGCGGTAGAGTACAAGTACATGCTGATGGCTTGTACATCGCCGGGAAGCAGGGCTTCCACGTCGAAATCATCGACCATCAGACTGTTGAGCACCAACTTGATCCCTTCCTCGGAATCCATCAAGGCGTTATTGGCGAGAATGTTCTCCTCCACGCACGAAAGATGGCGGATCAGAAAATACGACTTGTTCCCCTCATAGTATCGCCCCTTGGAAGGAACGTTTATCAAGGAAAGTTGTCGCTCGATCTTCGCCGTCGCGTCATCCATCACATATCCGCGTCCGGATAGAACAAGCGCGGAGTGATCGGCACGATCTTCTCCTCCTCATGTCCACAATGCGAACAGGTGAAGTTGTAGTTCAGGTCGATGCCGGGTTCCACTTCGAAGGCATGCTTGCGGAAGAACTGGGAATCGCCCAATGGCATCGCGTCGATGAAGCTCTTGATGAAGATCTTGTCGGATTCCCCGTTGACCTCCATGATCTGGAGTAGATAACGCTCGCTCCACATTCTCTTCGCCTTGAGACCTCCGACCTTCTTGATGGCCGCCATTCCCTTGCTCTGGAGGGCGATCTCATCCTTTCCATTGAGCAGGCGGAAACGCAACTTCACCTTGCTCAACGGAAGCTCAATGAAGAACAATCCATCCTGATCGGGCATGTGCTTGAGTTCCTTCACCTTCAAGAGAGAAAGGTCCACTTTGGGCGTATAGACCCCGCCGCAGCTCTCGCAGCCCATCGGTCCGGGCTCGTACTCCTTGCCGAAACCTTCGATGCGCAATTGGATGAGCACGTAGTTGCGATCGCACGAGAGCATGTCCTCAGGGCGCAACGTCTTGTCGATGATGGCGCTCTCCAATACCGCATGCAACACTTTGTTCTGCGTGATAAGTTCCGGAGTGAACAGGATGTCATCCTCTACGGACGTAAGCCCCTTGGTCTCCAGTTGCGACTGGCCGCTGGGGTAGAACATCCCCTTGGAGGGAAGGTTCAACACCTGCGTGGGCGCCTCATACATCTTCTTCGCTGTACGCATGTTGCCGGGATTGTAGTTCCCGGCCGTCTTCTTAGGCGCTTCGGGCGGCGCTGGGTTGAGGAGCGGAGCATATTGCTCTTCGCTCACGCCCATGTTGGCGAGGAATGTCGCATATTGTCGCGGGTCGATCTCCGGATCGCTCTTGAGCGCCTCGATCATCGCGGCCACTTCGCTCTGGTCCTTGGGGCGGCCCACCACGTCGCGCAATGATTCATCGGGCTGGGCTGACCCCCTATAACCTCCCTTGTTGGATATTCTTACCGGATCGGACATTTGTTTCTGTTTCTCCTACATAGTAGGAACAAAAAATCCGAAAATCAATCGTCACATGGTCCCGCCTCCCATCTCCATGCCCGCGAGCGCGGCCTGAAGAGCATCACGCTCCTTCTCCAAGGCCTCCAGCGATCCGGTAAGGCCGCCGAGCTCATCGGTCATCCCATCGAGTTCGATCTGCTCGGCATCCTTCTGCTTACGTTTCAGATCAAGGTCCTCGATCTCCTTGTCCATCAATTGACGACGCTGTCTCTCCACTTCAGGATGATTACTCTGCCTGACGGCCTTCGCCTTGTTCTTGGCGTTCATGTTGACGGTGATGTCGTCGCGTTCCTTCTTGGCCTGCTTCTTCAGGGCGTCCACCTTCGCGCCGAACCCTGCGGTGCTCGTGGATACCGCGTCGGCCGCCTTGTCCAATGGATTTGCCAGAGAACGCAATTCCTCGGTGAGAACCTCCTTTATCAAGCTTCTGATGTTCATCGCGTTCCGGTTTGTGCCTTCAGTATGTTCTTCACGCCGTTCTCGTCATCATGGATGTCACATTCCCAGAAACGGATCAACGTGTAGTTGGAGCCGCTGGCCATGACGTCCTTGAGCTGGTCGTTCTTCTTTATTTTCTTCTGCAATCGGTTCAGGTCCTCCTTGGCATATTTGTCCGGATGTCCATGGAAATAATCCCCATCCACCTCGATCAGGATGCGATGCCCGGGAAGGCAGAAATCGTAGATGAAACCCCCAAGGACCTTTTGTGTATCATGCTCCAACCCAAGCTCTTTGAGGATCTTCTCCATCTTTTTCTCCGGGGCGGTCATGTTGAGGCGGAGCTTTTTGGCGTTTCCCTCCAGCATCTTTTGCTTCATACCCTCGTCAGGGACCCCGAATTTCGCTTGGGCCCACTCCTTTTTCTTCATTTTGGCCATCCAACGACGGAACGACGCCTGAGCTTTCTTCTTCGCCACTGGGATCAAATGCCCGGCTATTTATGGGGGCATCAATAAATAGCCGGGAAATGAGTGATAACGTTGAAAGAGATAGCTGGTTGGCATACTCGAAGCACGTTATCAACGCCCTTGAACGACTTGATAAGCAGCTTGATGCTCTAAGAGGAGACCTATCAAGGACCAACTTGGACATTGCCAACCTCAGCGCCTTGAAGACCAGTTTGATCGAAGTGGACAACAAGCTCCTGAACCTCAAAAGGGACATCGCTTCCCAAGAGGACGAATTCAAGAATGCCGTTCTGTCGCTCGAAAAGGACGATGACATCAATCTCAAGCGCGTGGATGACCAGTTGTCAGCCTTGAACAAGAAGATCGACGATCTTCAAGAGTTCATGATGCGCACCAAGACCATTGCATGGGTCGTTGGAGGCATCGTCACCGCCATCATCGGCATGTTCTCCATGTCATTGAAGGACCTGCTCAAATGAGCGAACGGCCTTTCTGACCCTTTTCTTCAATCTGGAGAAATACAACATCTCATCCTTCTGCGCGTACCGGACCTCCAAGTTGACGCGCTTGGAATGAGCTATAATGGCCGACCACAACTCCTTATGTCGGACGTTCTTTCCGTCGCTGTTCTTCCAATCGTTGTCGAGCCATTTCTGGATCCACCCCTTGTCGAACGCATCGGGTATGGTCTTCAGATTGGTGTACACGAAGACGCGGTCTCCATCGGCGCCCCCGAAGTTCTTCAGGATATCGAGGGACGCAATGATCGAACGCATTTCCGCTTCATTCGCGCTCTTCGAAGGAAAGGTGTGGGTATGTTCCCAGCGCACCACGTTGTCCTCCACCACGATGAACGACAGGGCCGCCACCTCCTTGACGCGGTCGCACGCGCCGTCGCAATAGGTACGGAATATCTTCATGCCGCTAGTTCGCTCGCGTATGCGTGGACGATCTTCTTGAACTTGGCGCCGCGCTTGATGTTCTTGAACCCCTTATCGTTCTCCACGAACTGGGTCATGTACACCGCGTTACGCTCCAGCTCCGGCGCTATCTTCTCCATCATCGGCTCGAAGATACGAAGCTTCGTCTTCGAGATGCCATCGCCCACGGTGAGCTCCAAGTAGTCCTTCTGGGTCTTGGTCTTCAGGTATCGGATATCGTTGAGAAAGAAATAATACGGTCCGTCCCCGTTGAAGTTGGTAATGGCCTCGATCGATGTGGACGTCTTGGCGGCCTTTTCCTCGATGCTCCGCTTGATGTTGGCGATGCGCTCGATGTGGGTCATGTCGAAACCGCAAACTTCAATGAATTGGGACAGTTTCTCCTCGTCCGTTGTCGGCAGGTACTTCGTGTCGTCCATGCGCGTGCCAATGGAGATCTCCTCCATGTCGAAGGCCGTCATTTGATGGGGGTCGATCGCCTTCTTCTTTTTCTTGGTCTTCAAGAACAGGAGATAATCCCGCGAGTTGGACCAATCGTCGAACACCCCGGCCTTCAAGCAGGCCGTGAACGTTGCCTTGTTGAACTTCGAGAAGGGAAGCTCAAAGAACGCCGTCATGGACAACTCATGCAGAGGCTTCTTTTTCGGCGCGATGAGGTCCATCAATTCCTGATGCGCCACTTCTCCGAAACCATTGATCATGGAAAAGCCGAATGTTATCTCCTTGTCCGCTGTGGTGGAACATTCCCACTTCGACTTACGGGACGGCGGTTTCACCGTGATACCCTTGGAGATGGCCGACGCAATAGCATTCTCCATCCAAGCCTTTTCATCCTCCTTATCCCCGCTGCCCTTGGCGTTATTGAGCAATGCGGCATAGAATTCCGTCGGATGGTAATGTTTCAAGTACAACGTTTGCATGGCTATAAAACCGTAAGAAACGCTGTGGGAATTAGAGACGCACACTCCGTTGGCGTAGAAGTTGTGATGCGGAGAGTCGATCTCGAGATCGTAGGTTTCTACTTCGCCGACTTCAGTCACATCAGTGACGTATTCCCACACCGCACTTCCATCTGTTTTTACTTCAAGACCCTCACTCACCACCTCTTGCAATGTGCGCATTCCAAGATGTGTCATCCATTTATGGTCCATCGTACACTCCACTGTGCGACCAAATACTGTTTCTGCCGCATATACCATTTTCTTCCCGTTGTGATGTATATTCTTCACAGGAACGAACTCGTCTTCCTTCGTATCTGGATTATACCCCAACACCCTTTCGCCAATTTGAACATCCAAAATGTTCACTTCACCTCTTGTCTCGGTTTGAACAACAACGTTTTTAGAAACACATTTGTTGAACGAGTACCCAAGATACTTGATCATGTATTCCTTGATCTTGTCCACATCCTTCTCGCTATGCCCCTGCTCCGCCGCTCCCTTCAATAGCTTATCCCAATACTTGAGATAGTTCTGGTAGTCCTTGTTGTTCTGTTCTTTCTCATTGAGCTCATCCCCGTTCAACGTCTTGGTGATGATGGGCGCCGCCTTGTCCATATAGCGACGAAGCATGTCTCCGTCACCCAAGCTCATTCCTCCGATCTGATTGGCGATGAACTGCACCTGCTCCTGAAAGATCATCACACCGTTGGTCTCCGCCAAAATGGGCTCCAACGCCGGGTGCGGCAGGTGGATCTCGGTAGGATTGAACTTATTGTGGATGTAATCGGTATGTGCATCAATGCCCATGGGCCCGGGGCGGAACAAAGCGTTCGCCGCCACCACCTCATCGAAGGTCTCGATGTTAATGCCACGGATCAATGCGTTGATACCGGCGCTTTCAAACTGGAATATGCCGTGGTTCAAGCCAAGGCGCAATTCCGCATATAGGTTCTTATCATCGAAATGCTCATCGATGTGCATGATGATATCGGTGATGTCCTTCCCGGTATTCTCCTTTATCATCTTGATGGCATCCATGATAACGTTCACGGTGCTCAATTTCAGACGGTCCAATTTCAGAATACCGAGCGTTGAAAGGTCTTTGCTGGACCCATCGGCCTCTTGGAATGCCGATATTATGCTTTGTTGTTTGGGAATGATGGATGTCGGAATGGCATGCCATGATTCCTTGGGCGTAATAACTACTCCTGCCGCATGCTTCCCAAATCCTCGGACATGCCCTTGCAAAGCGAGGGTTTGCTTAATGATGGTCTCGTTGTTCGGGTCCTCTATCCAACGTTTCACTGCCGGACTGCAATGCTCGGTGCTCGGATAGTTCTCGAACCATTCCTGAAGCGTGAAATTAGCTCTGCCCAAGATCAAATACTTCGATTTGCCGAACATCTTCGGCATCTCTTTAGTAACAAGGTTCACTTCCGAACCTTCTCCCGTACCTTCTGCGCCAAGGTGGGCGCGCACAACATCCTTGAGACATCCTTTTTCGTTGAAGGTGGAAAAGGTGCCGACCGGCATAACGCGTTCTTTTCCGTATTTCTTCAACAAGAATTCATCAACAATATGGTCTGTGCCGCTCATATAATCAGTGTCAATATCAGCCGCAGAATTACGTGTTGGATTCATGAACCGTTCGAAATACAATCCATATTTCAATGGGTCGATCTTCGTGATGTCGAGCGCCCATGATAGAAGGCAACCGGCTGCTGAATTGTGGACCCCCAATCCATCCACGTTATAAGAATGACTATTTGCCACCGTCAAATCATATACAGTACCATTGTATGGAAATGTTTTAGATGAAACTATCTTAGCCATTGGCTTCTTTTTTATTTGATGGATGATTCAATTTCAGCCATACTCTTGCCTGTCTTATCCAGAAACTCTGAATGTCCTTTGCGTGAAGTATCCTGAATTTCTTTCCGTTTTCCTTACACCACTTTTTAGCGGCTTTGTTCTTTGCTTCTATTACCTTCAAATTCATCCAAGGTCCACCTCCCTTAATTTCAATTACTGTGACTTCATCTTTCATGAAATCCGGGAAGTATCTTTTAGTTTCTCCGGACGGATGCAAATATAATATGGGCTCATCAATTCTCCTTATGTGACTGAGCGTTCCTCTATCCTTGAATTCCATCATCAAAAATCCAAGTTCAAATGCTCCCTGATAATATACTTCATTGTAATATCCACTTTTCTGTCCTCTCCGGGTGTTGAATAGCAGCTTGTGAACATACTCTTTGTTCTGCATTCTTTCCACCAGCATACTTTTCATTTTGGATCTGTACCCTTCTCTTTGCCAGACTTTCTTACCTGCTTCAGAAATCATTTTTCTATATTCATCATTTTCATATCTCTTTTTGATGATTTCAGACATTCGTTCTGGTACGCCTTTACGATTTTGAGCAATAAGCTGCGCTTCACTGTTTTTCTTTCTCCATTCTGGGGTTTCTCTGATTTTACCATTGATACATAATGGACAAATTGGCTCCTTAGGAAAGAACATCCGAGTGTTTATGTTTGAAAAATTTGTAGTTCCTTCTGCATGACATTCCTTGCATATGAACCAAGCCTTCAATTTTGAATTGTCAAACAAGTCCTGAATTCTTGGGTCCAATTTATTGAATGAAACAAAATCAAAAGTGTTGTGTCCCTTCGACTCAACTCCAACTATTCTCAGCAAGTGCTTTAGATTATGTAATGCATAGGGAAACCCGTTTCTTTCTAATTCTCTTTTTAATGTTTCGTAAGAGAATTGACACTTGTCAATGAGCTTTGCAAATTCATTGCGAGGTACGTATCCATACTTTTCAATCAACCCTGATATGTATTCGGTCTGCTTTGGTGTAAATCTTTTCCACATACCCCTAAATAGGGGCTTGTTTTGATTTTGGATTTATAAGGGGATCCAAAATTTCACACTTCTACAATGTCATCTTCAGTAGTCAAATTAACCGCTTGAACCCAGCCACGATTGACTGTTAAAAACTCATGATCTTCCGTGCAAACTATTTTCTTTCCTGTGTCAGTTTGTATCTCTATCAGGCTTTCATTCACCTCATATGATAAGGTGTCCGTTACAACGTTCGAATTTCCAAACGCATCAATAACCTCATCCCCAATTTCTATCATGTCAATTGGACAATTCATTCCATCAGACATTTTTACTGGCGTTCCGGGTACAAAGCAACCGCGAGCTGACCCCGTCTCAAATCCTTTGGAACGATAGTCCCTTAGAATCTCCCAGTTGATCAAGAAGTAATCGAGCATCCTTTTGCTCTTGATGACGTCCAACTCGTACTTCAAGCGGTCGAAGTACACCTGCTTCTCCGCATCGGTCATCACCACGCCGCTCCGCTTCTCGCGTTCCTTCAACTTTTTGCGGAGCTTCGCATCGGACATCTTGTAGATGATCTCCTCGGGCACATCGGTCTTGAAGTAGTCGATCACATCCTGCGTGGGCTCGTACGCGGGATATTTCTCCACGCCGAACTCGAAGTTGAAGTTGCACCGATCGGCCAAGGCGATGGTGTTGTCCATGAAGGATTCTATGGCCTTCTCGGGATAGAAATATCCGAACTTCTTATTGAAGTCCATGTAGTTCTTTCGGCTCGGATAGAACAGGTTGCGCCGCTCGAACAACTTGGCGCCCTTCTTGAGCGACGCCCCATGCTGACCGATGGTGTACACCGTGTCCTGCAACTCGCTGCCGCTGGGCATGCAATAATGCACATCATTATCGACGATAGCGATGACATCATGCTTGATCGCCATGTTCAACAGGAACTCGTTGAGCGGTTTCTGTTCGGGAAGTTCGTTGAACTTGATCTCGATGAAGAGGTCCTCGCCGAACGCTTCCTTGAGCCTCACCAGATGGCTCTCCGCCTCCGAACGACGGCCGCGCACCACGAGGTCCGCGATGTATCCTTCATGGCCCGATGCGCTCACCATGAGGCCCTCACGGTTCTCGATCAACCAGTCGGTGGATATCCGGCTCTCTCCATTACGGAACCCGTCGGTATGAGAGAGGAACAGGAGCTTGTTGAGGTTGGAATAACCCGCCTTGTCCTTGACGATCACCTTCTGGATGTAGGATGCCCCTTCATCATTCGGGTCGTCGGTCTTCCCGATGTTGTCGTTGACGTTGATCTCGCATCCGATGATGGGCTTGATGGACGCCTCTTTGCATCGCTGATAGAAGCTGAGCGAGCCCGACAGATTGCCGCGATCGGTGAGCACCAAGGTGGTATGCCCGAGTTCCTTGGCGCGCTTGACGTATTCATCCGCAGAGGACGCGCCGCGCAAAAGGGAGAAGAACGAATGCAGGCCGAAGTTCACCATCGGCTTGAACAGTTCTTCCTGTGGAACGTCGACGGACTTCTTGTCGGCGAACATCGCCTTGTTCTCGGCCGCCTCCTTGAAGCCGAGGACGCCAAGTTCTTGCAACTTGAAGAAACAACGTCCGAGCGCTTCGGTATCCACCAGAGCATCGTGAGCATCCACGAACGTCTTGCCGAAGAGCTTCATGTGGAGCTCCGAAAGGGTGGGCCATTTGATCCTTCCTCCCGCTCCCTTGGCGCCGACGAAGTTCGTGGTGAGCTTCATGGTACACACCTTGAAGATGTCCTCCACGGGGTCGTCCTGTCCTGCCCGGATGAACTCTGAGCCAATGATGCTTTTGTCGAAATCGATGTTGTGCGCTACAAGGTATTTGTTCCGCGCGAGCGCCTCGCGGAATAGTGCCAACGCCTTCTTGACGGGAATGCCTTTCTCGTTCGCCCGCTCGTTGGTGATGCGGTGGATCTTGATGGCCTCCAACGGAATGGTGAAACCATCTGGCTTGATCAAATAGTCATGGGATGCCGTCTTATTGCCATGCTCGTCGTACTCGATCCATGCGAGCTGCACCATGCGGGCGGTGGCCCAATTGGCCAAGTCCGATGTGGGCGCTTTATAATTGCGAGGGACGCCAATCGTTTCAGTGTCAAAACAAATCCACATTGCTGTATCTTTTGTCTTGCAAAGATACTCATTTTAAGATTCAAGAAACTTCCTGAACTGCTTTTCAGATTTCGTTTTCTTGATGCTGTTGGCTGACCTTGAACAGATGCACAAATTGTCCATGTGTCCTATCTCTTCTGGAGAAACTCCATGTTTGAATCCCAAGAATATGCTAGTTTTATGATCTACCGTTGCATACAACGGGTCGTTGAAGCATTCTTTTTCATGCACCAACTTCTGCTGAGTGTAGAAACAGGTGCCATCCCACAATTCGAATAAACTCTTCTTCCATTTGTTCGTTTCCCTCCATACCAGCATGCGGTATATCTCAAAATCACTTTTATTTTCGATTGGAGTCCAAATCCCTAAGGCTTCCTGCGTCTGTCGAAAATCCAATGTCTTGGCGTATGAATCTTTACCGTATCTCTCCATGATGGTATTCTTGCGCTTTGCCACCACTTCTATATTTTTTGATGGATTGTCAGTTCCATATTTGGTCATACAAGACTTCTTTATGTCTTTCTTTACGTCCTCATTCATCAAATGAGTCGGATGACCGTAATGTTTCATGCAAGTTTCCACCTTTTTCTTTTTGATGTGTAATAATTGCGACACATTTGTCACTCCACTTACCTCCATAAGATTTCTTGATGCAAGGGCGGCGCCACATGTTCGACTTCCGCAAGCCCTTTTGTATCCGTAAGTTATGGAAATGAAGTTGGTTTGACCGCTGCATATCACGCACATTCCACCACCATCAGGACTCAGAAATCTATCATAGTACTCACGTGCGCTAACGTTATGTCCCCATTTAAGATGGGACCTCGCAAGATTGTTAAGTTCGACGTCGATATCTTCTTTGCATAGATGACAGTATGTGCTCATGCACATAAATAGTATGCAACTGTCGATACCGCATTAGAATTTCACTTCCGTATCGAAGCACAAATACATTTTTGCGATGGATTTACATCGCAAACATACGAAAGATCCTTAGAAGTCTTAGAAAAATAATCGCGGCAGATGGAAGAGCGGATGTCCCACCACCATCATGATGATGTTGATGCCGCACACAACGGCCGCCCCGATGAGCAACCAGTCCAATATCTTGCCGAACGGTTCGGGCAACGCCATGCGTCCCAAGCCCCAGTTGATGATGGCGTACAGGACGCCGAAAACGATGAGCCAGATGACGGCTTGAATGAGATTGTCTACCATGCTCTCAATATAGAGGCATGGCAACGGAAACAGAAATGCTTTCAGCGATCGCTGTGGGCGGGAGGAAGTTCCGGCTCTTCCTTTGTCGCACGTTCCTTCTCCAATTCCGCCATGGCCGCTTCAAGTTTGCTCATTGCGGTGACGATCTTCGCGTATTCATCCTCGCCCACAAGCTTGGGATTGATGCATTCGATGCGGGAATGGGATTCTCCTCGCGTGGGGATGATGTACCTGATGAAGTCGCGAGCTTCACTGTTCTCGCTTTCTTTCTTCAATTGGTTTTGAACAGCACCAATGTATGAAGTGACATCGGCTGCATCCAAGTGTCCTACTTCAATGTAAAATACGAGGATAATCGGCGTTTCCATGATTATTGTTTGTTTTTCGCTTCTCTTTCTCTATGCCAGCGCAATTTGGCTGCATCGCTACTGCGTTTTCTAGCTTCAGGAGAACGCACCTTGCCGGTCATTTTCTTGATCGTTTCTGGTGAATGAGTACGACCCAAGCGCGTTTGTCTCATTTTCTCACGCGTAGCTTCTGTTACAATTCGATTCGAATTGGCAATACTCAGTTTTTTACGAGTTTTCTCCGTATGAAATTGCTCATTTCTTTTGTCTTTATTCCATGGGGTCCTACCCATAACAGACTTACTTATCGCAGCAATATGTTCTTTGCTCAACTTCACACCCAAATGAGATTTCCTGATTTTCTCCTTCACCTCTTCCGGTATGGTTCCACCTTTAAGTTTATCGGACAGCTTTTTGCGCAT
>Ga0075163_10002283_pt1 | contig 25861 bp, 1 predicted proteins | sample JI1023141ADNA_FD_71478 | JGI IMG/M metagenome (GOLD analysis project Ga0075163, IMG submission 71478) | Wastewater effluent complex algal communities from Wisconsin, to seasonally profile nutrient transformation and Carbon sequestration -... | ecosystem: Engineered > WWTP > Effluent > Algae... | reverse complement strand
AACGTCTCCGTCGGCCTCGGCGACGGCACGACGGACTACGTCCGGCTGACCGACGGGACCGGCGGGTTCATCCTGCAGGCCGCCGGTGTCGCCGGAACCCTGTCCGGGACCGTGGCCGTCACCGTGCCTGGTGTGACCTTGTCCGGTGATCTGACGTTCACGATCAATACCTCTGCTGCTGGCGTCGCCACAACGATGACCGTCGGGACCACGACGATCGACCTCAATGTCGTGGGCGGGCCGTATCTCAAGGTCAGCGGAACCGCGATCACGCTGTCGATCGGCTCCTTCGCCCTGCTCGGAGACGTCACCTTCGAGCAGCAGACCCTGGCCAGCGGAGCCAAACTGGTCAACGTCACGCTCGCCGTGACAGCCGACTTCGGCGCACCGATCGGCTCCCTCAGCCTCAGCGGCGCCCTGCAGATCGGCCCCGGCGGGCTGGCCGGCGTCCTGGCGCTCGCCGCCGTGTCGATCGACCTCGGCGGCGGGGTGAGCCTGGCCGCCTCGTCGCTGAGCTTTGAGGTCAACAACTCCAACACCCCCGTCACCCTGGCGGACGGCACGGCGCTGCCGGCCGGGCCCTACGTGCGGATGGTGGGGGAGGGCATCGCGCTCTCGCTCGGTGGCCCGACCCTGACGGCGTCGTTCAGCTTCACGTCCCAGGCGACCGCAGGGGGCGCCAAGCGCACCGTCCTCGCCGTCACGGGCGGCAGCCTCACCCTGGCGGCGGGCCAGGCCGCGCTGCTCGAGGGCATCGAGGGCATCTTCATCGTCGCCCCCACCGGCCTCGCGGGCCGACTGGGCGGGACGGTCAACCTCGCCGGACTGCTGCCCGCCAGCGTCACGGTCACCGGCACCTTCAGCCTGGAGATCAACAAGACGTCTTCGCGGGTGACTGAGTCCGTCACTCTCGCGGGGACCACCGTCAGCCTCGACGTGCCCGCTGGGCCTTTCGTGCGGGTCGCCGGCACAGGCATCGTCATCAACATCGCTGGCCAGAGCCTCAGCGGAGACGTCGCCTTCGAACGCACCGCGAGCACGACGAAGATCACCATCGCCAACGCGTCACTGCGGCTCGGAGACGGGACGACCGACTTCGTCGTGCTCAGCAACGGCACCGGCGACTTCACCCTCGGTGGCACCGCTGCAGCGCCCACGATGATCGGATCGCTGAGCGTGGACGTCGCGGTGCTGGTGCCTCAGGTGTCCTTGACCGGCACGCTGAGCCTGCAGGTCGAGCAGACCTCGACGGCCCGCACGCTGCGGGTGGGCGGCACCGGTGTTGCGCTCGTCATCGCCGGTCAGCGGCTTGGTGGCGACTTCTGGTTCGAGCAGAGCACCGCGGGCACGACCCGCACCATCAAGGTGAGCGCCAGCAACGTCAGCCTCTTCCTCGGCGACCCGGGTGCCACGACGGCGACGACGGACGACCGGGGTCTGCAGCTCACCGGCGGAACCGGCTCGATGTTGCTCACCTCGACTGGAATCGCCGCCAGCGTCAGTGGCACCATCGCGCTGGTCGGCCTCGACGACCTGCCCTTCTCGCTCGGGTCGTTGACCGTGGCCCTGCAGATCAACACGATGCCGACGGCGGTCGTCGACACGGCGCTCGGCCTCGACCTACCGGCCGGGAAGTTCATCCGGGTGCAGGTGGGCACCCTCGCCGCTCCGGTCACCGTGACGATGTTCGGCCAACAGTTCGGCGGCGTCTTCGCCTTCGAGCAGGTTCGCTCGGCCGGCCATGACAAGGTCTCCAACACGACGGACGACGTCAACGTCATCCGCATCCAGGCCACCGCGGTGTCGCTGTTCCTCGGCGACAACGGGGGCACCACCGCCGACCTCACCGACGACGTCGGGGTGCGGGTCAGCAATGGGTCGGCGCTGCTGCTCATCACCTCCCAGGGGATTGCCGGGTCCATCTCGGCGACGGCGACGATCAGTCTCGGCTCGGGCATCGGTGCCATCAGCGCGACCGTGGGTGTCGAGATCAACCAGTTGCGCCAGACCATCAACGGCAAGGTCATGCCCATCGCGGTGAACGAGACCTTCGTGCTGGACGGCGTGACCAGCACCCTGAGCCTGCCCGCCGGCTCCTACCTGTCGGTGTCCGTGACCGGGCTGTCGCTCGAGATCGCCGGGCAGCGGCTCACTGCCGACATCGCGTTCCAGCGCGCGGCCCGCCTGGCCGCAGACGGCTCGATCCTCACCCCGGCCACGCCCGTCTACGACGTCTTCGTGCGGCTGGACAACGTCAGCCTGCGCCTGGGCACGCCGGAGCGCGACATCGTCGTCGTCAGCAACGGCAGCGGCGTGTTCGCGATCTTCGGTGCGACGGCGGGCACCCCGGGTGGCCTGGCCGGGAGCCTGTCCGCCGACGTTGCCATCGACATCCCCGGCGTGACCTTCACCGGGTCCTTCGAGGTCGCGATCAACACGACGACCATCGTGCGGACCATCGACGGGGTCGACATCGCCCGCGGTGTCAAGGTCAGCGCCCTCAACATCGAGCTCACCGCATTCGGGCAACGCCTCACGGGCAACTTCGCCTTCGCCAAGGACACGACGACCGGGGCGATCACCCTGGCGTTGAGCAATGTCAGCCTTGAGCTAGGCGACGGGACGACGACCTTCGTCACGGTCACCATTGCCAGCGGCGCGTTCCTCATCACCCCGACCGGCCTGGCCGGCTCGGTGGTTGCAGGCATCGTGCTCAGCCCCGACCTGATCAGCGACTTCACGCTGACGGCCGACGTCATCCTCCAGATCAACACCGGTCCCACCGACGTCAACCAGACGCTCACGGTGGGCGGGAGTGACATCTCGCTCGTCGTCCCCAAGAACACCCTGCGCGTCCAGGTCGGTCTCATCGGTCGCCCCGCCCAGATCACCCTGCTCGGTCAGCGTCTCTCGGCCGTCGTCGTCGTCACTCAGACCAAGACCGCCGCCGGCACCAAGGTCGTGCGGATGGCCTTCACCGACGTCAACCTCTTCCTCGGCGACGACAAGGGCACCGCCGAGGCGACAGACGACATCGGCGTCAACCTCACCGACGGCTCCGGCGCACTCTTGCTCACCCCAGCAGGCTTCGCCGGCGAGTTCGACGGCGACGTCGCCTTTGTCGCCCCGGCGGGCTTCCCGGTCCAGTTCAGCGCCCACCTCACCCTGCAGATCAACAACCTCGCGGTCGCCGTCAACGAGACGATGCAGTTCCTCGGTGTCGACGTCACCACGACCACCCAGGGCACAGCCGTCGCGGCCGAGGTCCAGCAGGTCACCGTCAACGTCCCCGCCGGCTCCTTCACCCTCGCCTACGACACCAACGGCAACGGCCGCATCGACGCGGCCGAGATCACGGCCCCGCTCGTGGTCGGCGCCTCCGCTTCGGACGTCCAGACCGCACTCAACACCCTCGTCGGCGGCGCCGGCGTCACCGTGGTCACCACGGCCACTGGGTATGCCGTGACGTTTGCCGACTCCGGCAACAGGGGCCAGTTGCAGGCCAACGTCCGCCTGCTCGTCCTTCCGCGCGGCCCCTACCTGCGCTTCGTCGCTGCCGGCGTGGACATCGTGACCTCCGGCGTCACCATCCACGCCGACCTCGCCTTCGAGCGGGTCGGCCCGGTGGGCGCCCAGGTCACCAAGATCGCCTTCGCCAACGCAAGTGTCTCGAGCACCGCGACAATCGACGGCGGGACCAACCCGGGGCTCAAGGACGCGCAAGGTGCGTTGATCATCTTCAGCCCGGGGACGGCAACCGACGACGCCGTCCCCACCACTAAGACGACGCTCGGTGGGGTCGCCGGCATCCTCACCGGCCGGGTCGCTGCTGGCAACTCCTCGTTCGCCCTCGATGCCTCCGTCGGTTTCTCGGTCAACACGACGGGCGTCATCGTCCACCAGTCGGTCGACGTGGGCGGCACCGTCATCAGCCTCGATCTCGCGGCCAGCCCCGCGTTCACCTTCATCGTCCAGAACCTCGACTTCCAGTTCGGCGACATCCTTGAGATCCGCGCCGGTCAATTCAGCATCGGAAGCGGCAGTTTCAGCGGCACCGGCCTGGAGATCTTCGTCGGCAAGGGTCCGTCCAAACTCGACGACGGTTCGACCAACCCGGACGCTATCGGCCTGTTGATCCGCAACGCCTCGCTCGCGTTCATCAACAACCCCAACAACGGCTTCGCGATCAAGGTCACCGGCACGCTGGCCCTCCTCGGGTTGGACGGCCTGTCCGTGAGTGGCACGGTGGCCTTCGAGGCCAACACGTCGACCCAGGCCCTGACCCCGCCCGGATCGTCCACCCCGCTCGTCGCAGGCCGCTACTCGTTCATCGCCACGGGCGTCTCGATCTCGGTGGCTGGCATCTTCGCCATCACTGGCAACCTCGGCCTGACCCGTGCCCCCAACGGTGACCTCGACATCTTCTTCAACCCGGCGTCGGTCGCGGTGTCGATCAGCGGAACCGAGATCGCCCGACTCAGTGGCTTCGCGTCCTTCACCATCTCGTCGGTCACCGGCTTCCGGCTCAACAACTTCAAGGTCGACAACTTCGACCTGTTCCCGAGCGGGACCCCACTGACGGCCTTGGCTGCGACCGCGACGACTGCCCCCGTCCTCTTCCCGACGGCCGACCTGGCCAGCCCGCTCAAGGGCGCCGTCACCAACTCCGCCACGGTGGGCACGTCGATCACCGTCGTCTTCAACGACGTCAACGGGGTCGGGCTGCGTCCCGAAACGATCCGCGACAGCGACCCAGAGTTCGACCTGCTCGTCAACGGGTCGCCGTCAACGGTGACGGTCAACGGCATACCCACTGCTGTTGCGGGCAAGGTCAACACCTGGACCTACACGCTGTCCGGTGCGCTTCCGGCCGACGGCCTGGTGACCGTTCGGTTCCGCCAGGCCGGGTTCTCAGACCTGGGCGGATCCATGAACATGAGCGAGGACGAGCAGTTCGTCCTCTTCACTCCGACACCGACCAACCCGCGTCCGGGCCCCGTCGCGCAGCTGGCGAACCCGAGCGGCGGCGGGACGATCACCGCGGCCCAGATCAACGCCCAGCGCTACATCGATGTCACCTACACCTCGCTGCCGGCGGCCACCGGGGGAGTGCTCGACCCGATCATCAAGTCGTCCATCGAGACCTCGGTTGCGCCGTTCAAGATCACCGGCGCGGGCATCGCCGACCTGGCGCTCGACCCGGTCACCGGTGCTCCGCTGATCGTCGGTCAGCCCCTGCTCATCAGCGGCCGGGCAGCGACGGCGACGACGGTCACCTACCGCTACTTCCTCAAGGACAAGAACACCGCCAACACCATCGGCATGTTCACCAGCGGCGCGATCCAGGTGGAGTTCTTTGCTGAGCGGATCCGCAGCGGCCCCGTCGACGGGACGTATGTCAGCAAGAACGCGGCCCAGAGCCAGTCCTTCACCATCAACGCATCCGCGCCCGGCGCAGCGACGACCGGTGGCCCGATCGCGCTCGGCCCGTTGACGCTGCAAGGGCCGAGCGTCGGCCTGGCCGACTTCGGGTTCGCCGACGGCATGGTCGTCCTCACCATTGCGGTGGGAGTCGACCGGGCCAGCCTCAACTTCGGCGGCTCGGCCACCAACAACACGACCACTCCGACGACGGCGCAGTCCAACAGCGGCATCACGGTCGACCTCATCGGCATTCTCGGCACCTTCGACCTCGCGGTCGATGTGTTCGGCCTGCTCGGCGGCAACGTCCGGGTCGAGCCGACCGGCAAGTGGAACCTGCGGGTCGCCTCTCTCGAAGCCGAGATCCCCAACCTGGCCAAGCTCACGGCCGAGGGCATCCTCGTCGGTTATGACCCGGCGGCAGACGACAGCCAAGAGCTCATCCGGATCAACAGCGCCACACTCACCCTGCCGAAGTTCGGGATCACGGGCTCCATTCGCCCCTACGACCCCGCGCAGGCATCGAACATCGCGGCCAACAACATCCGCGCCAACGACGAGCCGATGCTCGGCGTCATCCCCGGCCTGTCGATCCGCGGCAACGGCTTCAGCCTCGGCACCGCCGAGCTCGCCTATGGCCTGCCGCCCGAGGCGGGCGGGCTCACCCCGAGCAGCGGAGTCGTCGACGAGAAGATCACCTTCGGCGGCATACTCGAACTCGCTGACATCCGCGTCGGGGTGTCCGGGCTCACGGTGACCTTCGGCACCGAAACGACATTCACCGGGCTGATCTACATCGCCTCCGGTGGGGCCAAGCTCTTCCCCAACGGCGCGTTCGGCGCCACGATCTCCGACCGACTCACGGCCGATGACCGCCGGCCGGATGGGACGGCAGACACCGAGGCGTTCCGGATCGCCGTCACCTTCGCCGCAGGCAAGGTCCAGGCCTTCCAGATGAGCATCGACACCCTTGAGGTGCGCCTCGGCACCTTCGTCACGCTCACCGCCCGGGACTTCCTTCTCGACACGGGCGCTGCGGGGACCTCCGACCGGATGGTGCAGTTCGGCTCGATCGGCGCGAAAGTCACCATCGGTGCGCTCGTCATCGGCGGCGAAGGACGCAACTTCGCGATCCGCGGCGACGGGACCTTCGAAGCGCTGCAAGGTTTCGGAGTGTTCCTCTCCGTCGGGTCGGCGACGGGCGACTCGTTCCAGTGGCCGTCGTTCCTCCCGGTCCGCATCGACGCGCTCGGCATCCAGTGGGTCGACATCCAGAACGCCCCGGAGGACTTCGTCCTCACGCTGTCGGCGACGGTGACCGGGATCAAGGGCATGTCGGGGCTGGAGTTCAGCGGGTCGATCCAGGGCGTCAAGATCGCTCCGGCCCTGTTGGCCCAGGGCAAGTTCCCGATCATCGCCATCGACTCGATCGCCGTCCAGGTCAAGGGCAAGATGTTCGGCGGCGAGTTGGAGGCTGGCCTGGTCGGCGGCATTCTGCGCCTGGACAGCAACTTCGCGATCATCGGCACCTTCGACACGACCACCCCGGTCGCGCAGCGCATCTTCTATCTCGGCATCTCTGGAGGCTTCTCCATCGCCGGGATGGCCGGCCTGACCATCCGGATCGGGCTCTCGGAGCTCGGCCCGTTGCAGGTCTTCATCAACGTCGAAGTCCCGGGCGGCGTCCTGCTCGAACCGACCACCGGGCTGACGCTCAACGATTTCTCCGCAGGCGTGGAGTTCTTCAAGACCCTCCCGTCGATCGACGACCCGCTCGCGTTGCGCTCCTCGGCCTTCGGTCTCCCGACGAACCTCACCGCCGACCAGTGGATGGCCGGCCTGCAGTCCCAGGTCGCCCTCCAGGCAAAGGCCATCTCGCTCAACCCGAGCCAGAGCGGGTTCGAGGCGGCCTTCACCTCGCCGATGGTCATCACCGGCAGCGCGCGGGTCTACTCCATCTACACCTCGCAGGCCGTCTTCAACGGTCTGGTGATGGTGAAGATCTCGACCGACGGCAAGATCCTCATCTCCGGAACGCTCAACTTCGCCGACAACAACATCTCGATCAGCGGTCGCCTGTATGCCGATCTGTCCCGTGTCGCGACCGGCGACGTCGTCGTGCTGTTCCTCGCTGACGTGCCCGACCAGGTGCGCCTGCTCACGATCTACGGCAAGTTGAAGATGGGCTTCCGCAACTCCTCCGGGCAAGAGGTCACCTTCGACGTCGTCGACGTTCCGGACCCGGCTGCCACGGTGACGGCTCCGACGGTCAACGTCGCCGCGCCGGTGGGCGGGGGCGGCACGATCGACGTGTCCCTCGCCAACGCGGGTAGCGGAGAGCGCACGATCGATGTCACGTTCACCCCGCCGGCCGGGGCGAGCCTGGACATCGCCAGCATCCTGGACTCCGCGCAGGAGTTCACCCTCACCGTCAACGGCGTCACGCGGACCATCACGAGCGGCATACCGGTCCCGATCATTGCCGTGACCACGTCCGAAGGCGTCATCTTCGTCCCTCTCGAGAGCGACGGCACGAAGGTGACCTACACGTACCGCAAACCGGGGGAGAGCTCCGACACCATCGAGACGGTTGTGACCCTCGCCAGCCTCCCGACCGGCAGTGACCTGATGACTGAGGCGATCCGGATCAGTGGGACGACGCGGTTCCGCTACGCCATCGGCTCGGCGCAACTGCCGCTGGGCACCGTCGCGCTCGTGTTCACCGCGGGTGGCGTCAAGAACCGTGACGTGACGACGACCTCCGGGACGACGGTCGGAGCAGGCAACGCGGCCACGACCGTGTCGTTCACCGTCACTGGCGTCAGCGCGGTCGTCGTCGACCCGGGCCCCGGCGGCACCGTCGACATCGCCGTCGTCAACAACCGCCCCTGGCTGACCTTCATCGACGTTGACTTCACCGTCGGCAGTGGCCGCACCATCGACCTCGCGTCCATCCTCGACCTGGCTCCCGAGATCAGCCTCGGCGGCTCCGGGCTCGGCAGCGCCGCACTCGACGGCACCCGAGTCCCGACCGTGCTGTCGGTCGACGCGACGACGGGCACGGTGCGCGTGCGGTTCTGGACGACTGGTGCGTTCGCCGCTTCCGGCACGGTGACCGTGACTCCGCTGCTGCGCACCTGGGCCTTCACCGCCACCCTCAGCGCCGCCACGCTGGCGTCGGTCACCATCCCGGCCAACACGAGTGTGACGACCATCGCGGTCACCATCCCGGGCGTCACGGCCGACATGGCCTCGCTCAACGGCCTCTCGTTCGTTGACCTCGACGCCGCCGCGCCAGGCGTGCAGTTGTATGCCGCGTCCGGCCAGATCGTCACGCTCGACACGAGCCGAGCCATCGTCTGGAACGGCAGCGCGTTCCTCATTCCGGTCATCGCAACGTCGAGCACGGCCCCTGAGCTGGAGGTCGAGGCTCAGATCCAAGCCGGGACCGTCTCGTGGACGAGCGCCCAGGACAGCGACTACACCGGACGGACCGCCGCGGTCGCCCCGGCGACGGTCACCGGCGCCACGACCTACATCGACGTGACGTTCAGCCCGTCGATGGGTGCCCTGTTGACCCAGGGGTCCATCAACGGCGACGAGATCCTCCTCACCGGTGTGGGGGCCGCAGGCATCAGCCTGGTGTCCGGTGGCGCGGTCTACCTCCACGGCACGACCTGGCGGTTCGCCCTGTCCGGGCAGTTCGCCATCGGTGCGGTCAACGTCAACATCAAGCTCGACGCGTTCAGCGACAACTCCGGGCGCAGCCCACCTGCTGGCTCGGTCCTTGTCCAGAGCTTCACGGTCGTCGGCTCGACGGCCGACGCGGTGACGACCACGACCGCTGGTGCCTTGACCGCCCTAGGTGGTCAGACGGTCTCCCGCGAAACCATCAACCTCCTGCACTACCTCCAGATCCGGTTCGTCGGTGCCGGTGGCGCAGCCATCGACCCCAGCACGATCGACGGCAACGAGATCGAATTGCGCGATGCCGCTGGGACGCTCATCAGCCTCGCGGTCCCGATCCGGGTCGGAACCACCGATGTCTTCCGCTACGGCCTGAGCGCCGACCTCGCGGCCGGGCGCTACACCATCACGATCCTCGGAGGCAGCTTCGCCGACGTCAACGGCATCGCCAACGTCACCGAGACCGAGACGTTCACGCTCGTCTCGCCGACCGCCGCCCTCACCGACCCGGTGCGGGGCCAGGTGACCTACGTCGACGAGTTCGGCACCCGCGGGTATGTCGACATCACCTTCACTCCGGCCCCCGGCGCCACCCTCAACGTCGCCGAGATCCTCGCGCTGCGCCCCACCTTCTCCGGCGGCGGCGCCGAGTCACTCACCATCACCTCGGTGACCCGTCAGGGCACGTCCAACGTCTTCCGCTTCGCCTTCACAGGCACGTTCACCCCCGGCCTGGTCACCATGACTCTGGCTGCCGGCGCGTGGCGCGACTCGGCGGGCAACGCATCAGCGGCCACGACCAACACGTTCCGACTCATCGCCCCGGCGCAGTCCTTCTTCATCGAGTTGTCCGGCGGGCTGCGCCTCGAGGCGGGTGGCCTGACGTCGGAGCCGCTCATCGACCTGTCGGCCAGCGTGCTGTTGGAGATCGACAACAACCGCAAGCTGTTCATCCTCACCTTCGAGGGGCAGCTGAGCATCATCAAGCTCGGGACTGTCGGAGCGACCTCGGGGCGGTTCGTCCTGGACAACAGCGACCCCGCGCACCTTCCCCCGCGGTTGTGGGGTGTGGCCTCGCTGCAGACCAACTTCGACGCGCTGCTTCCCTACGGCCTGCGGCTGAGCGCCTCGGGAACCCTGCAGATCAACCTCACCAACGAGACCAAGGTCGAGACGATCACCCTCAAGGGCGTCGGCCCCGGGCACACCGACCTGGTCCAGACCTACACCCTTAAGCCCTACAGCTTCGGCCTTGAGTTGGTCGGGCTGGCCGTCGTGAGCATCCCCGGCACGAGCACCGAGCTCATGCGCATCCAGGGCGGGCTGCTGCTGGACATCTCCATGGCCGAGAACCCGTCGCTGACGATGTTCATGACCGGCACGCTGTCCTACGGCTCGGGCTCGGTCCAGATCACGCTGGCCTCGGCGACCGCGGTGCTGTTCATCCGCACCGACGCCGGACACGCCGGTGTCGCGGGCAGTGTGACGATCTCCGCCGGCGGCGACATCGGCCTGCCCAACCTGGCGCTCTTCTCAGCGACCGGCACGGTCAACCTCATGTTCAACACGACGCTGCAGGACCAGACGCTGGAGTTGCCGGCCTCCTTCCTGCCGCTGCTGCGCGAGGGCGACCCGACCTCCATCACCGTGTATGCCGCCCCGCCGGACCTCACCGGTGAGCCGCCCGCGGGTGCCGCTCCCGCGGCATACGTCAAGGCGACCGTCCGCGCGCAGTTGGTCTTTGCGGGCGTCCTTGTTCTCGACGGGTACATCGGGATCACTGCTGCGGGCTCTGGCGCCGGCGCCTACTTCAAGGTCGACGGTGCGCTCGGCACCCAGATCCCCGGCATCGGCGCGATGACCGCTTTGGTCAACCTCGGGGTCTACGTCGGGGCCAACCCCGGCGTGATCGGGCGCGTGCAACTGACCCGCGGCGGCAACGGCGTGCCGGGCTTCAGCTTCAACGGTCAGTTCCTCCTGGAGATCAACACCTTCAGTGGGCCGCAGGACATCCAGACCTTCAAGATCGAACAGACGACGGTCAACGGCGTCAGTCGGTTCGGTGGCTTCGCCCATGACCCGGACACGAACGCCCTGATCGTCGAAAGCGTGACGATCCAGAACGGGTTCCACCTCGAGTTCTACGGCGATCTGCGGATCCTCGACACCCTCGTTGTCACTGGGCACGTGGAGCTGACCATTTCGTCGTCCGAGGTCACCCTCGTCGTCAACGCGTCACTGCGGTTGGATCCGATCGGCTCGGTCAGCCTCGTCAACAGCGGCTTCAGCATCACCTCGGCGGGCCTCGTGGCGCGGGTCGAACTCGTCTTCGACGTCGCTGCCGGGACCTCGATCGGTGCCGGGATCGGCCTTGAGCTGACTGGCAACGCGCTGCTGGCAATCAACACCACAGGCTCCGAACGCACCCTCGGATCCAGCACGGTTCAACCGGGGTTCCTCCTGCGGATCACCGGAACCGTCAACTTCCTTAACTTCGCGTCGGCGAGCGGGTTCGTCGAGATCAGTGTCAGCGGGACGACCTTCCAACTGCTGTTCGACGTGAACTTCGCCTTCGGCGGGTTGACCTTCCACGCGGGCGGCGGCGCCGCGGTCCGCGGTGGCGCCAACCCGGGCTTCGCCATGAGCCTGGCCGTCTCTGTCACTGCCGCTGACCCGCTGGGCGTCTTCACGATCGAAGCGTCCGGGACGCTTCAGCTCAACACGTCCAGTGCGGCCCTGCTGGGGCTGGCTGCGAACTCGTTCCTGCTCGACCTCACGGGCCACGTCGACATCCTCAAGGTGTTCACCTTTGACGCGACCATGCGCGTGGTCGTCGGTCGGCTCGGCGACACCGGCTACCCGGCCTCGTCGCCCGGTGCCTGGTACTTCCGGGCGTCGGCGAGCATCGACTTCTTCGGTTTGGCCACCCTGTCGGGCAGCATCTTCCTCAACTCCAACGGTGACTTCATCCTGGACATCTCGGGGCACCTGCAGCTCGGCTCGGACAGCTTCGGGATCAGCGGCGACTTCACCTTCCACGTCAGCTCGGTGCACTACCTGTCGCCAGACCACTACGTGTTCTCCCTGAGTGGCTCGGCGTCGGTGCGGGTGCGGGTATTCGGCATCACACTGATCGGTGCGGGGCTGAGCTTCACGTTTGGGTTCGACACCGCCGACATCGATGCGGGGGGCCGGGTCAAGATCGAACTCTCGGTCACCGTCACGATTTCGCTGCTCTTCTTCGACATCTCCAAGACCGCCTACTTCACCATCGGCTACCTGCAGTTCCCGCCGCCCACGTATATGGCCGGCGGTGGCAGCACGACCACGACCGACGAAGCAACGGCCCAGTCGTTCTCGGGCGGGGCGCTCGTGCTCAACGTCGGTAGTCGGGGCCAGTTCCGCAACATCGGGGAAGACGACCCCAACGAGGCGATGACGGTCGAGCAGATCGGGACGACTGCGGCCGGGGCGACGATCAAGGTGTCCGGCTATGGACGCAGCAACACCTATGAAGGCGTCACCTCGATCGTCGCCGACTTCGGCGACGGCAACGACGGCCTCGTCGTCGACCCGTCGGTCACCGTGCCGCTGACGATCTCGGGTGGGACCGGCAACGACACCATCAGCATTGACGCGAACAGCGCCGGCAACCTCGTCAACGGCCAGGACGGCGACGACTACCTGTCGCTGGGCGGCCGGGCGAGCGGCACCCTCAACGGCGGCAACGGCGCCGACTTCCTTGAGCACACCGGCACCGGCTCAGCTACCCTCAACGGCGGCGCGGATAACGATGCCCTCATCGGCTCCAGCGCCACCGACGTCCTGAACGGCGGCACCGGCAACGACCAACTCAGCGGCATCGCCCTCACCTATGACGGTGGAGACGGTGACGACCTCATCACGCTGAGCCTGACCACCGACCGACCGGCGACCTTCACCGGCGGCACCGGGACCGACATCCTGGCGGTCACCCTGTCCGGCAGCAACGACACCGCCGCCCTCACCGCCGCCGGCACGTCAGCCGTGACGTTCTCGTTGAACGGCACCGACCGGGCCACCACCGGCATCGAGACGTTCCGGCTCGACGGCCTCAACGGGACTGACCTCTTCACCGTCGGCTACCTGCCGACAAACACCGGTGTCACCGACGTCAGCATCAACCTCGGCACCGGCGGCGCGGATCGCGTGACGGTCAACGGCTCGAGCGGCGCGGACAACTTCACCCTCGGCTATGTCACCCGCGCCGGGCGACCCAACCCCGAGGCCTTCGTCGACGCAGGTGACTACACCGTCTACATCGGTGCCTCGGTCCGCGCCGAGGGTGACCGGCTCGTCCTCGACACCGGCGACGGCAACGACATCCTGGACGCCTCCGCCTTCCAGGCCACCGGCTTCACCCCGACCGACCGGATCGCGCTCACCCTCATCGGCGGCAACGGCGATGACCGGCTCGTCGGTTCGCCGTTCGACGACGTTCTCGACAGCGGGGCGGGCGACGACCAGGTCACCGGCGGCACCGGTCTGGACGTGTTCATCGACCCGTCCGGCAATGACACGCTCATCGAGACCGTCACCGGTGATGTCGGCATCTACGACAACCTGTTCATCGTCGGCACCATCGCCGCGAACGGCGTCGACTTCGCCAGCAGCGTGTCCGAGGACCTCGCGTTCCAGTTCGAGAACCTGACCCTGACGGGCGGGTCCGGCTCCAACACCTACCTCTTCGGCGACGAAGACGGGCGGGTGCTCGTCGGTGGCGTCCAGCGTGACGCCCGACCGTGGACCGGCATTGCCTCACTGGCGACGCTCGACGGAGCCGACACGGTCCGCGTGTCGTTGCTCGGGGCGACCGGAGCCCGGATCTCGATCACCGACAGCGCCGGCAGCGACCAACTCATCGTCAACGGCACCAGCCAGCGTGAGGACCTCATCGTCGAGGTCGTCTCCGGTCGCGGCTATGTCCGTCAGACCGCCCCTGGTGCCGCCGCTGACCTCGTGACGATCGACCACAGCGGCATCGAGCAGGTCACGATCAACGCCCTCGGCGGTGGCGACCGGATCGCGGTCCGCAACATCACCGTCCGCCACGACATCAACGCGGGCACCGGCGATGACTTCATCAGCGTCGGGAGCCAGGCGGCCGTCGGCGCCGCCGACACGACCTGGCCCAACAGCGGCGGCACCGTGGACGGCATACAGGCTGCTCTCGTCGTGGACGGCGGAAACTCCGACGGGTCGCAGTCCGGAGTCGATGTTTTGAGTGTCGACGACACCGGCGACCTCAACGACAACACCGGTGTGCTCACCGCCACGACGATCACCGGCCTGGACATGGCGACAGCCGGCATCACCTACACCCTCTTCGAGGACCTGCTCATCGGGCTGGGGTCGGGCAACGACACCTTCACCATCGACAGCACGCACGCCGGAGCCTTCCGCACCACGTCGCTGGCGACCTGGGCCGGCAACGACACCGTCATCGTTCGGACCATCAGTGGCCCGACGAGCATTGACACCGGCACCGGCGACGACACCGTCCGGGTGAGTTCCACCATCACCGGCACCGGCGGCGCCCTCACCGGCATCACCGCGGCCCTCACCCTGACCGGCTCGACCGGCGGCAACGACCGACTCTTCGTCGACGACGCAGCGACCACCACCGATGTCATCGGTGTCCTCACCGACCTCAGCCTGGTCGGCGTGGGCATGACCCTCGGCGGGTCGGCCGCCCTCGGCAACCTCGTGCAGGTGCTCTCGGTGCTCGGTGCGGCCGACGGTCGGTTCACCATCGGGATCGCCGGCGTGGGCACCACCGTCCAACTCGACTTCGACGCCACAGCCGCCACCGTGCAGCAGGCCCTGGAGGCCCTCCTCGGCGCCGGGAACGTCCTCGTCGCCAAGGCCGGCGGTCGGTGGACTGTGGCCTACCAAGGCGCCCTCTCCGGTGCCGCGGGCTGGGCCAAGGCGATGACGACCGTGACCTCACTTGGTCTGATCACTGCCACCTCCACCCCGGTGACCCCGACCCTGACGACGATGTCCGACGGCCGCATTGACTACACCGGCTTCGAGTCGTTCGACCTGGGCCTGGGGTCGGGCTCAGACGTCCTCACCGTCCTGAGCACGATCACCGGGACGACCACGGTCCACGCCGGCCCCGGCGACGACCGGGTGCTCCTCGAGGCGATCAGCGGACCCACGACCGTCTTCGGCGACGCCGGTGCTGACTGGCTGGTTGTCAATGCCATCCCGAACCCGAGCGACGCGCCCAACCCGATGGACGGTCAGCACCTGACCCTCGACGGCGGCGCCGGCGCCGACTACGCCATCGTCGGTCTCTTCGGCAAGGGCGACTCCCGCATCGACGTTCTCGACAGCGTGGCCGACGGTGCCACCAACGTCCTGATCGTCAATGGGTCCGCCGCCTCCGACACCTTCCTGCTGCGCGGCATACATGGTGCTGCGCCGCGTGGGCTGGTCGCGGCTCTGTCTGGGCGCGACGCGACCACGGGTCTGTTCGGGCACACCGAAAAGGTCACCTACACGGCTGGGATGACCGGAGGCGTCATTGTCAACGGGCTCGGCGGCGACGACACTTTCGCGCTCGATGACACCATCGGCGTCCTGACGATCAACGGCGGCAGCGGGAACGACACCTTCCGCGTCGGCCAGATCTATACCGCCTACACCGCGGACGCCGAGTTCGGGGTGCCGGCCGACGAGGTCTTCCACTCGACCCGCGGCGACCTCACCAACGGCATCTCGGCCCCCGCGACCATCAACGGCGGCCAGGGCGACGATGTGTTCGAGGTGTTCCACAACCTCGCGCCCCTGCAACTCAACGGCGACGCCGGCGACGACACCTTCATCATTCGGACCTTCGTGTCCGAGTCCGAGACGACCGCGGTCAACTCGGGCGAGGGGCGCGACTACATCGAGTATGCCGCCAACGCTCCGGTCGCGATCGACGGCGGCGAGGGCTACGACCTGGTCGTCGTCATCGGCACCGAGTTCCCCGACACGTTCGTCCTCACCGTCGGCGGTGTGTACGGCGCGGGTCGGTTCGTCAGCTTCGTCGGCATCGAGCGGCTCACCCTCTATGGCATGGAGGGCGACGACACCTTCTTCGTCCAGGGCACCGACCCCGAGGTCGAGACGAGCATCTACGGCGGCCTGGGCAGCGACCGGGTCGAGGTCGCCGGCGTTGCCACCGCGGTGCAGGCCAACGATCTCCTCGGCCACACCGGCCTGATCCGGCACTCCGTCGAGACCACCGGGAGCAACTACACCGGCGTGCCGATCGACGGCATCGCGACCGAGATCATCGACAACGACGCGCCAGCGATCGTCGTCGAGACCGTGGGCGGCAGCCTCACCGTCAGCGAGGGCGGCATCGCGACGGCAACCCTGCGGGTGCGCCCGACCCTCGGGCCCGATGGCACGGTCGTCATCACCCTCGTGGCGCCCGCCGTCGACCCGACCTCGACGAGCCGCGCCCGTGTGGTCGAGTTGTCGGTCGACGGAATCACGTGGGGCACCTCGGCGACCCTGACCTTCGCCGCAGGCAGCACCGGCTGGCAAACCATCCTGGTCCGGGCCACCGCGGACTTCTCCAGCGAGGGGGAGCGGACCATCCCGCTCATGTGGATGGTCACCAGCACCGGCGCCTACAACGGGGTCCAGGTCGCCAACACGTCAGTGCGGGTCCTCGACAACGAGGCCGTCGGCGTCGTCGTCACGCCGCCCGTCCAAGGCGTCCACGTCATCGAGCCGACCGTGTCCGGCACGGGCGGAACGTCAACGGCATACCCGGTCGTTCTGGCCCGGGCCCCGCTCAGCACCGTGACCGTCCACCTCGTGGCCACCGGCGGGCTGCTGCTGTGCCTGGCCGGGTCGGGCGCCGCTGCGACGGCCACGCTGGACCTCGTCTTCACCACGCTCAACTGGGCCACGCCGCAACTGGTGGAGGTGTTCGCCGCCGCGGACACCCAGGTCGAGGGGACCCACACCGGCACGATCACGGCGACCCTCAGCGGTGGCGACTCGTGGTCCGGTGCGGTCACGGGCGGGACCGGTCGGGCGGACGAGTTTGTCGTCGCCGGAACGCCGTTCGCCGGTCTCACCCTGCGTGGTTACCTCGCGCGGATCGTCTCGGGCACCGGCGCCGGCCAGTCCCGTTGGATCTGGAGCAACACCGACAACATCGTTGTCGTCGAGGGCGGTTGGGACATCGCGCCTGACGCCACGAGCCAGGTCGTCATCCAGGGCTACTCCTCGCCGGTCGTCAGCACCTCGGTGACCGCAACCGCAGCCTCCATCTCGGCCGACCTCACGGTCATCACCGTCACCGGAGTCATCCTGCCCACGGCCAACGGCGGCCTGTCAGGTGCCATCCTGCGGATCGTCGGGGCCACCGGCGCGGTGCACTACCGCACGATCGCCTCCAACACGGCGACGACGATCACCGTCACCGACGCCTGGGGGGTCGGCGAGATCACGGCCGGCACCCAGTTGTACGTCGTCGGGATCGTCGGCCTGGACGTGCGGCGCGTGCTCGTCCGGATCGCCGATGCCAACACTCCTGGCGTGGTCATCGAGCCGAGCGGGTCGAGCAGCCAACTCGTCGAGGGTGCGACGTCGGGCTTCGGCGCCACCGCGACCTACACCGTGCGCCTGACGATGGCTCCGACAGGCCCCATCCAGATCCGCCTCTCCGCGCTGGCGACCCCGTCGCTCGACGTGAATGGCGCGGACTGCGGCCTGCCCAGCGGCTGCCTGCTGGTTCAGGTGCGCTTCGTCGCTGGCGTCGGCCAGACCCTGTTGGCCAACGGCGACCTGCTGCTCACCTTCGACAGCACCAACTGGGCCACCCCGCAGACCGTGACCGTCGTGGCGATCGACGACGCCGTCGTCGATGGGTCGGATCTGCAGTCCTTCGCCGACTCGGCCCGTCGCGTCTCCGGCATCCAGGGCCCGCTGCTGATCGACGGCGGCGACGACCCCAACCCGCCGGTCCAGCTCACCCTCGACGGCTATCTGCCGATCGTCCTGCCGGGGGAGTCCTCAGGTCACCCGCTGACGATCACCGCGACGACTGCCCAAGCCATCGAGTCGGCCCAGGTCGACGTCCTGGTCGTGCACAACACCGACAGCCCGGCCGCCGACGTCGGCACCCTCACCGGCACACGTCTCACCGGACTGGGCATGGCTGACGACCACGTCGTCGCCGGCCGCACGCTGCCAGGCGGCATCACGTATGCCGGGTTCGAGGACCTCACCGTGTTGCTCGGCTACGGCGCCGACACCTTCACCATCGAGTCCACCCACTCCGGCACCACGACGATCGATCTCGGCCCGGGCAACGACGTGGTCACCGTTCGCACGCTGAGCGGTCACACCCGAGCGCTGGGATCCTCCGGCGACGACCGGTTCGTCGTCGGAACGACCTCAGGCACGTTGGACGCCCTGGCCGCCCTGCTGGTCGTCGATGGCGGAGCGGGTATCGACACGGCGACGTTCCTCGACGCCGGCGACACCGGTGACAACCTCGGCTGGCTTGACCAGACCACGCTCCGCGGGCTGGACATGATCGCTCGGACCGGTCTGGACGCCTGGGGTCGGCCGCTGGACCAGCTCTACTCCCTCGTCCCGCGCGCCGGCGCCACGTCGTTCACGATCGTCCTGTCGCAGGTCGTGGGCGGTGTCGCGACGGGCATCGGTGCGGCCACCTTCGCGGTCGGGGCAACGCCTGAGCAGATCCGGGCCGCCCTGCAACTGCTGCTCTTCGGTCAGACCGCTGATGCCGACGCCGGCGTGTCGATGACGTGCGGCGAGGCCGGGGCCACCGCATGCGCGCGCAGCGTCTACGTGTGGGCGACCTCGGACGGTGGCTACCTCATCGGCTTCCGCGGAGAGGTCAACGCCGACCCCGCCAACGCCATCCGCATCGTCCTCGGCGCGATCGGCACAGGCGCGGCCGCCACTGACGCGACCCGCCGCGACGGCGTCAACTACTACGGCCTGGAGACCCTCAACCTGTCGCTCGGCTCCGGGAACGACGTGCTCAACGTCCGTGGCACGCTCCCGGTGACGAACGTCTCCGGTGGCGTCGGCGACGACCGGGTCTACATCTCATCGCTGGCCGACGTGGGCCTCGCCGATCACCCGCAGTTCCTTGCCGGTGACCTGAACGCCGTCGCGGGCACCCTCAACCTCGATCTCGGGGCGGGGCGGCATACCCTCCTGATCAGCGACGAAGGCACCGACGTCGGCGACCCGAACGTGCTCATCACCGACGTCGTGGCCGCCGCCCGGGCCCGCGACGCGGCCCTGTCCGCCACCGGCGAGATCTTTGTCGTCGGGCTCGCCCCCGCAGGCATCTCCTACCGCGCCGACGCATCCGGCACCTTCGCCGACGGCATCCGGATCTGGAGCGGCTCGGGCGCCGACACGATCCGCGTCGACGGAACCCACCAGCGCGCAGGTCTGCGCACGACCACCTGGCTCAACACCGGACTCGGCAACGACAACGTCGTCGTCGCCCTCACCCAGGGCCAGGACGGCTTCTTCGTCCTCAACACCCAGGGCCCGGCGGACAACGTCCTCACCCTGCCTGACCTCAAGGTCGGCGACGAGGTCGTCGCCTCCGACGAGGTGCTCTCGGTGACGGTCAACGGCCTGGCCATCGACCCGGCCCGCTACGTCGTCAACCGTCGTCTGGACCTGGTCGGCCTGTTCGACTCGTTGGTTCCCGGCGACACCATTGCCGTCACCACCGCGACCCGCTCGGTCTGGACCGGTCGCCTCAGCGGCGCACAGTCCTTCGATGTCTCCGGGCTGGGCGTCGGGACCGACGCCGTCATCGCCGTCCGCGTCTTCGTCAACGGCGTGCTGACCGCGGCCACGCTGACCGGGTCGACCCTGACCTTCGACGCAGGCACGGATCGCTTCGGTGGCCCGTCCTTCGTCCTCGTCGAGGTGACCCGCAGCCACGTCCACACGGTGGTCGCGCCACGCCTCGGCGGGCCCGACGACGACACCGTCGACGCCACGACCTCGACCCTGCCGCTGGTGATCTTCGGTGGACAGGGCGCAGACCGGATCGACGGCGGCACCGGTGGCGACATCATCGTCGGCGACCGCGGTCGCGTCCTCTGGTTCACTCCCGGCGTCATCGCCGCCGGAGGGTATGCCGCCGTCGCCCTCACCGCCGCTGACCTGGCCGCCCTGGAGTTGCTGGCCGTGGCTGTGTCCGGGCACGGTGGCTACGGCGACACGACGAACGGCCTTGAGTTGCTCGTCGGCCTGGTCATCACGACCGACCCGACGATCGGCGGCAACGACACCATCACCAGTGGCGTCGGCGCCGACATCGTGCTCGGCGGGGCCGGCGACGACACGGTGACCACCAACCGGGGCGAGACGGGCGTGCTCACCGATCAGCCTGGCGTGGTCCTTGGCGACCACGGTTTGGTCGACCTCGTCCTGGCCGACGGCAACCCGACCGACCTCGACCGGATCTGGTCCACCGACCCCGCCCTGGGCGGCAATGACACCATCACGACCGGGCGCAGCGGCGACGTCATCATCGGCGGCGTCGGCGCAGACCACATCGCTGCCTCGGACGGGCGCAACCTCGTGCTGGGCGACAGCGGCCGGGTGACCGCCGACCAGACCCAGACCCTGCGGTGGGACACCCTGGCGCTGAGCCCGATGCGGCTGGAGACCGCCGACCCGACGACCGGTGGCGCCGACACCATCACCACGGGTTCGGGCCTGGACGTCGTCCTCGGTGGGGCCGGGAACGACTGGATCGACCTCGGCGCCGGCAACGACATCGGGCTCGGCGATCACGGCTTCGTGCTCTGGCACGCCCACCTCGCACTCGCGGTCGACTACGTCACCATCTCCGACAACGCCATCGGTGGGTCCGACGTGATCTACGGCCGCGACGGCGAAGACCTGCTCGTCGGTGGTGCGGCAGGCGACGACATCGACGGCGGCACGGGTCGCGACCTGATCTTCGGCGACAACGTCACGCTCGACCGGCAAGGTAGCTTCGGCGACCACACCAGCCCGCGCTTCCGCTTGCTCAGCGGCACTGCGCTCTACTCCACCGACCTCGCGACCGCAGGGAACGCCCTCGTCGGCACGACCTGGCAGAACGACCCCGCCGGCCCGACCGCGTGGAGCGACTTCCGGATCACGCTGCTCGACCACGACGGGTCGACGGCGGCCGACGGGCGCTTCGGGAACGACTACCTCGCCGGTGGCGCCGGTGCCGACATGATCTTCGGTCAGCTCGGCAATGACGTCATCCAGGGTGACGGGTCGATCGACGGAGCCCGGGTCGGCGCGTTCCGCGACGCGGGCGGTCTGCTGGTCATCGTGCCGAGCGTTGAATCCGCGTCGGATGGCGACGACTACATCGAAGGCAACGGCGGCACCGACGTCATCTTCGGCGGACTCGGCCGCGACGACCTGGTGGGCGGCAGTTCAGACCTCTTCTCGTTGACGACGAGCGACCGGCGGCCTGACCTGGGCGACGTCATCTTCGGCGGGGCCGGCACCGATGTCGCCCGCAACGACGCGACCCTCGGACACACGGCCGACAGCGACACGATCGTCGGCGACAACGGCGACATCGTGCGCGTCGTCACGAGCGGCGCCGGCGGCAGCACGGCATACCGCACCTTCACGTACGACAGCTATGGCGAGGCGCTGCGCCTGTTGGTGCGCGCGGTCACCCTGCTGGACTACACGCCGGGCGGGCCGGACCGCAGGCCTGACCTGTTCCCCGGCATGACCCAGGGCGCCTCGGCTGGCAACGGCACCATGACCGCCGACATCTGGGGCTCCGACGAGATCCACGCCGAGTCCGGCGACGACACGGTGTATGCCGGTGGCGGCAACGACGTGATCTACGGCGACGCCGGCGATGACGACCTCATCGGCGGCTGGGGCCACGACTGGATCTCCGGTGGCACCGGCACCGACGGCATCCTCGGGGACGACGGCCGGATCTTCACCAGCCGCAACGGGTCGACCGAGCCGATCAACGGTGTCTCCACCGCCAACCTGCCCAGAAGCATCGCCACCCCGGGCAACATGCAGACCGCGTCGCTCTATCCGGCCGGGCAGTTGCTCAAGACCGTGGACCTCACCCCGTGGGCGCTCACCCCGCGGGTCCCTGGCGCGCCGGTGCAGTCGGATGACCCGCTCTTCGTCCCGCAGTATGCCGACGACCTGCTCTATGGCGGTCTGGGCGACGACTTCATCCACGGTGGCGGCGGCAACGACGGCCTGTCCGGAGCCGAAGCCCTCGTTACGGCATACACGTCGATCGGCGGCATGCTCGTGCGCAGCGACTGGACCGTCCCCACGTCCTTCTTCAATGTTCTGGGCTTCGGCGTGCGGCGGGGCGGCATGTTTGACGCCTACGACGAGTACGACCCGCGCCGGATCGTCACCTTCAACCTTGACGGCACCCTCAACAAGACCGGCGACCTCAGTCGGCCGTGGCTGCTCAACAACGTGGCGACCGAGGGCCAGCTCGTGGGGACCAAGAACTCCGACGGCAACGACGTCCTGTTCGGCGACTACGGCAACGACTGGATCTTTGGTGGGACCGGCCGGGACACGCTGTGGGGCGGCTGGGGTAACGACTTGCTCAACGCCGACGACACGCTCGCGACCAACGGCGGCCTAAACGACGTCCCCGACACCGACACCTCCTATGAGGACCGCGCCGTTGGTGGCGCCGGGCTCGATGTCCTCATCGGCAATACCGGTGGCGACCGGCTCATCGACTGGGTGGGGGAGTTCAACTCCTACCTCGTCCCGTTCGCGCCGTTCGGTCTCGGGACGGTCAGCCGTCAGGTCCAGCCGGGCCTCTTCGACTTCCTCTACGCCCTGTCCAAGGCGCAGGGCGCCGACCCGACCCTCGTGCAGGAGACGGGTGCCGCCTCGGCCTCCCGCAACGGCGAGCCCTACGGCGAGATCGGGCTGGTCACCCAGAAGGACCCGATGTGGCAGGACCAGACCGGTGGGCCCCGCGACCCGCAACCCGGCAACACCCCTGGCGGCAAGCGTGACGTGCTGCGCTCGGCCGACTTCAACGCGACGAGCACCATGGACGGGTTCTTCGTGGACTCGGGATCGTTCTCGGTCTCGGGAGGGTCGCTGACCGTCACTGCGGTGGACCTCGGGGGTGACGCCGCAGCCGTCTACGACGTCGACGGCTATCTGCCCGTCTACTACGAGCTCGCGGCGTCGATCATGGTCAAGAAGCCCACCGGGGGATGGAAGGCCAACGCCTTCATGATCTTCGACTACTTCGGCAACACGGACTTCAAGTTCGCCGGCATCGACGTGTCCACCAACAAGCTCGTCATCGGACACCGCACCGCCGCCGGGTGGATCTACGACGTGCGGGCCACGCCGCGCAACTTCAAGAGCGACACCTATTACGACCTGCTCCTGGCGGTCAACGGTACGGCCGTCACGTTGTCGGTCAACGGGTCGATGGCGCTGAGTTTCACGTTCGCCCCGCGCCTGATCGCCGGTGAGTTCGTCGGCCTCAACAAGGGCATGACGGGAATGGGGTCGAACAACTCGCGCGGAGTGTTCGACAACGTGCAGGTCCGTGTCCTGGCGCCCCAGGTGACCTTCAACCAGGGCACGACGACCACGACGACCACGACGACCACGACGACAGCCCCGGCCCGGTCCCAGCTGACCGCGGCGACAGCGGGCCCGGTGACCCACGCCGCGCTGCGGCAACCGACGGCACGGACGCTAGACCTCGCCGTGGCCGCAGCCCTGGCCTACTGGCAGAACCTCGGCTACGACACGTCCGCACTCACCGACGTGACGATCAGCTTCGAGGACCTCCCGGGAACCGTCCTCGGCTCCGCCAGCGGCTCGGACATCGTGCTCGACGTCACCGCAGCCGGTTGGGGGTGGAGCACGACGACGAGGTATGCCGGGCCCCACCGGACGGATCTCGTCACCGTCCTCATCCACGAGTTCGGACATCTGCTGGGCCTCGAGCACACCGCTGACGGGGTCATGGCGCCCGTCCTCGCTCCCGCGCTGGCGACCGGCCTCACCACTGGCCCGACCACTGGCCCGAGCGCGCCGCACGCAACCCGCCGTTCCGCCCTCACCCGCCGCTAGGCTCGGGCGAATGCAGCACCTGGGCCGGAGTCGGCTTGCGCTCGTGGCCGTCGTGGTTGCTGCCCTCGGGGCGTGCAGCGCGGCTCCGGGACCGCCCCCCTCCGGCACCAGCACCGGTTCGCCGACCAGTGCGGCAGCCTGCCAGAGCGCGCTGGATCGCGTTGTCGCTGCAGTGCAGGAGCAGGTGCGCAGCTACGACACGGCTCCGGCACCGACCGCCAACGCCACCAGCACGGCCACCGCCTCATCAACGGCACTGACGCCTTCTGCGACCGATTCGCCCACTCAGGCGACCTCGGGGACCGACCTGGCGGAGGCGCTCACCGCGGCTCGGGAGGTCATCGTGGCCAACCGATGTGACCAACAGTCCGTGACGTCTGGCCTGACCGCCAAACTGGCCGGCGTCCAGGCTCGCGGTCCGATCGCCACCGCTGTGCTGGCCCGCCTGACGGCAACGATCACCGGGAACGTCGGCCCGACCCCGATCGCCAAGGTCGTCGCTCCGGGCGAGGATCTCAGCGCGATCATTGCGCAACTCCCGGCGGGGTCCACCGTGCGACTGTCCGCAGGGGAGCATCGCCTGACCGACCCACTGGTGTTGCTCGAAACCGTGACGATCGTCGGGGAGGGGCGCGATCGCACCAGCATCGTGTCGAGCGCGCCCGATGCGGCCGTCCTCGTGCTCAGCCCGGGGCGCATCGAGCTGACCGGCTTCAGCCTCATCCGGGCGCCGGGGTCGCAAGGGACGGGCGTGCTCACCGGTCCAAGCGCGGCGTTGGTCCTCACGGGGATGCGGATCTCCGGCAACCGGGCCTCGGCCACCACGCGCGGTGGAGCGGCGGTCCACCTGTCGGCCCAGCCGACCGACGCAGTGCCCCGGACGACGACCTTCGAGATGACCGATTCCGAGCTCGTCGACAACGAATGGGCCGGGGTCGCGGTGAGCGGCGCTCACCGGGTGAGCATCGAGTCCAGCGCGTTCGTGCGCAATGGTGAGTGCGGGATCTGCTTCCTCGACCGGGCCAGCGGCTCGGTGGCCCGCAGCACCTTCACCGACAACGGCGTCGGTGCCGCTGCCGTCGGGACGGCCCACCCGGTGCTCGTGGACGACACGTTCAGCGGCGGCCAGGTCGGCATCCAGGCCGACGAAGACGCGGCTCCCGGCCTGCAGGGCAACACGATTCGCAGCGTCGCCCGGGCAGCGGTGATCCTCACCGGGCGATCCACTGGGACGGTCGAAGGCACCTCTTGCCCGTCGGTGCAGTTCGGGATCGTCATCGGCAAGGAGGCTGCGCCGACCTTGTTGCGCAACGCTTGCGCGGCGATCGGCACCTAGCGTCGAGGTCCGCTCAGTCCGTCTCCACTGTGCTCGTCTCCGCTGTGCTCGTCTCCGCTGTGCTCGTCTCCGCTGGGTCCGTCTCCGCTGGGCCCGTCGCCTCAGGCTGGCTGCCCGGGCGGCTCCACCAGCGTGATCGGCACCCAGCCACGCACGGCGTTGACCAGCCAGAGCGCCGTGGCGCTCGGCAACTCCTGCACCCGAAGAACTCGCTCGCTGACCGTTCCTGACGCCAAC
>Ga0075163_10002282_pt1 | contig 25861 bp, 17 predicted proteins | sample JI1023141ADNA_FD_71478 | JGI IMG/M metagenome (GOLD analysis project Ga0075163, IMG submission 71478) | Wastewater effluent complex algal communities from Wisconsin, to seasonally profile nutrient transformation and Carbon sequestration -... | ecosystem: Engineered > WWTP > Effluent > Algae... | reverse complement strand
TCTGCCATTGAGTGCGGGTGTAAAATTTGTGGTTAAGCCGGTTCGATGGATCGGCCTGTCGCTTATGATTGGATATCGCTATTTTATTGAAAAAAATGACATTCTTGAATTCAATAACGTCTTCTTCCCTTTGGGTATCTGGGTAGATTTTCGTCAGGTGTATCGTGACATTAAGTACTATGGATTCCAGAAAAAACGTTACCGCCGGGCGGTAAAAGAAATTTCGGAAAGATAAATGAAGGTCATTTGCTTCTAAAAAAATTTTATCTTTGCCCTTTCAAAATTTAAAAAACATGTCAGCATCCCAACTCGCCAAAAAAGGCCCTGTTTCCAATTTCATCAGTCACCATTATAAACATTTTAATGCGGCCGCGCTGATGGATGCCGCTAAAGGGTATGAAACCCATTTAACTGAAGGCGGAAAGATGATGGTAACCCTGGCCGGTGCCATGAGTACAGCGGAGCTTGGCAAATCGTTGGCTGAAATGATTCGCCAGGGGAAAATAGATATTATTTCCTGCACAGGAGCGAATCTGGAAGAAGACATCATGAACCTGGTAGCCCATAGCCACTATAAACGAGTGCCGAACTATCGTGATCTCTCGCCACAAGACGAATGGGACCTCTTAGAAAATCATTATAACCGCGTAACCGACACTTGTATTCCTGAGGAAGAAGCTTTTCGTCGTTTGCAAAAACACATCTATAAAATTTGGAAAGATGCTGACACTGCAGGAGAACGTTACTTTCCGCACGAATACATGTACAAGATCCTTAACAGCGGCGAGCTGAAACCATACTATGAAATAGATCCGAAAGACAGTTGGATGCTGGCAGCCGCCGAGCGCAATCTTCCAATTGTAGTTCCAGGATGGGAAGATAGCACCATGGGAAATATCTTTGCATCGTACGTAATTAAAAATGAAATAAAAGCCAGCACCATGAAAAGCGGCATCGAATACATGGCATGGCTGGCAGATTGGTACATTAAAAACAGTACCGGTAAAGGCGTAGGATTCTTTCAAATAGGCGGCGGTATTGCAGGAGATTTCCCAATTTGTGTTGTGCCCATGTTGTACCAGGATATGGAAATGGAGAAAATCCCGTTCTGGAGTTATTTCTGCCAGATATCTGACTCTACAACCTCTTATGGATCATATTCAGGCGCTGTACCTAACGAAAAAATCACCTGGGGTAAATTAGACATTCACACTCCCAAATTTATTGTAGAAAGTGATGCAACCATTGTTGCGCCATTAATTTTTGCCTGGATTTTGGGTTGGTAAAAAGACGGAAGAAATGAAACGAAAGGGGCTGTCTCAAAAGTGAGACAGCCTTTTTTATTTATACCAAATAATAATGAAGTTACCGTTTAGTAGTGGAAAATAAATCCAGGTACGCCTACAACGCGAATAAATACAGGGCTAATACACGTATAGGTATTCGTTGTGAATCCATTAACACTAAATTCACAACTCTCAAACATTAAAACCCAGGCTTCTCAAACCGAGCATTAAATTACCAGGCCTTTTAAAGGTCATTTTGTGACAATTGTAACCGAATCGAATACCTTCCCTTGTCTATTTCAGGGAGAGGTAGTATCTTTCTGCCTTAAAATAAAAAAATGGCTACTACCGCAGACATATCAAAAAACTCTTTTTTACGTTATAACAATGAACTTGTTCAGGTACTCGATTACGACCACGTTACACCAGGTAAAGGCAATGCTATTTATTCTGTAAAATGTCGTAACGTGGAAACCGGTAAACAAAGTGAGATTCGTTTCAGGTCTGGCGAAAAGGTTGATATCATCAGGGTCGAAGAACATGAAATGCAATTTCTCTACGCCGAAGGAGACCAGTTAGTGTGCATGAATCAGGAAACCTTTGAGCAAATGAATATTCCGAAATTGATTTTCGGAGAAGCTATTAAATTTCTGAAAGAAGAAATGATACTTACCATCCGTTTTGATGAAAATGAAAAGCCCCTTAATGGTGATTTACCAAAATATGTGGAACTGGAAGTAACTTACACGGAAGAAGGGGTAAAAGGAAAACTATTAAAACCGGCCGAAGTAGAAGGCGGGATTAAATTATCGGTTCCACTTTTCATCAGCATTGGTGAAAAACTGCGAATCAATACCGAAACAGGGGAATACGTGGAAAGGGTGAAATAGATTTTATTAATTGGTGGTGCACTCTTTTCAATATTCAATAGAAAGAAATAAACCGTGGGCTCGAAACTACCTGCTTAAAGGTGCAGAGACGCTTTTTTAGCCAACAATTCTTCATTGGTCTCCACATGATCCTCATCTTTAATGCAGCAATCCACGGGGCAAACAGCCGCACATTGCGGTTCATCATGAAAACCGACACACTCAGTACATTTATCACTAACAATAAAATAAACATCCATACTTTTAGGCGTTTGTGGGTCATCCGCGCCAGCTTCAATTCCGCTATTGTGGCCTTTAAATGTTCCTTTCACTCCCGTTCCATCGGCAAAGCGCCATTCAGCCCCGCCTTCGTATATAGCATTATTAGGGCATTCAGGCTCACACGCGCCACAATTAATACATTCGTCCGTTATCTTAATTGCCATTTTTTTACTTAGTTTTGTTGTCTTGAATAGTCTGCAAATATACGACCAAAATTTATGACTTTAAAACAAAGAATTGATTCTTTTACCCGGGTAGGAGCCTTTATAGACAGACACTATCGGCGTGAATGGAGCCCCACTGAAACCCATTTGCACCAGGGGCTTGAGAAGCTTGTTGAGACGGCGTTTATTTATAACGGATGGTTTATTCCCGAGTTCACCCATGAGGCAATTTTTAACATTGGTTTGCTTTTAAAAGCGGGCGATCTGCAAAAATTTAGTGAACAGGTAAAGGTGACTCCACAAAAAACCATCGCCTTAATTTGTGCCGGAAACATTCCCCTGGTTTGTTTTCACGATGTTTTATGTGTTTTACTATCAGGCCATAAAATTCTGATCAAATTATCAACTGACGATGCCATATTACTCCCCTTTTTCTTAAAACTCCTTTGCCATTATGAGCCTGAGTTTGAAAAAGACATCCTTTTTGCCGGAGGTAAATTAGGTCCATTCGATGCAATTATAGCTACCGGAAGTAATAACACTTCCAGTCATCTGCAGTATTATTTTGGAAAATACCCAAATATAATCCGAAAAAGCAGAAGCTCTGTGGCTATTTTAGATGGGACTGAAAGTCCCGAAACACTTAAAAATTTAGGGCAGGATATATTTAAATATTTTGGTCTCGGGTGCCGCAATGTTAATCATTTACTCGTGCCTTCCGGCTACTCGTTCAACCCTTTTTTTGAATCCATCGTCGATTTTGGTTTCGTAGTAAACAATAAAAAATATGGTAATAATTATGATTACCACAGGGCCATTTACCTGCTGGAATCGATCCCCTTTTTAGACAACAATTTCTTAATGTTACGCGAAAATGCGGAACTGCATTCACCTGTAGGCGTGCTTCATTACCAATATTATAACACGCCAAAGGATATAAATACCTATCTGGAAAAGAACAAAAACCACGTGCAATGCGTGGTAGGCAAGGGTTATGTTCCCTTTGGTTATTCACAAAAGCCTGTTATAAGTGATTTTGCCGATAATGTGAATACTATGGATTTTTTAGTAAATTTATAGTGTTTTACCATTATGCGTAACTTTTACAAGTTCACATTCGTCCTCCTGTTCTCCATTTGTGCCAAGGCACAGGTTCCCACTGCTACTATCCTAAGCGTTGACCCCGTTTTTTGTACGGATGTCCCTATTTGGTTTGTTGCCAGAACTGCCGATACACTGAATACGTTTAACTGGAGCATTGCAAACAAATGGGCTACGGTAAACCACACCAATGATTCTACAATTATTTGTACCTTTTCAAACGCTGGCGTTTATACTTTAAGCGTGAGTGTGACCAACAGTGTAGGTACAGCTCTGGTAACCCGAAATGTGAGCGTAACCCGTTCGGCTAAGGCTTCATTTAATGCCAACCTGATTTCTACCGGCTACCCCAACGAATTATCGCTTACTAATTACTCATCAAACAGCTTAAAAAATTACTGGATGTTTAGCGACGAGTCTTTTAAGGACTCATCGTCCTACTACACTAAGTATTACGGTACCAGTGGTAACTATACAGTAACACTTGTGGCCATAGGCAAAAATGGGTGCAACGACACTCTGGACTATTCATTTCGGATTTCTGATTCTTCCTCGGTTGTCCTACCCAATATTTTCACACCAAACAACGACGATGTGAATGATGTATTTAAACCACAGGTAAGAGGTATTGTAAAACTAGAGGCTTGGGTTTACAATCGTTATGGTATCCTGATGCACAGTTGGGACAAAGTAAACGGCACCTGGGACGGTTACACCACAAGTGGCATTGAATGCAGAGCCGGGGAATATTTTGTGGTGGTAGAAGCCACGGGATTTGACGGTAAAACTTATAAACTAAAAACTTCCTTAACCTTAATAAAATAACCATCTTAAAGGTTAACAACATATCATTTAATTACACCAATCAACATTATTTTAAGGGATTAAGAAACGTTTCGCTGCAATTGAATAAAGGTGAAGTGCTGGGTGTTGTTGGAAAAAGTGGAAGTGGTAAAACCACTCTTTTAAAATGCATCTATGGCCTTGAAGATCTTGAAAGTGGAGAAATTCTTCTTGACAAGAAAAAAATACTTGGCCCATCTTACAATTTGATTCCCGGTGACGAGAACATGAAACTGGTAAGTCAGGATTTTTATGTACTTGACAATCACACCGTAGAAGAAAACATTTTTGATAAACTCATTGGTTATTCTAACGAAGCAAAACAAAAACGTGCCGCTAAAATCCTAAAATTATTGGAACTCAATTATTTGAAGAATACACGCGCAAAATTTTTGTCAAGCGGGCAAAAGCAACGCGTAGCCATCGCCCGGGCATTGGCTATTATTCCAAACGTGTTGTTATTAGACGAACCGTTTAGCAACCTGGACAAATTACTGACCGAAAAATTATTTTCATTTGTACTTTCGGAGGTCAAGAAAAATAAGACTTCAATCATCCTGATCACGCATTTGGCAGAAGAAGCCTTAAAATATGCTGACACAATCGCCATCATGGATAATGGGAAAATCATCCAAATGGGTGAAAAATGGAATGTGTATTACAAGCCTTTAAGCAGCAAATTGGCCGGACTCTTAGGCGACTATAATATTATCAGGAAGCAGGACCTTGAAAAAAAATCGAAACTGAAATTTAGCGCTAAACTATTTTTAAGACCCGATAAAATTAAGCGAAATGCAAACAAAGCACTAACTGACCTGCGTTTGACGATTTTAAACTGTAGTTTTAACGGTAAGTGTTATGAGGTACTTGCCGAAACGAAAAATGAAAACGCGTTGATGATTTATAGCAGTGAACCTCTCAAACCGGGCAACGAATACCCATTTTCAATTATAGCTGATTAATTCGGCGATAAGGTCCTGAAAAAAATTACCGATTATTGCATTATGGTTTTCTGGGATCTGACTTCGCTTTGTGCTTTCCTTTATACCCGGATGGTTTCCCTTTTGCCGGACCACGCTTAAATCCTTCCTTTTTATTGGCTTCAGGGTCGTAAGCCGGGCCAAGCCCCAATTCAACGGGCAATGGAAGTTTAGGCACCTCGATTCCCATCAAGGCCTCAATGCGGGCAAATTTTGCCTGATCCCTCAGGTTTATAAATGTAATAGCCACTCCTGCTTTTGAAGCCCGGGCCGTTCTACCAATCCTGTGAATATAATCTTCCGGATCAGGTGGCGCGTCATAATTTACTACCAGACTAATACCATCTACATCGATCCCGCGCGAGAGGATGTCGGTGCCAATTAAAATACGGAGCCGTTTACTCTTAAATTCACGCATTATTTCCTCACGCTCGGCCTGTTCCAGATCAGAGTGAAATGCTTTAATAGACGTTTCAGTACGCTTCAGACTTTTCTCAAGCAATTTTACGTTGTCTTTTGTCGAGGAAAAAATAATAACGGATTGATAATCCTCATTTTTCAAAATCCCTTTCAACAATGCCTCCTTTTGCGAATCGTGCAGAACATAAGCCTGCTGAACAATACCGGCTGCCGGTTTACTGATAGCGATATTTATTTGCTCAGGGTTACTGGAAATTTGGTTAGCCAGCTGCCGCATTTTTGGCGGCATGGTGGCCGAAAACAAAACAGTTTGCCTGTTCTTTGGTAAATAATTAATAATGGACTGGATATCATCAAAAAATCCCATGTCCAACATCCTATCAGCTTCGTCAAGCACCAGATGCTGCAGATGTTCAAAATTAATATCTCCGTTTTGCAGCAAGGCGATCAATCTGCCAGGTGTTGCGCAAATAATATCTACTCCCTCTCTCAGGGCGTGTTTTTGTTTTTCCCAAGTCATCCCGTCATTACCGCCATAAATGGCGATAGAACCGACCGAACAAAAATAACCCATGCCATCAATCTGTTGGTCTATTTGTAAAACCAACTCCCGGGTTGGAGCAATAATTAAGGTATTTAAATGCCTTGTAGGAGCGTGTAAAATATGATCAATAATGGGCAACAAATAAGCAGCCGTTTTGCCCGTGCCAGTTTGCGCGCAGGCAATAAGGTCTTTATTATTGAGAATAACTGGAATTGCCTGCTCTTGTATTGGAGTGGGTTGTTTGTAACCCATGCTGTAAAGCCCTTCAAGCAATAAAGGGTCAAATTTAAAATCGTCGAATGTCAATGGATGCTAATTATTTGATTGTGATTATATTAAGGTCCAAAGATAGGCTTTTAAACCCATAGTCCGTAGTAAAATAGTATTAAATGATCATTCTGCTGGTATTTAAAAAAAATGCCGGTCCTTCCGTCGGCATAACCCAGGCAAATACCAAAACCCCGGAAACTATTCTTCGGCAAACCATTTATTGTAGCTTTAAACGAATTGGTACTGGTTGTAACATCTGTTTTTAAATCCCAGAAATTTACACCACCCAGTACCTTTTCAACGGATGCTTTTTCCTCGGCCTGTTCCTGACTACTCACCGAAAAAACCGCTCCCGATGCCTCGATGGCGAACTTACCCTTACCTAACCCGCCTCCAAGTATCCACCAATCTAAAGAAAAATATTTTCCGATAATCCCCTTTGAAGCTATCATTGGCCCTGCAGTGGCACCACTATAAGACATTTCCAGGCTGTAGCTGTAGGTTTTACCATTACTAAAAATTTCGACGTAACCGGAAGACACGGTGTATTTTGAATACCTGAAATAAGCGCCAAGGTAAAACCCGTGTGGAACCCGATGCTTCTCCTTTAGTCCGGGATAAAAACGAAACTCAAGGGTAATTCCAAAACCTTTTAATTCCGTGTTACGCAGTCCTTCAGCCGTTGGATCGTCTTTACTAAAAAAACCGGGAAGTGAACGTTTTAATAGAAAATTAACCTCTAACGTTCCAATCATGTTTTTATGAAATCTACGTTCGTATTGAAGTGAAATATTACGAAACGGTAATTGCGACAAATTTAATTTGAGAACATTAGGCGGTGTTTATTCAAGGACGTACTCTCATTTACTAAAATTATGCACCTCGGATGAGTTTTTTATAAAATCGGGTTCAGATCACAGATTAATGCTGTTGGGATAGATTCCTGCTGATAACCGCACGCAAACGCACACAGCAAAGGCTGAGTGTTGAATGTTAATTTTTTTCATACAAGTACGGTTCAATTGGATTACATAAACAAGAAAAAAAAGATCGAAAAATTATTCTAAAAGAAAAAATTAAATTATTAGTTCGGCTTTCCAATTCTATATTGAAAATAAAACGCCGAAAAGACCACAATTAACAATACAACAGATCCGATTAATGAGAAGGTGTTCCCTCTTTTGTAAATTTCCGGTTCAAATTTAAACTCAACCACATGTTCTCCCTTCGGGATCTCCATACCCCTTAACACATAATCCACGCAATAATGTGGGGTAAGCACTCCATCCAAATAGGAGTTCCAACCCTTTGGGTAAAAAATTTCGGAAAATACCGCGAATTCATTCTCTGCACTTTTCGTTTTGTACACCAGTTTATTTGGTTGATACGCTTCCAGACTTATTTGCCCATTTGCTGAAAAGTTATTTAAGGCAGAAGCCGGTTTGTTTTTTTTCTGAACGAGCGCCACAATTTTAGTGTCAGTGTTATAAAGGGCAACGATTTCAGAATCAGCACTCACAACAGTTTTCAATTGTTTCACAAACCAGGCATTTCCGTTGGCGTTTGGGTTAGTTACCGCGACAAGATGATCGCGGGTAGGAAGTATAAAGTACTTAGTGTTCAGCATGTTAAGCGTCTGCATTTTCAACGTAAGAGAATCTACTGCTTGCGGGCTTCCGCCGGTTATTGAAATTCCGTTCGAAAAAAAATTGACTTCTTTCATCAGATGAAAACCGATAAGTTCATCGTACTTTTTAAGTTTTGCTCCATGGTATCCACCAATAGATTTATGATAATAGGAGGTGGTGGCATCCTGAAATGGCATAACTGACAAATTTAAAACACGGTAATTGAGTGCCGGGTCTGTCAGGATTTGTTCATCGGCAGCTGACTTTGCTGGTGGCGCATTAAACTGGATTTTAGAAACAAAACTTCTGTTATTTAAAAAACGAGTGGCTACGGGCCACATGTCTGCAGTAATAAAAATACCCAGAAGTAATAATACAACTCCCATTTTTATCTTTTTCAGTAAATACAGGTATAAGGCCAGTCCACTTAGTAAAATGAGTAATAAAGAACGAAGCGCGTCTGCTTTAAATATAGCGATTCTGGCTTTTTCCAAATTGTTTAGTATATCTGGTAATAGTTGTTGCACCTGTTGGTCGCTGGCTCCGCTCTCTTTATACGCTTCGGCAAGTTGTAACTCTTCATAAGGTTTAGTAAAAGAATTAACAGAGGTTGGAACAAGATACGACAGCAGGCAAAACCCACCGACTATCGCCAGCGAAATCCCCAAAATCTTTTTCGACGGATACGCTTTACCCAAAAACGGAATTTTAAAATTTTGTCCGGTGGTTCCCAATTTAATAAACTTGTCCAACGCCAAAACAGCCAGCAAAGGGACTGTCAGTTCAGCAATGACGAGGATCATCGATACCGCGCGAAATTTATTATAACCGGGTAAATAGTCCATAAAAAAACTGGACAAGCCCATAAAATATTTCCCCCACGACAACATCATCGATAAAATGGTGGCAATTAGCAACGGCCATTTAAGTGGGTGTTCAACAATAAATAATCCAAAAAAAGCCAATAACATCACAATAGCTCCAAGATACACCGGCCCTGCGGTACTACCCTGTACACCAAAATAAGTAGACATATTCCCAACCTGTTCGCGCAATTCGGGGTCTACATTCCTTAATGCATCCTTATCGGCATACGCTATTGGCATTCCCGATGAGCCTCCTTTAAAATTGGGGATCAGGAAAGTAAAAGTTTCATCGATACCATGACTGTATTGCACCGCGTAATCTTTGTCGAGACCGGAAGTAACATTACCAGCGTTTGACTTTAAATCAGCGCCAATCGTTAATTCTGTCTTTCCACGAGTGGTGTATTTTCCGTATTCGTAGGTCGCCAAAAGATTGCCCGCGTTCGGTAACAAAGCAATTAAAGACGAGAGTATAAAAAGAATTACGCCAATAAAAAATGGTTTCACTTTTTTTTCCTTAACTGCCAATCCGAAATAAGCGAGAAATACCAGAAAATAAACCATCAAGCCATAATAGGTGATTTGCACATGGTTGGCATTAAACTCAAGAGCCATAAACAAGGTGGTAATGCCAAAGCCCAACCAAAATTTATTACGCATTAATAAAATAATACCGCCCAGTACAGGTGCCAGATAACCAATAGCATTGGCTTTGGAATTATGACCAACTTCAAGAATAATAAAAAAATAAGATGAAAAACCATACGCAAGACTTCCCGTTAAAGCCAACCAGGGATTTACCTCCAGACATAACAACAAAATAAAAAAACCGAAAAAACACATAAAGATATATCCTCCGGGATGCGGTATGAACAAGTGAAAAAGGTGGTCAATGTGTGTTAGCCAGTTTCCTGAATAAACGGTTGAAACCTGATAGGCTGGCATACCTCCAAACATGGAATTGGTCCATAAGGGCTCCTCATGATAAGTGTTACGGTAATCCACAACTTCCTTACTCATACCTTTGTGCTGAATAATATCTTGCTGGTTAATGACTTTGCCTTTAAACAGTGGGTTAAACTGAACGAGCGTAATGATGGCAAACAACAGTATTGCCAATAGATGAGGCGTAAACTTTTTTAACAGCATAGCTTTTATTTTTAGCAAATATAATAAACCAAAAAAATAAAGCCAGCCAAATTAAAAGCACATCACTGAGCGGTAAAATAACTCATCGGGTTCGGAAAATTGCTCCTATATGTTTCTGAACGACAGCGATACCTGTCGGTGTTGAATTTATTTACCTTTTATATACAAACAAAAAAAGCCTGTTGCAAATAGCAACAGGCTCATCCATGATTAACAGTAGTTTATTTCGCGTATCCGGTAGCTCTTACTTCACGAATCACCGTTACTTTTACCTGACCCGGATAGGTCATTTCGGTTTGAATGCGTTGCGATATTTCAAATGCCAGTTCTTCTGCTCTTCCGTCGTTTACTTTATCACTCGATACAATTACACGAACTTCGCGTCCTGCCTGGATAGCATATGTTTTTTCAACACCATCGTAACTTAGCGCTAATGCTTCCAAATCTTTTAAACGTTTCATGTATTGCTCTGCAATTTCGCGACGGGCTCCGGGACGAGCGCCACTTATGGCGTCACACACCTGAATGATTGGAGAGTACAACGTAGTCATTTCAATTTCATCGTGGTGGGCGCCAATAGCGTTAACAACTTCAGGTTTTTCCTTGAATTTTTCTGCCAGCTTCATACCCAACAAAGCGTGTGGTAATTCCGGTTCATCATCAGGCACTTTCCCAATATCGTGTAACAAGCCTGCACGTTTCGCTATTTTAGGGTTTAAGCCCATTTCACTGGCCATAATGCCGCAGAGGTTAGCAACCTCTCTGCTATGCTGTAATAAATTTTGTCCATAAGAAGAGCGGTATTTCATCCGACCAACCATGCGGATCAGTTCAGGATGAAGACCATGGATCCCTAAATCTATACAGGTTCGTTTTCCGGTTTCAATAATTTCCTCCTCCAGCATTTTTTTAGTCTTCTCCACAACTTCCTCAATACGGGCGGGATGAATACGTCCGTCGGTAACTAACTGATGGAGGGCCAAACGACAAATTTCGCGGCGGATAGAATCAAAACAACTGAGGGTAATGGCGTCAGGAGTATCGTCCACAATAATTTCAACCCCGGTAGCGGCTTCTAACGCCCTTATATTACGACCTTCACGACCGATGATCCTGCCTTTCGTTTCATCTCCTTCGATGTGAAATACTGAAATCGAATTCTCAATAGCTGTTTCAGTGGCAACACGCTGTATGGTTTGTAGTACAATTTTCTTGGCTTCCTTATTTGCAGTTAATTTAGCCTCATCCATGATGTCTTTAATATAAACCATGGATTGGGTTTTAGCTTCAGCTTTAATGGATTCCATCAATTGGGCTTTTGCGTCTTCTGCTTTCAACCCACTGATTTTTTCGAGCATTTCTACTTGTTTACGATGGCCTTTTTCTACTTCCTCCAAACGGTGCTTGTACAAGTCCATTTGTTGATTGGCCTGATGTTTAGCATTCTCCAGTTCCTTGTCCTTACGGTTCAGATCTTCAATCTTTTTATTCACCTCGGTCTCTTTCTGTTTGGTTTTAATTTCCAATTGCGAAATGTGAGCGTTTTTTTCCTGAATAGACTTTTCATGTTCCGTTTTTAATTGCAGAAATTTTTCCTTTGCCTGCAATATCTTTTCCTGTTTAATGGCCTCCGATTTCACTTCGGCCTCTTTTATTAAATTTTCTTTCTCCTTGGCGGCGCTGGCATTTAATTTGCTCCCCGCTATTAAGAAGCCCGCTATTATCCCAATAATCAGCGCGGCGGTAATAAAAATAATTGTTACTAAATCCATTTCTCTGTCTCCTTTTTTACCCCGGAAATCCGGGATGTGATTAATAAAAAACGCACAAACTTTAAGTTTAAGCCTTAAAATTTGTGCGTGCTAACGGGTAAAATTTATTCTTACTCGTTAATATTGTTAACGTTTTGAAGATGAATTCTTAACATCTCCTCTACGTCTGCAAATAAACCCTTTAAGCTACTTAATTCCTTCTCCGCAGTATGGGCCTGTTTATAATAATGTGATACCAGTTGCAACATTACCATTCCCAATACATCCTTCTTGTCTTTAACCGCGTAAATTTTTTCAAATTCGGCGATTTTTGTATTTATTAAATTAACGGCCTCTCTGATGTTTTGCTCGTCTTCGGCGTTTATCTTTAAAGGAAAAACGCTCCCGTCGATTTCAACTTTTATGTTTACTTCGCTCATCTAAAGAGGGCGTTAATATTAAGCACTTAATAAAGCTATGCACTTATCAATTTCACGCACCAAATCATTTATTTGTCCTTTTAAGTGAGATTTTTCGTTCGTCGCACTTAAATTGTTGGCTAAAATAACATTCTTTCTGTGATTATTCAAATCTGTCACGTCAATATTCTCGCTTTCAACGTGTTGCGATAATAGCCCCACGGTATCATTCATTTTTAACAATTGGTTCGCCATTTGTTCTTTTTCATCCAAAAGGGTCATGCGCTCATCATTCAGACCGTCAATTTGCTTAAATAAACGGTCAATAAACGCCTCCTGCTCCTCCAGTTTAGACGAATCCTTTAGTGATACAAGCTCGTTTTCATAAGTCAAGATTTTTTCATTCAGTCCCAAAACTGTTTCATTTAGAGAAGATATCCCTGACTGTAGTGACTGGATTTCAGATAATAAACCCAATTTCTCATTGCTCAATAAATCAAAGCTTGTTTGCAAGGCCTCAAAATCTTCATTTTTAGCAGCGTTTACCAGTTGGTTTTGCGTTTCGGCAAGTTCCCGTTTCAATAGAGTTAACTCCTCATTAAGGGCGGCATTATTTGCTTCAAGATTGGTAATCTGGAAATTTTTGTTGGCAAGAATCTCCTTAAAATGTTCCACTTTACCGGCGCTGTGCATTTTCACTTCTTCCAACTCTCCCTTAAGGATCGTGATTTCAGCTTCACGGGCTTCGAGTTTATCCTGCACCAGGTCAATTTCGCTGATAATGGAAGCGTTTTCAACCAGTAATTTTTGGTACTCTACTTCTTTGGCCTCAATTACCTGTTGCACGGAATATTCTAATTCCCTCTTAAAAGTGTCGAGTTCTTGTTCTTTCTCAGAAATAATGGTTTGCGCTGATTCTGAGGTGGTATTCAGTTCTTCTATTTGCAGGGCAGCCTGTTCCAGTTCCTGTATCTTCAACTCAAGGGCTATCTCAGTTTCGCTTAACGTATTGGTCGTATTTTCAAATACCAGACCCAAATTTTTCAACTCTTCGTTTAGACCTGAAATTTGCGCATTTAGCTGAGTAACCACTTCTGCGTTACTGATGGTTATATTATCAATGTGGGTATTCAGTTCTTTTACCTGTTCGCTGCTGGTAAGAGTGGCATTCTGTTTAAAATTTTCATATTCAAGGGTCAGCTCGGAAAATTTATTAGTTTCCTGAGTCAGCAGCTGTTGAAGAGTTGTCAGTTGCAAGGTTAAACTTTCGATATCTGTTCCCTGAGAATCGACATGAACAACCAATCCATGAATTTTTTCCTTCAACTGGTCATTTTCCAGTTGCATTCTTTCAAGTTCTCCCATCAGTTTTGAATTTTGGGAGGTAGAATGAATCAGCGTATTTGAAAGTTTTGCTTCGTATCCGTTTGTCAGTTCAAGCACGTATGAACCGTGTTGCTCTTTTAATTCGGTAATTTGCGACTGGAAACAAGTGGTTAACTCCTCTGAATTGGAAGATGTTAAAGATTTAAGTTCGGCAATCTGCGTTTCATAATCCACTTTTAAACGACTTTCGTTTTCGGAAAATTCCAGTTTCAGATTTTCGAGGGTGGCATTAAAATTTGTGGTTAATGTAATGCGCTGTTCCTCTAAAGCAGATTTCAACAACAACACCTCCGAATGATGAGCAGTTCCGAGTTCGCTTAATTTTTGGTCGAATTCGTTTTGTAAAGATTCTACCCGGTAGCGGTGAGCTTCTTTGAGATTCTCGAACTCAAGGTTACCTGAATTTTTCAGTTCAGACAAATCGTTATTATGGGTTTCGCGAAGAGTGAATATAAAATCTTCGTGCGTTTTTTTAAGCGCTGCGATCTCTTCCTCGTGGTTGAGTTTAAGACTTTGCTCCTGATCTGCCCAGCCCATAGATAACTGGGAAAGACGGTTTTCATACTCATCTTTTATCCCGGTTTCCTTATAATGCGTATTTGTTTTTAACTCGGCTATTTGCTCGGAATAATTTTCTGTTACACGTTGCAACTCTTCTGCAGCCTCCAGCTTAATACGCTCTATACTCGATTCGTACTCGTTGGTAATTGAAGTAAGATCGTTTTTCAGTTGCTGAATTTCCTCCAACCGGGCATCTATCTCCTCTTGTTTCGCGTCTAACTGCTCCTTAATGCTGCCCCTCAGTTCTTTAAATGATGTTAATTCACTTTTGTAAGTAGTATTGTCGCGCTCCATCACCACCAACTTGGTATTAAGGACATCAATGGTTACCTGAAGGCGTTTACAATCTTCATCCCGCATAATCAGCTGATTGCGATAATCGCTTAACGAGCGCTTTAATTCGTTAAATTCTTTACGCAAAACAACATCGTTGTCTAAAACTTGCTGCAATTCGGATTTTAAATTTTCTACATTCATTTAGTAACTGTTTTGTTTTCATAAAAATAGCTAAGTAAAGCGGGGCGGAACGGCTCCCTGCATTATATGATTAAACAGTCATTTGTTAATTACATTTTACGTTATTAAACAAGGATTGTTAATTACTTATATCGTTAGAAGATTTGATTTTACTGAGTAATTGCCCTTTTTGGTCGAAAACAGACAAATCTAAGTCACAAAAAAATTCGGTTTATTAACTGGTTGTGCGTAATTCAGGTTAATTTTTTTACACACAGAAATGATATTCAGGAATTAATTTATTCACATTTTATTAATACAACTTCAAAAAATTGTGGTTTTTTTGCAAAAAAGCGAAACTTTTTTCATAAAATTGGGTTTAAATAGAACACGGGAGGGTTCTTAAGTGAGCTTTTTTTTGTACCTTTACACTCTTAATCCAAAACCACAGCATGAGGCAGCTTAAGATTACCAAATCCATTACCAACCGCGAAAGCGCTTCTCTCGATAAATATTTACAGGAAATTGGCCGTGAGGAATTAATTACCGCAGAGGAAGAAGTAATTCTAGCAAAAAAAATTAAAGATGGCGACCAAAGGGCGCTTGAGAAATTAACACGTGCGAACTTACGTTTCGTAGTTTCTGTTGCTAAACAATACCAAAATCAAGGTTTAAGTTTGCCGGATCTTATCAATGAAGGGAACCTTGGCCTCATTAAAGCTGCCCGCAGGTTTGATGAAACACGCGGTTTTAAGTTCATTTCATACGCCGTATGGTGGATCCGTCAAAGTATTCTTCAGGCCTTAGCAGAACAAAGTCGTATTGTAAGGCTACCTTTGAACCAGGTAGGCTCTTTAAACAAAATAAATAAAGCTTATAGTAAACTTGAACAACAATTTGAACGCGAACCGAGTGCTGAGGAGTTGGCGGATATTTTAGACCTGCCTATTGATAAAGTGAGCGATACCATGAAAGTAAGCGGTCGCCATGTGAGTATGGATGCCCCTTTTGCGAATGGAGAAGAAAGCAGTTTATTGGACGTATTGGTAAATCTGGATTCGCCAAAAGCCGACACAGGTTTAATGAATGAATCTTTAAGTAAAGAAATCGATCGCGCGCTCAGTACTCTAACTGAGAGGGAACGTGATGTGGTTAAATTATTTTTTGGAATTGGGCTCAATCATGGATTAACCTTGGAAGAAATTGGTGATAAATTTGATCTGACCCGCGAACGTGTTCGTCAGATCAAGGAAAAAGCTATCCGACGTTTGCGCCATAGTAGCAGGAGCAAGTTGTTGCAACAGTATTTAGGATAAAAAACAGAATAAATTATAAGCCCTGGAAGTTATTCCGGGGCTTTTTGTTTAGGGGTCAAAACAGTTTGGAGCAAAAAGCCTATAAACGGCAGTATTTACAAAAATTTTTAATATTATCTTTAAAGATAAATTCTATTAATAATTTAACTTTTAAATGCTTCGAGCGTATATTTTACATTTTTTTTTTCTGATTTATTTTCAGTCTAAGGCACAACTCTGTTCAGGCACTGAAGGCGCTCCTATCTTTTGGGAAGATTTTGGTTCAGGTATAGCGCTATATGGCCCTGCATTATCGCCCAGCATTACTAATTATGTTTACCAAACCGGCATCCCAAACAACGGCACCTATGTTATATCCAACATAGCCGATCCATCTGGAGCAGGGTACGTGCCAGATGGTGATCATACTGGCAACCCTAACGGATATATGATGGTAGTGAACTCCGATTTTGCGGCTTCAGAAATTTATCGAAAAAATATTATAGATCTTTGTCCAAATACAACTTACGTATTTTCCGCCTACCTTGCTAATAATAATACACCAAGTTCGGTACCTATAAATTGCCCACTTTCATACATTTATCCCAATACGAAGTTTCAAATAGAGTATCCCTTAGGAACTGTTCAAGGCTCAATAGCTTCTGGTAATTTACCGTTAGCAGCTTCTAATACTACACTGAACTGGGGACAATATGGCTTTGTTTTCACCACTGGGGCAACCCAAACAAGTTGCTCGGTTGTGATGATAAACAACGCTCCTGGAGGATGTGGAAATGACTACGTTGTTGATGATATAACGCTATCTCCTTGTGGTCCAGGTATAAACTTAAGTGCCTCTCCGTCAACTGTTTTATGTACAGGGCAATCTGCAACATTACAATCGACTTATACCGTTGGTTCCTATACCTTACCTCAATATCAATGGCAATATAGCAGTAACGGGAATTCATGGACTGACGTCACTGGTGCAAACGCATCAAACTATACGATTGCCACTTCGTCATTTTCGAACAGTGGATTTTACCGGCTAATGGCCTCTGAAAACGGGAATATATCTTCACCCAATTGCAGAATTATTGCTGGCCCTATTAATTTTTCAGTAACCAACGCAGCCATAACGGTGAACTCTGCCAGCGTTTGTACTCTTCAGAATGCTACACTAACTGCGACCGGAGCAACTGGCTATACGTGGAGTACAGGGTCGACCAATAGCTCTATTGTAGTAAATCCGGGTTCAACGACTTCCTATACCGTTTCCGGCTCCGTTGGCGCCTGCACAACTTCGGCCATAGCAACTGTGAGTGTTATTCCATTTTCAACCATTACAATATCTGGCAACACCCTTATTTGTCCAGGTTCAACGGCTAGCCTAATAGCCAGCGGAGCCCTTACTTACAGTTGGAATCCCGGTGGAATAATTGGCTCGACGTTTACGGCCAACCCCTTAAATACTACCATATACACTGTAACGGGACAAAGCAGCGGTGGATTCTGTGGAGTCAATTCCACTGTAGCTATTACTGTACCACCAGCCCTCACATTAACTGTTTCCTCAACGTCGCCTTCAACTTGCTTAGGTAATTCCATAACACTAACGGCCGCTTGCTCCGGGGGAATTCCAGGTTATACCTACACCTGGACGGGAGGTCCAGTAAGCTCAACTTACACAGTAAGTCAAACTGCCGGATCCTATGTGTACACTGTTACGTCTACGGATTTCAATAATTGCTATACTACGCAAACAGTAACACTGGATTTTATTAACAACCCGGTAATCACTGTTTCGGATGTTTCTATTTGCCCTGGTTCCAGCGGAACGCTCAATGCATTAGGAGCCAACACTTATACCTGGTATCCTTCATCAACTAACGGAGTCACTTTTACCGCCAGCCCCCTAACAACTACAGTTTATTCCGTGACGGGGACCGCTGCTTCCGGTTGCAGTGCAAATGCTACAGCAAGTATTATTGTAAAACCAACGCCGTCTCTTTCATTTCAAACAGCCACCATTACCTGCGCTAACCTCGGGTCAGCAACAGTCACACCCTCAGGTGGTATAGGCCCATTTTCCTATACCTGGATGCCCACCGCTCAAAATTCATCCATCGCAACGGGCCTATATCCTGGAACTTATACTTTGTCCGTTTTCGATGGATCCACAACCTGCACGTCCACTTCTTTTACCAACTTTGTTTCCCTGATCCCGTTTACAGGAACGGTATTCTCCACTAACAGTATTACATGTAATGGCATACCCACTGGAACTGCCTCCATTGACTTATCAGGGGGATCCGGTGCACAAACTTATTCATGGACATCCCCCGCTTCAATCTCCCAAATATCGGCAACAGTAAATGCGCTTTCAGCGGGCATTCATACAGTTAGCGTTACCGATGGAATAACTTTTTGCAACGTGACGCATACATTTCTAATTACTCAACCCACAGCGCAAACACTCAATGTGAATGCCTCGCCCAACCTCTCATGTGTAGGAAGTTCCGTGTCGCTTACTGCAAACAACTCAGGTGGAACCCCGGGGTATACCTACATCTGGATAGCCGGACCTTCGGCAACTTCGCACACTGTAACAGAAGTAGTTGGTGGAACATATATTTATACCGTACAAAGTCAGGATAGTTATAACTGCCCGTCCACCAATACCGTCGCGGTTACTTTCGTGAATTATCCCGTAATGTCGGCCCCAGGAACATCTATTTGCCTGGGATCCAGCACGGTACTTACCGCCAATGGAGCTAGCTCTTACACTTGGAATCCTGGCAACTTTTCAGGCAACAATTTTTCAATAAGTCCAACTGCCAATACCTCCTACACCCTTATTGGCGGTATATCGGGTTGCAACGATACACTTGTTACTAGTGTTGTCGTTTATACTTTGCCAATAGCAATCATAAGCGGCACTAATACCTTTTGTCAGGGGCAGACCCTGAATTTAACCGGCAGCGGCGGTAGTTCGTATCTATGGAATGGACCTTCTAACGCGACCTCGTCGTTAACAAATTTGACCATCAATGATGTAACGCTTAACTATAGTGGAATTTATTCCCTACTTGTAGCATCCGCAGAAGGATGCACGGCCACTACTTCTCAATCTTTAACGATAATACCACGACCGGTTGTTAGCGTATCCGGTGCCAACGTTTGCATTGGGATGACTACCACCCTCAGTGCATCAGGGGGCGTCAGTTATTTCTGGAACGGCCCTTCCGGTTACACATCCACTTCTTCTCTAGCAGTTATCCCAGTCGTAAATAACGCCAATACCGGCATATATACTGTAGTTATCACAGGAAGTAATTCCTGTATCTCAAGCGGGTCGGTGGAGATAATCGGGTTTCCCTATGCGCTACCAATACCCACTATCTCTACCAACTCAACAATCTGTGTGAACTCAACAATAATCTTGCAGGGAAACGGAGGCTTTAGCTATTTGTGGAACGGCCCTGGAGGTTTTACTTCTACTTTAGCGACACCAACGCTTATCGCAGGTGGAGTTGGCATGAGCGGGATATATACGCTTAGCGTTAAGAACAATAGCAACTGTGCCGCTTCTACCACCGTATCAATAACCGTTTTCCCTTTACCAACTGCAACTTTGGTTAGCAGTAAGAACATGGGATGTGTTCCTTTTTGTACCGATTTTTATCTTTATGCACCCAGTCCAACTTATCCAATAGTGAGTACCGATTTTTTAATTAAAGGTTTATCTGTCGCCGATTCATCCTTCAATTATTGTTTTCTAAATGCAGAAGATTACCCGGTGAAAGTAATAATAACGGATATGAATGGTTGTGTAAACACATCTTCTCTCCTCGTTTCCGGCTGGCCTTTACCAAAAGCGGAATTTAGTTATTTACCTACAGTACCGGTAGAAAATGAAGATATCATCCATTTTACAGATAATTCCTCAGGAGCGTACATTAACACCTGGAACTGGTATTTCACATCTAACAACGGCGATTCCAGTCGTTTTAGAAACCCGGAATATATGTATAAAAAAGCAGGAACTTTTCCCGTCGCATTAGTGGTAAAAAATAAATGGGGTTGTTCAGACACTTTGGTAAAGACTATTAAGGTGAACGACAATTTCAGTTTTTACGTGCCAAATTCTTTTACACCAAATGGAGATGGAATAAATGACATTTTTCAACCAAAAGGCGTTGGGGTAATGAAGTATGCCATTGAAATCTTTGACCGATGGGGAGAGAAAATATTTAACTCCACAATTTTCGAAACTGGTTGGGATGGGACATACAAGGGGGCACCTTGCAAAGCAGATATCTATATCTGGAAAATTGAACTAGTAAATCCCTCCGGAAAAAACCTGAATTATTCGGGCCACATAAGTCTCCTGGAGAATTAACCCAATTTAAGTGCCTTTTGTGAAAGAGTTTTTTAGCTTTGTAGCCTCTCATTTGTTATGAAAATTTTCAAACGGATACTCGCTGTTCTCGTTTCCTGTTGTTTAGGCTTAGTTTTTGCCTATTCAGGTTATAGTAAACTATTACCCCTTGTTGAAACATTTGAATTTAGTTTCGTGGATATTGGTGTCGCGAACTGGTATAGTGCGCCCATTATCGCACGTGTACTTATCGGTTTCGAGTTTCTTCTTGGCTTTTTACTCATCCTCAATTACGACCTGAAAAAATTTACCCTGCCACTTACAATCGGACTCCTGATTTTTTTCAGTCTTTACCTCACCCTCCAGATTCTTATCAGCGGTAACTCTGGCAACTGCGGCTGTTTCGGGGAACATCTGAAAATGACTCCACTTCAGGCGATTATTAAAAACAGTTTAATGATAGTGGCGGCACTAATTGTTTACTTTTTATACGGAGGATGGCAGTTCAAATTCAATAAATTGTATTTAAGTTTAGTTTCAGTAACCGCCATAGCAGTACCCTTTGTCCTCAATCCGGTTGATTATTCTTATACGTCGAATAATCTGAATGAAAAAGTAAACTACCCGCTTGAACTGAGTCTCTTGTATCAGCCCGAAGATTCTTCTAAAGTAGAAATACCCAAAACTGAATTGAGAAAAGGTAAACATGTACTGGCTTTTGTAAGCCTTACCTGTAGTCACTGCCGTGTTGCCGCTAAAAAATTCAGGCTTATTAAAAAAAATAACCCGTTGCTGCCGATCTACTTTATAATGAATGGGGATAAGGAGCGGTACAAGGATTTTATTAGCGATACAAAAGCGGATAATATCCCTTACAGTTATTGCCTGGGTAAAACATTTGTGCAACTTGCCAGTACCAACCTCCCGCGAATTTATTATTTAGATAACGGTATGGTGGTAAAAAAGGTAGATTATTTCGAATTGAATCAATACAACATTGAAGACTGGATAGCCACCGGAAAACTAAACTAGTTTCGAGGTAGACCGTTGTTAGAAAACTTTTTATAAAAATTGTTTCGGCCACTTCCAATTATTTCTATTTTACACGTTAAATCACTAACGATGAAATATTTTATTTCACTTACCTTGTTTCTGTTTACTATTTGTCCGGCTTTTTCACAGAAAAAACCGAAGAAAATTATTCAGGACGTCAATTTTAAAGCGGATAGTTTGCCAATTGTTATATTGAAAGAACTCAACCGATTCAGAATAGAAAAAGGTCTTGACACGCTTCAGATGAGCGAAATGTTGCAGTTTGCCGGTGACATCAGTTCAGAACAAATGGCTTACCTGGGCAAAGATAAGGTAGAAGCCAAACAAACCCGCAGAAATCTGAAAAAAGCCGGAGCCACCAAACGCGGAGAAGAATTAACGATGAAAGCTTCCCTCAGTAAAGGAAAAGAGTTATTTAAAACGGCAGACGTAGCAAAAATAATATATAACCGCTGGGAAAATAACGCCAAGAATTTGCAAATACTGATGAATCCTAAATATACCTTGGTAGGAATTTCCTGTATGGCAGATGATGATGGGAAAAAAATATACGTGAGCGCTATTTTTGGGGGATATGACATCACAAACGGAGGTGTTATTTATAAAGAGCAGTTAGCTGTACCTTTTAATTCGAAGTCTAAAAAATTAAAGAATCCTGATTTAAGAACCTGCAAAACCTGTGACAAATGGCGAAACTACGATCTGCTGGTAAAAGGCCTTTACGTTTCGGGAGATAAAATATTTTTAAAATACCACAATGGGAAAGACCTGAGACGGTTTCTCAAAAAATCGAAGGACGGAATTGCCGTAGACATTGTACAACGTAGTCAATACATCAACGCTGACTACAACATTGTGGATAATAATTTATTTAACAAAGGGGTGATGTGTAAGGTTGTTTACCGGGATAAATTTTTCAAAAAAAACCTGCTCACCAGGGATAAAAAAACAAAAGGAAAAGTGAAAGCCATTGAGGTGGAGATGGGTAAATTTAACCCGCAAATCACCGGGCCCTACGAATTAAATCTTATCATTGTTCAGGATGGCAAAGTGTGTAAAACTATTACCCGCGGTTATACCGAGAATGGCCTTATTGAAAGTAACACACCGATAGGACTATTGCCCACCCCGAAAAGTACCGGCTTAAAACCCCCGTTTGAGCCCAGATCTGAAAGCTCGTTAATTAATTTTACGATTCCATTCGAAAAGAGTAAATCAGAATTCAAACAAGAGGACATTCAACCGTTTATTCAAGCACTGAACGAACCAGATTTTATTATTGATGGTTTATACATATACGCCTACGCCTCTATTGAAGGCGATTCGATAACCAACGCCAAACTTCAGCGCAAAAGAGCTGAAAGTGTGGTGAAAATTTTGCAAGGTTTTCAAAAAAATAAGATTAACCCATCCATTCAAACTAAAGACAGCTGGGACCTGTTTATGCTGGAGAATGAGGATGGAAAATATGCCGACCTTGTGTCGCTCGGAAAAAAGAAAGCCATTGCTAAAATAAATTCGGATAAAAAACTTGAACAGGAATTGGAACCCATTCTTGCCAAGGAGCGTTTCGCGCAAATTGTTATGGATATCACGTATGATGTAAGCGGTAATAAGGAGCAAAAATTTTCGAAAGTAAGTTTCAATCGCGCATTAAAAGCAAATAATCAGCCACAGTCTTATAAAATTATGGAATTTATCCATAAACGAGTATCTGAAGGACGATATCCACAAGAAATATATGATAGCATGCGAATAGAAGAAAACGCTCAAACAATTGGATTTATCAATAACAAAATTTATTACAAATACCTCGCAAGTAACAGTGTGGATGATGCTGACGAAGCCACTTATGGTCGTTTACTAAAAATGGATCCCTCCAACCCGGTTCTACAGTATAACAAGGTTTTTTGCAGCCTTAAACTGGATAGTAATGCCGGTAATGCCGAACATCAGGCCTCCGTACAACAAACTATTGATGGACTTTATGGAAAACTGGATAGTAATTTTGTTAATGGACTAAACATTGAGTGGCAATTCAAGATCATGGAAAGTCTTGATACTGCCGAAAATGCCGGTCCACAAATTGATGCCTGTATTGCCAGGATTAAATCGTTTTACAAAATTAAGGACGCTAGTTGGCAAAATGGGTTAAAACTCGCTTATGTATTTAGCAGAGCAAAGGATTATTCCTACTCAGCAACCATATTAGAACCTTATTTAACGATGCCAAACGTACCCGAAAATCTGGTATTTATGTATATCAGTTCGGCCAGCAGGGTGCAGGAAAAGTATTATTCCCGGACTTTTGCCAGGGCACTTGAACTAGCAAAAGATAAAAACAAGGAACGGTATTGTAAACTGTTTGGAGAACCGTTTATGACCTTCCAGGTATTAGAAAACCCCGAGGTAAAGAAAGTTTACCAGGGCACCTGCAATAATTAACTTTACTAAATGCCGTTTCTGGCAAGAGCAGTATTTAGGAATTGAAATTCCCCGATATTTACAGAAACTTATTTTTCGTTTTTTTTATCCGAATTGTTTTACGTCGCTCTCCAGAATTTCTTTCCCACTTAAGATGATCAACCGTTCGATGACGTTTCTTAATTCCCGGATGTTGCCCGGCCAATTCCGATCCTGCAATGCTTTTACCGCTTCTTTGGCGATCGCTTTTTTAGCGATCCCCATTTCCTCACAAATCAATTCTAAAAAATAATCCACCAACACAGGAATGTCCTCTTTACGTTCGTCGAGTGAGGGCACATGAATTGGGATCACATTTAACCGGTGAAACAAATCACTTCTGAAGGTTTCTTTTTCAATTTCTTTTTGCAGGTCTTTATTGGTTGCAGAAACCAACCGCACATTTACTTTAATCTCTTTATCCCCACCCACGCGGGTAATTTTATTCTCCTGAATAGCCCGTAAAACCTTGGCTTGAGCGCTTAGGCTCATATCTCCTATTTCGTCGAGGAAAAGCGTACCTCCCTCCGCCAATTCAAATTTACCTTTACGCTGAGCAACAGCACTTGTAAAAGATCCTTTTTCGTGGCCAAATAATTCGCTCTCTATTAATTCGGAAGGGATTGCTGCGCAATTAACTTCTACAAGAGGTCCGTTAGCCCGATTGCTCTTTTCATGCAGCCACTTGGCAACCAATTCTTTCCCGCTTCCATTGCTACCCGTTACCAGTACTTTCGCATCAGTTGGAGCTACTTTTTCGATAATGTCCTTTATCGCTTGTATTGCCTTTGAATTCCCAATCATGTCTGAACTCTTGATGATCTTTTTTTTGAGCACCTTTGTTTCGGTTACCAGGTCACTTTTTTCGAGGGCATTCCGTACAGATACCAATAAACGATTAAGATCGATTGGTTTAGCGAGATAATCGTAAGCACCATTCTTTACAGCATCCACAGCAGTTTCAATTGTACCATGCCCGCTCATCATGATGATGGAACTGGACACATTGGCTTCAGTAAGTTTCTGAAGCAGCTCCAACCCATCCAGCTTGGGCATTTTAATATCACTTAGAATGATCTCGTAATTATTTTTAAGGGCCATAGTAAGCGCGGTTTGCCCATCTTCAGCCTCCTCCACCTGATGTTTTTCAAATTCCAGGATCTCCCGGATGGAACGTCGGATCGCTTTCTCGTCGTCAATGATTAATATTTTAGCCATGTGTACTAATTAATTTCAGTGTTATTATTTATAAAATCTACTAAAGCGCCTTCCTTTAATGAGTATATGGAAACGCGCAATTTGTTAAGTTTTAGTGCGCTCAAAATAAAATCAACGATTACACAGGAGATCACGATCATGTCTAAACGCATAGGTACCAAACCTTTGATCCGACGGCGTTGATCAAGTGTTGAACGCTTCACAAGATCGGCAATTTGATTGTATTTTCGAGGATCTATTTCATATTCCGTTTTCGAGTCAATAAGTGGTTCGCCGTTCATTTCGCCATGAATCATTTCGACTAAAGAATCGAATGCTCCCGATGAGCCAATTAGCTCTGACGGCGCGTACCTCTTAACCGCTTCAAACAATGGCGTCAATTGCTCCTGCAGGTAGTTTGTTATACTTTGTACTTCCTGCCCGGTAATAGGATCAGATGGTGAAAAACGCTCCAATAGCCTGGCCGCTCCGAGACG
>Ga0075163_10002281_pt1 | contig 25867 bp, 21 predicted proteins | sample JI1023141ADNA_FD_71478 | JGI IMG/M metagenome (GOLD analysis project Ga0075163, IMG submission 71478) | Wastewater effluent complex algal communities from Wisconsin, to seasonally profile nutrient transformation and Carbon sequestration -... | ecosystem: Engineered > WWTP > Effluent > Algae... | reverse complement strand
CGCGCGCGGATCGCCGAGCGCGCGCAGCTTCGCGACCGCGGCCTTGCGCTTCTCGCACGGCTCGAGCTGCTGGAGATCGAGGGCGTACGCGCGCCACCACTCGACGCCATCGCGCAGCTTGTGGCGATCGATGATCGGCTCGACGGTGTGCCGGCGACCCGGATCGTCGTGTACCGCGGCGATCTTGATCAGCGCCTTGGCTTCCGGATCGGAGGTCTGGACCCAGAGGTCGAACGCGTCGCGCACGATCTCGAGATCCTTGTCGCCGGCGAGCGTTCGCAGGTTGCCGCGCATGTCGGGGTCGGACTCGAGATCGAGTCGCTTGGTCAGCGCCGTGCGATACGCGACCAGCGCCCGCTTGCGCTGGAACTGACTCGAGTAGATGTGGCCGAGCACGAGCTGCATCTCGCCATCGGCGGCGAGCTTGGCCGGATCGGCCTCGAGCACCTGCTTGGCCTCGTCGAACTTGCCCTGCTTGTAGAGCGCGAACGCCTTGCCGGCCGGCGACTCGGGGGACATCTGCTCGACGACCTCGGGCTCGCCGCGCGGCACCGTCAGCACGGCGATCACCACGCCGGCGATCACGGCGACCGCGGCGATCGCCGCATAGATCGGCCAGCGCTTCCGCGACTTGACGACGGGCGTGGTCGCGGGGGCATCGGGCTCGAGCGCGGCGGCGATGCTGAGCGAGCGATCGTTGAGCGGCACCTGCGCGAGCCGCTGCTCCGGCGTCAGGCCGAAGATCGGCTCGCCGCTCGGCCCGGTGTAGGGCAGGCCGATGCCGACGCCACCGCGCGGCGCGGAGTCGCGCGTGGGTGCGCCGAGCACGGGAGGTTGAGGAACCTGCGGCACCACCGGCATCGGGGGCATCGGCGTGCCGAGCACGTCGTCGATCGCATCGGCGATCCGCCCGATGCCGCTCGATTCGGGGGCCATCTCGCTCACCCCGGTGATCCGGCTCTTGCCCTCGAACGTGATCAGCGGCTGGCTGCCCGTCGTCGAATGCGAGGGGTTTGGGGCCGGAGCCCCCATAGACGGCTTGCGCGGCGAGGTCGCACCGTGCTGCGGCGGGTTGGTCTGGATCCGCGTCGCGGCGCGCTCGAGGACATGCTCCGGATCCTCCGAGGGCGGCCGCTCGAACGACACATCGGTCACTCCACCATCGGGCGTGCGCAGCGCGTTCTCGACGGCGGCGAGGAAGACCTCGGCGTTCGCGTAGCGATCCGAGGACTTCTTGGTCAGGCCCTTCGCGATCAAGCGCTCGATCGATGACGGCACCGGCTTCGCGCCCTTGAGCAGCCGCGTCCGCATCGCCGGCACCGGCTTCGCCGTGTGTTGCGACATCACCTCGAGCTTGTCGTCGCTGTAGAACGGCGGCTGACCGGTCAGCATCTCGTAGCCGATCACGGCGGCCGCGTAGAGGTCCGCGCGACCGTCCATCGGGCTTCCGAGCGCCTGCTCCGGCGCCATGTAGATCGGCGTGCCGAACGCCATGCCCGCCTGGGTGAGCTTGACGCCCTCGTCGAGGTCGGTCTTGCCCATGCCCTTCGCGATGCCGAAGTCGAGGATCTTCGCGAAGTCCTCGTCGGCGCCCTGCCGGATCAGGAAGATGTTCTCGGGCTTGATGTCGCGATGGATCAGGCCGGCGCTGTGGATATGGCCGAGCCCGCGCAGGATGTGCGCGAGGATGTGGAGCGCGCGCCCGGCTTCGATCTGGCCCTCTTGCTCGAGCACCTCGCCGAGCGCGTGGCCGTCGAGTAGCTCCATCGCGAGGTAGCGCGTGCCGTCGGGCAGCTTGCCCGAGTCCATCACGTTGATGCAGTTCGGGTGATCGATCTTGCCGGCGGCGAAGGCCTCGCGCTCGAACCGGTTGCGGACGTCGTGCGATGTCGCGAGCGACGGATGCAGGATCTTCACCGCGACCTGGCGGCGCAGGCCGAGGTGCGCGGCGCGATAGACGAGGCCCATGCCGCCGCGACCGAGGATCGCGTCGAGCTGATAGCGATCGGCGATCACGGTGCCGAGCAGCTCGGACCCGTCCGGCTCGTCGAGCGCGTCCAGGTCGACCGGGTCGGTTCCGTCCCGCGACATGCCCCGCCATTGTGCCACGTCCGAGAGGGGTTCGAGGTAGGCTGCGCCGCGATGCTGCGGCTTGCAATTGCGTGGTTTCTCATCGGTTGTTCGGGATCGCCCAAAACCACGCCAACAGCTCCGAATCCCCCGGATCGGGACGCCGCGCCAGGGCCGGGTGTGCCCGCAGGCTCGACCGCCCCCGGCGGGACCGTCGAGCCGGACGTGCTCACCGGGGATGCCGCGGCGCGGGCGGCCGAGCTCGCGGGTCAGGTCACGGGCCCGATCGACGCGTTCCTCAACACCGGCGCGGTGTTCACCCGCGATGGCAAACGCCTCGTGTTCCTGTCGACCCGCGACGGGATGCCGCAGCCGTACGTGGCGGCGATCGGCGGCGAGGCCACGCGGATCGCGACGACCGCGCAACGGATCGGCGCGGTGGTCGCGGTGCCCGGCGGCAAGGACATCGTGTTCTCGTCGGACACCAACGCCGACGAGCACTGGTCGTTCTTTCGGGTCGGGCTCGACGGCAAGAACCTGATCGAGCTGACGCCGAACCTCGAGCTCAGCCGCGATCGGATGATCGTGCCCGACGGCCGGCCCAGCCAGCTCTACTTCACGGCGCGCCTGATGGCGGAGGCGAAGTCGACGCTGTACGTGACGCCCGCGACCGCCGCCGGCACGCCGAAGGCGCTGTACACCGATCCGATCACCACGGATCTTCGCGCGGTCTCGGCCGACGGCAAGATCGGCTTGCTGCGGCGGTTCCCGTCGCGCAGCGAGAACCATCTCCTGCGCGTCGATCTCGATACCGGCGCGGTCCAGCAGCTGTTTCCCGCGCAGGGAAAGGTGTCGATCTTCGACGCGGCGCTGTCGCGCGACGGCAAGCGCGCCCTGGTCGCGACCGACAACGGCGAGGAGCAAGCGCTGCTGCTGTCGCTGGACGTCGCGAGCGGCAAGCAGCTCGCAAGGCGCGCGTTCACGCCGGCCACCGCGCAGCTCACGTCGATCGCGGTCGCGAAGGAAGGCGGCCTGGTCGCGGTCACGCTCGTCGTCGGCATGCGCTCCGAGATCCACCTCATCGATAGCCGCACGCTGGTCGAGCGAACCACCGTGGCGATGCCGCCGGGCTCCGGCGCGGCGACCGAGTTCTCCGACGACGGCAAGCAGGTACTGGTCACCTGGTCGACGCCAGATCGGCCCACCGATCTGTTCGTCGTCGACGCGCGCAGCGGCAAGGTGATCCCGCGCAGCGAGCCGCGTCCGACGCTGCCGCCCGGTTTCGCGATCGACGCCTCCACGGTCGAGATCCCGGCGTTCGACGGCGGCAAGCTGCCGACCAACGTGCTGGTTGCCAAGGGAGAGCAGGGCAAGCCGCATCCGGTCGCGGTGGTGTTCCACGGTGGGCCGGCCGGGTTGTCGTCGCTGCGGTGGAACCCGCTGACCGCGGTGCTCGTGCGTGCGGGCTACGTGGTCGTCGAGCCCAACATCCGCGGCTCGACGGGATTTGGCCGCGCGTTCGAGGCCGCGGACAACTACAAGAAGCGCGACGACTCGTTCAAGGACGTCGAGACCGTCGGGCGCTGGGTCGCGCAGCAACCCTGGGCCGACAAGACACGCGTGGTGCCGATGGGTGGCAGCTGGGGCGGCTACCTGACGCTGATCGCGCTGACGCGCTGGCCGGAGTTGTGGCGCGCCGGCGTCGATCTGTTCGGCGTGGTGAACCTGCGATCGACGCTGGCGACGACGAGCGGCGTCAATCGGCAGACCTCGCTCGAGGAGATCGGTGATCCCGGCAAGGACGGCGAGTTCCTCGACTCGATCTCGCCGGGCCCGATGCTCGGCAAGGTCGTCGCACCGCTGTTCGTCTACGCGGGACAGCACGATCCGCGCGTGCCGCGGCCCGAGAGCGACTTCGTGGTGCGCGCGCTACGCGGACGCAAGGTCGCCGTCGAGTACATGGTCGCGGAGAACGAGGGCCACTCGGTCGCGCGGCGAACCACCCAGGTCGCGCTGTACTCGCGGGTACTCCGCTTCCTCGAGCAGCACCTGAAGTAGTCACTCGAAGTCGCGGGCGCGGATGCCGAGCTTCTTGAGCTTGGTGTGGAGCGTCTTGTAGTCGGTGCGTAGCAGGCGCGCGGCGTGCGCCTTGTTGCCGCGGGTGGTTCGCAGCGTCTCGGCGATCAGCCTGCGCTCGGCATCGCGTGCCGCCTCGTCGGCGACCTCGGCGAGCGAGCGACCGTCGGCGAGGGGAGACGAGGCGCGGGTCTTCGCCGCACGCAGGTGGCGTTGCGCGACGGCGCGCGTGATCTCGGAGCCCGGCGTCTCGAGGACGAGCTGGCGAACCACGTTGCGGAGCTCGCGCACGTTGCCGGGCCAGTGGTGGCGGTCGAGGAGGGCGAGCGCATCCGGCGAGAACCGCTGGACGGGGCGGCGGAGCTCGACGCGGGTCTCCTCCATGAAGCGCGTGGCAAGGTACGGGATGTCGTCGCGGCGATCGCGCAGCGCCGGCAGCTGGATCGTGTACTGCGCGAGCCGGAAGTAGAGATCCGCGCGGAACGTCCCGGTCGCGACGCGATCCGAGAGGTCGACGTTGGTCGCGGCGATGAAGCGCACGTCGAGCGGCGTGGTGCGGGGCGCGCCGAGCGGCTGGACCTGACGCGACTCGAGGACGCGCAGCAGCTTGGCTTGCAGCCCGAGCGGGAGGTTGCCGATCTCGTCGAGCAGCACGGTGCCGCCCTCGGCGAGATGGAACTTGCCGGCCTGCTTGCGATCGGCGCCGGTGAACGCGCCCTTCTCGTGCCCGAACAGCTCGGACTCGAGCAGTGGCTCGGGGATGGCGCCACAATCGAGCGCGATGAACGGGCGATCGCCGCGCGCGCTCTGCTGGTGGATCGCCTGCGCGACGAGCTCCTTGCCGGTGCCGGTCTCGCCGAGCACGAGCACCGAGAACCCGGTGGTGGCGACGGCGGTGACCTGATCGATCACCGCACGCACGGCGGGGCTCGGCCCCATCTGCGCCGCCAACTCGCCACGGCGGAGCTGATCGCGAAGGCGCTCGACCTCGGCCTTGAGGTGGTGGGTCTCGAGCGCGCGGCGAATCACCAGCACGAGCTCGTCGTGATCGATCGGCTTGGTCAGGTAGTCGAACGCGCCGAGCTGGGTGGCGCGCACCGCGTGCTTGAGATCGGTGCTCGCGGTCAGCATCACGACCACGCAGTCGGGGTGCCGGGCGCGCATCTGCTCGAGGACCGCGAAGCCATCCATCCCGGGCAGGTGGAGATCGAGCAGCAGCAACGCCGGCTCGAGCGCGGCCGCACGCGCGAGGGCAGAGGGACCGTCGGTCGCGACCTCGACGGCGTGACCCTCGGATTTGCAGATGGCTGCGACCAACCGCCCGTTGACCGGGTCATCATCGACGGCGAGGATCATGGTGAGACCGCTATGGTAACGGTGCCATAGCTATGGCGCCGTCGCCATATTCGACTACTCCTAAGTATTCATAACAACGCAGTTCCTTGGCTGGCACCGAAAGAGCAGAGCCCCTGTGACGTGAAGACGGCGCTGATCGTGGACCCCGATGCCCAGAGCGCGAAGCTGCTCGGCGTCGTGCTCCAGCGGGCCGGCTTCGAGATCCAGACGGTGGGTTCGGCGGAGGACGCGATCACGCTGCTCGCCGCCCTGCGGTTCAACGTCGTGATCACCGAGCTCGAGCTCCCGGTGATGACCGGGCTGCGCCTGATCGAGACGATCCGCAGCACGCCCGCGATCCAGGAGACGCCGATCGTGGTCGCGACCTCGAACCGCGGCCACGACACCAAGCGGGTGGCGCGCGCGGCCGGCTGCAACAAGTTCACGGCCAAACCGATCGAGGGTGCGAGCTTCGGTGCGCAGGTCCTCGATCTGATCGGAGTGCGCCCATGATCTCGATCCTGGTGGTCGATGGCGACCATGCCGACCGTGCCATCGCACGCGCTCATCTCACCCGCGCCGGCTACGAGGTGCTCACCGCGAAGAACAGCCCCGAGGCGATGCTGGTGGCGCGGCATCATCGCCCCGACCTGATCGTCAGCAAGGAACCGGATGGCTTCGAGCTGTGCCGGCAACTGCGTGAGGACGCCTCGCTCGACATGGTGCCCATGATCCTGGTCAGCGAGCGGATGCTCACCGAGAGCGATCGCGATCGCGCCTTCTCGCTGGGCGCGCTCGAGCTGATCGAGCGCACCGACAACTACCAGCGCGAGCTGACGTGGATCAACGCCGCGATCCGTCAGCTCCGGGGGGCTGGATGACGACGATCCTGCTCGTCGACGACAACGCGCTGCAGCGCAAGCTGATCCGCGCGCGGCTCGAGAGCGAGGGATTTCGGGTCACCACGGCTCGCAACGGTTGCGAAGCCCTCGAGCTCGCGCGCGCGGCGCCGCCGGATCTGGTGGTCAGCGACGTCGTGATGGACGAGCTCGACGGGTTCGGGCTCTGCCGCCGGCTGCGCGACGTCCCGGCGCTCGAGCGGGTGCCGATCGTGCTGCTCAGCGCGCACTACACCAACGCCTCCGATCGCGAGCTCGCTCGCTCCGTGGGTGCCTCCGAGCTGATCGAGCGCACCGCGGAGTTCGAGACCGAGCTGGCGGAGATCCGCCGCGTCGCGGCCGGGCAGCCGGGAGCGCCGATCAAGGTCACGCGCACCCACGAGATCTACGAGCAACAGCTCGACGCGACCGCGAAGCTGACGACCAAGCTGCTGGCGCAGAGCCGCGACACCGAGCACCGCATGAAGCTGCTGCTCGACAACACGAACGACACGATCAGCGTGTGGACGCTCGCGGGCGAGATCCTCGAGGCAAATCGCCGGTGGGAGACGCTGCTCGGGGTCGCGGTGTCCCAGCTGATCGGCCGCTCGATCTGCGATCTCGCGGTGGATCCCGTGGTCGCGGCGCGAGAGCTCGCGGAGGTCGTCGAGCGTGGCAGCCAGCGCTGGACCTGCGCGCTGCGCCACGCGCGCACCCAGGACACGGTGATCTTCGGCTTCCAGATCGACGTCAGCGAGCTCGATGGTCAGCCCGTGGTGTTCGCGATCGGTCGCGATATCTCGGAGCGCATCGCGGCGGTCGAGCGCGTGGCGTCGCTCGAGGCGATGTATCGATCGCTGGTCGAGCAGATGCCGGATACGGTGTGGCGGTTCGCGGCCGACTTCACGCCGGCGTTCCTGTCTCCAAACTTCGAGCGGCTGACCGGGATCCCGATCGACGAGATGACGTCCTCTCGGGAGGAGTGGAGGGGGCGCGTCCATCCCGAGGATCTGCCATGCGTGCTGGCCTCGTTCGAGGCCTGTCACGAACAGATGAAGCCGCAGGAGATCGAGTACCGGTTCCTGCATCGCAACACGCAGTGGCAGTGGCACCACGCGAGGATGACGCCGCGCGAGGATCATGGCCGGCGGTTCGTCGACGGGCTGACCTCGGACGTCACCGGGCGCCGCAAGCTCGAGCAGACGTTGATGGTCAGCCAGCGGATGGAGGCGGTCGGGGCGCTCACCGGCGGCATCGCGCACGACTTCAACAACCTGCTCTCGGTGATCCTGACCAACAGCGATCTGCTGGAAGAGCAGCTCACCGTCGGTGATTCGCGCCGGGCGGACGTCGATGGGATTCGCGCCGCGGCCGAGCGTGCCGCCTCGCTGACCCGGCAGCTGCTCGCGTTCAGTCGCCGCCAGGTGCTCGCGCTCTGCCCGATCGACCTCGATCACGTGGTCTCGGGCATCGGCAAGATGCTCGAGCGGATGATCGGCGAGCACATCCGGCTGACCCTCCCTCGCTCGCGGGACCTCGGCACCGTGCGCGCCGACGTGGGGCAGCTCGAGCAGGTGGTGATGAACCTGGTGGTCAACGCACGCGACGCGATGCCGGAGGGCGGCGAGCTCGTGGTGGCGACCGCGAACGTCGACGTCACGCCGGCGGATGCGGTGTCGGACGTCGTGCCGCCCGGGCGCTACGTCGTGCTGGAGGTGACCGACACCGGCTGCGGGATGACCGCCGACACCAAGCAGCACCTGTTCGAGGCGTTCTTCACCACCAAGGAGCCGGGCAGGGGCACCGGGCTCGGGCTGTCGACGGTGTACGGCATCGTCCAGCAGTTCGGCGGCTACATCGTGGTCCACAGCGAGCTGGCGAAGGGCACCGGGTTTCGCGTGTTCCTCCCTCGCATCTCCGACCTGGTCGAGGCCGCGGCGCCGCGCCCGCCGCAGGCCGCCGGCGGCAACGAGAGCGTGTTGCTCGTCGAGGACGATGCGCGGGTGCGGCGAGCCGTCGAGCGGATCCTGGTGACGCGGGGCTATCGCGTGTTCACGGCGAGCACCGCCTCCGAGGCGATCTCGGTGGCGGCCCGCCAGCCGATCCAGCTGGTGATCAGCGACGTGGTGATGCCCGGGATGAGTGGCCCGGATGTGGTCGCGCACATTCGCGAGCTGATACCCTCGGTCCGCGTGTTGCTGATGTCTGGCTACACCGAACACCCTCAATTGCACGTCGGAGAGATCGTCGGCGGCCCGGGCTTCATCCAGAAGCCGTTCGCCCCGGCGACGCTGGCCCAGCGCGTGCGCGAGCTTCTCGACGCGGAGCCCACGTGCGGGACGTGATCGCCAACGAGCGAGAGCTGTCGACGAGTGAGGTCCGGCGCTACGCGCTGCGGCAGCGCGACGTGGTCTACCGGCTCGACTACGTGATCATCACCAACAAGCGGTGGCGCCGGGTGACGACGGACCACCACATCGGGAGCGACGACCTCAAGCGCTAGGTTGTCGCGGCAGGATCGCGGCGAACACGCTGCCCTTGCCGAGCTCGCTGCGAACGTCGACCTTGCCGCCGTGCGCCTCGACGACGCGCTTGACCAGCACGAGCCCGAGGCCGGTGCCCTGGTAGCGCTTGACGGTGCTGGCGTCGAGTTGCTGGAACTCGGCGAACAGCTTCGGTAGATCCTGCGCTGCGATGCCGATGCCCGTGTCCTCGACCTCGATCCGGACACGGGTGGTGTCCTCGACGCGCACGCGGATCGTGATGCGACCCGTCTCGGTGAACTTGATCGCGTTCGACAGGTAGTTGTAGAGCACCTGCTTGATCCGAGGCGGATCCGCGATGATCTGTGCCGCCGCAGGGTCGATGTCGACGTCGAAGGCGAGGCGCTTGACGGCGGCGAGGCCGCGCAGGACATCGCGCACCTCGGCGACCAGCACGGCGAGATCGAGGGGCTCCGGGCGGAACTCCATCTTCCCGGACTCGACCTTCGCGAGATCCAGGATGTCGTTGATCAGCCGGAGCAGGTGGCGCGCGCTCGTCAGGACATCGCCGAGATACTCCTGCTGCTCGTCGGTGACCGGCCCGGTCTTGCCGCGATGCATGAGATCGGTGAAGCCGATGATCGCGTTGAGCGGCGTCCGCAGCTCGTGCGACATGTTCGCGAGGAACTCGCTCTTGAGCCGGCTCGCCTCCTGCGTCTTCTGCTCGAGTCGCTTGCGCTCGGTGACGTCGCGGATCGCCGCGGACACCGTCGTCGCACCGCCGACCTCCAGCGGTGACAGGCTGATCTCGACGGGGACCTCGCTGCCGTCCTTGCGGCGCGCGTAGAGGTTGGAGCTGTCACCGAGGCGGCGCACGCACGGATCGGCGAAGTAGCTCGCGGTGTGCTGCGGATGATCGCCGCGAAACCGCTGCGGCAGGAGCGTCTCGATCGGCTGATCGATCAGCTCCTCGCGCGCGAACCCGAACAGCGCCTCGGTCTGCGCGTTGACCAGCCGGATCCGGCCGGTGTGGCCGACGATCACCATCGCGTCGGGCGCGGACTCGACCAGCCCCCGGAACAGCTTCTCGGCGGCGGAGGAGCGCGCGGTGGCGATCGCGAGCGCCGCGAGATCGGCGAGCGCGCGGCCGAGGGAGAGATCGTCGGCGTTGTAGTCGGGCCGATCGGGGCGAAACCGCATCAGCGTGAGGATGCCGATCGACGCGCCGCGCACGCGCAGCGGGATCAGCGCGATCTCGCGGACCTTGACGTCCTCGATCAGGCGAACGTAGCGCTCGGTGGTCCTGCCGCGGAGCAACTCGGCAGACACGGGCATCACGCGGGTCTCGCCGGACTCGAGCACGCCGCGCGCGATCGGATGTTGCGACAACGCGACGGGCTCGAGATCGACCGCGGTCGAGAACCGCGCGACCACCGCGGGATCCCGATCGTGACCGGCGACCGGTAGCAGCGTGTCGCCGGGATCCGACAGGAGATTGAGCGCGCAGTGGTCACCGATCAGCTCGGAGACCTCGCGCACGATCACCTCGAACAGGCGATCCGGCGCGCTGGTGGCTTCCGAGAACAACCGGAGCGCCGTCGCGAGGACCCCCAACCGCTCGCTACCGCCATCCACCATCACATTCGCTCTTCGCACGCGCGGAACACGCGAGCAATGGTCGGACGCCAGGTCCTCCTCACTCGGAGGTAACTGATTGATAAACCAAGAGCAATCATCCCTGGAGCGCACCCGCGGTTTCGATCCTGACGGCGGGACCTTGCCGGGGCGTTTCGTGTAGGGTCCGCGCGCCGTGAAGACCCTGGTTCCTCTCCTGTTCGCGATGGGCTGCGCCGCCCCCGTCGCGCCCGTGCAACCGCCCGCCGCCACGCCCGTGCCGATGGCCGAACCGATCGGGAGGCACGACAGCCAGCTCGCGTCGTGGACTCCCTCCGGTCCGGCGATGGCGGTCGCCGCGGCACGCCCGGAGCGCTGCTCGCTTCGCGTCACCGCCAAGGGCGCGATGGTCGATGGCGACACGTTCGAGGTCGACGACGCGATCGCGATCTGCGCGAGCCGCTCGGCCGTGCTCGTCGAGATGGCCGACGATGCCGACCCGGCGATCTGGACGAGGCTCGACGCCGCGTTCGCCGCGGCCAAGATCCCGGTGCTGCTCCGTGGCCACCGGGGCGACATCACCTGTGACGTCAACCCGCTCGCGAAGACCTGCCTCTAAAGATCGAATCGGGGTCGCTTGCCATCGCGGCCCCGTCCCAGTAGATTGCGGAGCCTTCAAGCCCAAGTAGCTCAGTTGGTAGAGCAGCGGACTGAAAATCCGCGTGTCGGCGGTTCAACTCCGTCCTTGGGCACCAACCACCGATCCAGAGTCGCTCCGCATGCGCTCCGTGATCGTCTTCCTCCGGTGGTCCGGTCGTGATCAACGTCCGGTCGAGTCGACCGACTCCTCGATCGATCGATCGCGTCGCGCTGATCGTGCTCGCGGTGATCGGGTTCGTCGTCGGCTAGAAACAATCCTGAATACCGACGGAACGTGACACTGTGACCGCGATGATTCGACGATACAGCGGCGACAAGAAGAGCATCGAGGCGCGGACGGCTGACAACGGGAAGACGTGGAACGTGAAGTTCTTCGACACCGGGCGGCTCACCCAGTACTCGGGCGGAACGCTCGCCGAGGTCGACGCCCTCGCCGCGAAGCACCACCTGACGCTCGACCGGTAATTCGCGCGCGGCCTGCGTGTCGCGCAAGGGCTGCGCGAGATCCCAGTACGCAGCGACGTCAGCTTCGCGCGCCGCGGTCGATACCCTGAGTATGGCGGCACAGCTCTTCGAATGGGGTCCCACGTACCAGCTCGGGGTGAACGCGATGGACGAGCAGCACCGCGTGCTGATCGGCGCGATGAACGAGCTCTACGTTCAGTTCAAGGACAACGCGCCCCACGCCCAGCAGATCGCGTCGTTCGATCGCCTGTTCGGGCTCGCCGAGGCGCACTTCCGGGCCGAGGAGGAGCACATGACCTCGATCAAGTTCGACGGGATCGTCGTGCACAAGCGGATCCACGAGGACCTGCTGGCCAAGCTCCGCGCGACGCGTCAGGACGTCGCCACCAAGCCACTGTCGGCGCCGGTGTTCGACTTCCTCAAGATGTGGCTGGTCGGGCACATCCTCGGCCTCGATACCAAGTACGCGAAGCACCACTGACTCACGGCGCGAGCATCGCCGCACGGTAGATGTGAAACGACCCGTCGCGGTCCGACACGAAGAACAGCTCGCAGCCATCCGACGAGACGAAGGGCAACCCGTCGTAGCCACCGGAGTCGATCGCGAGGCGGGTCGGGGTGTCGAACCCGGTCGCGAAACTTCCGTGGGTGACCGACAAGCCGCCGTCGGTGTCGAACACGAAGCCACCCGGGACCGGGTGGGCCGCCGCGTCGACGACGCCCGGGGTGGAGAACGGCGTCGGTGCGAGGTTGGTCCACGGAGCGTCGCGGGTCGGACGTTGCGCGACGTAGCTATCGGCGGTCATCGGATCCGCGTTGTCGAGCCAGCGCACGAACACCGCGGTCAAGCCGTCGGCGAGCACCCGCAGGTTGAACTCGTAGCCCGGCGAGGCGAGCTCGGCGATCTTGGTCGGCACCCCGAACGGCTCGTCGGTCGTGCTGCGCGTGAGCTGAAAGAGATCGGCGTCGCCGGTCCCCTCCAGCGAGACGAAGGCAGTCAGCCCGTCGGCGTCGACGAAGAACCCGCTCGCCTGGCCGGCCATCGGCGCGAGCTCCGGCACGGGCACGCCGGCACCGAACGGCGACGTCCGCGACGCTCGCCGCGCCGCGAGGACCGTGCCCTCGCGGTGGTAGAACAACGTCAGGCCATCGGCCGAGAGCGTCGGATCACCGATGTTGACGCCGGTCTCGGCGATCGCGTCGATCCTCTCCTCGGTCGCGAACACCGGTGGATCCCATGCGCAGCTCTCTATGCGCTCGAGCTCGTCGAACCCGATCCGGCACCCGCCGAGGGCAACGACGATCACGAGCGGGTAGGACGCCACCGTACGTTCCAGAGTAGCGCACCCCGATCTCAGATCGGGTACGGACCGAACACCTCGACATCGACCCCGGCCGCGTAGTGCACCGCGCTCGGCGCGCCCGATCGCTCGAGCCCCGCGGCGCGCAGCAAGCTCTCGTCGATCGCCGCGAGCTCGACCTCCTGCGCTGGATAGGGTTCGTGCACGACCTGGCCCTCGTAGACCACGTCCTTCTTCAACGAGAACAGGAGATAGCGCTCGAGGAGAAAGTACTCGAACGTGCCCGCGGACGACGGCCCGAGGAGCGTGGCCGGCCGGTAGCGCGCCGTGCACGCAGCCTCGGCCCCGCGCCGCTTGGTCGCGTAGGAGATCCAGTCGCCGTCGCGCTCCAGCGTCATCGACGCGTGGAAGTAGGGCAGGCCCCAACCCCACCGCGCGGCCTTGACCGCGAGCAGCGACGCCGCCTCGAGCGAGAAGAAGTAGACGCCGGGGCGCCCCTGGTAGGTCACGTACGTGCGCGTGTTGGTCTCGAGGAAGTCGAGCGCGAACAGCGAGGGCAACCACGCCGGCCGCACGTCCTGCATCGCGAACGGCACCACCCCGACGAGGGCGCGGCCATTCCACAGGTCGAGCTCGAGCTGCGGCGGCACCAGCGCGCGCAACGAGTCGACGGGGACGTCCCAGTGGACGAACAGCAGATCGCGCCACTTCTGCCAGCCGTCGGGAGCCTGGTCGGGGCGCGCGAGCTTCACGGACCGATGATAAGCGGGAACTGCACGATCGAGAGCGGCTGCGTCTCGACCATCGATTCGGGGACGCGTGCCGGGGCCTCGACGTCGAGCACCAGGAACACGCGCTCGGCGCCGACCTTCGAGCGCGTCCGTCCGATCAGAACTCCCAGGTGCTCCAGTCCGGCCTTGTGCTCGTCGCTCATGTTCCTCCGGATCGACCAGGTCGTCGCGGCATGTAGCTGGAACGTTGTCCTACAAGGCCTCCGATCTCGACGCCTTCCGAAGTGACCTCGCGCCACACGTGGCAGTGCCACAGCGCTCACCGGGCGAGTCTGGCGCGGTTTTGCACGCTAAGTCCGCGGCTCGCGGAAATCTTCGGCCGTCGCGGCTGCGCACGTTCTTGCAATCGCTCCGTGGGCCATGCCCGAGCCAGTTGCCAGCGTCGAACGCGACGGTCGCGCGGCGGTGGTGCGTCTCCAAGGTGATCTCACCGTCCCGACGGCCAAGGCGCTGTTCGGCGAGCTCTCCGAGGTGGCGCGGCGACGCGACGTGAAGTCCGTCGTGCTCGACTTCGGTGGCGTCGGGCGGATCGATTCGTCCGGGATCGCCGCGGTGTCACTGGTCGGCCGGCAGCTCGAGCGCAGCGGCAAGAAGCTCGAGATGCGCGAGCTCGAGGAGCGTCATCGCGCGGCGTTCGCGATGGTGCCCAAGAAGGTCGCCGAGCCCGCGCCGATCGCCGACGAGACCGCCCTCGAGCATGTCGGCGCCAGCGTGATCGACGCGTGGGACGGGATCAAGGGGCTGACGAGCATCGTCAAGGATGCCGGCGCGCAAGCCGTGCTGGTCGCCAGCCGCCGCAAGCAGCTCCCCGCAGGGTCGGTGCTCGCGCAGATCCTCGAGATGGGCGTCAACGGCGTGTTCATCGTCGGGATCCTCGCGTTCCTGATCGGCATGACGATGGCGTTCCAGGGCGTCACCCAGCTGTCGCGGTTCGGCGCCGGCGTGTTCATGGCGGACATGCTGTCGCTGTCGATGGTGCGCGAGCTCGCGCCGCTGATCACCGCGATCATCCTGACCGGTCGCACCGGCGCCGCGATCGCCGCCGAGCTCGGCACCATGAAGGTGCGCAGCGAGATCGATGCCCTCGCGACCATGGGCATCAACCCCAACCGCTTCCTGATCCTGCCGCGCGTCCTCGCGATCACGTTCGCCGGTCCGGCGCTGACGCTGATGGCGATGTTCATCGGCATGACCGCCGGCATGCTCGTGGCCTCGCTGACGATCGATCTGCCGGCGATCGCGTACTGGTCGCGGATCGCCGAGTTCGTCACGCTCGGCGACTACGCGCACGGCCTGATCAAGAGCCTGCTGTTCTCCTGGATCATCGCGATCTCGGGGAGCTTGTTCGGGATGCGCGCCACCGGCGACTCGAGCAGCGTCGGTCACGCGACCACGCGCACCGTCGTCGTCAGCGTGCTGCTGATCATCTTCGTCGACGCGATCTTCGCGACCATGGCGACCATCCTATGACCGCCCTCCTCGAATGCCGCGACCTGGTGGTCGGCTACGACAAGCCGATCGTCGAGGACGTCAACCTCGTGGTCGAGGCGCACGAGATCGTCGCGCTGCTCGGTGGGTCGGGCTGCGGCAAGTCCACGCTCCTCCGCACGATCACCGGCCTGCTGCCTCCGCTCGCCGGCAAGGTGCTGCTGTTCGGCGAGTCGCTGTACGACCTGCCGCCGGAGGGCAGGGCGGAGCTGCTGACCCGGACCGGGACCGCGTTCCAGCAGGATGCGTTGTTCGGCTCGATGACGATCGGCGACAACATCGCGCTGCCGCTGCGCGAGCTCACCAAGCTCCCGCAGGCGCTGATCAAGGAGATGGTCCGCATGAAGCTCGGCCTCGTCGGGCTGTCGGGCTTCGAAGGCCGGTCGCCGAACAGCTTGTCGGGTGGTCAGCGCAAGCGGGCCGCCCTCGCGCGCGCGACGATCATGGATCAGCAGCTGGTGTTCTGCGACGAGCCGTCCGCGGGACTCGATCCTGTGGTCGCCGCGACGATCGACGACACGCTCAAGCAGTTCCGCGCCACTCTCGGCATCACGCTCGTCGTGGTCACCCACGTGATCGAGAGCGTCAAGCAGATCGCCGATCGCGCCGTGATGCTCGCCGGTGGCCGGATCTGCGCGGAGGGGACGATCGCCGAGCTCGAGAGGTCGACGATTCCTGCGGTCCACGGATTCTTCCATCGGGTGCCGCCGCCGATGACCACGTCACGCACGGCGATCGATGCCATCACGCGAGGAGCCTCATGAACACGCGAAGTTCGAAAGCCAAGGTCGGTCTGTTCGTCATCGTCACGGGCGCGTTGCTCGCGCTCACCCTGTTCGTGTTCGGCGGCCTCCGCATGTGGGGTGGCCGGTCGCACTACGCGGTCGAGTTCGACGGCACCGTGATGGGCCTCGAGAAGGGCGCCCAGGTGTATCTCAACGGGATCCGGGTCGGGTCGGTCGATTCGATCGGCGTTGCCGACGGCGATCTCAAGAAGGTCCGGATCGGGATCGTGGTCGATGACGACACCCCGGTGAAGACCGACACCCGCGCCGTGCTGCAGATGGCCGGCATCACCGGGCTCAAGGTGATCGACCTCCGCGACGGCACGCTCGGCGCGCCGACGTTGCCACCCGGCTCGACGATCGCGCAGGGCGAGACCACGCTCGACAAGCTCGAGAAGACGGCGAAGACGCTCGCGGAGCAATCCGCCGAGATCGTCGGCAAGGCGAATCGCGTGGTCGACAACCTCGCCACGCTCACCGATCCGATGTCGGAGATCGCGACCAACTCGCGCGTGGCCTCCAAGCACCTCGCCCAGGCGACGGCCGGGCTCGAGTCGATGATCAGCGAGAACCGCGAGGGGCTGCGCCAGACCATCGCGACCGTCGGTGCGACGGCGGCGAGCGCGCAGGGCCTGATCAACGAGAACCGCGTGGCGGTGCGCGAGACCCTCGCGAGCGTCAAGGCGACCGCCACCGGCGCGCAGTCGCTGATGGACGAGCAGGTCACCCAGCTGATCACCGAGATCAAGACGGTGGTTCGCGACAACGGTGGCTCGCTCCGCGCCGCGCTCGCCGACCTCCGGATCGCCAGCCGGAGCTTCAAGGAGATGTCGCGCGAGGTCCGCCAGAAACCGTCGCGGCTGCTGTTCAGCGGCGAGATTCGAGAAAGGAAGTTGCCATGATCAAGCTGGTCTTGACCTGCGCGTTCGGGCTCGTCGCGTGCGGCGGCAAGCTGCCCGAGACGCGCTTCTATCAACTCGCGCCGCCAGTCACACCGCCGGCCAAGCCCGCGACTGACGACGTCACACTCGCGCTCGAGAACTTCGAGACCGACGCGGGCTACGACGACGAGCGCATCATCTATCGCACCACGCCGTACCGGCTCGACTACTACCAGTACCATCGGTGGAGCGCGGCCCCCGGCGTGATCGTCGGCAACTTTCTCGAGCAGTCGTTCGAGAAGAGCGGGCTGTTCACCAACGTGTCGCGCGACTCCGAGCACGCGTCGGCGTCGCTGCGCGGTCGAGTGATCGCGATGGAAGAAGTCGATCGCAGCAAGACGCAGTGGCATGGCCGCCTCGTGCTCGAGCTCGCGCTCGTCGATCCCAAGACCTCCGAGACGCTGTGGTCCGAACAGTTCGAGGAGATCGAACCGCTGCGCACGCAGTCGCCCGAAGGTCTCGCCGAGGCGCTCTCGATCGCGATGACGCGGATCGCGAATCGCGCCACCCCGGCGATCGCCGACCACGCACGCCGCCGGGCCCAGCTCACTGCGAGGACCCAATGACCGACGAGCTCGAGCTGTTCTTCAAGCAACGTCCGACCCATCCGACGCCGAGCGATCGCGCGAGCCAGGCGACGATCCCGAGGCGGTCGCGGCGCGAGAGCGAAGGCCGCTGTCGCCATCACGCCGACGTGCTGTGTAGCTGCCGCTAACTCACGTGCACGTGCACGTGCACGAATTCTGGCAACCGTAGGCTGAACCTCTCGCAATCGCCGATCGCAACCGCATGGAATGCGGAGCGATTCACGACCTCCTCAGCTCCTGGACGCCAACTCGGAAGCCAAGTTGGAGGAGACCACCAATGGTGATCCGCAACGTCGGCATGCCTAGCAGAAGACGAATCGTGCACGTGCACGTGCACGACGACGCTGACCGATCTTGGGCTCCCTACTCCTGCCGCAGCACGACGATCCGCTGGGTCTCGATCAGGTCCCAGCGCGGACGCCTGGGCGGCGGCGTCGCCGACAGCACGAGCCGGAACGCGCGATGGAACGTGTGCCGGCGCTGGCGCGCGATCGCGCGTGCTAGCCGCTGGAGGTCGTGCCGAGACGAGTCTTCACGCCACACGGATCAGCGAGTCGGCCGCAGAGCGTCATGCGTGTGGCGCTGTTACCCCACCTCTACCCTTGAATTCGACCAGCACCTGATCTGTGGCGCGTCTGCCGCTGAGCAGCGCGCCCGGAACGCTGCCTTCGTACGTCGCATCGGTGGCTTCACCGGCGAGGAACAGGCGATCCCCGAGCGGGCCTGACAGTCAGCAAGGCGCCCTCCGGGAAGCTCTCAGCGCGCGACCATCAGCTCGATCGGCGACACGATCGTGCCGGGCGGTGCCTCGATCTCGATCGTGTTGACGCCGCGCAGCGCCGTGCCGACGAGCTCCAGCGTGCCCTTGCCGGTGCGTTCCGCGATCTGATCGTTCCATCGCGCGACCACGCGACCGCTGGTCTCGACCGGGATCCGGATCGCGATCCGATCGACGCGGTTGATCCCGAATCTCACGATCGCATGACTATCAGTCAGCTTCGCGCGCGTGGGAGTGACGCCGATCAGCCCCTGGGTGACCGGCGCGGGCGACACCACCGGGATGCGATCGGTGCGCTTGTCGCGATCGCCGACCAGCGGTGGGAACAGCTCGCCGAGCGCGTGCACCCCGACCAGCCGATCGTAGGCATCGAGATCCACGCCGTGCTGCCACGCGAACGTCACGCGCACCGGCCACGTCGACGCCGCGGCGAGCGATCCCGCGAGCCAGCCGCGTGCACCACCGATGCGCTGCTCCCACACCTTCGCGGGGATCGCGCCGCCGCTGATCCGCGCGGAGATCACCGACGTGCCCATCGTCAGCTCGACGTTCGCGATCGCGACCAGGATCGCGATCGTCGCAGCGAGGCCCGCGAGCGCACCGGCGATCCGAGCGCGGAGGCGTGCCCGACGCTCGGTCCCGCGCGCGATCGCGCGGAGCGCCGGTGCGATCAGCGCCGCGGCGCCGACGGCGAACAGCACGTAGGTCGAGTCGAAGCGCCGTCCGCCATACGAGCCGCCGGCCCACCAGTCCCACGCGGCGCCGTTGATCTCGGCCTGCGCGAACAGCCCGAGCAGCAGCGCGAGAGGGAGACGCATGCCCTCGCGCGCGAGCACGAGCACGCCGAGCAGCATCGGCGCGTACAGCGGTGACCACGGGAACAACCCGTTGCGCGAGGAGAACAACGTCTCGCTCCACGCCGGATCGTCCCACCGCAGGAAGCCTTCGCCCTGCGGCACCACGTACCAGGAGCCGTAGACCGACTTCCACGCGATCAGCTGCGGCGCGAACACCAGCACGCACGCGGCGAGTCCCGCGCCCCAGCGCAGCGCGAGCGTGGGCAGCGGGGCCTCGCGCTTGCGCAGGTCATCGATCACCGCGACCGGCAGCAGCAGCGCCCACACGCCGACCTGCGGTCGCGCGAGCGCGGCGGCGCCGGCGAGCGCGCCGAGGACGACCCAGGTCCTGAGCGTTCGCGGCCGGTCGTACGACGCGTCCCATCGCTCGATCAGCCAGGTCGCGAACAACGTCGCGTAGGGATGCGCGTAGCCGGGTTGCCGGATCGTGTAGTAGAGGACCGGCCCGGCGGCCGCGGCGAGCACCGCACCGAGGTACGCGGGCGCGGCCCCGAACCGTCGCTTCGCGAGCCGGAACGCGAGCAGGATCGCGCCGAGCAGGCACGGCACGCCGGTCCACAGCACGAACGTGGTCTCGATCCCGGAGAACCCGTCGCGGCGATCGCCGGTGATCACCGCGAGGCCGTGCCCGATCGCGAACGCCGGCAACTGCAGGATCGCCGGCCCGATGCCGAACGGATTCGCCGGCCGGCCGATCGGGGTCTTCCCCCAGCGGTAGTAGTTCTTGGTGATCTCGTACTGGTTGGTGAAATCGAGATCGCCGTCGAGCATCAGCGACGGCAGGTAGACGTAGTAGTAGGAGGCGTCGGCGTTGGGCTCGGTGACCGGGCGCTTCCAGCTGTCCTCGCCGACGAGCAGGGCGATCGTCAGCGCCACGCCGAGCAGCGCGGTGGCGAGGGCAAGGGGGCTCGGGATCCGAGGGCGCAACCTGCGGCGATCTTAGGACTGCTGGCCCGGTCAGTGGCGTAGCCGGGTGCGTCGTTTCCCTCGCCAACTGCGCGACACCACAGCTGGTCCGACCGGCACGCCGGATGCTTTGACCCCGGGGCATGAAGAAGCTCGTCCTCGCACTGCTCCTCGTGGGGTGCACCGGCAACGAGGAGATCTCGCTCGATGACGAGTGGGGCATGGACGGGCCGCTCTACCCGACGCCGCCTCCCGGCAAGGAAGACTCCGAGCTGCGGAAGGGTCTGCTCGTCAACACGGACACCACCCGCACGCAGGTCTGGACCGCCCGCAACAAGTGGGAGGACACCGAGACCGTCGCGGCCAAGGCCGCCGGCATGGCGTGGCCCGCGAACAGCGGGCTGACGTGGGATCAGAAGTACAGCACGTGGGTCGCGTCGCTCGAGTGGATCCCGTCGATCGACGGCTTCTCGACGACGGTCAAGCTGACGACGCCGTGGGGCAAGACGCTGCCGTCGCCGAGCCTCGAGTGCGCGGAGACCTCGCTGTGGCTGCGCATCACGTTCGCGGCCTGGTACGAGCTGCCGCTGTTCTTCGAGACGGTCGATAGCAACGGCGCGCGCGTGTTCTTCGGCCACAACGGCGTCCGCACGGCCTCGGGTCGCTACGCGAGCTCGCCCGAGTTCGCGATCAAGTACAAGGATCTGACGAAGACGTGGACGGCGGCGCAGCCGTGGCCCGTCGACACGGCGCTGAAGGCCAAGAAGGTCGCGGGCGGCGAAGACAACCAGGCGATGATCGCACCGGGTGCGGGCTTCGGCGCGTACCTCGACGAGATCCACCTCAACAAGCGCGCCGGCTACTTCACGGTGATGGCGCTCGACTACCTCGGGTCGATGAACATCGCGGACGCGGCGAACGCGTACAACATCATCCCCGACGACGTTCGCCCCGGCGACACGCTGATCGAACGCTGGCAGCGCTCGGGCATCGGCCACACGCTCGTCGTCAAGGAGGTCGCCGAGCTCCCGGGCGGCAGCAAGGACGTCACCACGATCTCCGGCTCGATGCCGCGCCGGCAGGGCGTGCGGCAATCCGGGCAGTCATCGAAGAGCTACTTCACGAGCCAGTACACCGGCGGCCTCGGCGTCGCGTCCGATGGGAGCGAGTACGCGAAGCTCGGTGGCGGTATCAAGCGCTGGCGCGTCACCAAGAACGTCAACGGCTACTGGACGAACACCTGGATGGCCGCCGACGAGGCGAGCTGGATCAACTCCACCGACTACCCGCGGATCGCGGCGCGGCCGGGTCGCTTCGAGCAGATCCTCGGCCAGGTCTCGCCGCAGCAGAAGAAGGCGGAGCTGCTCGTCCAGATCGACGAGGCGCGGCACCACCTCACCCAGTTCCCCGCGTCGTGCTCGGCGCGCGAGCGACGCGAGCAGGCGTTCCGTTCGCTCTACGAGGTGGGCCGCCAGCTCGGCGAGACCAAGGCAGACCTCGACGGCGAGCATCGCGAGCTCGAGGACTACGTGCTCGGGCAGCTCGACTACACCAAGAGCAAGACGTGCTGCTGGAACTCGTCGACGTCGGCGATGTTCGACATCATCATGGACAAGGCGCGCAAGGACATCGCCGCCGGCGAAGCGAACAACATGTGCGTCGCGCCCACGGTGTTCGCGTCGAGGACCGACGGCTACCAGCTGTGGGCCTCGCACGCCGCGACGCTCGGTCGCGCGGCGGACTGGCGCGCGTGGTCGGAGGACGAGGCGTGCCCGCAGAAGGACGTGGCCGCCGACACCGAGGCCGCGCGGGACGGCACCGCGTTCTGCTCGCTCGACAACGGTGGCGGGACGCCCGCATGCACCGACGCGAAGGAGCCCAACAACAGCCGCAGCGCGGCCGTCGCCGCCACCGGGACGATCGCGGATCTCCAGGTCTGCGCGGCCGACGACGACTGGTTCACCAGCGCGGCGGGCGGCGTCGTCAAGATCGCGTTCACCCACGCCGACGGCGATCTCGATCTCGAGGCGTTCGACGCATCGGGCACGCGGCTGCCTGGAAGCGCCGGTACAGGAAATACCGAGCAGGTGACCCTCCCGGCCGGTGGCTTCGTGCGCGTGTTCGGCTTCTCGGGTGCGCGTGGCGCGTACACGCTGACCGCTCCCTGATCTCTCAGCTCTGATCGGTTGCAGGACAGCCGCGCCTGGTTCGATGACACTCGCTTGCACGCCGGGGGGGATGCCGGTCCACAGGAGTGTTCGATGGTGCGGCTGTCCCTCGGTTTTTCGAGGGAGAACTGCCAAACAGTTCACACCCCGTCAACGATTCGCCTCACCATGGTGAGCTAGTGCCCGACAACTCGGTCGAAGGCCGAGTGGCAAGGGTCGTGCACACGCGGAGGCTCGATGAATCGGCGAAGCTTTCTCACGTGGACCGGGGCCGGCGTCGCGACTGCGGCGATCGGGCATCGGTTCGGCAGGTCCGCTCGTGCGGCAGGGTTCGGCGAGTTCCCGGCCGCTGCCAAGCCCCTCGCGCTTCCAGACAACATCAAGGCGAAGCGCGTGCTCGAGATCTTCTGCTACGGCGGGCTGTCGCCGTGGGAGACGCTCTACCTGGTTCGCGACTACGGCAAGCCGGGCGCGGCGATCGCCCCGAACACCCAGTTCCACGCGTTCGATCACTCGCAGGCGAGGCAGGCGTGCACCGGGATGCCGACCACCGAGATCGGCGAGGCGTTCGGGCAGGACAGTGCCGGCGCGGATGTCGAGCTCGGCCTCTACGCCCATCGGCTGTGGAATCGCCCCGAGGTCACCGACCGGATGCGCGTGGTCGTCAACCAGCACCGGCTGGAGCCGCACGAGGCTGCGGTGCCCCAGGCGCTGACCGGTCGCACGGTCGGGCAACCCGGCGCCGGGCTCGGCGCGCACATCCAGCGCTTCCACGTCGACGCCAACACCACCCCGTCGCGCGCGACCCCGCACAGCTACGTGTTCGCCACCGGCGGGCTCACCAGTGACAACGTCGAGGCCGCCGCCTCGACCGGCATGCACTCGGGTGCGTGCAAGCCGCTGCTGATCAAGGTCGACAACACCAGCGGGCTCACCGAGCTGCTGCAGCGCGCCACCGTCGGCGACCGCCGGACCAAGCACGACGATCTGACAGCCCTCTATCTCCAGCAGTACAACGATCGCCTGAAGTGGCCGGGCACCACCGCGCCGGTGCGCGCGCGGCGCCCCACGGAGTTCGGCATCGCGCTCGGCGCCGCGAAGAACGTCGACGCGATCGCGAATGTCCTCGATGGCGTGTTCACCCCGCGCAGCGGGGACGTCTGCGGCGCTCAGAGCTCGTTCGACATCCCGCTGGTCAGCATCGAGGCCGCGCGCGCGCTGCTCACCGATCCCGTCGAGCCGGCGTCGTACGTCTGCGTCTCCGATGTCGGCTTGTTCGAGGCCGCCGGTGGCGGTGGCTACGACACGCACGGCGGCCACCAGGTCACCACCGCCCGCAACTTCGACAACATGCTGCAGGCGCTGCTCGGCGTGTTCAACGCGCCGGGCGAGACCGACCCGCGCAAGCTCAACTTCGACGACACCCTCGTCATCATCAACACCGAGTTCGGTCGCACGCCGCAGGCGGATTTTGGCGACAGCCGCAACCACTGGCCGCGCGCCTACGCGACGGCGTTCATCGGCGGGCCGATCAAGCCCGGGCAGAAGGGCGTGTACGGTGCGATCGGTCCCGACGGCGAGGCGATCAAGGCGGTCGAGCCGGCGGAGTGTCGCGCGGCCGCGCTGCTCGCGCTCGGCATCTACCCGTTCTCGGCGGAGGCGTTCGCGACCTCCGACGTGCGCGGCACCACCGGCGAGACCGATGCGGTCGCCGCCGTCCTCGAGAACTGCTTCGGATGGGAGGCGTGATCATGAAGACCGCACTCCTTCTCGTGTTGTCGTCGCTCCTCGGCGCGTGTGGCAGCGATGTCGCCCCGGTCGATCCGCCCACCCCCGATGGACCGCCGGTGGAACCGCCGACGCCGTTCACCGAATGCGATAGCGAGCCCACCGCGTACATCCGCGACGCGTTCCTCGCGATCACCGGTCGCCGGCCTCACGGCCAGGCCGAGATCGAGGTCTATCACCAGCTGTGGACGAAGGCGGAGGAGCAGGGGCTCGATCCGCGCAAGGCGGTCAGCACGGCGTTGACCAACGCGCCCGAGTTCGCATCGCGCTGGGAGAGCGTCCTGATGGATGCCGTGCGCGTGCAGCGCACCAACGCGCAGAACATGGTGAGCTGCTGGGGAACCACCGGCGGCGTGCCACCGGGGCTCAACATCGCGCAGCGGATCCGCGACACCGCCGCCACCGCGGCGTTCCCGCAAGGTCAGGCGACGATGCTCGACGTCACGCGCTCCGCGCTCGTGCTCGACGACATCTCCACGATCTACCGCGCGCAGCTGTTCAACCTGACGTCGCTGCCACCGGGCACCGCGAACGCGAGCGCCGAGGCCGCCGAGCTCTCGCAGCGCGCCGATCTCGGCGCCACGTTCGATTCGGCGTGGCTGCGCCGCGATGCGGTCTGCCTCGGCTGCCACAACTCGCAGGCGTCGGTGACCGACAGCGACGATCCAGCGCTCGATCGCCACTGGCCGGTTGCCGGCTTGCCGGAGAATCAGGTCTACGGAGCGATCGAGCCGACCGCGGGCACGCGTGCCCACGGCGTGTTCCGGATCTCGGGCTTCGTCGGCTTCGGTGGCCACACGCCGTGGGGCATGTCGTCGAGTTGCGGTCAGTTCGCCGATCCAGGCACGGCCATCGGCAACGACATCGCGAACGTCGATACCAAGCTCGGCTCGATCACCGGCAAGCGCACCACCGTCTATGACCTCGACGCGGCGCTCAAGCGCGGCTTCGACCGGTTGCGCGGTCACGGCCCGACGCTGGTCGACGGGGCGATCCTCGATCCCGACGAGGCGCTCGCGTGGTTGGTCACGCTGTCGATGGTCGAGGAGATGTGGCGCGAGATCGTCGGTGGCCCGTTGATCATCGCGAACGGCTTCCCGCGGAACGCGGCGTCGTCGGAGCTGTTGACGTCCCTGGCGACCGAGCTCGCCCTGTCGAGCTACTCGCTCAAGCACCTGGTCATCCAGATCACGACGACGGACTTCTTCTCGCGCAAGGCGCCCGAGGCCGGCTGCGGCACGCCGTACTCGTACCCGGCGGTCTACGATCCGTGGACGACGAGCGAGCTCGATGCCGCGAAGCGCGGCAACGGTCCCGGCGATGCGATCGCCTGGCTGGCGCCGCGCTCGATGGCGATCGCCGCCTCGGGGGCGCTGTGGAACGGCACCACGTTGATCCAGCCGTTCCCGAGCGACGGCGATTCGTTCTGCACCGGCACCTGCGAGGACCTGACGAGCTTCTGCGACCAGTTCGCGGTGTGCTGCGCGGAAGCGGCGCAGACCTGCGCGGGCGAGCCGCCGACCAACGTCGACGGCATCGCGTTCCATCGCTCGGTCGGCGTCTACCTCCGCAACTCGGAGCCGGGCTTCCGCGGGCTGTCGTTCCAGGCGCGCCTGGCGTGGGAGGATCGGTTCGCGACGTGCTCCAAGCCCGACGGCACGCCGGACTTCCTCGACGAGCTGGTCGCGACCGCTGCGACCACGCCCGACGCGACGGCGGCCGACCTGGTGGTCGCGGTCAAGGATCGGATCATCAACGAGCCCGTGATCCAGCCCGGGGAGGACACGCCGCTCGCGGCGCTGCTCGGTCCGCTGACCGCCTCGGCGACCAGCGTCGATCCCGTCGCGCTGCGCCACTACTGCGGCGTGCTGCTCGCGTCACCGCAGTTCACGATGT